>JGI24134J36421_10000623_pt1 | contig 11283 bp, 10 predicted proteins | sample BarGraNGADG00312_FD_36421 | JGI IMG/M metagenome (IMG submission 36421) | reverse complement strand
AGTTTTTCCAGTTTCTGATGAACAAAGTCGATTAGCTTTTTGTCGGCATCAAACCGCACTGAATGAATCTGAATGTTCATAGTAGTACCTCCTGATTTATTGATTAATATTTACGCCCTTGGATGAGCCTGTTTATATACTTTCTTGAGTTTTTCAAAGGTGTTGTGCGTGTATATCTGTGTTGCGGATAAATTTGCATGTCCCAGTAATTCCTTTATTGAATTAAGATCCGCACCTCTGTTAAGCATGTGTGTTGCAAAAGTATGACGCAAAATATGGGGGCTCTTCTTCTCAATTGTGGTTACCATGCCAAGATATTTATTCACTGTAGTGTAAACATATTTATCATATAACTTGTTCCCTTTATCAGTAATAAAAAACCAACCATTGTTAACCGGAACAATATTTTCATCCCGCACCTTGATATATTCTTCCAAACGTTTAATAAATGGTTTAACAATAGGAATGATCCGTTGTTTATTTCTTTTACCGGTTACTTTCAAAGAACAGTCAGTCAGATCCAGGTCGTTATCCCTCAGCCCGATCAGCTCTGCTCTTCGCATCCCGGTGAGATATAGAAGCTCAATGATCGTACGGTTCCTAATGCCTGCAAATCCATCACCAAAGCTGAAATTGTCAAGCAGAGCGGTAAGAGCCTCTTCTTCAACAAAAACAGGAANGGTCTTTTTCCGCTTTGGCAAAACGACCTTCTCAAGAGGATCACTTTTAAGAATCCCCTCCTTTCTTAAATAGCGGTAAAAAACCCGCAGACAGGAGATTTTTCTATGAACGCTTACTGTTGAATAGCCCTTGTCCAGCATACTGACAATCCAGGCCCTTATATCATGCGAAGTAACTGCAACAGGGTCCGCGGGAAGTCCAAGTGATAATAAAAATGAGTAAAACTGATCAAGATCATTTAAATACGACCTGACAGTATGCAGCGAATACCGCTTTTGGATTTGCAGATATTGTAAGAACGATTCCTTATGGCTCATGAAGGAACCTTTTTATCTGTTATGTTAAATAAATAAGATGCCTGATGGCGAATCACTCTTCGCTTTCCTGCATCTTCTGAACATACATTGCCTTCTTGATTTCTTCTCTCCGGCGTACTGAAGGCTTTATAAAGGCCTGACGTGAACGTAATTCACGGATTACTCCCGTCTTTTCAAATTTTCTTTTGAACTTTTTTAAAGCTCTTTCGATGTTTTCGCCTTCTTTTAATGGTACAATGATCATAGTTAATATTTCTGTTTTAAAACGAGGCGCAAAGTTAGAAATAGAAAAAGTCTTTTCAAAACATTTGGGTAAATAATTTATCCTGATAGCTATATTTTTGGCTTTTAGTTTATTAATTTTTGCTGCAAAACATCGGTTTTGTATTTCCTAAATTACAACTTTTTTAAGGGATTTCCAAATTAATTAATCAGGAACTGACTTCCTCTGAACAAAGTATTGTTAGAAAACTGTACAAATTCCCCCTTCAAAAGGGGAACTGAATAGAAACAGCCCTCTTTGAAGGGGGATAGGTACAATAGAATTTCGATAACTTTCACATTAAATAAATTCTATTCATCATACTTTAGATAGGGTTCTACTTTCCTGGCCTTATCAGAAGTAATTAATTTNTTCTCTATAAGGTCATTAATTCCTGTTATTCTACCTTTCAATTCCCTGTACTTTAAAATTGCACTTACCTCATATTTTTCAAAATATGGAAAACGTATAAGTTCTTTATACCCGGCCGAATTAATATCAATTCTTGTAATTACAGTCGAATCTGCAAATATTCTCCTCTGTATAGACTCAAATGTCTCAACCGTTAATCCATAAACCTCTTTTAGCTGGTCAATTCTGGCAAAACCTCCGAGCAAACGTCTGTATTTTATGATCCTGGCCGATAACACAGGCCCGATTCCCGGAAGTCTTACAAGTGTTGAAGAATCGCTATTGTTAATATCAATTCTCGGTTTTTGTGGTAGCATGGAAGAATTACTGACCTTTTCAGCTTTTGCCTTCCTGAATTTAACAAGTGGGATAAGCTTTTCAGCCTTCGGNCCTTCAATTCCATAAACCTTTTTAATATCCGACGGTCGTCTGAATTTTGCTCCTTTGCTTCTGTAGCTTATCAGCGTATTTGCCTCTTTTGCAGTTAGTCCGAGTTTCAAAAGTGTATCATATGATGCGGTATTTGGATCAAAAGAGAATGGGTCACCATGATATGAACCATCTTGTATAAAAGGTCCTGAAGGCTTTTCCACTGCCGAAATAGAGGAAGTAATATCTTCGATACTAATATTGCTCAGAGGTATTAAATATCTCAGTCCGATTATCACAATTACAATTAAAAGCAGGATAAATGATGATCTTCTCTCCCTCCNGGTAAAGCCAAACCAGTTCTTAATTGGTTCCCTGTTTAAATTCATTATAACAAATGCAATGAGACAAATGCAATTTATGCAATTTCAGGGAAATATCAAGTAATGGAATACTGATTTTTAAAAAGGATATCCGATCCCAAGTACGATCGTAAAATCCTCTCTCTTATATGGCCCGTTCAGAAATATCCACTTCGGGCCGGAATCATCGGGTTTCTTCCAGGGCCCCTGATTATTCGGTTGTGACCCTCTTACAAGCAAAGGATCCCGTAGTTTCATGCCTATATCAATCCTGGCTATTACGAATTTCAAATCGAATCTGAATCCGGTACCGGTACCTACTGCGATGTCTTTATAGAACTTGTTAAACTTGAATTGAGATCCGATTCTTGCCGCGTCATTTTTAAAACTCCATATATTCCCGGCATCAATGAAAACAGCACCCTCAAGTATCCAGAAAAGCTTAAACCGGTATTCTGCATTTGCTTCTAATTTAATATCTGCTGTTTCATTCAAAAACTTTGAAGTATCCCTGAATGAACCCGGACCAAGGGATCGTACCTGCCAGGCTCTGATACCATTCGCACCTCCTCCGAAATATTGCTTTTCGAATGGTACTGCATTAGAATTACCATATGGTATACCAATNCCAAAAAATCCCCGGTATACAATTGAACTTACGTCATTAAATTTATAATTATACCTGATATCCAGGTCGGTTCTGATATACTGTGCAAATGGCTGTCCCAACAGGTAATAGTAATAACTGCTATCCTTCAGTTGCGCTCCTGACAATTCCTTTTGTGATACAGCCATTTTTTTATGCACACCGGACAAATTATAAATCGCTGAAAGAAAATTCCCTGAAGTTTCAATATTTATCCTGAGAAACCAGTAATCTCTTGAATTTTTAATTTTCTGATCACTAAATATAAAAGAATAACCACCACCGAGTATTAAAACATCCTTATAACTGTTTGCCTGATAAGAGGATTTTCTTAAATACTCAGCAAATGCTGGAGCGATACTTGGAATTCTCACTAAGTCAAACTGAACAGGGTTAAAAATATGCTCCTGATAACCTGCCTTCCAGTTATAACCAAAAGAAGCATTAGCCACTGTCCGTGTATAAACTGGTAATTTCTGGAAGTCATAGGCTGCAAGTAATGTAGTCGAAGGATTATATTTTTTGACAAAGTCCTCAAATCGAATAAAAGGAAACTTAAATTTCGGAAGTCTCAGGCTCGCTTCCAGTCCATATTCCTCTGCACTTGACAGACTCTGGTCTTTTTGAGCATATGCTGCATAGGCTCCTTTCAGTTTAGTGCTGAAAAGTTCAGCTCCATGAAAAAGGTTTTTATGCTGGTAGATCAGGTTCAGAGCCCCTCCCAGGTTACCGGCCGAATTAGTTCCTTCAAGTTCGATTTTATATGACTGCTGACTAAGAAGAGTAAGCTGAATATTACAGTCGATCTTCAGTTCCATTCCCTGCAGACTTTCATTTTCCTTTGAATCATTAAAGTTAATGTTAATAAGACGATAAATTTTCAAAGCCAGAAGATGAGTCTGCGTCTCTTCAGTACTTGTTACGCTGTAAACTGATCCGGGTTTCAGATAGAGTGACTGAATAATAAGGTCATATTTTACTTCAGGTTTCTTCTTTGATGTGACAAAGTAGTAACCTCTGTAAAAAGTAGTGTCCAGACCCCTGTAATATGCCTCACGGCCAGCCAGGGCTTCGTTTGGCACAAAATCGGGATAGATGTAAATATTCTTAATTGAATAAACAGCGAAAGGACCTGAGCTTATTCTGTTATATGAATCCAGCTTTGTAAAATCCCTGACTATATATTTAATATCAACCTGCCTGTTTCCTATAATACTGTCAATCTTGAAAGAAATGTATTCGTTTGAGAATCCATAAAAACCATGGTCCCTGATATAACGCTCAAATCTTGTACGTTCAGCCGTCAGAATATCAACATCGTAGGGTTTTCCCCTTACAATAACACAATTCACTGAATCAAAATAAAAGAGATTCCTGATATTGCTGTCAGCTATCTCATAAGTGAGGTTACGAATGGTGTATGGCCGCAGCAAATCAACCTTATAGAAAACATCGGATTTTCTTTTGTCTGTAATCACAGTATCCGTAACAAGTCCGTCAAAATAACCCTTCGAGGCAACGTAAGATCTAATCTGGTCTTTTGATCTTAATGTTGCATTAGGATCATAAATAACAGGTTCTTCTCCAATGGTTCTTAACCAGCTATGTGGCCATTTCTCCTTTTTAATATTTGAAAGATTGTAAAGACCAAGATAAAACCTGGTGCCAAAAATCCTTTTATTCGGAATCTGTTTAATATATGGTACAAGGTCGCTTTTCTTGATACCTTCCTTATTTATANTAATGTGATTCTCGTTTAAAAGACTCTGCCCCTCAGGAACATATTTTGTTGAATTACATGAAGTTAACAGTTGAAAAAGTAAAATTAGGAAAAACCAGAATCCCGGATTAAACAGATTTATATATGAAATGGATTTTTTCAAAACGTACCTTAAAACTTACCTTAAAACATAAATTCAAATATATCAATAATAATCCGAACTGAAAGTAAAAAATCTAGCTCACTCAAAACGCTCGAAAATCAATACTTATATTTTATTAATTCTTGTATGTCATCTTAAAATCTTGAAATTTATTGCTCCTNGGACCATAACATTTTTAATAAATCAAATATACTTTGAGTGCTTTACTTTAAATTTGCGATTATTGCACTTTGATTTGATGCAAATAATATGATCAGCAAAAACAAAATAAAGTTTATAATCTCCCTTCAAAATAAAAAGGTAAGAGATGAAGAGAGACTATTTGTAATTGAGGGAGATAAACTTGTTAAAGAATTTTTAATCGCAAATATCCCAATAAAGATTCTTGCAGCTAAACCGGAATTTCTTAGCGGCCTGTCATCCGGTCTGCTAAGGTTTGTCAATTTAACCGAAGAAGTCAGCTATGGTGAACTTAAACAAATAAGCACACTTAAAACCCCGCAGAATGCTTTGGCAATTGTTCCTATGCCGGAGAATGAAATGAATTTACCAGAGGNGCTAAATCAATATTGCGTAGCCCTCGACTTTATTCAGGATCCGGGTAACATGGGAACAATCATTAGAGCTGCCGGCTGGTTTGGGATTAAGAACATAGTATGTTCAATGGATTGTGTGGATGTTTATAATTCAAAAGTAATACAGGCAAGCATGGGAGCATTGCTTCATGTAAATGTGTACTACTATGATCTTAAAAAACTGTTCGCATCAGCTGCTGAATATTCTGTTCCGGTATTTGGAACAATGCTTTCCGGTAACTCAATCTATGATCATAAGCCTTACAAAAAAGGCATTATTTTGCTTGGAAATGAATCAAAAGGAATTTCAACGGAACTTATACCTTTTATCACAGAGAGAATCAGAATTCCTAAATTCAGTGATGCCAGGGAAGGGATTGATTCACTTAATGTGGGTATGGCGGCCTCTATCGTTTTTTCAGAGTTTCTCAGAAAAACAGATCGAATAACTGATTAATAAAATTATATTTGCCAAAATTTACCAGGCCATGCCAAAATCAGATTTCAAAGTGTATGGCATCAGATGGATGATGCTGGTTGTATATATGCTTATGGTAGCCGTGAATCAGCTATTATGGATCACATTTGCTCCAATTACCGGTGAAGCCACAAAATACTATGGTGTTTCAGACCTCCGGATCGGAATACTCTCAATGTGTTTTATGATTGTGTACATAATTGTTTCCATTCCGGCATCGTGGATTATTGACAGATTTGGTATACGCATAGGTGTGGGGATAGGTGCTGTTTTTACAGGAGTTTTCGGATTGGTTCGTGGATTTGCTGGAACTGATTACAATCTGCTGCTGATGGCGCAGATCGGTATAGCCATAGGACAACCTTTCATTCTGAATGCTATTACTAAACTGGCTGCAAGATGGTTTCCTCTGGAAGAAAGGGCCACGGCTGCCGGCCTGGGTACTCTGGCAATGTATCTTGGAATCCTGCTGGGAATGATTCTTACACCATATCTGATTATTGGCTCAGGTATCGGCGGAATGTTATACATATATGGTATTATTTCAATTCTGACAACGNTTACCTTTCTTATTTTAATTAAAGAAGGACCCCCGACAGCACCTTGCCTGCCCGATCAGGAAGAACGCTCCCTGGTTTATGACGGATTCAAACAGACGCTCAGGACCAAAGACTTTATCATACTTATGATAATCTTCTTTATTGGGCTGGGTGTTTTCAACGCAGTTACAACCTGGATAGAAGATATTCTCCGGCCTAGAGGATTCTCCGCTACACAGGCTGGAATTACAGGAGGTCTCATGATTGTCGCCGGGATTGTCGGAGCGCTTTTTATACCTATCTTATCCGATCGATTCAAAAGAAGAACTCCATTTATAATAATCGCACTGACCGGCGCCACAATCGGTCTTGCCGGAATCACCTTTGCAACAGCTTACTGGCTGCTGCTTACTTCAGGCGCGGTGCTGGGATTCTTTCTTCTCAGTTCAGGACCAATTGGCTTTCAGTACGGGGCTGAAATAACCTTCCCGGCATCGGAAGGGACATCTAACGGGATGCTTCTGCTCATGGGACAGATTTCAGGAATTGCTTTCATTTTTGGGATGGACAGCTTTAAGTCCACGCTCACAGGCTCTATGACGCGATCGCTTATCCTGATGATTGCGTTAATGGTTCTCAGTATATTGATGTCATTCAGACTGAAAGAATCCACAATCCTCAATAAAAAAGAAAATCAATAATTCAGACCNTCCATTGTTCTTTAATAGATGCCGGGAATAAGTCGCTTTGTTTTGGATTTATAAGCTGAGTAAGTATTTCCGAATTCCTCATTCAGCACCTTCTCTTCCACACTGATCCTGTATATTATTGCCAGAGAGACCGGTACAACAAAAACAAGAAATGAATAAAAACTATTCATCGTTGCAGAAAATCCGGTGATTATCATTAATAATCCCAGATAACTCGGATGCCTGATTTGTTTATAAAGTCCATCTGTTTTAAGACTGGCAACCTCTGTTATGGCTACATCAACAGTGAATGATTTACCCAACTGAATAATTGCAGCCCATCTGATGATGATCCCGGTGAGAACTGACAGCAAACCTGTTCCGGCAATGAAAGTATTGACAGAATTCCATGAATCATGCTTTGCCAGAAAGAATCCACCTGTAAATCCAAATGTAATCCCAACCCATAAAAGAATCATTGACCCTCTGTCTTTCCTGGTTTTCGCAGTTTTTATTTTTGAATGCTTGACAACCATCAGCATAAGCTCCGAAAAGCCAAATACAAATGTCAGATAGATAATAAGTTGAAATATGTTTATTTTCATAATGTCGTCTATTAATTGGTTTCAAAATATCCGGGGTCATTTTGTTAGTTCAACTCTGACTGCCCATCCATATGATGTCGGAGTTGAAATGATGACACTTTTAACCTTGTCGTTAAACGGATCAAGTATGGTTTTTAAGTTTTTCCTGTCTACCGATATACAAAAATCTTTATCTCCATCATCATTATAGTCTATCGAATCGCTGATTATCTCCGGAATATTCCCACGCCAGTCTAGCTGCACAAAACCCGATTTCCTTTCTTTTAAAAATCCATTGAAAACAGGTTTCCTGATATCCAGAGTACAACTCTCAGTAATCACTTGATTCGCAATCTCGCCACCGGTATACCTGGGATTCAGCTTCATGAATGGTAGTTTTGAGACTGAAACGGAGAAACCGTTCAAGCCCGGGAATAAAATGATTATCAGTATAAGGCAGAGAAACGCCCAGCTGATTCCTGCTATTATTTTTACTTTTTTCATTTTGCTGACTTTTTTAAAAGATAAGTTTTAGTAATTGATGCAAACTGGAAATTATCGCACCTGCTGAGAAAACAGACATAAAAAGGAATGAAACAAACAGGAATAGATTCCTTGAAAAATTCTTCATAGTTCCGGGAGGGATACCTTTTATACCATAATGGATTGCTTTTTTTGAACAGGCATCNACGCACTTACCACACTTGCTGCAAAACAATGAAACTTNACCTGCTTTAATATCATCCGGTGTCAGGGCAAACAAGGGGCATACTTCAACACATTTGAAACACTCGTTACATGCTTTCTTATCGATTTTTACTGTAAATGGTGTAATTTTATTCGACAAAGTATTAACNGCTCCAAGAGGGCAAAGAAAACTGCATTGCGTTCTTTTTCTGGTCATTACAGGTAAAACGACAACTAATCCACCGAACAGTGTAAGAAATACACCGGCTTTTGCAGCTGATTCAACCGAAGTAACCTGTTCAAATTCAGTAACTGCTTTGAAAGGACAGATCCATGAACAATAAGTAGGCATAAGAGTTAAGGCCGCTGTTAAGNCAACCATAATCAGAACTGCATAAGGCATCCATTTCCATAGNTCACTGATCTTTTTAATAACCGGCCTTTTTCTTATTCTCGAGAATCCGTCATCCCATCCACCATAGAAACAGCCCCAGCTGCAGAATCCTCTGCCCAGCACTATGGTTGCCACCAACCATAAGACAACCATTGATGATATGTTTGCAAATCCACCAATAATGCTGCCCGGGAAAATAATAGATTTTGTAAATGCGGCCGGCAGGATCATCATCGGAATAACCAGATGGCAGAATGGTATTTTACATTCAAGAATGTCAGCCTGGGAAAAAGACATGGCGTGCCTCATTTCAAGCATATTACGTATTAATGTAAAAGAGAGGGACAGAGCGAAAATAATAAAAAGGACTGCCCTGTACCTGTCTGTTTTACCTGTATAGTGCATAAGGAAATACAGTACATTCACCAATAAAAATGCTGTAAGGATAGNCAACCCGGAAGTTGGATCTCCAAAATTTGGTCTTCCGCCTGTCATAAACATAAATGTTATCAGAAACATAGGCAGGGTATAAAGAAGAGACATTCCGAAAGATTTCTTCATACCTGCAATCTTTAAAGTGTTATCCATTAATTAGTCCTCCAATTAGATTAGTTATACCTTTAATCATAAAAATTATACCTGCCAGTCCTGTTGCAAGAATTCCAATTTTTTTAAGTACTTCCTTTTTCTGTATTTTACCAGCTAAAGGTAAAGGCAAAAACCAGAGGGAAGACCCTATAAAAAATGCCAGAAAGGCAAAGTAGCTTTGAACCAGAGTTCCCTGAGTAGCACCCTTGGTAAGAATTAAAAATAAAGCAGGACAAAATCCAAGGCTGTTTACCAGTCCGAGCAAAATCGGGACAATCCTATGGTTATTTACTGTCTTTACAATTTTTGCGGGGCAATCCGGATTGCGGTTTTTACTTATNCTATACCATACCAGCATAACAGCAAATACAATATAGAGAATCCCGGGAACAATATTTCTTACAACCTGATCACTAAAAAGTGCCTGACCAAAATACCATGCTAATGTTGCCAGAATGAAATAAATAACAAACCTGGTTATTAAGAAAAGAGAAAGATCAATTGCAATCCTTTTAACACCTGCAGAATCTGCCATGAGGTATGGAAACATCACCATTCCGCATGTANCGAGGCAGGCCGAACCGCTGCTTAAACCAAGAATCAATGAATCTGTCATCAACTTTTTTCTGTAAATCTATACNCGTCCGGATATTACTCCAAGAAAATAGTGGTCAACATACTTCAATTGTGGCTAAAGGATTTTTCCCCGGGGTGAATTGCCGGATTCAGGGACAAAAGGATATGCTTGCAACGGAGTTCTCAACTAACCTATCTGAATTTTCTGATAGCTTCAGCAGCTTTTGATCGTGAGACAGGTACCTCCAGACCCTGGGGTTTAAGTTTAATTTTCAGGTTCTGAACATTACCAGTCACATGATCGGTATATTCAGCATTGATTATAAAGCACTTATGACATCTGAAAAAAGAAGAATTCTTTTTCAGCTCCGATTCAGCTGCTTTGAGTGTTCCGCGGAGGTGGGTTTTGGTCAGAGTTACGCCTTTGATNGTTACAATAGTAATATAATTATCATTTGAACAAAGATAAACTATACTTTTCGGGTTAACCTTATATTCATTTTTCGGATTTCCGCCCCTTATTAAAACCTCACTTTCCCATAAAACCTCCTCAGGAAGAATTGAAGCTTCTTTTAATGCAGTTCTGTACATCCTGTTGAATGCGACAATATAACCTATTGTAACAGGTATTATTCCTACTAATATTGCGGTCCAGATGGCAAATAAAAAATATTTAAAAATAAAAATCTCGGGAAATATTATACTTACATAGAAGTAGTTAGCTGCTCCAATGCTTGATGCGATAAGCAAACCCCATAGGATACTCTTCCCAAAGGTCCAATTCGCTTTAATTACTACAGGTTCAATTAAAAATTTAAAAATTGAAAGAACAAATATTGTTACTAACCCAAAACCAAGTGATACGAATAATTGCCACTCAGTCTTTAACTGAGCCATACCGAATGGTTTAAAAAGAAAAAGAAAAAGGAATATGAACAGACCAAAAANAAGGATAAAAACAATTTTTTCCCTTGGAGTCTCAACTACTGAGTATGGTTTTTTAAACGGATTTTCCATTAAAAATATCTTACAGACAAATCTATATAATATTTGGAAAAGAAAAGTTATTTTTCCTCCATAACAAATTCAATTAACCACAAAGGTCACAAAGGTTTTGCCCCCCTGCCCCCCCTAAAGGGGGGTAAATCTCTGGAAGCTAGTGAAATTTTACTTTCATCATGAAATTGTTCCCCCTTTAGGGGGATCCCGCGAAGCGGGAGGGGGCCTTCTAAGACAATATTT
>JGI24134J36421_10000620_pt1 | contig 11298 bp, 9 predicted proteins | sample BarGraNGADG00312_FD_36421 | JGI IMG/M metagenome (IMG submission 36421) | reverse complement strand
TTATCTTTTTCGAAAATATTTACCAATTCTGTAATCACTTCAACTTTGTCAGTAGTGATGTGTGTATCAATAAGTTTTTGAATCTGCCCTTCATATTGTTTATAATCAATTTCATCAGAATACCTTTCAACAACTGCCACACGAAGTTTCAGGAACATTGTAAGATCTTCTTTGTATCGCTTAATCGTCTTTTCATCAACCTCCTTATAGAACTGAATTGAAGAGAGTGCGAGCTTCAAACCTTTTGCGAATGCAGCCAATTTATCGTAAAACAAAACCCTTACAACTTCATCCTTTAACAATAACTGATAAGCTTCTGCATCGCGTTTGTTTGTTACGGTTTTGAAAAGATCCCACAACTCCGAATGTTTCTGAGGCAGTTTTTTTATTTCGTCATTGATGTTTGTGAGAGTTCCTATCAGATCATCATCGTCAAAATCCTCAAATGAAGAATACATTTGCATTGCATCATCCAAATTTTCAATCACACCATAATAGTCAAGGATGTACCCAAATTCTTTATCAGAATAAATCCTATTCACCCTTGCAATTGCCTGTAATAGTTTATGTCCCCTCAAATTTCTTGTCAGGTACAAAACTGTATTCTTAGGTTCATCAAAACCGGTAAGCAACTTATCTACAACAATAATTATTTCCGGGTCTTTCTGATTTTTGAAACGGCTTATTATATTCTTCTCATAGGTTTTCGAATTACCATGTTCATCCATCATCTTCTTCCAGAAGCGATTTTCTTTATCTGTTGATTTTTCATAAGCACTTTCTTCTCCCTCTCTTTCATCCAATGGAGAAATAAGAACCTCTGTTGATACAAGTCCTATTTCATCAAGAAACTCTTTGTAACGGATGGCATTTATTTTTTTATCACATACCAATTGAGCCTTGAATGGAGTGCCTTGCCAGTTATCCCGAAAATGTCTGCTAATGTTCCAGGCAGTGGCATATATCTTTTGTTCGGCTCCATTCAGCTGGTCAGCGCGGCTGAATTTTTTCTTAAAATCTGCCTTTTGATATTCCGTTAATGGTTCTGAAACCATTTCAAAGAATGTATCCAGGGGGTTTGCATTGACAATTTGCCTGGGCAACCTTCCTTCATACAACAATGGTACTACTGCCTTGTCTTTTACAGCCTGATCAACAGTGTAAGCATCAATAATGCCTCCGAATTTTGCTGCTGTGTTTTTATCTCTTTTGAAGAGAGGAGTTCCTGTCATTGCAATAAAACAAGCGTTGGGTAATGTTTTTTGCATCTCAATATTGAAAGTTCCGTGCTGTGTCCGGTGACCTTCATCCACCAGGACAAAAATATCGGGACTCTCCAACGGCCTGGTTATTTTTTTCATAGCTGCCACAAACTTATTGATGATCGTGGTAACAACTGAATCACTTTTACTTTCCAATAGTTCAACTAATCTTTGTCCGGTTGTGGCATTCTCAACGAACTTTCCGCACTTCCTGAATGTGCCTGTTATCTGATTATCCAGATCAGTCCGGTCTGTTACCAGTACTATTTTAGGATTGCGAATAGATTTTTCCAACGCAATTGCCTGTGCAAGCATTACCATTGTTAATGATTTTCCGCTGCCCTGTGTATGCCAGATAACGCCACCTTGCCGCCGTCCATCTTTAAACTGAAGAATACGATTCATGGATTTTTTAATAGCGAAAAATTGCTGGTAACGAGCAATCTTTTTTTCACCATTATCGAAAAGAATAAAGTTAAAAATAATATCCATCAGTCTTTCCGGTCTGCATAAGCCATATAGATACTTATCTTGAATTGTAGGATGGATATGCTCTTTTTCCAGATCATCAAAATATTGCCTTACGTATTTAAACCGTTCGCTGAACAATTTCTCTTTCTGTTCTATCCTTAACGGTCGATTTTTAATTTCCTGTAAATCGTTTCTGTATTNTTCTTCTTCTTCANCCGTTGTAAATTTTTCTTCCCACTTTGACCAGAATTTCTCAGGTGTTGCGTTAGTAGCGTACGAAGCTTCCTGAGTAGCAACACTCATAATTACCTGTGCATAAACATACAGAGCGCGGATGCCGTCTTCCTGCTGGCTGCGCAGGTGCTGACTGATAGCCTGTGCCAGCGGTTCTTTCATATCAGGTCGTTTACACTCAATAACGCATAAAGGAATTCCATTTACGAATAAAACCAGATCGGGACGATAATGCTCTTTACTGGCGCTTCGCATAACGCTGTATTCTTCGGTTACATGAAACACGTTATTAGTTAAAAATGTTCCGGGATTCCAGTCAATGTAGTGAAGTGTAATGCTCTTTTTATCTCCGTCAAAATTCTGTTCAAATGCTTTTCCCAATGTAATAAGGTCGTATACCGTTTCGCAGGCAGCAATATAGCCTTCATTCATCGGTAATTCTTTTAAAGCACGAATTCCGTTTTCAATATTGGCATCACTGATATAAGTTGTCTTTGTTGAACTGATTCTTTTATCTGAATTGATCTCCTTTAACTGTTTACGCAGAATATCATCCAGCAAAACATTACTGGTTTTACCGCCACGGAGATTTTCGGTTTCTGCCGGGCTCAAATATTTGTAACCCAACTTTTGCAATAGCTGCAAGGCAGGTATCTGACTTATATGGTCTTCTTTGAAACTTGGCGTATTCATATTCTATTTAATAATCCATTTTTGTGGTGTCCAACCTATAGGTCTTATCTCTTGATAGAATGATGCTAATGTGTCACCTTTTATTGGTGGATTTATGTGTGCCGCAGGAACCAATGAATCCTTGATACCCAAATAAAATCCCTCCATAACTTCCAATTCATCTTCAAATGAAGGTTGAATATTAAAGGATTTCAATTGTATATATCTTGATACAACAAAAGCAACTAAATCAGCTATTTGAATTAATTGAGAATGTTCTGACTTAGAAAAAAATGGTATGTCAATGATTTGGCAAAACCTTTCTATTTCATTTTTTTTCTTTTTTCTTTTTGGAATTTTTATTTGAGTAAAATTATCTGTATAAGATAAATCTTCTGACAATAGCTTAATTAGTCTTTTATCATGGTCTCCCTCTTCATCAAAGATCACAATAGTCTTTCCTTTATTATTATGAGAACCATATTTTAAACGTTGCAAACTCAATAAGATATTGAATGCTCCTGCTTCATATGGATAATGGAATTTAGTTGCGAATTCATTATTGTCCTTTTTTAGTTCAAAATATTTCTCTGAATGAATTGGACATACAATTAGTTTACAACTTCTCTCATTTACCCATCTTAAAAGATCTGTAAAAACTTGTTTTCTGACAGCAGAGTCAACACTACTCCATTCCTTCCGTCCTCTAAAAATCTGAGCAGATTTTAATTCAGATACTTCGATTCCATGTTTTATCAATAAATTTCTAAGAAAGTTAGAATGTTCTCGATTGGTTTTATGGATCTTAGAAGCATCCGAAACAACCCCAACTAAAACTTCGACAGGTTGATTAGAGTCATATTTTGTACCACAATGACCACTTTCATCAACATAACAGAAATACATACTTATTTTGGTTTATTTTTGTTAAGAATTTCAAATTGTTTTGATAGTCCGTTTAACATCCCGTTAGTACTTAAATCAACAAGCAATCCTGAACTTCCCGGAGGAATTGATTTGTAAGCAAAATTTGCTGTAATTCCTCCATAGCATTTATTTGCCACTGCTGCAGAGGAACTGTTCGATCGTCCCAGTCACCATGATCTATGATTCCTCCAAAGTTTTTACTTGCATCCTTTTGATCATAACTTAAGACGATAGGATGTTCATCTGCAACATTACCTTTGTCTGGTCGTATGCCAACAAAGGAATAAAGCATACTATCAGTATTACCTGAGGCAGCAACTATAAAGCTATTACATTTACCTACTAGCCCATTATCAATTATTGGTTGAGGTAACTGACTGGTTTCAATTTTTTTATATTCAAAATTTGAAACCAACTTCTTTATATCCTCTTCCTTAGGTATACTATGAAGAGGACTAAATTGATTTTTTGACATCTCTTCTTTTTATTAAGTGAATTACTCTTTATTTTTTACTGATATATTATCTTTCCTGTCAGCAGCATCTGCATCAGCCCCGTTTACTTTTTTATATGTTTTCTTGAGCACTTTTAAAGTTTTGAATTGTTAATTACTTCAGAAATTTCGGTCGCAATTTCTTCAACAGTGTACGCTGACGTATTTCTAGCCAATTTATCAGCCAATGAAGGGGAAAAATCTATTACTTCTTGTTTAGTGATATTATGCCATATTGGTAGCATAATCTGCTCTCCACTAACCACTTTCGTAATAATTCCATCTAATTCATAATTAGTCCATCCTTTTTTAATAAAGTCTTTTGACAAAACCACTATACCAAAGCGACTGTTAGCAAGCCCTTTATCTATTTTTCTTCTAAGACTATCACCTATTTTCATCTCAAATTCATCATACCAAACGCTTAATCCTTCTGCTTGCAGGGCAATAGCCAAAGGGCGAACTACTTCATCTTTATCTTCTGATGCGTGTGAGATAAAAACATCATAGTCTTTAATGGTGCGATCTAAATTATACGTATCGTCGTATTCTTTTCTAACCAATGAGGGAACCGTTGATAGTGCTGGTTCATTGTAATGTGGCAGAGCAGAAGGTAAAACTTGAATGGATGATCTTACAGTTCCCCTCAGACCTTGTAGGTCTACAGTTACATACCAATGCCCTGAACTTGGAACACCTAAAACTATTGGTGACCTTGTAATTAATCCCCCACTATACCTATAGCTTCTACCGGATTTATAACTTTGATAATTTGAACTATCCATCAAACATACATTAGCTGCATTTCCTGAAAGAGTAACTTGTACTCGTTGTCCACTTTTTAATTGTCCTAAATCGTAAACTTGATATTTCATAGATTAAACTGTTAATCTTTTCTTCCCCGTCAGCAGCACCTGCATCAACCCCTTTTTCTGCTTCCTCAGTTTTTCTGTTTTGGTTTTGAGTAGTTGAATTTCTTTATCGGCTGCTTGCAACACTTTGGCAATAGCGGTTTGTTCTTCAAATGATGGGATCTGAATTTTTATTATGGAGAATGCATCCCACCTAAGTCCTCCTCGTCTGTCAATCGAGCCTTCCATTCTATTTTGATACTGGTAAACCAATCTATGAGATTTAAGAAGTTTATAAAAAAAGTTATCATTGATTGATGAATTTGTTTTAAAAACCGTGTACATTGGACTAATTAAGGCTTCTTCGAAAGTTTCCTGATAACCAATACTTCCTTCTTCAATGTGATTTGTAGCATAAGCAAAATGATTTTTAGGAACTACTTTATATGTGCTAACGTCATCTGAAAATATTTTCCTTCCGAAGTATTCCAAAGAAGGAACAAGTCCATCGTATTTTGTGCATGATAAAACGGTCAGTTGATTATCTGCTCTGTTTCTGATACTTACTTCTTTTGAAACATCCTTAATATGCATTTCTTTCCACTCCTCACGAAATCCCTTCAATCTTCTCTTCCCTGTCAATAAATTTTGCAGCAGCCATTTTTTTTGCAATTCTTTTTTTGCAATTAAGGAATTGTTCTTATTAATAGCTGAGTCCATCAAACTGAGAATGTGAGCAATGGATTCTTGTTCATGAAGAGGGGGAAGTGCAAGTTTTACTTTTGAAAGATTTGTTTTAGAAACTCCATAAACAGAAATGCCAGTTGCAATTCTCCAAAGTTCTCTTATTACCTGCTGGTTATTTAAAGAATAAGTTCTAAACCCTAAAGCAATTTTTTCAATGTTTCCTCTTGCTGCAAAAGTGTGCAACCCGCTTACCACCTTCCTTCCGTTTATGTTCTTTAGCTCTACGCTATTACATATTCCTTTATAATCTTCAGAAGCGTCAGCAATAATTAAATCACCATCTTGTAATAACGGAAAATCTTCATCTTCTGGATCATCATTGCTAATGAACCCTTCTTTTATATATGGAATTCTTTTTTCAGACTCAAAATCTAAAACTTCATTTTCGAATTTAGCATGAATATCGCCATAATGAATATACTGAATTTCATCAACTGTTTTTTCGTCTGTCAATTGCTCTCTGGAAAATGAAAACGTACTAATAAAATTAAAAACATTACCAAATTCAGAAGAACTCCAATCCACAGGAATAGTAGAATTATAAAAGGGTTTTGTGGTTATATTTTCTTTCATTATAGCTAGCGGTTATTGCTAATTTGTTAACTATTTGTTGTCAGGTTAAAATTCATAATCAACTGGTGGAATACATTTTCTACGTCGATATTCCCAAGCCCCATCTCTTTAAAGATTGCTTTGTCCGGAAGGTCTTTAGCAATAGTATCTGTAAATGTTTGTAAGTGTTCCTTTATTCTTTCAGGCAATTCAAAAATGTCAGCTTCAGTAAGAGTAACTGCCAATCTGAAAACATCGGTTTTATGTTTTCGCAGCTGCTTTATATCCTCAGTGCTACCTTTAGTTATTCGTTCGGATATTTCTAAAAAAGCTTTGGCCTTCAGACAAATAAGCGCTTCAGTGTTCGCATGATGAATTCCATTTTCAAAAGTGCTGTGGTCAATCATATATTTGTAGTAATCATCACTCAACAAAATTGCAGATAGACTAGATAGATCATCATCCACCGGAATGGGAGTAAGATATGCTGGCTCTTCAAGATCAATTAAATCGGGTTTACGTGAAAACAACTCTATCTGATAGGGGAAGTCTGTTTTTTCAGGTTTTATAAAACGAAAGTATTTTCTATCATCGGCGCTTTTCTCTTTCCGTTCGTAGTTTCCATCCTGAATAAACTTCCAGAACTGTTTTACGAAATCAGAACTAAGAGCTTCAACAACTAAGATGATATCGATATCTTTTGTTGCCCGGGGAACAAGACCGGCCTCTTCAATAATTATATCGCAAGCAGTACCTCCAATAATTACATAATTATCAGTGTAATCCTTAAAATATTCAGAAAAAATCTTTATACCTCTTACCATGGGAATTTTTCTATTAATTTTTCAAGCGCCATTTCAATACGTTCATTTTTGTTTTCCCTGAAACACAAATAAAGCGAGAGAGGATCAATATATTCTGTCTTAGTCAGCAAGGCAGGATCGTATTTCCACTCTTCGATACATACATTCCCTTCCATCTGATCAACCGGTTTAAGATTCACTTCACCGATAAACCTCCCATAGCCAGGACGCATTGCATAAAACTCTACCTGTTCATCATTTAGGTCAGAATAATTGGCCAATGCATTGATGTTTGATTTCTTCAGGTTTTGATCCAAAGTATAACCTGCATAGAACTGTGTCTTGTTTACCGGAGTTGTCATCTCTGGCTCAGCAATATCCCATAACTCACGTTTTGCTTTTTCGAATTTAAGGCACTTTTCTTTGGTTCCTTCAATTCTGCATAATCCGGCGTTTTGCAAATAGAATGCGGACCGAGTAATTGTTGCTGCATCGTAAAAGAGTTTTTCCGCAATTCCTTTAAGGTTAATACCCTCAAGAGTCTCTACCTGCAAATGATATAATATAAGCAATTGTGTTGCCGGACGCATTGCTAACGGAAGCTCTCTAGGAATGCTTACATATTCCTTAAGATCAATGAGCAAATCGGGTAAATACATCTGCTTGTAGGGAATTATGAAAGGGATTTTTTTCTCAATCAGCCTTAATCGCTTGTATGCTTCAACTTGTCTTATAACGGCAATAGTGTTTGTGTTAAATGCAACTTTGATTGTATCAAGATGTTTCCTTAACCGCTCTGTAGTAAAATCATTTCTTACAAGGACAAGTAAAAATTTCTGATTAAATAACTTAATGAGCTGAATGTTATATTCACTAGTAATATAAACTGGTAACTTTCTTAACTTGTCTGTGGTTAATAGTGTGATTTCAGCATCAATACCTAACGCTTCTTTGAGATATTTTTTAACCTCATTCATTTCATTATACAATTTTATATCATTATAATGCATCTATATAATTGCTCTATTTATGCATAATTGCATGAGCAGTGCAATCGTGCAAATATAGTGCAATTATATTGTAATTCAATGCATTCACTTAAACATATCAATAATTTTTCCATTATGATATCCAATTTGTTCGTTATTCCTGATATAACCTAATTGATTGGTTAGTAACTGAGTTTCTCCAACTGAAAAATCCTTTGTATTATGATGGCTATGGCCATAGATCCAATAACCTGGTCCTGAATCTTCAATCAGATCAGATAGTTCCACTACGAAAGCTTCGCTCAGTTTATCCATCTTAAATTTCCTGGGATAATTCAAAAAAGTGGGAACATGATGGCTGATTACTATCCTTTTACCGGTGCAGGTGTGGTGTAGTACCTCCCTGAGAAAACTGATACTTTCATGATTTAACTGGTTAAATTGCTCTGATGAAAAACGATTCCCATTGTATTTGATCACATGAAAATCACTGATACCCTGCTCAATCTGCCAATGGTTTGCAGGGCTAATCTCGGACCATAGGGTAGAAAAGATTAAATTGACGCTCTCATGTTTAACAGAACAGTTATTCACAAGAAAAACATTACTTCTTATTGTCTCATTAAGTGATCCGGATTTTTCAGATATATCAGAATAGTAATACTCATGATTGCCCGGTATCCAATAGGTAGTTTCAAAAGTATCTGAGACATAATTGAAAAAATCATCATGTTTATCCATTACAGCAAATGGGACGATATCACCAGCCAACAATAAAACATCGCCTCCGGGCAGCAAAGGATTCCTTTTAAAGAATTCTTTATTTTCAGGGAATTCCAGGTGTAAGTCGGAGGCGTACTGAATTTTCATATTATGCACCAAGTTCTTTTAAATACTTATTCAATTCTGCTTGCACAGTTTTTAACTCCCCTTCAAGTTTCTCGATTTCAACCTGTACAGCAGCAATATCGACTTCAGGTTCTTCTTCAAAAGTGTCAACATACCGTGGAATATTAAGGTTGTATTCGTTTTCTTTTATTTCGTCCAATGTTGCTACAAAACTGAATTTATCTTCAACAATTCCGGTAGTCAGCTTTCCCTCATTGAATTTCCGATAAGTATCCACAATATGCTCAATATCTGAAGGTCGTAGTCTGTTTTGGTTCTTAGCCGATTCATAGTGTTTACTGGCATCGATAAAAAGAACTGAGTCTTGCCCTTTATCTTTTCTTGCCCTGTTGAAAATCATGATTGCGGCTGGAATACCAGTTCCAAAAAACAAGTTGGCAGGTAACCCAATGACTGCTTCCAGCAGATTCTCCTCAATTGTCTTTTGCCTTATCTTCCCTTCACTTGCACCACGGAATAAAACTCCGTGTGGTACTACAACGCCAACTTTCCCTTTGCCTTCGTAAGCTGTTTCAATCATATGACTTATGAACGCCCAATCGCCTTTGCTCTTTGGAGGGGTCCCTCTCCAAAAACGATTGTATTTGTCAGTTTCCGGGTCAAAACTGTCGCTTGCTTTGTTTTCTTCTTTATCATCACTCTTTCCCCATTTATCTAAAGAGAAAGGAGGATTTGCAATCACGGTATCAAACTTCATCAGAGCATCGCCCTCTTTTAGTTTGGGGTTTCGGATTGTATCTCCCCATCGAATGGTGGCGTTATCAAAGCCATGTAAAAACATATTCATAACTGCCAGGGCCCAGGTGCTTCCATTGGCTTCCTGTCCATAGAGTGAAAAATTATCTGAACCAACTTCTTCTCCTGCTTTAATCAATAATGATGCTGATCCACAAGTAGGGTCGCAGATTCGGGAACCAGGTTTTGATTTGGTAAGTTTTGCAATAAGGGTTGATACCTCTTTAGGAGTAAAAAACTCTCCGGCTTTTTTACCTGCATCGCTTGCAAAATTCTCAATCAGGAACATATATGCACCGCCAATAATATCTGTTCCTTCAAGGTGTGATGGTTTCAGGTTTAATGTTTCTTTATTAAAATCGAGCAGAAGGTTTTTCAGCCTGGTGTTCTTATCTTTAGTATCACCCAATACACTGCTATTGAAATTAATGTTCTGGAATATTCCTGCACCATCTTCGCTATATAATTTTGTACGGTTGGCTTCAACCAGATCTTCCAATGCAATATCTATCAACTCGCCAATATTAAGTTCGTTCCGGTGGTCAAACAAATAGTTGAAATGGCTGTGTTCCGGCACCACAAATCGTTCGTGCTTCATTGCTCGATCTGCACGTTCTTTGTCACCGCTATATTTTTTCAAATGAGATTCATATTTATCATCATGAACATCACTTAGATATTTTACAAAAAGCATAGTGAGAACATAATCCTTGTAAACGCTGGGGTCAATGCTTCCCCGAAATGTGTCACAAGCTTTCCAGACGGCGTCGTTAATATCTTTTTGTGTTATTTTTTTTGTCATGTTACTTATTTTATAGCGTTGATTATTTGTTGTTGAATTTGTTTTTCCTTAAGAATTTCAATTTGCTGTTGCAGTTTTCTTTCTGAGCTTCTGAGATGAGTAATTCTTAAAATCGCCTTTTGAGTATCCAAATCCGGGATAGATAATTCCAATTCATCAATCGCAGATTTTGAGATGGAAACTATAGAACTTCCTACTGCCTGGCTTTTCAGATAATTCTGAGATGAAGCACTGTTGAGATACCATGTCAAATATTCAGGCAGAATTTTGTCTTGAAAATCCTCATTTAAACGAATCACAAAGAACGAAGTGGAAGCTACTGCAGGTTTGTTTTTACTTTCGTAAAGAGCTGCAAAATTTTTTGTTCCTTTGGCAGCAAATATTATATCACCATTCTTTAATAAATGTTTTTCAGAAATGCTATCAGCTTTTAAATCAGGGTATAAAGAGCTTCTAAGGACTCCATTTTCATCAAAGTGCTTTGACTGTAAGTACACAATTTGACCTTCCTTAAGTGGCTTCGCAAAGACCCCGGTTTGAATAAAAGCGATATGTTTTAATGCTACTCTCAAAATAATTGTTTAAGTAATACGGCTACAAAGGTAGGTAAAATATTTCAATCTACCAAAAATATTTCAATATATTACTGAGTAGCGGCTCTACAAAATAAAATCATATGGTATTTATAGGTCAAATTTGGCTTGTCTATATTTTTAATAGCTTGCCAAATTCTCCTTTTCAGGGTTGGTTATGTTACGATCCTGTCAGAAATTAATAAAAGAAGTATCAGCAAAAAATAGGCATCGAGGACAATTGAATATTTCCTGTAGTTATTTTTATCGGCCCCAATC
>JGI24134J36421_10000617_pt1 | contig 11328 bp, 4 predicted proteins | sample BarGraNGADG00312_FD_36421 | JGI IMG/M metagenome (IMG submission 36421) | reverse complement strand
CCGATAGTGTAACAAAAAGTAAAAACAAAGCCATTCCTAATCTCCAAATGAACCTGATTTTTGGAAGAGGCCCTGTAATTAGATTTGTCTTTAAATACTTACATTTTTTTTCCATAGTTAATTAAGGTTAGTAATAATTATTGGTAAAATTATTCTCAGAAAGAACAAATTTTTTTTACAAAATTAATTTACACAAAGCTCTGATTGAGTAGCATTAATAATTGTCTAATCTATTTAGGAGCAATTTTGCTATAGGTTCTGTTCAACCATGTCTGAGGTACCGGAATAAGGCATATATTCATCGTACGGTTATCTTCAGACAACATTGCTGATTGGATCTCTATTTTAGTACCATCAGGGCTGAAGCTTGGGTGTGTGTGGTCCTGAGCTGTTGGTTTGTGCCCGGTTGAAATCATTATCATCTCATGGGTATGTCTGTCTATCAGGTAAATGCTGCGTGAAAAATCGTCACCGACTAACCAGCGTCCATCTTCGGACCCATTACCATGCCATAATCCGCTGCCGCTTGATGTTTGTGCCTCAATTCTCATTTCCCTTGTTCTGATATTAACAACACCTAGTCCGGTTGGTTTTTCTCTCGTACCTGAAGGGCCCCATGCTCTTTGCTGACCTGGATTTAACGGGTCGACAATTTCAGGTGGATCTGAAGGCGTCTGGTAGGTTGTGCCGACTGGTCTGTGGCCCATAATAAAAAATGCTACTTCATCTTTAGTGATTACAGCTTCGTGAGTGATCCATTCCATCTCTGACTCAGGATATAAAGCTCTGAAGCCGGTACCATCAGAATTTACTATCCAGGTGCGTTGAGGCGCTTTTCCACCTGTTTCCCAGCAGAATACTAATTCACCCGGCATCCAGGGATTTACCTGCAAATGGCCAATGCTAAATGGTGTGGAAATAATATATTTAACTGCACCAGTATTCAGATTTATACTTCCAAGGCCCGATACAGCTGTACCTCCGTTACGTCCAATGAATACCTGAGGAATCGTAGTAAGAGCAGCCGGGTGACTTGAAACCTCACTGCCACCAGCTACAAAGTAAGCATAGTCCTCGTTTGCATCAATTGCCCATCCGCCAGCTCCCATCTCTGCAGGTATAGTCCCACAAATACGCTCGTATGAAGTCGATTTCTGCAGTTTACCTGCTTCACTATCAGCAAATAATCTGGCCAGATTAATCTCAATTACCTGAACAGGATTGCCAGGTTGCTGACCACGTCCCCCGCCCCCGCCTTGTCTCTGACCAGGACCACCTGCAGGTGCATTCCCCGCCTGACGGGCATTCGCAGTTGGAGCCGCTGGAGCAGCTGGAGCAACTGGAGCAGTTTCAACACGTCTCATAATAAAAAGCCGCATTGACTTTCTGCAAATGTTAAGATTACTTGAATACCCACCTTCGGTAACCTGAACAATAACTCCGGTTTTTTCATTTACTGCCAGCGCTTCACCTGGAACGCGGTTACCACGGAATATTAGCCATTGGCCATCTGATGACCACTGGGGATCAGTCTGGTACATCTTTGAATCGCCTTTTGGAGTACTGGTAAGGAAGGTAAGAGGCGTTCCTGTCACCGGATCAATTACAATTTTCTTTTCGGATGGAAAACGTTTTCCCATTTGGGAGAAAGCTTCCGGACCAGCCATGCATGAAATGAGCAAGGCTGCAACGATTAATAAATAATTTTTCTTTTTCATTGTTTTGTTTTAAAGGTTAATTAGTTAGTTGTATATATTAATTAAGAATGTTTCCAGATTATTTCTTTAAATTATTACCGGTATTCCATAAAGGGTTTTGTTCTGGCATTTTATCACCANCTAATTCCAGTAATTCAATAGCATTTAAGCACCATTGAGCTGTGTTGTTTGTTGATANACCAGGAGCTTCTTCAATTGTTTTCAGGACATCGGTTCCTGAAATGGTCTTAGTTTCAAACTGAGAATTTGTTCTGCTATTCAGAAACCAATTCCATGCCCGATCGGCTAACAGATTATCTTTATTAATTGAATATGCATAAGCAGGAAGTCTTGCATACCAGTGATTATTTGCAACGCCAACAACTGCACTTTTCCCAAAAGCTTTTTTAATCTCCTCCTGTGAGGACCCCCACAGAGTACAGTATTGCATCCATAATTTGTCAAATTTTTTATTCTTAATCAAACCAGTCAGTTCAAAAGCTACTTCCGGACCACCCATAAGGGCGCTTAAATGAATATAACCAATTTCATCATTTAGTTTATACATCTCATTTGTAGCCGGATCATAACCGAATGCACCCTGCTGTCCCGAAAAAAATCCATAAGGCATTTTCGCGAAACTATTTACTCCGGTTAGAATCTTGTCGCGCCATTTATTATCTCCGGTCCGCTCCCATTCAGTCATCCAGTTGCCAACCAATGCAAGCCAGTCTGGTCCTATTCGTGCATGAGTCGGGTACTGTGTTTTTGGAAGAATTAAACGTAGAGGATCAAGCTTAGCCATAGATTTATCAGCGGTTTCAGCAACTTGTTGCATAATATCGCCGGTGCGTTCGTCAGTAGTAAGATAATAGTAGAATCTTCTCGAAGCAGATTGACTTTCGCGGACTTCTTTTGAGCCACAACCCCAATGCCGCACATTGTGTCTTGAACCAAGACCGGCAAGTTCACCGATATGATATACATCAACTTCACTGGTATGACGGGTCATTGCTTCAGCCATTTTAAAAATGTCAGCACGACCTGAACGAATGAAGCTATACCATAACCAGAAATCAGAGCCTAGTTCAGTATTGTCCCATGCATAGCCGCCGACATCATAACTCCATGTGTGCCGTACAGGATCATAAGCATGCATTACATCACCATAATTCCAGAAGCCATACCAGTTACGCTGATCAATCTCCTTCTTATAAAGACTTATTGCATCATCTAACTGATTTTCAATCCAGATTTTACCAGGTGTGGATCTATCCGGTAGACTCCATACCCCAAAAAGATTTATTGAATGAAGGTATTCCGGCGTAGTAACAAGTAAAGGCGTCTGAGTGCCCATATTAGCCTGATTGTTCAATTCCTCATTAGAAGGGACATTTGCATTGACAAATAATATAAGTTCGCTTGTTCGGGCCACTCCGTAAGGTGTACTCAGTCCTTTCTGCACATCTTCATAAGTAGCTGCAAGGCCATGAGAAACAGTATCATAATGCCTCATATCCATAGCTTCAGCATTAGGTGACCACAACCATATTTTAAGATCAGCTACTTCCTTAGCAGCATTATTTATTTCCAATGCTGCAGGATAGGACTGCCAGAAATCTTTCAGACCAACTGAAAGGCCACCATTCACGTCACCTACAAAAACCAATCCGGTTGAACGCCTTCCGGCTATAGCATCTATCCAGGCGCTATTGGTGTTAGTCCGTTTATGTATGGTGAATCCGTCGGCATTATTCTGAATCAACTTAAAATCATTCCAGACCGGCAGGTCGCTGATCAATTCTTTTGCACGTGCGGGAAACTGATCCTGGTTAGGAACAGTTTTCCCGGCAACCTGTTCCGTGAAAATTCTTTTTCCGTCAATTGTACCGGTACTGCCAACTAATACTCTTACAGGTTCACCCCAGATACCAGGAGTTTCTCCGGAAAACCTTACATGACGATTCTGTAACTCTTCGCGCATTGGAACTGAAAACACAATTGCCAGACCTTTAATAAAATCTTTCTGGTCGTCCCCATCATAAATAATTGTGTTAACTAAACGAACAGAAGCAGAGCCTGAGTAGAAGTACATGCGGATGTCAAAAGGCAGAAATGAACGCTGACTTTTTTCTGTTCTCATTGACCCCTGAACACGAACCACAACCCTTACAGGTCCGCTTTGTTCAACAGTTACCTTATTTATGTTGCTATAGTATCTCGCTTTTAATGGAGATTCATATAGTCCATCACCCGGACCATTCTGAAGTACACATTCAAGTCGGCCTTTACTTCCTACCAGGCGATTTTCCACAATAAGAGAGTCCAGAATAAAACTACCGCTCGCAGGAACAAAACAATGTAGCTTATCAGTGTTAATTGTAACTCCTGANCTGCTTTCCTTAACANTAAATTTATTTGTACCTGAAACAGAACCAGTTTCGCCTAAACTAAGCTTTAGATTTCCGTTTTCTGACCCTGCCACAGTAGCAAATCCGATCCATTTTAATGAACCATCGGGCCAATAAGCAAGTGGCCATGATTGTAGCGGTAAATTTTTATTATCCGATGCTGTCAATTTGAAACTCTGCCCTTTCTTAATCGTACCCTGAGGCCATGGTACACCCCAACTTACACCTGCAGAAATCTTTGGCGCATCGCCAGATAACCAGTTCAGCAACACCGGACTATCCTGAGCATTTACCAGAACGGGAATTAATAAAATTATTATGACATTTCTAATTGTTTTTATAAAGTGTCTTTTCATTGGATCACATATAAATATTGATATTTAAACCTGTTAACTAAAGTTCGACACGATAATCAAAACTGATTTCATCACTATTCGATTATTTGAAAATGATCCCTGTATTAGTCCAGTCCCCACCAGATTAGCCATTATGAAACAGTGAGATTTAGCTCACCGTTTCAAATAGCATTTAATTCAATACTGTATTAATCTTTTATTTAAAAGGCAACGTACCTGATTATCTGACTAATATGTCAATAATTCTCCTAAATATTTTTAATCACGATAATTGACTATTGGCCTGAGACCATTGTAATAAAATGGTCTCAGGCTAAGGATTTTTATTATTTCTCTCCCAAATAAAATGAGGTCATAGGAGGTTGTGTATATCCCATAGTTCTTGCAACGATTCCATTACGATAGAGAGGATCCTGCATCAGGCTAACCCGACGATCCTTTGCAGGAATTGTTGTTGAGTAGATACGAATTTCACCAGGGAGAGTTGTTATCAGTTCTTCACGCCAGTCTCCGGCAATATCACAAATAATTGAAATTCCTCCTTCAATATTTCTTGCAACTACGGCACCTTTATATTTGATAATGGTAGCTTTTCTGGCAACTCTCTGCTGACCACCTGCTTGTGCAGCATTAGCCTGAGGGCGCTGACCAGGAGCAGCGGTACCAGAAGCACCAGGAGCACCAGGAGCACCAGCACCAGCAGGTCTTGGTTGACGTGGGGTTACCGGACTGGCAACAGCTTCTCTCATACGATCGCCATCCCAAAAAACCCAGCTGTCAAATCCCGGAATATCTTCGCCTGTGCCTATCTTCTTACCTTTATCATTCAAAAAATATCTTGGAGCCTTTCCATTATAACCTTGTCCGGCCGGGTCAGCTTTACCATCTTCCTGGGCAAATAATTGAAGTCCGGAATATGTAGTATCAAGCTCTGCAACCATTGCTGAACCTACATGGTAAGTTGGCCCACCTATTCCCCATATTTTTTCGCCTGTTTTTGCGTCTACTAAACTTATACCATAACCATATAATGGCTCTTTCGGATCTATAAAAGGTTGTTCAGCACAATTAAAAATTTGAAGGCCAGGACGTGTAGGATCAATTTTAGCAACGAATGTATTATCAGTATGACCTACGCCTGTTGAATATAAGCATGTTCCATCATCGTCGAGTACAGCGGAGCCTAAAACAACTTCTTCCCGTCCATCGCCATCAACATCGGCTGAAACCATACTGTGTGCGCCCTGACTGCGAATCACTGGATTTTCTTCATCGCCATCCCAATGCCATAACTGTTCCATTTTTCCATTTTTCATCTGGTAAGCATCGACTATCATCAGTTTGTATGTGCCCCTTGCAACTATGATACAGGGAGTTTTACCATCCAGGTATGCCATACCCATCTGATTCCTGCTTGTTCTATTATAGCCACCAAAACGAGGATCCCTTGCAGGCCAGTTGGCGCGACCTTTTTCTGCACCTGTCATACCATCAAGAACAGATACATATTCTGGTCCTGAACGAACACGACCGTCTGCTCCACGAACATCCGGAGGACCAGTTTTAACAGCAACCTCAGCTTTATTGTCACCATCAAAATCATAAACAACATAAGGTGTATACCAGACACCTGGTTCCAGTCCCAGACCAAGATCTTTACGCCATAAAAAAGTACCGTCATTAAGGTAGGCTTCAAGCTTATAAGTTGAACCAGTTGTATTACCGTTACTTCCACCCGGATCTAAACCACCAGTACCTTGCATAATAAGAAAATCATAAGTTCCATCTCCATTGAGATCAGCGATCCCGATTCTCTGAGCCGAGTAATCGCCCTGTAACTTTATTGATTTATAATANGTTTTATCCCATGAGTCTGACTTTAAAACAGTTTTTTCTGACGCTGCAAGTTCTTTACCATTTACGACAGGTTTTACCCAATATGAGCATTCTTTGCCTTTTGCTGCACCATTATCAACGAAATCAGTAGTTTTTAATATAGGACTTTTATTAAGCTTTTTATCATTCCTGTAGATATTAAATGCAACGGCAGGATCGTCAGTTTTCAGAAGTCTCCAACTAACAAAAACTCTGCCCATAGTATCAGGTGTAGCAATTATTCCACGATTAAGTTTTTCTTCAAAACGCTGCTGTGCCCAACCATTTGTTATGGCAGGTTTTACAGCATGGATAGGATGAAGCACTTCATAATAGTAGAACCTTTCCCTCGAATCTTCATTATGTTCCAAAAGTTCAAGAATTTCTGAAAGGGTAGAGAATCCTGCTGCTTTTTCCTGATTAGCTCTAAAACCCTGGGCTTGTCCCAAAGAATTCAGGCTTAAAGAAACAGAAAAGCAGAAAATGATTGCCACCTTAAGGAGGTAATTTCTTTTTTTCATAGGTTTAGTTTTAAAATTTTAAAAATTGTTTTTCAGTTTAAGTAGTTAGATATGAGATATATAATATATGATAAATAATTAATTTCTGTCTTTTGAAAAATTTGTTGTCTGATCACTATTTAATAGCATCAGTACTGTTTTACCTGTGATCACATAATTTATTGGTGCAGTAAGTTTTATAGCATCCAATACCTGTTCTATTGGTTCATCTTCAAGAATACCTGTAAACCTATATGACTTAATACTGTTATCACCAAAAATGATTCTTACATCATACTTCCGTTGAAGTTCAATACTTATATCTTCAAGACGCTCACTCTTTATAATAAGTTCGTTTTTTGTCCAGGCTACTATCTGGTTGACATCTACCGTTGGTGAAATTAAAATCTTATTATCAATTGCTTCATGAGTCATTACTACCGAAGGATCGATCTCTTTAATTAATTTCAAAGTCAGAAGATTCGATTCTTTTATATAAATGGCCTTTTGATTTGGTTTAAGATCAAGTAAGTTATCTCCATTATTGTCTTTTCCATTTTTTATAATCTCGACACTTCCCTTAATTAATGTTGTTTCAATTATTCCTTCATCCATATACGCTTTCACATTGAACTCAGTACCTACTGCCTTTATGCTTATATTACCTGCATTTACAATAAATGGAAGATCAATATTCTTAGCTACTTTAAAATACGCTTCCCCCTCAAGTGTCAGATTCCTGTTATCTGAATTAAAATCATTACCATACTTTAATACGCTTCCGGCATTAAGTATAACCTGAGTACCGTCAGAAAGAGTAACCTCAGACTTTGCTCCCAGCGGAGTTCGTATTTCACTATTACTTATTATCTTTTCAGTAACATTGGATTTTATGGGGTTTATTACTGATAGTTTATTACCCAGAAAAAAGGCCAGGACAAAAATCGCAGCCATCGCTGAACTCTGAATTAAAATATGTTTTATCTGGTCTCTCCTCCTAAGTTTTCGATTCTCAGACTCAGATTTTGCCAACTGTTTTAAATTAAGCGTAATATTCTTATATATATGATCAAAATCAATTATGCCAATATCATCCTTATTATCATCATATTCTCTTAGTTTTGAAGCTAAAATCTGCAAAATAAATTCTTCATTTTCCGGTGTAATAAGTAAATCGGAGAGTTTCGAATTCTCCGTACCGGTTAGTTCACTTTCAGAATACTTACCAAGTAAAATCTCAATATCATTTTTATCTCTTAATTCCATTATGTTTTCAGGCGTTTACAGTATATATACAGCTAATTAAGGTGAAGTACTCACACAAAAAGTGAACTTTATTCAAATATAATCATATCAGACCATATTAAAATTGATTTTTCAAAAGCTCACATTTATCCCAAGCATGGTTGTCCTTGGATTTGGCACATTGTTACCAGATCCACTTTCAGGGTCTGTTCCAGGGTATTTCGTTATTACAAAGGCGTTCTGCACGCTTATATACAATTTCAGCTTTGAGGCGCCAACTTTACTAATAATAGAATAGGGTAAATTATAACCCAGGGTAGCATTACTCAAGCGTATGAAAGATGCATTATAATAACCCATTGAGCTCACGTACGGAATGGCTTCCACACCATTATTCGGACGAGGAGCGTCGTTACTTCCATTACTTGCTATCGCAACATCTAATGCATCATATTCCGTTACTCTCCAGTAATTTGCTTTAATACTGTTATAACGTCCCGTCCAACGTAAGTCCCTGCTATAGCTCAGTAAATTCCCATATGAACTGTTGAAGAAGAAATTCAGATCGATATTTTTGTAGCGCAAATGGTTAGATAAACTTGCCACAAATTTCGGACGTGGTGTTCCGATGATCTGACGGTCAGTAGCAGTAATACTGTAATTGCCATCAACATCAAGAACCTTAATAGTTCCAGGCTTGGATGATACTCCGAATTTGGCTGCTTCTGCAGCTTCGTCCAATTGCCATATTCCAAGAAACTTATAGTCATAGTAAACTGAAAGAGGTTGTCCAATGAACATGAGTTACCGGTATCGTCATTTTTTCCACCATACAGCTCAACAATTTCTTCTATGTTGCGGGAGAACGTAAAATCGGAATTCCAGTCAAAATTTGCATTTCTGATATTTACAGTATTGAGTGTAATCTCTATCCCCTTGTTCCGGGTTTTCCCGATATTGTATGTTACACTGCTAAAACCTGATACATTAGGTAATTGCCTGCTCATCAGCAAATCATTTGTGTTTTGCAGATACACGTCAATAACACCGCTGACACGGCTTTTTAAAATACCAAAATCAATACCTGCATTCCATTGTGTTGTTTTTTCCCATGAAAGATCAGGGTTTGGCATAGCACTCTGATAAAATGCCATAACATTGGTGCTGCCATAATTATAACGTGAGTAAGCAAGATTACCGCCTGTTGTGTAAGGACTGACGGCTGAGTTACCGGTTAAACCAAACCCGGCCCTGAGCTTAAGATTATTTAAAACACCAATACCTTTCATAAATTCTTCTTCAGTAACTCTCCATGCCAGGGCAGCAGATGGGAAAAGAACCCATTTGTGTCCGACAGCAAGACGTGAGGAACCATCATAACGGGCTGAAGCAGTTAGGTAACGATCTTTGTAACTGTAATTCACGCGTCCCATAAATGATGCTATCTGCCATTTTGTATAACTGCTGGTTACACCTGAAATAGTTGGCGCACTACCTACATTGTACCAAAGCTGGGTAGCATAAGGTAAGTCCTGGACACTTATATTATAATCCTCGGATTTTTGCTGCTGAATTGATTCCAGCAATGTAAGACCGAATGTATGATTCTGGATTGTTTTATTCCAGTACAAAAGGTTCTCCCATGTAAACATCGTGGCTGTAGAACCGCCATTTGTTGCACGGGGTAACCCTCCCTGACGATCGGAACTCATTGAACCATAGAAGGCCTGTGTATATGAAGGACCTACATCTAACCCAAAATTGGAACGAAATTTAAAATCAAATGGTAATTTGACCTCAAGATAATAGCTCCCCAGAAAACGTTCTTTCCTGTATTTATTTATGGTTTCAGTTATATTCAACACCGGGTTCCATAATTGAGTGTCGTTACCCGGGCGGCCGATAAGGGTTCCATTGGCATCGCGGATATTTGCAAGTGGTGATATGGATTGGGTAGCGCTGAAAAGATTGGGCCCATTATTTTGATCAACATGAGAATAGGATGTTTGTCCTCCCAACGTAATTGCTTTTGTAAGGTTCCAGTCGAAGTTTACCCGAATAGAATAACGTGAATAATCCTGTCCTTTCACTAATCCCTGCTGATCGTAATAGGTAACTGATGCAAAAGTCTTAATATTTTCAGAACCACCGCGAACACTTAACTCATGATTTTGAATCGATCCCTGTTGCATAACCTCACCAAGCCAATCAACTGTCTGAAGTAGTTCAGGGTGCCAGACGCCATCTGCGTCATAAGCGTTCTGTATTTTATAACCAACACCGAAAGGATCAGTGTCCTGTACTACCGGCATCATTATCTGATCCTTTGCCCATGTGGGAGTTGCAGGATAAGCGCCGGTTGTACGGTAAGCTTCACGAATTAAATCAACCCATTCTGCAGCATCAAAAAACTCTACCATTTTTGCGGGCTTTTGAATACCGTAATAAGCATTGTATTCAATAACAGCTTTCCCTGCAATACCCTTTTTGGTTGTAATAAGAATGACACCGTTAGCGCCCCTCGAACCATAAATGGCTGTAGCAGAAGCATCTTTCAAAATGTCAATGGATGCAATATTTGACTGACCTATCTCACTAAAACCGCTTGCTAAAGGAATTCCATCTACAACATAAAGTGGCGCGTTTGTTGCTGAAAGAGAACGGTTACCACGAATCATAATAATCGGATCCTGACCGGGTGCAGCATTGGTTTGCTGAACAACAACACCAGATGCTCTTCCCTGTATTGCCTGAGCTGCACTGAAAGATGCCGTTTCCATAAGCTTGTCACTTGTAACAGATGCAACAGAGCCCGTAACATCTTTTTTACGTACTGCTCCATAACCAATTACTACAACTTCATTCAGACCAACTGCTTCCTCTTGAAGAACTACATCAACGATTAGTCTTTCATTTAATGGAATTTCCTGTGTTGTCATCCCAACAAATGAGAAGACAANGGTCGCGTCCGGGGGAATACCTGGTATTGAGTATTTACCTGAAATATCAGTAAGGGCACCTAGTATGGATCCCTTTACCAAAACAGATACTCCTGTCAGGGGCTCTCCTTTCTGATCAGTTATAGTACCTGAAACAACAATTTGTTGTAGGGTTTTCTTCAGGGTAACTACAATCATATTATTATCCATTATTTTATAACCAAATTCTGTAGATTCAAAAAGCTTATCAAGAATTTGATTGATTTTCAAATTATTAACTTTTATATCAACAATTTTATTAACGG
>JGI24134J36421_10000613_pt1 | contig 11374 bp, 8 predicted proteins | sample BarGraNGADG00312_FD_36421 | JGI IMG/M metagenome (IMG submission 36421) | reverse complement strand
AAAGAGGACCTTGATAAAGAAGAATTGATTAATGATAATTGATCTCATAAACTACTGAAATGATTTTTTCCCGACATAAAACACTCTGGAAGTTGTCTCTGTTTTTATTTGCAGTACTGATAGGTATGGGCTCTCTTATTTACACCGGGAATCTTGTCAAAAAACTGAAGGTAGAGGAGCGAAAAAATGTTCAATTGTGGGCTGAGGCAACAAGGCTTATATCTATTTCTGATACAAGTCTTAATCTCGATTTTCTTTCATCAATAATTTATAACAACACAACAATCCCGGTAATCCTGACCGATGAATCTGATAGTATAATTTCGGCAGGAAATTTCAATAANGAAAGGATAGGCGATCCAAAGTATCTGGAAAAACATTTTAAGAAGATTAAGGGGAAGAATAAACCAATTATAATCAATCTTGGAGAAAGTCATTATAATTCGATTTACTATAAAGACAGCATTATTCTTACAATGCTTATTTTCTACCCGTTTATCCAACTTGGAATAATTGTACTATTTATTCTGGTATCTTATCTTGCCTTCAGTTCATCGCGTAAAGCAGATCAAAACCAGGTATGGGTGGGAATGTCGAAGGAAACAGCTCATCAGCTCGGAACGCCAACTTCATCACTTGCAGGCTGGATAGAAATTATGCAGCATAAATACCCTGAGATATCAATAACNAAAGAACTGGCCCGGGATGTTGAAAGGCTCGAAAAAGTAACTGAAAGATTTTCAAGAATCGGTTCTAAACCGGCTTTGACAAGCGAAAATATTATTATTATTATTTCCCGTACTATAGATTATCTGAAATCTAGAACCTCTTCAAAAGTGAAGTTTATTACAGATTATAGTCTAAATAAAGAGATCGTTGTGCCAATAAATTCTGCTCTATTTGAATGGGTAATCGAGAATGTTTCGAAGAATGCCATAGATGCAATGGAGGGAAACGGGGAGATTACTATCCGGATAACAGAAACAGAAAAGCATGCCTTAATCGACATTTCAGATACGGGTAAAGGAATTCCTAAATCGGCATTTAACAAAATATTCAATCCGGGCTTTACAACCAAGCAAAGAGGATGGGGATTAGGACTCTCTCTGGCAAAACGAATCGTGGAGGAATATCATAATGGCCGTATTTTTGTCAAGTATTCAGAAGTTGGTAAGGGTTCGTGTATCAGGATTATGATGAGCAAAATAAAAATCTGATTGCTATCTTTGCATCCTGTTATGAAGAGGAAAGAGATTGAAATAATGGCCCCTGTTGGTTCNTATGAATCATTGATGGCTGCAATACAAGGTGGCGCTGACTCTGTTTATTTCGGNGCCGAACAACTCAATATGCGNGCGGCTTCCTCCAATAACTTTTCCCTTGACGATCTCCGAAAGATCGTTTCAATCTGCAAACAGAACGACATTAAAAGTTATCTCACTGTCAATGTTGTCGTTTTTGACCATGAAATAGACCAGATGCACCGCATAATTGATGCGGCTGTTGAGAGCGGAATCTCCGCGGTGATTGCCTCCGACCTTGCAGTTATCAATTATGCTTATGCTTCCGGAATTGAAGTTCATCTTTCAACGCAGCTTAATATAACAAATATTGAAGCTTTGAAATTTTATTCCAAATGGGCCGATGTTGCAGTTCTGGCCCGTGAATTGAATCTTCAGCAGGTAAGTAGTATTTATAACCGGATAAGAGAGCAGAATATAAGGGGACCAAAAGGAGATCTGATTAAAATTGAGATGTTTGCTCATGGTGCCTTGTGTATGGCCGTTTCGGGGAAATGCTATCTTAGTCTTCATGAAAACAACAAATCTGCCAATAGAGGTGAGTGCTATCAGACCTGCCGGAAATCGTATATAGTTACCGGAAAGGAATCCGGTTATGAGATTGAGGTTGATAATGAATATATCATGTCGCCAAAAGATCTTTGCACTATCGGATTTCTCGATAAAATGGTTGAGGCCGGAGTACGAGTACTCAAAATAGAAGGGAGAGCCCGTTCAGCAGAATATGTAAAGGAAGTAACCTCCTGCTATGATGAGGCAATTTATGCAATTTTAGACGAAACTTATAATAAAGAAAAAACTGATGCCTGGACTGTCAGGCTTTCAACTGTCTTTAACAGAGGTTTCTGGGATGGGTATTATCTTGGGCAAACAATGGGAGAATGGAATACAAACTATGGTTCAAGTGCCACCAAAAGGAAGGTTTACCTCGGGAAAATTACCAACTACTTTACAAAACTTAATGTAGCTGAGATAAAGCTTGAAAACGGCGATCTGCATAAAGGCGATGTTATTCTTATTACAGGGCCTACTACCGGCGTTGTTGAATACACAATAGATGAGATCCGTGTTAATCTTATGGTGACAGAAAAGGCTTTAAAAGGAGAACTCTGCTCAATTAAAACAACTGATTTTCTACGGAGGTCAGATAAAGTTTATAGATGGGTTGATTACGAGGAAGTAAGTCATCTTTAGGGGGGCACATTAGGGCCAGATTATTTTCCTTGCTGCCTCAAGAATTTTCGAAGCATTCATTTCAATATTATCAGTATCTGTCTCAACGTAAATAATATTATGTCTGTGCTTTTTTGTCAGGCCGAACCGATAAGCTTTATCGTAATAGAATAATGATATTTCTATTGCTCTTGCTATATCTCCCGACTCAACTGAAAGAATCGCATCTTTTGTTCTATCACCTCCCAGGCGTTTACTTATCTTAATTATCGATGCCTTAAGAGCTTCTGCAGAATATGTTGAGTATTCTTCAATAAGTCTGGGCAATCTTGTTTTTACATCCATGTTAAGAATTATTGTCGGGGTATCCTGCATGTTTTCATAGAAGCTATCCGGCATAAATACTGAACCTATATTCCGGCTTTCATCTTCAACCCAGGAAGGAATAGTAGCGTTAAGCTCTCTTACTTCCTCAAAAAGAATATTTGAAAAATGTTCCGTCGATGGTTGTGGCGGCTGGCCAAGTGATCCAAAGGCAGACCCTTTATGATTAGCAAGTCCTTCCAGGTCGATAACCTGATGCCCTAATCCTTTAATATATCTTAGGATATGTGTTTTGCTGCTTCCGGTCAATCCCCCCAGAACAATCAATTTTCTTTTTTCTGAAAGACGATCAAGAATATATTGACGATACGTCTTATAGCCGCCATCCAGCACTTCTGTTTCGATATCCCCTAAAGAGAACAGCCAGGCCATTGCTTCAGATCTCATACCTCCTCTCCAGCAATAAACCAGAAGTTTCCCTTCTTTCATACTCTTAAGAGCTCGCTCCAGCTTAGAAGACATTGTGGGTCCAGTACATCTTAGTCCTTCCAGAATTGCGGGAATGCGTCCTTCTTTTTTATATTTTGTTCCAACTGAAGCTCTTTCCAGGTCATCAAAAAGTGGTATGTTAATGGCTCCGGGAATATGGCCTAAAGTAAATTCAGATGGAGACCTAACGTCAATTACCGGAATACGTCCGGCAAGTTCAAGAAACCTTATAACCTTAATTTTGTCTAAAGCCATGATTTTGTCTCTGTTGCGGAATAAGTTAAGATAGCAATAAGTATCCCGGAGAATTATTTAATCAGAAACTTGGCAAAAATCTTTTTAAGATCTTCTATTCTGACAGGTTTAGAAATAAAATCCTTAATCCCTGACAATTCGGCTTTCCTTTTTGATTCGGGCATATTATCTGCAGAAAAGGCAACGATGATATTAGATTTATCCATTTCAAGAATCTTTTGCGCTGATTCAAAACCGTCCATCTCAGGCATTATAAGATCCATCAGGATAAGGTCGTATTTATTGTTTTTTGCCTGCAGATAGCCGGCGTAACCATCATCAGCAATATCATAAGAATATCCCAGGGATTTAAGCATTGTTCCAATAACTTTCTGATTCATTCTGTTATCCTCAACAACTAAAATTTTTGAATTATTTGGGACTCTGCTAAAATCATAAGCAAAGGTTGAGTCTTCAATATAGGGAAAATTATTCTTAATGATGTTCAGCAACTCGTTGTTATCGAATGGTGTAACAAGATAATTATCGACTCCTAAAGTAACAGACTTAACGTAATTTCCCTTTTTATCATTTTTGCTTATCATAAGAATGATAAAATTTGTGGCAAGCTTACTTTCTGAAATATTTGTGGCAGCTTCAAATCCGTCAAACTCCTTATCATCAAGTATTACAACCAGATTATACCTGTCGTCAGGATAATTCATATTTGCCCTTATCTGGTTTATTGTAGACTTCTGGAATGTTGTTACAGAAACTATCAGACCCAGTTTATGCAAAGCCCCTAAAATCTCCTCATCACGGTTTTGACTCCCCGTTATAACCAGGGTTTTGATACTTCCATAAGACTTTCTCTTTTCAGGGGAAATGTCTTTAATTGGTCTGTAGTTTGAGTGCGTGAGAATAGTAAATGATACTTTCATTCCTAAATCTCCTGATAAACCTGAAGGGCTTACAGCAGACAACTCTCCTCCCATTAACTCAACCAGTTGCTTAGAAAGTATTGTTCCAAAACCCGAATCGTCACTTGTTCTCCCGACTTTTGATTCAACATTTACAAAATCGCCAAATATTTTTTTCAGGGTTACTTTGTCAAAACTTAATCCTGTGTCAAGCAAGTCAAAACTAATAGTAATTACTCCATCCTTGGCGTTTTTAAGCGCGCAGTTTAGACGTATTTCTCCCTTTTCTGTATTTCTTATGGAATTGTTTATAAGATTGGTCAGAACCTGTCTTAATCTGAATGCGTCACCAATAATGTATTCCGGCACGTTCTCGTCGACCGAGTAAGACAGATTCAGATCATTTGTCAATATATGGGTCTTTGCAAGATCTACACAATAAATAATCTCTTCTCTTAAATTAAAAGGAACCTCATCGAGAATCATTTTCCCCGATTCAATTCTCGAAAAATCCAGTATATCATTAATGATGCTTAGGAGCACTTCCGTTGACCTATGGAGTAAGCTAACAATATCCCTTACTTCAGAAGAGAGATCAAATTTACTAAGAACATCTGTCATCCCGATAATTCCGTTTAACGGGGTACGGATTTCAAAACTCATTCTTGCCAGGAACTCTGATTTTGCTACATTGGCTTTTGCTTCGTGCTTTCTTGCCGATTCAAGCATTGTCACATCAATGAGTATCTCCATGGTTGCCTCTTCGCCCATAAATACTACAGGTATGCTGTTTCTGTAAAGAACTATTTCCCCTATTTCTTTTTTAATAATTACAAACTGGTCGGGGTTGAAAGATCCGCCAAGATTTTTCGAAAAATAGTCACTCTCATCAGGCAATGATGTTTCAGGGAATATTTTGCCAACCATTTCGGCTTCACCGGAATATAAATATTGACTTGCGGCTACCTTGTTTGCTTTTATTATTTCCCTGTTTTTATTATGAATTATTACTCCTGCCGGCATCTCTTCTATTAGTCTGAATAGCATGCTTTCAGAAGTTTTCAATCTCTCTGATTCCGATTTTTGCGATTTTATATATCTGAGGAAAATATATATTATCATTTGAATAAGAAAGAGTGTTCCTAACACAATAAACAATGAGTTTCTGATAATATATTTCTGAAAAAAACCGGTAGGAGCCGAAAAAACAAGTCCCAGATCTCTTTGAAGTAGTTGTGTTGAATAATATGACGAAATTATCTCCTGGGACTTCCCTTTAAAGGTGGCATTATGAGTTATATTTTCTACTGATCCTCCTGCCAGACTTTTTGTTATTTGATCTAATTTGGAATATACAAAACCGTATTGGCTATTATCATATATGATTGCACCTGAATCACTTACTACCCATTGCCATTGATAGTCCTTAAGGTTGAAAACTGAGAATATTTCTTTAAAGTATTTCTGATAATCAACTGTGACTACAATATTCCCGATTATTTCATTTGTTTTTTTATTTAAAACGGGCAGATAGTAATCGAATTTCCAGTTTTCCTCAACCAGTTTTTCCATAAAATATATCTCTGCCTGAACATGGAGAATATATGGTTGTTCTAGCCACCCGCCACCAGAATCATCATCTTTTTTTAATGTGAATTCATTTTTATTATTATCGTAATATTTAATTCCCGTAACGAAGTCCTGGTATTTTGAGAAGAAGAGTTTCATTTTTTCCTTTGCCCGATACTGAATATCGGGCTTAGTTTTAGTAAAAAAGTCATTAAGATCTTCTTCAAAACCGATCTGGTTTAAATCGCTTAGAAACCCATTATTTGTACTATCTACAGAATGCCCTACAATCTGTACCTGCCGGTCAAGAAGCTCAACAATATAATTTATCTGCTTATTATACAGACTGTTATAATAGAAATAGTTAATTAGCAGAATTATCAGAAATGCTGAATATGCAAGAAGGAGTACTCTTTTCATCTTTGAAAATATTTATCTGCTATGGAATATAAAGATAATCTTTAATCCTGTAATTATAAATTTCAACGATACTTGCGATTATCGCTATCCATAATATTAAGATAACTTTTGTAACGGAGAAAATCTATTTCTCCGCTTTCTACAGCAGCTCTTACTGCGCATTCAGGTTCATCAAGATGGAGACAATTATTAAATCTGCATCCTTTTGAAACTGCGAATATTTCGCGGAAAAAGTGGTAAATCTCATTCCTTTCCATATCAACAACGCCAAATCCCCTTATTCCCGGAGTATCAATTACAAATCCCCCAAATGGCATATGGTACATTTCCGGAAAGGTTGTGATATGTTTCCCCTGTTTATGATAATCTGATATTTCAGCCGTTTTAAGATTCAGATCCGGATCAAATAAGTTTAATAGGGTTGTTTTACCTACACCTGAATTGCCCGATATCAGACTGGTTTTATCTTTCATTAGCGACCTGAGTAATTCCAGGTTAGTTTGGTCTTTTAGAGAAAGTCTTATACATTCATATCCTATCTTAGTGTAAAGGGATTCGAGGTATTCCATTTTTGCAATTTCATCCTCTCCGTAAAGATCAGTCTTGTTAATTATTATTTTAGCCTCAACCCTGTAAGCTTCGGCAGTGATCAGGAATCTGTCAATAAATTCTACAGGCGTTTCGGGAAGAATAATGGTGATCATTAGAAATACCTGATCGATATTTGCTGCAATGATCTGGGAATGTTTTGAAAGGTTTGTTGCTTTTCGAAGTATATAGTTCCGCCGGTCGAGTACTTCAGTAATAATGCCGGAGTTATTCTTCTTGTCTACTTCTAGCAGTACATTATCTCCGACAGCAATGGGGTTTGTAATACGTAATTCTTTAATCCGGAGTTTCCCCTTTACGGAGCAATCAATTACATTTCCCCCATCAAGGAGAACCCTATAACTGCTTCCTGTAGATTTTAATATAACTCCTTTTTCCAAAAGACAAATATTTGAACACAAATGTAAATAATCCTTCGGGATTTTATAAAACAGGTAGAGACGCAATGCATTGCGTCTCTACGTGAAATATTTATAAATGATTTCTCCTCTAATTATCTGAAGCCATCAAAAGGAATGGTTTCATTTCAAAACTATGGTAGTAAGGTCTTAGCCTTTCAGTATTATAATCTGAAAGTTTCACTATTTTTTTAGATGATGTTACCACATCAATAGGCAGGTTGTCGTATCTTCCGTTCTTAAGTACTACGATTCTACCGTGAACACCTTTAAGAATAAGATCAAGTGCAAGATTACCATAAGCCATAGGTACAATTGAATCGAGTGCGTCGGGATCTCCACCACGTACCAGATAGCCAAGCTTCTGGTTAATAACATTAATTACTTTCCCTTGGTTATATTTTGGCGAAAGTTCTTTAAGTTTTGCCGACACCATATCGCCGATACCACCAAGTTTTGCATGGCCATAAGCATCTTTCTCACTATCGGCAAATATCATCTCTCCTCCTTTAAACATTGCCCCTTCTGAAACCAGAACAACCGAATATTTACTGGGATTATGATTTCTGTCTTCAACCAAAAGTTTTGTGAGCTGATCGATATTAAACTCGTATTCGGGTATTACACACCTGTTAGCGGCTCCAGCCAAAGTAGGCAACATAGCAGTGAAACCGGCGTATCTTCCGAATACCTCGAGAACCAAAAGTCTTTCGTGTGATCCGGCTGAAGTCCTAAGGCTGTTTGTCATCTGAATGGTTCGGGAGATACATGTGCTGAAGCCAATACAATAATCAGTTCCCGGAACATCATTGTCCATAGTTTTAGGAATCGCAACAACATTTACTCCTTTTTTGTACAGATGAACACCATAGCTAAGTGTATCATCGCCACCTATTGGAATAAGATAGTCAACTCCCAGCCACTCAAGATTCTTGATTATCTCAGGAGTAATATCATTATATTCAGCATTATATGTGCTTTGCAAATGCTCAGGAACACTCGCCTTTGACATATGGCTCGGTCTTGTTCTGGAAGTATGTAAAAAGGTTCCTCCGGTCCGTCCTGCCTTATTAACTATATCGTCAGTAAGTATCTGAAAGTTATTGCTGTTATCTGCTTTCTGGTCTCTGATAAGTTCTGATATGCCTGCCCACCCCCTGCGAAGTCCGATTACTTTATATCCTTCACGGTTTGCACGGATAGTTACAGCACGGATAGCCGGGTTAAGCCCGGGAACATCTCCTCCTCCGGTAAGTATTGCAATAATTCCTTTCGTCGTTTTTACGTTTGCCATGATCTTTTGCTTTTTATTTGATTCCATTATTAGTAATTTTAAGACCTCTAAAGTAAAACTTTTTAATATTATTACAAATTCTGTTTCTGTGGAAGAAAATCCTCTCAGAAAGTATTTACAAAAAGACTCTTCTGTCCTGATTACAGGAGGAAGCGGACTGATTGGAAAATATCTTACATCAGCCTTGCTCTCTGAAGGATACAAAGTACTGCATCTTTCGAGAAAAGCAATTCAAATTGCAGGGGTCAAAGTTTCAAAGTGGGATCCCAAAAAAGGAATTCTTGATCCGGTTATACTGGAAGGAATTGATTATATAATTCATCTGGCAGGTGCAAATATCGGAGAAAAGCGATGGACAAAAAAACGAAAAGAGGAAATAGTAACCAGCCGTGTGCAATCAGCCAGGTTGCTTCACAAAGTAGTTACTGAGAACAAAATAAGATTAAGAGCTTTTATCTCAGCATCTGCAGTAGGTTATTATGGTTCTGTAACTTCCAATAAAATATTTACTGAATCAGATCCCCCGGCAACTGATTTCCTGGGAACAACATGCAAATTATGGGAAGAGGGAGCTGATCTATTTGGAAACTCAGGTGTTCGAACGGTAAAAATAAGGACAGCAGTTGTACTTGAAAAAAACGACAGCGCTCTTTCAAAGTTAATGATGCCAGCAAGATTTGGTTTCCTGGTTCAGACAGGAAGCGGGCGGCAGTATATGCCATGGATACATATAAATGATCTTTGTAATATCTATCTTAAAGCAATTGAAGATCAAAGCATGAACGGTCCTTATAATGCCGTTTCGCCTCAGCATGTAACCCATAAAGAATTCATCAAAACCCTTGCACAAGTAATNAATAAGCCTNTTTTTCCAATTCCCGTGCCGNCATTTATTCTTAAGGCTGTTCTGGGGGAAATGTCGGATGTGGTGCTTAAGGGAAGCAGGGTTTCTTCTGAAAAGATCATAAAATCAGGATGCAGTTTCCTTTTCAATAGTACTGGAGAAGCGCTCAAAAATGTAATCTTATTTTAAGGACTTTACAGAATTGTCTGAATAGATAAAGCAACGTTTAAATTAAGAATAAATAGTGGTTGAGGTATAAAGATTACCCTCTTTTTGAAATTATCTCAAGTTTACTGAGATCGACAACTTCAATAGTCTTTCCAAAAATTCTGATTATTCCCTCCTTTTTGAAATCAGACATTGTTCTGATAACATTTGCGGTACTCATCCCGATATAATCAGCAATTTCCTTTCTTGAAACAGGGAGATCGAAGACTCTCGAATTATAGATTTCTTTTGTGAAGTAGAGGAGGACAAAAGCCACCCGGCCAATAAGGTTTTTTTGCCTGATGTCGAGGGTTTGACTTATAATCTTATCGTTAATTCTTGATATTTTGGTAAGAAGACCCATCGCGAATCCTCCGTTTTTAAGGAACAACTCTTTTATAAATTCAAGTTTTACTGTGCAAACTACTGAGTCTTCCAAAGCAGAAACAGAGTACTGATAGCGTTCCTCTGAAAAGATGCTCATATTACTTACAAATTCGAATGGTCTTGTAATAGTAATAACCTGCTCCTCGCCTGTTGAAGTTCTTCTGTAAAGTTTAACAAGTCCGCTTTTTAGATATTTAAAATTAGTGATTTTTTCACCTTCATGATTAATAATTTCACCTTTGCGAAAAGATTGTTCTTCTTTATTGTCGCANAAAGCTTCAATTGATGGATCATCAAGATAAGAAAATACTACATCCTTGAAATCGCAATTTGCGCAACTGCAGGGCATTCTTTTTTGATTCACGATAAGTTTTTCACAAATTTACCAATTTCCGGTTCATATTGTCAATTTTCAATTAGTTTTATTGCCAAATCCACAGCGGATTTGAAATCAAACAATGCAATTTGCACTTTGTTTACAGGAAATGATCTATAAAACTGATTACCATACTCATTCCACATTCAGCGATGGACGTTCATCGCCTGAAGAATATATCGCCCCTGCTCTTGCAGCAGGATTGAGCGAGATTGGTTTTTCGGAACATCTTACTTTATTCCGGGAGTTAGAGGAATGGAATATGAATCCCGTAAACATTTCTTCTTATATCTTTTATATCGAAAATCTTAGGAAGAACACAAAGAATATAAAAATAAAAACTGGTTTGGAGGTTGATTTTTTTGCTGGAAAAGAAGAAGAAATCAGGGCTTTTCTCAGTCGTCTCCCACTTGACTACGTAATAGGTTCTGTTCACTATCTTGGTGAAAAAACAGTAGATATGGGTCCTGAATTTTATGAAGGAAAGAATATTGACCGGTTATTTGAATCATATTTCGATTCTGTTTGCGTTGCGGCTTCATCGGGTCTTTTTGATATTATGGGTCACTGCGATCTAATCCGAATATACGGCTACAAAACCTCATCCAATCTGGAGCCTTTTTATCGAAAACTCGCTAAAACAATGAAACGACACAATGTTGCTTTCGAGGTAAATACAAATGGCAGGAACCGACCACTTGCCGATTTTTACCCCGACCGTAGGTTCCTTCATATTTTCAGGGAAGAAAATGTTCCGGTTTGTGTCAATTCAGATGCGCATATGCCATCGAGGGTTGGACAGTATTTTGACGAGGCGTATGAATTATTA
>JGI24134J36421_10000612_pt1 | contig 11378 bp, 11 predicted proteins | sample BarGraNGADG00312_FD_36421 | JGI IMG/M metagenome (IMG submission 36421) | reverse complement strand
CCCTCGGCCGGCCGGCCGAAGCGCCGCCGTGCCCAGGCTCCGGCCGGTCCGCCCGGCAGCGCACCCGCCGCGGCCGCCGAGGCGGTCGACGAGTTGCTTTCCACGGCCCGGACTGATCGGCCCGATCAGGCCGTCCGGGCCGATCAGACCGACGAGGTCGACGAGGACGAGGCACAGGAGGTCGCCGAGGGCGCCCAGATCACCGACGAGGGCGAAGAGGCCGCCGCGCGGCGCCGTCGCCGTCGTGGCGGTCGAGGCCGTCGTGGCCGCGGTGCCGGTCGCGAGGGCGGCACGGACGAGGACGGCGAGTCCGAGGGTGAGCAGCGCGCCGAGGGCCGGGCGAGCAAGAGCGCCGAGGGCCGGGCGAGCAAGAGCGCCGAGGGCGAGTCCGCCGAGGGCGAGTCCGCCGAGGGCGAGTCCGCCGAGGGCCGGGCGAGCAAGAGCGCCGAGGGCGAGTCCGCCGAGGGCGAGTCCGCCGAGGAGAGCGAGGGGACCTCGTCGAGCCGGCGTCGTCGTCGGCGTCGTCGCGGTGGCCGTTCTGGCGAGTCCGTCGCAGAGGAGACCTCAAGTCCGGCCCGGACCCGCGGACGCTCGGACGAGGTCACCGCGCTCAAGGGTTCGACCCGGCTCGAGGCCAAGCGCCAGCGCCGCCGCGAGGGCCGCGACTCCGGTCGCCGTCGGACCATCGTCAGCGAGGCCGAATTCCTGGCCCGGCGCGAGTCCGTCGAGCGCTCGATGATCGTCCGTGAGTCGGACGGACGGACCCAGATCGCGGTGCTCGAGGACGACGTCATGGTCGAGCACTACGTCTCGCGCAAGACGCAGACCTCGACGGTCGGCAACGTCTACCTCGGTCGCGTGCAGAACGTGCTGCCGAGCATGGAGGCGGCCTTCGTCGACGTCGGCAAGGGCCGCAACGCCGTGCTCTACGCCGGTGAGGTGAACTGGGACGCGGCCGGGCTCGACGGTCAACCGCGCCGGATCGAGCAGGCGCTGAACTCCGGCGATGCCGTCATGGTCCAGGTGACCAAGGACCCGATCGGCCACAAGGGCTCGCGCCTCACCGCGCAGGTCACGCTCGCCGGGCGCTACCTCGTCTACGTCCCTAACGGTGCCATGACGGGCATCTCGCGCAAGCTTCCGGAGAACGAGCGGGCCCGACTGAAGAAGCTGCTCAAGGAGATCGTGCCCGAGGGCGCCGGCGTCATCGTGCGCACGGCCGCCGAGGGTGCGAGCGAGGACGAGCTGCGCCGCGACATCGCACGACTCACTGAGCAGTGGGCCGATCTCGAGAAGAAGGCCAAGACCGCGTCCGCACCGGCCCTGCTGCACGGTGAGCCAGAACTGTCCACGCGGGTCGTGCGCGACATCTTCAACGAGGACATCAGCTCGCTCGTCGTCTCCGGCGAAGAGGCGTGGGCGACCATCTCGGACTACGTCTCCCAGGTGGCCCCTGACCTGGCCGAGCGCCTGCACAAGTGGACCGGCCCGGCGGACGTGTTCGCCGCGCACCGGGTCGATGAGCAGCTCGCCAAGGGCATGGACCGCAAGGTCTGGCTGCCGTCCGGTGGCTCGCTCGTGATCGACCGCACCGAGGCGATGACCGTGATCGACGTCAACACGGGAAAGTTCACCGGTTCCGGTGGCACGCTCGAGGAGACCGTGACGCGGAACAACCTCGAGGCTGCCGAAGAGATCGTCCGCCAGCTCCGGCTGCGCGACATCGGCGGCATGATCGTCATCGACTTCATTGACATGGTGCTCGAGTCCAACCGTGACCTCGTGCTGCGGCGCCTGATCGAGTGCCTGGGCCGCGACCGTACAAAGCACCAGGTCGCCGAGGTGACCTCGCTCGGGCTGGTCCAGATGACGCGCAAGCGCGTCGGTCAGGGCCTGGTCGAGGCATTCAGCGAGACCTGTGAGCACTGCAACGGCCGCGGCTTCATCGTGCACAGTGAGCCGGTCGAGCGGAAGTCCGACGGCGGCGGCGCCCCGGCGGCGGAGGTCTCGGAGGAACCCAAGCGGAGCCGGCGCAAGCGCAAGGAGCCGGCGAACGCGCCGCACCCGGCCGTGCCGGTGCTGCCGGAGCAGGAGTCCGGGGAGCGCGCCGCCGTGAAGGCGACGCTCGCGGCCATCGCGGCTGCTGCGGCTCACGCGCACGAGCACGACGAGAGCGCCGGGGAGCTGCAGCTCGAGACCGTGGCACCCGCCGCGGCGGAGCAGGTCGTGGTCGTCTCCGACGAGCGGCAAGAGGGCCTCGTCGTAGACGTCCCTGACGTGGTCGGGCTCGAGTCGTTGGCCTGGTCCGAGGGAGACCTGGACGCGACCGAGGCCTCGAACCGGGTGGCCTCCGAGGAGCCCTCCGCCATTTGACCGGCGGGAGCCGATTCCGTACCCTGGAATGTCGGTGCGCTTTGCGCGCATCGCCCCCGTGTGCCCGCATCGGCGATCCCCGCGATCCATCCGGTGCGATGAGCACGCCGTAGACGAGTAGAGATGAGCAGCACGTGGTGTACGCGATTGTGAAGGCTGGTGGCCGCCAGGAGAAGGTCTCCGTGGGCGACATCGTCGTCGTGGATCGGCTGGCCGGTCAGCCCGGCGCGACCGTCCAGCTGCCTGCCGTGCTGCTCGTCGATGGCGAGAAGGTGACCTCGGACGCGGCGACGCTCGCGAAGGTCTCGGTGACCGCCGAGATCGTCAAGAACGAGCGCGGCCCGAAGATCGAGATCCTGAAGTTCAAGAACAAGATCGGCTACCGCAAGCGCCAGGGTCACCGCCAGGACCTGACCCGGCTGAAGGTCATCGGCATCAAGTGAGCCCGCTCCCGCCGCGAGCTGCGCGGGTGCCCACCACCTCAGGCTTCTAGAACAGTACGAAAGCAGGTTCGCCATGGCACACAAGAAGGGCGCGAGCGCCTCGCGCAACGGTCGTGACTCGAACGCTCAGCGCCTCGGCGTGAAGCGCTTCGGTGGTCAGGTCGTGTCCGCCGGCGAGATCATCGTTCGCCAGCGCGGCACCCACTTCCACCCTGGCCTGAACGTCGGCCGCGGCAGCGATGACACGCTGTTCGCGCTGGCTCCAGGTGCGGTGAAGTTCGGCACCCGTCGTGGCCGCAAGGTCATCGACATCGTTCTCGCCGAGGCCTGAACGACACAGACGCTTTGACGAGGGGGCGCACCGGTGCGGTGCGCCCCCTCGTCGTGTCAGGATCGAGACAGGGTGCTCCGCCCGGGTGGAATGCCCGGGCGACGCCCCCATCCCGAAGCAGAGGTCTCCGCACATCGCGCCCGGAGACGCGAGGGAAGAAGGAAGTTGTGGCAACGTTCGTCGATCGAGCCGTGCTGCACGCGACCGGCGGTGACGGGGGCCACGGTTGCGCCTCGATCCATCGCGAGAAGTTCAAGCCGCTCGCGGGTCCCGACGGCGGCAGCGGCGGCAGCGGCGGGAGCGTCGTGCTCGTCGTCGACCTGCAGATCACGACCCTGCTCGATTACCACCACCTTCCGCACCGGCCCGCAGCGTCCGGCACCCAGGGCATGGGTGACTACCGGCACGGCTCGAACGGCGGCGACCTGATCCTGTCCGTTCCCGATGGCACCGTCGTGAAGTCTCCCGATGGCACGGTCCTCGCGGACCTCGTCGGAGAGGGCACGCGGTACGTCGTCGCGGCCGGCGGCCGGGGCGGGCTCGGCAACGCGGCCATCGCGTCACCGCGGCGCAAGGCGCCCGGCTTCGCGCTGCTCGGCGAGCCGGGTGAGACGCGCGACATCGTGCTCGAGCTCAAGACGATCGCCGACGTCGCGCTGATCGGCTACCCGAGCGCCGGCAAGTCCAGCCTGATCGCGGCCATGTCGGCCGCCCGCCCGAAGATCGCCGACTACCCGTTCACCACGCTCGTGCCGAACCTCGGCGTTGTCCAGGCGGGCGAGTCGCGGTACACCGTGGCNGACGTCCCGGGCCTGGTCCCGGGCGCGAGCGAGGGCAAGGGGCTCGGCCTGGAGTTCTTGCGGCACATCGAGCGCTGCGCGGTGCTCGTGCATGTGCTCGACTGCGCGACACTCGAGCCCGGGCGTGATCCGCTGAGCGATTTCGACGTGATCGAGGCCGAGCTGGCCCAGTACTCGAGCGACCTCGGCATNGAGGGCGGCCGGGTCCCGTTGGCAGAGCGCCCCCGGATGGTCGTCCTCAACAAGATGGACGTTCCGGAGGCGCGCGAACTGGCTGAGCTGGTCCGCGGCGAGCTCGAATCCCGGGGCCTGCGGGTCTTCGAGGTCTCCGCGGTGAGCCGCGAAGGACTCCGCGAGTTCTCCTTCGCCCTCGCCGGGATGGTCGAGCAGGCGCGGCGTGACGCGCCAGTCGCCGCGCCGACCCGGGTCGTATTGCGCCCGACGGCGGTCGACGACTCGGGCTTCACGGTGACCCGCGAGATGGACGGCACCCAGGAGTTCTTCCAGGTGCGCGGTGCCAAGCCGGAGCGCTGGGTGAAGCAGACCGACTTCACCAACGACGAGGCGGTCGGCTACCTCGCTGACCGACTGGCGCGACTGGGCGTCGAGGAGGAGCTGTTCACGGCGGGTGCCGTCGCAGGCGCCACGGTCGTGATCGGGGACCGGCAGACCGGTGTCGTCTTCGACTGGGAGCCAACGCTGCTCACCGGTTCGGAGCTGCTCGGGGGGCCGCGCGGCACCGACCAGCGCCTCGAGGACCGCAGCCGGTCGAGCCGCGTCGACAAGCGCCGGGAGTACCAGGAACGGATGGACGCGAAGGCCGAGGCCCGGGCCGAGCTGTGGACCGAGCGCGAGTCCGGGGTCTGGACCAACCCGGCCGAGAGCGCTCCGGCGGCGGACGACACGACCGGCTGACGAAATGTACCGGCGTCGGAGGCCGTCGGCCGGGACAATGGGCCCGTGAGCGCTGCAGCCCTGTCCAGCCGTGAGGACCTCGCCGGTGCGACGCGCGTCGTCGTCAAGGTCGGCTCCTCTTCCCTGACCGACGCTGACGGGCGGCTGAGCGTCCCGGCGCTGCGCTCGCTCGTCGACGTGCTGGCCGCGCGACGGGCGGCGGGCGGCCAGGTCGTCCTGGTGTCCTCTGGCGCGATCGCGGCCGGGCTCGCACCCCTGGGCCTGACGGCACGCCCGCGCGACCTCGCGACGGCGCAGGCCACCGCCTCGGTCGGGCAGGGTCTGCTCGTGCAGCAGTACACCGAGGCCTTCGCCGCCCACGGGCTGCGGGTCGGCCAGGTGCTGCTCACCGCGGAAGACGTGATCCGTCGCAGCCACTACAAGAACGCGCAGCGGGCCCTCGGCCGACTGCTGGACCTCGGCGTGGTCCCGATCGTCAACGAGAACGACACGGTCGCCACGGACGAGATCCGGTTCGGCGACAACGACCGGCTCGCGGCGCTCGTCTCGCACCTCGTGCACGCTGACGCCCTGGTGCTGCTCAGCGACGTGGACGGGCTGTACGACGGGCCGCCATCGCGCCCAGGCTCGACCCGCATCTCCGAGGTCCGCTCGTCGGCGGACCTCGACGGCGTCGAGGTGTCCGGCCGGGGGAGTGCGGTGGGAACCGGCGGGATGGTCACCAAGTTGGAGTCGGTCGCGATCGCGACGGCCTCGGGCATCCCGGTCGTGCTGACGTCCGCGGCTCAGGCCGCCCAGGCGCTCGCCGGCGAGCATGTCGGGACCTGGTTCGCCGCGACCGGCGGGCGTGCCTCTGCCCGGCGGCTCTGGCTGGCGCACGCCGCGAGCACGAACGGGCGTCTCGTTCTCGACGACGGCGCGGTGCGGGCGGTCGTGGAGCGTGGCACCTCGCTGCTGCCCGCCGGGATCACACGGGTCGAGGGCGCGTTCCAGGCCGGCGACCCGGTGGAGCTCGCCGCCGAGGACGGGCGGGTGATCGCCCGCGGTCTCGTCTCCTATGCCGCGGCAGAGCTCCCGGGGCTGCTCGGCCGTTCGACCCGTGAGCTGCGCGAGGCGCTCGGCGTGGGCTACGACCGCGAGGTGGTTCACCGTGACGACCTCGTGCTGCTGCGGGCCCGGCGGCGCGCGGCCCGGACCGACGGCGACCACGTAGTCTGACCACATGACCGAGCTGCTCTCCGCATCTCCCGCAGCCGAGGCCGCCTCGGGCGTCGCCGACAGTGGCACCGACCCCGTCGAGGCGGTCCGACCACAGGTCCTCGCCATCGCGCGTGCCGCCAAGGTCGCCAGCCGCGTGCTCGCGACGCTGCCGCGGGCCCGCAAGGACGCCGCGCTGCACGCGATGGCCGACGCCCTGGTCGCCTCGGCGGCCGAGATCGTCGCCGCGAATGCCATCGACCTCGAGCGCGGCAGAGCCGCGGGCCTGGCGCCCGGACTGCTGGACCGCCTCGCCCTCGACCCGGAGCGCATCGCCGGCATCGCCGCGGCGCTGCGCGAGCTCGCCGCGCTGCCCGACCCGGTCGGCGAGGTCGTGCGCGGCTCGACCCTGCCCAACGGCCTGCGGCTGCGCCAGCTGCGCGTCCCGATGGGGGTCGTCGGGATGATCTACGAGGCCCGGCCTAACGTCACGGTGGACGCGGCCGGTCTGGCGCTCAAGAGCGGCAACGCGGTGATCCTGCGCGGCGGCTCGGCCGCGGCGAGCAGCAACGAGGTGATCGTCGGCGTGCTCTCCCGGGCGCTCGAGGCCCAGGGCCTGCCGGGCGACGCGGTGCAGTCGATCGACCGCTTCGGCCGCGCCGGCGGGGTGGCGCTCATGCAAGCGCGCGGCGTCGTCGACGTCCTGGTGCCGCGAGGCGGGGCGGACCTGATCCAGACCGTCGTGCGCGAATCGAGCGTCCCGGTGATCGAGACCGGCGTGGGCAACTGCCACGTGTACGTGGACGCCTCCGCGGACCTGGACATGGCCCTCGCGATCGTGATGAACTCCAAGACCCAGCGGGTTGGCGTGTGCAACGCCGCGGAGACGCTGCTGGTCAACGTGCACGTCGCCGAGACCTTCCTGCCGGTCGCGCTGCGCAGCCTCGCCGAGGCGGGCGTCGTGCTGCACGGTGACTCGCAGACCGCCGATCTCGCGCCGCACCGCGTCGAGGTGGTGCCGGCGACGGACCACGACTGGGCCACCGAGTACCTCGCGCTCGAGCTGGCGGTGCGCGTAGTCCCCGACCTCGACGCCGCGATCGAGCACATCCGCACCTGGAGCTCGGGCCACACCGAGGCGATCGTGACGAGCCACCTGGCGTCCGCGGACCGGTTCGTCGCCGAGCTCGACTCCGCCGCGATCATGGTCAACGCGTCCACCCGGTTCACCGACGGCGGACAGTTCGGCCTGGGCGCCGAGATCGGCATCTCGACGCAGAAGCTGCACGCCCGTGGCCCGATGGGCCTGGGCGAGCTCACGACGACGACCTGGGTGGTTTACGGGAACGGTCAGATCCGCACCTGAGGCCGGTCGGGTCCGGCGACGGCCGCCCCCGACGTGCGAGACTAGGACGGTCGTCGGGCAGCCACATTGCCCGCGACGGCCGGACACCCGATCCATTCCGGAGGAGACACGATGCTTGCTGCGGCGTTTGCCAGCGACGAGGGCGCCACGGCGACGCATGCCCTCGGGATGCCCGCCCCGGCCTTCGGTCTGGTGGCCTTCGGGGCCCTCATCGGACTCCTCCTCGTCACCTGGGCATTCCGCAGCGTCGGCTCGCGCCACTGACGCGGCCGGCACTGATCGGGAGGCGGCACCGCGAAGATGACGGAGCAGCGGAAGCGGGTCGGCGTGATGGGCGGGACCTTCGATCCCATCCACCACGGTCACCTCGTCGCTGCGAGCGAGGTCGCACACCGGTTCGCGCTGGACGAGGTCGTGTTCATCCCCACCGGGCAGCCGAACTTCAAGCAGCACGGAGGTGTCACGCCGGCCGAGCACCGTTACCTGATGACGGTGATCGCGACCGCGTCGAACCCCAGGTTCACGGTCAGCAGGCTCGATATCGCCCGTCCGGGTGTCACGTACACCGTGGACACTCTGAGAGACTTGTCCGCGGAGAGACCTGACGCGGACCTCTACTTCATCACCGGCGCCGACGCGTTGGAGACGATTCTCGAGTGGAAGGACGTGGACGAATTGTGGGACCTCGCGCACTTCGTCGCGGTCACCCGGCCCGGACACGTACTGTCGATCGAGGGTCTTCCCGAGGGTGCGGTGGCCCAGGTCGAGATCCCCGCGCTGGCGATCTCGTCGACGGACTGCCGCGAGCGGGTTCGGACCGGGCATCCGGTCTGGTACCTGGTGCCCGACGGCGTGGCCCAGCACATTTCGAAGCACCAGCTGTACCGGAGTTGAGAAGGCGATGAGCGACGAGCGGGTGTACGGCGAACGTCGGCGACGGCGCGCGGCCGAGCGCGCCGAGCAGGAGGCCGCCCTGCGCGAGATCCAGGAGGAGCAGGAGCGCGGCGCCGGTGCCGCGGAGTCGCCGCACTCACGTCGCGATCTGCGTTCTCCGCCCACGACGGGGTGGGATGTCCCGGCGCTCGAGGCCGATGACGAGCCCCACGGGTCGAGGCATGAGACCCGGAGCCCGGTGAGCCAGACGCTCGCTCCGCTGTCACCGATCCAGCCCGTGCCGCGGTCCATGCACTCGGCCACCGGCTTGCCGCAGCGTGCCGCGCCGACCACCCCGCCACTGGTCTCGAGGCCTGCCGCGCCGTCGTCGACGGCGCCGAGCCTGGGGTCTCAACAGCCGGTCGCACCGACGCCCTCGTTCCGCGCGCCAGCGCAGGCCCCAGGCCAGCAGGGATATCCGACCGTATCGATGCCGCCTGCGGCGCAGCCTCCGGTGCAACCCCCGACGGTCGCGCGTCCGGGATCGGCGCCCGGCGTGTTCGGTTCGGCTCCCGGGGCAGGATCGGCCGGCGCGCCGTCGCCGTCGGTCGACCGCACCCCGGCAGCGCCTCCGCGAGTGCCCACGGACGAGCCGAGTATCGCGCCGGGCCAGCCTCAGTCGTGGGGCGAGATGATTCAGGGGTTCCCGGCGAGTCAGCCGGGGTTGGGGATGCAGAGCCCGCCGCCAGCGCCCCCGCTCTCCGTCTTCGGTGGTCCGACGACGCCGGGACTGCGCCCGTCAACGACGCCGAATCAGCTGGGCGCGCCGGCAGTGGCCGGCCAGGTCGCGCCCCCAGCCATCCCGACGAGCGGGATCGTCATCCCAACAGTTCTCGGTCAGGTGCCCACCTCGGGCGTGCGACCGCCGGCCGTGGCTTCGCCGAACTGGTCGGCGGGGGTCGAGACCGGCCTGCCGATGCTCGGTGGCGGCACGTTCGCCTCGACCGTGGTCAAGGACCGCAAGGTCGCCGCGTTCGACGACGACGACGACGCGCAGCCCCACTCCTACACGTGGCTGCAGCTGCTCGTCCTGGTGATCGTGGCGTTCGTCCTTGGCATGCTCATCTGGCTGCTGATCAACGGCGGCTCGTCCGCCGTCGCGTCCGCGGCCGCGAACGCGCTGTTCGTGCCGACCCTGCTGAGGCGCGGCGGCCGGCGGTACCCGCACCACGTCTCGGGCGAGCGTCCCAGACCCAGAGGAGAGCTGTGAGCGCAACCAAGCGCGCGGTCGAATTGGCGGTCATCGCGGCCCGTGCGGCCGCCGACCTGAAGGCCGAGGAGATCATCGCGCTGGATGTCAGCGCCCAGCTCGTGCTGACCGACGTCTTCCTCATCGCCTCCGCCACCAACGAGCGTCAGGTCTCGGCGATCGTGGACCGGATCGAGGAGGACCTCCGCAAGGCGGGCGCCAAGGCGCTCCGGCGCGAGGGCCTGCGGCAGGCGCACTGGGTGCTCCTCGACTTCGGCGACATCGTTGTGCATGTCCAGCGCGCCGAGGACCGCGTGTACTACGCGCTCGAGCGACTGTGGAAGGACTGCCCGGTCATCTCGATGCCCGCCGACCTGCACGGCCCAGCCTCGAGCGACGCCGCCGCGGCCACTGCGTCGTGACCGCGCCCGCTGCGGTGCTGTGGCGACACGGCCGCACCGCGTACAACAACGAGCTCCGGTTACAGGGCCAGGTCGACATCCCGCTGGACACGGTCGGGCACTGGCAGGCCCGCAATGCCGCGTTTGCGCTNAGCGCCGAGTGCCGGCCGACCCGGATCGTCAGCTCGGACCTGCAGCGCGCCAGCGCGACCGCGCAGTACCTGGCCGAGCTCGTCGACCTGCCGGTGGAGTTCGACGCTCGGCTGCGGGAACGCGGCTTCGGGCAGTGGGAGGGCCTCTCCCGCGACGAGATCATCGAGCGTTGGCCTGAGGAGCACGCGGCGTGGACCCGCGGCGAGGAACCGNCCCGGGCCGGAGCCGAGACCCGCGCCGCCGTCGCGAGCCGGGTCGTTGCGGCGCTCGGGGAGCACCTGGGGCAGCTGAACCGGGGGGAGATGCTCGTCGTCGTCTCGCACGGTGTGGCGATCACGCTCGCGCTGACGCACCTGCTGGACCTGGATCCGGACACCTGGCGCGGCCTGGCCGGGCTCGACAACGCGCACTGGTCAGAGCTGCATGCGAGCGCGAGCCACGTGCGGCCGCGGTGGCGTCTGGTGCGGCACAACGTGGGCCCGACGGTGGCGGGAACCGATTGGAACTCGGGCCCTTCTTCGGCCTAGACTGCAGCCTGCCCTTCCGGGGCACCCGGCCGTCAGGCCGCGGGGCTGTGGCGCAGCTGGTAGCGCACCTGCATGGCATGCAGGGGGTCAGGGGTTCGAATCCCCTCAGCTCCACCCAGGTGATGAGTCGGGACATCGTTCAGGGGTGTGTCGCGTCATCGTTCAGATTGGGAGCCCGGCCATCGGCCGGGCTCTTGGTCGTTGTTGCGCCACTCGGGGCGGTCGCTAGTCGCAGCCGGGGTCCGCGGTGCCATCGGGACCCGCGGGCGTGGGTCGTCGCCGCTCGACCCTAGAATCGGCGAATGGCCTGGTACCGCCCCGCGAGCGTCCTCGACAAGATCTTCGAAGGCGGCATCATCCTCAAGGGGGCGTCCGGCGTCCTCGAGTTCGTCGCCGGCCTGCTCCTGGTCTTCACGAGTCCGGACGCGATTCGCTCCTTCTTGGCGTTCCTCACCCAGCGGGAGATCGCTGAGGACCCGAACGACACCTTTGCGAATCTCATCCTGCACTCGGCGGAGCACTTCAACTCGGGCAACAAGACGTTCGCCATCGCGTAACTGTGGGTCCACGCGGCCGTCAAGCTCACGGCAGTCGTCGGCATCCTGCGCAACCAGCTCTGGGCCTACCCCTTCTCACTGATCTCGCTCGGCCTCCTGATGCTCTATCAAGTGTTCAGCATGGTCGTGAAGTTCTCGGTCGGGATGTTCCTGCTCACCGTCTTCGACGCGTTCATCCTCTGGCTCATCTGGC
>JGI24134J36421_10000597_pt1 | contig 11455 bp, 13 predicted proteins | sample BarGraNGADG00312_FD_36421 | JGI IMG/M metagenome (IMG submission 36421) | reverse complement strand
TGAGGCCGAGACTGCGCTGGAGCAGATTCCGTCCGGGGACGTCGTCGAGGCCCCCGCCGAGGAAGCCCCTGTCGTCGAGGTTGCTGCCGAGGAGGCCCCCGCCGTCGAGGCCGCTGCCGAGGAAGCCCCCGTCGCGGACGAGAAGGCCTGATGCTCGCCGAGGCGCTCGAGCACCTGGTGCGTGGCATCGTCGGTCACCCGGACGACGTCCAGGTGACCGCGAAGTCGCTGCGCCGTGGTGAGCTGCTCGAGGTCCGGGTTCACCCGGAGGACCTCGGGCGCGTCATCGGCCGCGCCGGTCGAACCGCCCGCGCCCTGCGCACCGTGGTCGGCGCGCTCTCCAAGGACGGTCCGGTCCGGGTCGACGTCGTGGACGTCGACCGTCGCTGAGGCGAGCAACGCTTCAACCGAGGCCCGGTCCGCCTAGAGTGGACCGGGCCTCGTCATGTCCGCCCCAGCGGCCCGCAACGGGTCGCTCGCCCCACCCGGAGGAACCGTGCAGCTGACCGTCGCGCGCATCGGCCGCGCCCACGGGATGCGCGGCGAGGTGGCCGTCGACCTGCGCAGCGACACGCCCGACGAGCGCTTCGCCCCCGGAGCCGTCCTCCGTACCGTTCCGCCGAGCGCCGGCCCGCTGACGGTCGAGCGGTCCCGCGGCCAGAACGGCCGCTGGTTCATCCTGTTCGAAGGTGTTCTCGACCGGACCGCCGCCGAGGCGCTGCGCGGGNTCGAGCTCGTCGTCGACTCGGACGACGCCGNCGCCGANGNCGCCGAGGAGGACGCGTGGTACCCGCACCAGCTGGCGGGGCTCCGGGTCGAGCACGTCGACGGTCGCACGGTGGGCACCGTTCTGGACATCGAGCACCTGCCCGCGCATGACATGCTCGTCATCCGTGAGCCGTCGGGCACCCGCACCCTGGTGCCGTTCGTGCGTGCGATCGTGCCGGTGGTCGACGTCGTCGGCGGTCGCGTCGTGCTGGACCCCCCGGGCGGTCTGTTGGCCGACGACGGTGAGGCGGAGGCCTGAGATGCGCATCGACGTCGTCTCGATCTTCCCCGAGTACCTCGCCCCGCTGGAGCTCTCGCTGGTCGGCAAGGCCCGCGCGGCCGGCATCCTCGACCTTCACGTGCACGACCTGCGCGGCTGGACGACCGACCGGCACCGCACCGTCGACGACACGCCGTTCGGCGGCGGCGCCGGCATGGTGATGCGACCGGACGTGTGGGGGACGGCTCTCGACGAGGTGCTCGGCTCGGTCGCCGCAGCCCCGGCTGAGCCGAGGACAGCCGCCCACCTCGTCATCCCGACGCCGTCGGGAGCGCCGTTCACCCAGCGGATCGCCGAGCAGCTGGCCGGTGAGCAGCACCTGGTCTTCGCGTGTGGTCGGTACGAGGGGATCGATGTGCGGGTCGCGGAGCACTACCGCGACGCCGGCGTCGTCGTCTCCGAGCTCTCGATCGGCGACTACGTCCTCAGCGGTGGCGAGGCCGCGGCGCTCGTCGTGATCGAGGCCGTCGCGCGGCTGCTGCCCGGCGTCGTCGGCAACCCCGAGTCCCTGGTCGAGGAGTCGCACGGCGACGCCGGGCTGCTCGAGTACCCGGTGTACACGAAGCCGTCGACGTGGGCCGGTCTCGCGGTTCCCGACATCCTCATGACGGGCCACCACGCGCGGATCGCCCGATGGCGGCGGGACGTCGCACTTGAGCGGACCGTCGAGCGTCGGCCGGACCTCGCGCGGGCCCTCGACCCGACGCTGCTCGACGCCGCGGACCTGGACACCCTGAGCGTGCTGGGCTGGGAGGTTCGGAACGGCGCGGTCCAGCCGCACGACGACGGGCTCTGATTTCCACGGTCGTGGCGGCTGTGGCAGACTTGGNCGCTGGCGTGCGCCGGTCTCGTCTCTGCCACAGGGGAGACGTTCTCGACCGCAAGCGCATCCACCCACGTACTGGACGTGGCAGCACCCTGCTGCCGACGAGTTCGCATCTGACCTGTGGCAGTGCGGGGAAGCGACCCACCATGAACACGCTCGACTCCGTAGACGCAAGCTCACTGCGCGACGACATCCCGGACTTCCGCACCGGTGACACCATCAAGGTCCACGTCAAGGTCGTCGAGGGCACCCGCTCCCGCACCCAGCTCTTCCAGGGCGTCGTGATCGGCCGCTCCGGCGCCGGCGTCCGCGAGACGTTCAAGGTCCGCAAGATCAGCTTCGGCGTCGGCGTCGAGCGCACCTTCCCGGTGCACACCCCGACGATCGAGAAGATCGAGCTCGTCAGCCGCGGCGACGTGCGCCGCGCGAAGCTGTACTACCTCCGCAATCTGCGTGGCAAGAAGGCCAAGATCCGCGAGAAGCGTTGAGGAGTGGTGCACGAGTCGGGCGCGAACCGAGTGTTCACTGTGGGCCGGCCTTCGGGCCGGCCACAGTCGTCTCTGCGGCTCTGGCGTGCCCTGACGGCCGGCCTGGGCCGAGGCGCGGGCGGACCCTGCGCGCTCCTGTTCGCTCAGGGCCGCCGCGGGATGAGACAGTTGTGCTCGTGAATCAGCTCTCGGGCGTCGCCGTCCGCCACCGCTCCGAGCCGACCAGTGACAAACCGCGCAAGACCGGCTTCGGTTCGTGGCTGAGAGAGATCACGATCATCCTGGTCAGCGCGCTNCTGCTGTCGCTGATCATCAAGACCTTCTTGGTGCAGGCCTTCTTCATTCCGAGCGGCTCGATGGAGCACACCCTCGAGATCGGCGACCGCGTCCTGGTCACGAAGCTCGCGCCCGGGCCGCTCTCGGTCCATCGCGGCGACATCGTCGTCTTCAAGGACCCGGGGGGCTGGCTGCCTCCGACGGTGAAGCCGCAGGTCAACCCGGTTCGGCAGGGCTTGAACAATGCGCTCACCTTCGTCGGGATCCTTCCGCAGGACTCTGGCGAGCACCTCATCAAGCGGATCATCGGGATGCCGGGCGACAAGGTCGAGTGCTGCACCGCGCAGGGGCAGGTCACGGTCAACGGCGTCGCGATCACCGAGCCGTACCTCAGCCCCGGGGTGCNNCCGAGCGAGATCCCCTTCAAGATCACCGTGCCCCAGAACTACCTGTGGGTGATGGGCGACAACCGCCAGCACTCGGGCGACTCGCGGTANCACNTGGGCGATCCGGGNGGCGGCGCGGTCCCGATGAGCAACGTCGTCGGCGTCTCATTCATGCGGATCTGGCCGTTCGACCGGNGCGGCGTGCTGCACAACCCCGGCGACACCTTCCGGGACGTCCCGGCGCCGAAGTGACGGTTCTGGTGCGATGACCCTCGCGGTCTCCGTCCCGGTGCCGCACCTGCTGATCGAGCGAGAGCTCCTGGCCGGCGGGGCACGCATCGTCGTCGGGATGGACGAGGTCGGGCGCGGTGCCCTCGCCGGGCCCGTCAGCGTCGGCGTCGTCGCGGTCGACGCGCAGACACCCGAGGGCCCGCGCGGGGTCGCGGACTCCAAGCTCCTCACCCCCGCGGCGCGCACCGCTCTGCTCCCGGCGCTCGCGACCTGGGGCGTCGCCCGTGCTGTCGGGCATGCGAGTGCGGCCGAGATCGACCGGTTCGGCATCATCGGGGCCCTCCGGCTGGCCGGCCGACGGGCGCTCGCCGGTCTCGCGATACCGGTCGACGTCGTGCTGCTCGACGGGAAGCACGACTGGCTGACGCCGCCGGCGCAAGCAGGATTCTTCGATGCCGATGCCGATGCCGATGCCGATGCCGCCGACGACCTCGCCGCGGGTTTCGGCGCCGTCGTGCACACCCGCGTCAAGGCCGACCTGACCTGCGCGAGCGTGGCCGCGGCGAGCGTGCTCGCCAAGTGCGAGCGGGACGCCTTGATGTGCGCCTTGTCCGCCGAGCACCTGCGTACGGCTGGTCCGGCAACAAGGGCTACGGCTCGCCGGACCACCTGGCCGCGTTGCGCGCGCTCGGCCCGAGCCCGTTGCACCGGATGAGCTGGCGGCTCCCGCTCGAGTGACGTCGGCCGGGCGCGCTGAACCGCCGGCCGGGGGCGACCCGCCCGCGCGCGGTTCCCGGCTCCGGACGCCGATGGTCCATGATGGACCGGTGAGCGCGGAGGACCTTGAGAACTACGAGACCGAGATGGAGCTCGCCCTGTACCGCGAGTATCGCGACGTCGTGGGCCTGTTCGCCTACGTGGTGGAGACGGAGCGGCGGTTCTACCTGGCGAACCAGGTCGACCTCCAGGTGCGCTCCGCCGCGGGTGAGGTCTACTTCGAGCTGACGCTCGCCGACGCGTGGGTGTGGGACGTCTACCGCTCCGCGCGCTTCGTGAAGTCGGTCCGGGTCGTCACGTTCAAGGACGTGAACGTCGAGGAGCTGGCCAAGGCCGATCTCGAGGTACCCGAGGGCGGGACCTTCCCCCGCCGCTGACTACGGCCCGGACCGACGAGCGCTCGCTCGGCGGTGCAGCGAGGCTCACCGACTGTCCACCGTCGCGCTGAGGCTCGTCTTCTCCACACCCTGAGGCCGCCGACGCCGCGACGACGCCTCGCCCCCTGGCACTCTGCGTGCGGAGGTGGTGACGTGCGGGCGACGGACGCGGTCGGGCGATACGGCGAGAATGTGGCCGCCCGGCATCTCGAGGCCGCCGGGCTTCGGGTGCTGGACCGCAACTGGCGCTCGCCGTCGGGCGAGCTCGACATCGTCGCGCTCGACGGGACGGAGCTCGTCGTCGTCGAGGTCAAGACCCGGCGCGGCGACGCCTGCGGTCATCCAGCTGAGGCTGTGACCGAGCTCAAGCTCCGCCGGATCCGGCGGCTCGCGGGGGAATGGCTGGCAGCGCACGACGTGCACCCGTCCGGCATCCGGATCGACGTCGTCGCGGTCCGGGTCGCTGAGCGCGGCGCGGCCCGGGTCGAGCACCTCACCGCGGTGCTCGAATGACTGTCGGTCGGACCCTTGCGGTGTCCTTGGTGGGACTCGCGGGGCACCTCGTGGACGTCGAGGCGTACGTCGCGCGCTCGCTCCCGGCGTTCATGCTGGTGGGTCTGCCGGACGCATCTTTGTGCGAGTCGCGAGACCGGGTGCGCGCCGCGGTCGGCTCGTCCGGCTTGAGCTGGCCGCAACGGCGGGTGACCGTCAACCTGTCGCCCGCCTCGCTGCCCAAGTCAGGATCCGGCTTCGACCTGGCCATCGCAGTGGCGACCCTCGCGGCCGCGGGCCTNGTGGACCCCGCGGCTGGTGAAGGAGTGGTCCATATCGGTGAGCTCGGTCTCGACGGTCGGCTCCGGCCGGTTCGGGGCGTCCTGCCAGCGGTCGCGGCGGCCGTCGCGGCGGGCTACCCGCGGGTCGTCGTGCCGATCGAGAACCTCCGCGAGGCCAAGCTCGTCCCCGGTGCATCGGTCATCGGCGCGACGTCGCTCGCGCAAGTGGCCTTCCGCTATGGCGCCGAGATCGTCGAGCCCGACGACGTCGAGCCGGTCGCGGCGGCGCGCCCGGCGCAACCGCCGACGGCGACGAGGGATCTGAGCGACGTCATCGGGCAGGCGGTGGCTCGACACGCCGTCGAGATCGCGGCCGCCGGCGCGCACCACCTGTTCCTGGTCGGGCCGCCCGGCGCCGGCAAGACGATGCTGGCGAGTCGGCTGCCAGGTCTGTTGCCGGACCTGACCGAGGCCGAGTCCGTCGAGGTCACGAGTGTTCACTCGCTGGCCGGCACCTTCGACCCTGCGGACGGCCTGGTGAGCAGGCCGCCGTTCGAGGACCCGCACCACACCGCAACCGCGGCCGCCATCGTCGGGGGCGGATCCGGCATCCCCCGCCCGGGTGCCGCCTCGCGGGCGCACCGGGGTGTCCTGTTCATGGATGAGGCACCCGAGTTCTCCGGCCGGGTCCTGCAGACCCTGCGCCAACCCCTCGAGCACGGCGAGCTGGTGATCCAGCGCGCCGGGGGCACGGCCCGGTATCCGGCGCGATTCCAGCTCATACTGGCCGCCAACCCTTGCCCGTGCGGCCGTTCGATCGGTACCGCTCCGGACTGCAGCTGCACGCCGATGGCGCGCCGACGGTACTTCTCCCGGCTGTCCGGTCCGCTGCTGGACCGGGTCGACCTGCAGATCGACGTCCTGCCGGTGACCCGGGCGGAGGTGGCCGCGCGCGGCGCGGGGGAGACGAGCGCGGTGGTCGCGGCCCGGGTTCGCGCCGCGCGAGCCCTTCAGACTTCGCGGCTCGCCGGGACGCCCTGGCGGACCAACGGAGAGGTTCCGGGGCGCTGGTTGCGGGATCGCCTGGGTGCCCGCCCCGGACTGCTGACCGAGCTCGACGGCGCGCTCGATCGTGGCCTGCTGACTCTCCGCGGGGCGGACCGGGTGCTGAGGATCGCATGGACGGTCGCTGACCTCGCGGGGCGGCCGGCACCGAGCCGTGAGGACGTCGGCATGGCGATCGCGCTGCGCACCCGCGGGCAGTCGGGCCAATGACGGCGGCGGTGTTCGACGTCGACGACCCCCGGCTCGCGGCGGCCGCGTGGAGCCGGATCGCCGAGCCGGGCGATGAGGTGGCCGGGGCGCTCGTGCAGACGTGGGGCGCGTCGGAGGCGCTCCGTTGGCTGCTCGGTGCCGCGATGGCTGGCTCGTCAGCCGGTCGCGAGTACCGAAGCCTTGCCGTGGCGTCCCGCGGCCGGCTCGACGCNGCACGGACCCGGTGGCAACCGCGTCTCTCGACGCTCGACCCCCGGCGCGAGCTGCGGGTGCTCTCCACGCTCGGCGGCTCGCTCCTCCTCCCCGATGACCGGGGTTGGCCAGCCGGCCTGGACGAGCTCGGTTTCCAGCGACCGCACTGCTTGTGGGTGCGTGGCAGCGCGGACCTGGCCGGTCTCGTGACGCGCTCGATCGCGCTCGTCGGGTCCAGAGCCGCGAGCAGCTACGGCGAGCACGTGGCGAGCGAGATGGCGAGTGGTCTCGCCGACCGCCGCTTCGTCGTCCTTTCCGGCGGCGCATACGGGATCGACGCCGCCGCTCACCGTGGCGCTCTCGCCGCCGACGGTGCCACCGTTGTGATCCTTGCCGGAGGCGTCGACCGGGCGTACCCGGCGGGCAACGCGACCTTGATCGAGCGGGTGATCGACGTGGGCGCCGTCGTCAGCGAGGTGCCGCCAGGGAGCGTGCCGAGCCGTTCTCGTTTCCTGACCCGCAACCGGCTGATCGCCGCGGCCAGCAGGGCCACGGTCGTCGTGGAGGCCGCCCACCGGTCCGGCGCGCTGAACACGGCGAACCATGCGAGCCGGCTGCTTCGTCCGCTCGGGGCGGTTCCCGGGCCGGTCACGTCGGTCTCCTCGGCCGGGTGCCACCGGCTCATCCGAGACGGTGCCGCGGTGTGCGTGACGAGCGCTGCGGAGGCTGCCGAGCTGGCCGGAGCCCTGGGCTCCGATCTGGCCCCGGAAGCCCACCTCCCGGACCGCCCCGAGGACGGCCTTTCCGGTGCCGAACGCCTCGCTTTCGACGCGCTGCCGTTGCGTCGGCCTGCGTCCATCGAGGCGCTCGCGCGAAGCGCCGGTCTCGGGGAGGTCGAGCTGCTGAGCGCGTTAGGGACGCTCGAGCTGCGCGAACTGGCCCAGAACCGCTCAGGACAGTGGATCAAGGCCACCAGATTATCCGGACAGATGGGATGAGACCGGGGTGAAATTCACATCCGNCACTTGAGTAACAAGCGGTTTGGCGTCACCGTATAGCCATGCACAGGGTGAGCGAGGTCCCTGCAGTCTCGGACCGCTCGGGAGCGCTCGACGCTTTCGCTCTGCATCTGCGCGCTCAGCGGGGCCTCTCGGTGCACACCGTGCGCGCCTACCGGGGCGACCTCTTGGACCTTCTCGCGTTCGCGCGATCGCGCGGCGCGGCGTCCTTCGCGGACGTCGATCTGCCGACCCTGCGCGCCTGGCTCGCCCAGATGGCCGACCGTTCGCTGAGCCGCTCGACGATGGCGCGCCGGGGCGCAGCCGCCCGAACGTTCTTCTCGTGGGCGCAGCGCACCGGCAGGGTCCCCACTGACCCGACCATCCGCTTGGCGAGCGCACGACCGGCCCAGACGCTTCCCACCGTCCTCGGCGTCCGCAGCGCCGCGACCCTGATGGAGGTCTCGCGGGTCCGCGCCGACGACGGCGACCCGATCCATCTGCGCGACTGGGCGATGCTCGAGCTGCTGTACGCCACCGGCGCACGCGTGGGTGAGCTGGTCGGTGCCGACGTCGACGACGTCGACCTCGAGACGCGCAGCATCCGGCTGATGGGAAAGGGCTCCAAGGAGCGGATGACCCCGTTCGGTGTGCCGGCCGCCCGTGCGCTGCGGCAGTGGCTGATGGTCGGTCGCCCCGAACTGGCGACCGCCGAGTCCGGCGCAGCGCTCTTCCTCGGTCGCCGGGGACACCGCGCCGACCAGCGGCAGGTCCGAGACGTCGCGCACGACGTCGCCGCGGTGGCCGGGGTGGACGACATCGCCCCCCACGCGCTGCGCCACACCGCCGCGACCCATCTGCTTGAAGGGGGTTCCGACCTGCGCTCGGTCCAGGAAGTGCTCGGTCACGCGAGCCTCGCGACCACCCAGCGCTACACGCACGTGTCCGCAGAGCGTCTGCGCGCCTCCTACCAGCTAGCCCACCCGAGAGCCTGATGGCAGGTGACGACGTGACTGCACCGACACACGGGACCACCGCGAGCGACGGCGAGCTCGCCGCTGGCGGTGTGATCCCCACGCCGCGTTCCGGTCGGGCCCTGCGTCTGGTTCCGACGGGGGACANGGTGGTCGACCATCCGCGCGGTGACACTGACGCTCCAGTCGATGNCGCGANCGACNAGGCGGACGACTTCGAGGGTGAGCTCGCCNAGGAGGACGAGACCATCGCGCGCGGGCAGACCCGGACCGCGGCCGAGATCGCCGTACTGTGGCGCTCGTTCGCTGACACGGGCGACCGCTCGGCTCGAGAGAAGTTGATCCTCAACTTCGCCCCACTCGTCACGATGGTGGCGGGTCGGGTCGGGATGGGCCTGCCGAGCACGGTCGAACAAGCGGACCTCGTCTCCTACGGCATGTTCGGCCTGATCGACGCGGTGGAGAAGTTCGAGCTCGGTCGCGGCGTCAAGTTCGAGACCTACGCGAGTTCCCGCATTCGCGGCGCCATCATCGACGAGCTCCGCGCGATCGACTGGATCCCGCGGTCGGTCCGCACCAAGGCGCGCGCCGTCGACCGCGCGTACGCGGAGCTCGAGTCGGAGCTGCGTCGCAGCCCGTCGGAGCTCGAGGTCGCGCACCGGCTCGACATCGGCCTGATCGAGCTGCGCAGCATCTTCGCCCAGCTGTCCACGGTCAACATCGCGGCCCTCGACGAGCTGCTGAGCGTGGGCGCCGAGCGCGGCGACTCGGTCACGCTCCTCGACACGCTCGAGGACGATCACGCGCTGGACCCGGCGGGTTCGTTCGAGACCCAGGAGACGACGTTCCTGCTCGCTCGTGCCATCGAGCAGCTGGGGGAGCGCGAGAAGATCGTCCTCGTCCTGTACTACTACGAGGGCATGACGCTGGCCGAGATCGGTCGCGTCCTCGGGGTCACCGAGTCCCGGATCTCCCAGATGCACACAGCGGCGATGCTCCGCCTGCGCCAACGGCTCCAGCAGTCTGAGCGCGACTAGCCCGGCCCGTCGTTCGGCAGCAGCACGATCGGACCGAAGCCCCGGAGCAGGCCGATCGGGTCGAGGTAGGTCGCGCCGCGACGAACCCCCCAGTGCAGGCAGACCGTAGGCGCGCAGTGCCCCGGCACCGCGGACACCAGGCCGATGGCTTGNCCGGCTTTGACTTGATCGCCGATGCGGACCAGCGGCTCCACCGGTTCCAGGCTGCTCCGCAGACCGTTGGGGTGCGTGATCGTCACGACGCCGCGGTCGACGACGCCGCCGCTGAAGGAGACGGTGCCAGTCGCGGGCGCCAGCACCTCGGTGCCGACCGCGGCCTCAAGATCCACCCCTCGGTGGCCGGCGGCCCATGGCGACGTAGGTGCGCGGAAGCTGTTGACGACACGAAGGACGCCGGCGACCGGCGCGTCGAGGCGTGCACCGTCGGCCGGTTGTGCGGGGACGGAGGCGGCTCCGACGAGGAGCACCGCCGCGTCGTCGGCGGGGGAGGTGGTGGCCTGCCACGAGGCGCCGAGGACGCCCGTGCCGAGGCCCGTGACGGCCAGAGCCGAGATCAGCGGGACAATCCTCATCCGGGAATCGTCGCGGTGCACACGCGACCGCGGCCCCATCGGCCGAATCGTCAAGGGCGTGATCGACGCGGGCACCTCCTGTGGTCGGGTAGAGTTCTTCCCGCGACCGGCCCACACCGGTCGACATCGCGCGTCATCGTCCCCACGCCCGCCCTCGTGCGAGCGGCCCCGGGGAGCACGCGGTCGCAGCGGTCCGGGCTCACCCGGCGCGATCACGTCATGACGCCAGGGGCACCGGCCACCGGCCGGCGCTGACAACCGGAATGCGGGCCGAACATGTGGCCCGCTGCAGAGAGCGCGGACCCAGCGGGTTCGCGGCGGAAGGACGTCCCATGGCCGTCGTCACCATGCGCCAGCTCCTGGAGAGCGGCGTCCACTTCGGGCACCAGACCCGTCGGTGGAACCCCAAGATGAAGCGCTTCATCTTCACCGAGCGCAATGGCATCTACGTCATCGACCTCCAGCAGTCGCTGACCTACATCGACCAGGCGTACGAGTTCGTCAAGGAGACGGTCGCCCACGGCGGGTCGATCCTCTTCGTCGGCACCAAGAAGCAGGCACAGGAGACCGTTGCCGAGCAAGCCGCTCGGGTCGGCATGCCCTACGTCAACCAACGCTGGCTCGGCGGCATGCTCACCAACTTCCAGACGGTGAACAAGCGCCTCCAGCGCCTCAAGGAGCTCGAGGTCATCGACTTCGACGACGTCGCGAACAGTCCCTTCACCAAGAAGGAGCTCCTCTTCATGCGCCGCGAGCGCGACAAGCTCGCCAAGACGCTTGGTGGCATCCGCAACATGGCGAGGGTTCCTTCAGCGGTGTGGATCGTCGACACCAAGAAGGAGCACCTTGCGGTCGACGAGGCGCGCAAGCTTGGCATCCCGATCGTCGCGATCCTGGACACGAACTGTGACCCGGACGAGGTCGACTACAAGATCCCGGGCAACGACGACGCGATCCGTGCTGTCACGTTGCTGACCCGGGTGATCGCCGACGCCGTCGCCGACGGCCTGCTGGCCCGTCACGCGGCCCGCACCGACAGCCCCGACGCCCCAACCGAGCCGCTCGCCGAGTGGGAGCGAGAGCTCCTCGAAGGCTCCGAGGCCGAGTTCTCCGGTCGGACCCCGGCCGAAGCCCCGGGTGCCGAGGTGGTCGCCGAGGCGCCCGTGCTCGAGGCTCCCGTGGCGGAGGACGTCGCTGAAGCGCCGGTTGCCGAGGACGTCGCTGA
>JGI24134J36421_10000590_pt1 | contig 11519 bp, 8 predicted proteins | sample BarGraNGADG00312_FD_36421 | JGI IMG/M metagenome (IMG submission 36421) | reverse complement strand
AAGCTCTCGCAATAAACACGCAAATTTTAAATTATGGCAAAAGAAGTTGCTGGACTAATCAAGCTACAGATTCGAGGTGGAGGAGCTAATCCATCACCACCTGTTGGACCCGCTTTAGGTTCCAAAGGTGTGAATATAATGGATTTCTGTAAGCAATTTAATGCGAGGACTCAGGACAAAGCTGGAAAAGTAATACCGGTAGTATAACTGTATATGGAGATAAATCATTCGATTTTGTCACCAAAACACCACCGGTTGCAGTACAGCTTCTTGAAGTTGCTAAAACGAAGAAGGGTTCTCAGGAACCTAACCGAGAAAAAATAGCTTCAGTTTCCTGGGACCAGGTCAAAACAATTGCTGCAGATAAAATGGAGGATTTGAACTGTTTTACAGTTGAGTCTGCTATGCGAATGGTAGCTGGTACAGCCAGAAGTATGGGAATCACCGTTAAAGGAGAATTCCCCGTAAAATAATTAATTAGGAGAAAAAATGACTAAACTTACCAAAAACCAAAAGTTTGCCCTTGAAAAACTTGATAAGGACAAACTTTATACATTGAAAGAAGCTTCTTCTTTGGTTAAGGATATGACCAAAACCAAGTTTGACGCTTCAATCGATTTAGATGTAAGGTTAGGTATAGATCCAAGGAAATCCAATCAGATGGTCCGCGGCGTTGTTTCCCTTCCTCATGGAACAGGTAAAGAGATACGTGTACTCGTGCTTTGTACCCCCGATAAGGAAGCTGAAGCAAAAGAAGCAGGAGCTGATTTCGTTGGTCTTGACGACTTTGTCGAAAAGATCAAAGGTGGTTGGACAGATATGGATGTTATAATAACCATGCCATCTGTAATGGGAAAGGTCGGTCAGTTAGGTCGAATCCTCGGTCCCCGCGGACTGATGCCGAACCCAAAGAGTGGAACTGTGACTATGGAAATTGGGAAGGCTGTTAAAGAAGTGAAGCAGGGGAAGATTGATTTCAAGGTTGACAAAACCGGAATCATTCATGCCTCAGTTGGAAAAGTCTCATTCGAGCCTCAAATGATCGTCGAAAACGCAAGGGAGTTTATCTCAATGGTAAACAAACTTAAACCGGCCGCAGCTAAAGGAACATACATTCGTAGTATGTTTATCTCAAGCACTATGAGTCCGGGAGTTAGGATTGATCCTAAAGGTCTTGATGATTAATTAGTTAAGTTAAAACTTGAAAGAAAAATGAGACGGGAAGAAAAAAATGCTATCATAGACAGCCTTACTGAGAGATTAAAAGAGTACAGCCACTTTTATCTGACTGATACTGCTCAGCTTAATGCCGCTGATACAAGTGACCTGAGAAGAAAATGTTTTGATAAAGACATAAAACTTGTTGTTGTTAAAAATAAACTTCTTAGAAGAGCACTTGAGCAGTCTAATGGAAACTTTGAAGAACTTTATCCGGTTCTGAAAGGTACTACGTCCATCATGTTTACGCAATCCGGAAATGTTCCTGCAAAACTTATTAAGGAATTCCGGAGAAAGCATGATAAACCTGTGCTTAAAGGCGCATACGTTCAGGAATCAGTTTATGTCGGAGAAAATCAGCTTGAAGCTCTTATCTCTGTCAAAACTAAAAACGAACTGATTGGTGATGTAATAATGTTATTACAGTCGCCAGCTAAACGTGTCATTGGAGCCCTGCAATCAGGTGGAACTAAAATTCATGGTGTTCTTGAAACACTATCAAAAAGAGAAGAATAGTAAATATAATTAAATTAAAAATTGATAAAAATGGCAGATCTTAAGAAATTTGCAGAAGAACTGGTTAACTTATCTGTAAAGGAAGTAAACGAACTGGCTAAAATACTTAAAGATGAGTATGGAATTGAACCAGCTGCAGCCGCAGTTGCTTTTGCCGGACCAGCCTCTAGCGATGCACCTGTTGTAGAAGAGAAATCAACATTCGATGTTATTCTCAAAGCAGCCGGCGGTCAGAAATTACAGATTGTTAAACTTGTTAAAGACATTACAGGACTTGGACTTAAAGAAGCTAAAGCATTAGTCGATTCAGCGCCAGCTCCGGTTAAAGAAGGTGTCTCTAAAGAAGAAGCAGAAGCTGTTAAAGGTCAATTAGTAGAAGCAGGAGCTGAAGTTGAACTTAAATAAGTTATACCTGGTCACTGGGTTATAGGTTTAGTCCCGTTTTACGGGACTAAGCCTTTTTGTTCTTTTAATAATAAGTTCACTTAATCTTTTAATAAATGTCCTCAAAAAATACCGAAAGAATAAGTTTCGCATCCAGAAAAAAACTTCTAGAATACCCTGATTTTCTGGATATTCAGTTGAAATCATTTGGTGAGTTCTTTCAACTTGGAACTACTCCCGAAAACAGGAAAAGAGAAGGTCTTTTTAAAGTCTTTACGGAAAATTTCCCGATAACTGATACAAGGAACAATTTCGTTCTTGAATTTCTTGATTATTATATTGACCCTCCACGTTATACTATTGAAGAATGTATAGAACGGGGACTCACTTTCAGCATTCCTCTTAAAGCAAAATTAAAACTTTACTGTACCGATCCGGAACATGAGGATTTCGATACAGTTATTCAGGATGTTTATCTTGGAACTGTTCCATATATGACCGACCGTGCTACATTTGTAATAAATGGAGCAGAAAGAGTTGTAGTTTCACAGTTACACAGATCTCCGGGTGTTTTCTTTGGTCAGAGTATACATGCTAACGGAACTAAGCTATATTCAGCCAGAATTATCCCTTTCAAAGGCTCCTGGATAGAATTTGCTACAGACATTAATAATGTGATGTACGCATATATCGACAGGAAGAAGAAACTGCCGGTAACAACACTTCTCCGCGCTATCGGGTTCGAAAGCGATAAGGAGATTCTCGAGATTTTTAACCTCGCTGAAGAACATAAAGTATCAAAAACAAATATCAAAAAACTAGTTGGACGTAAACTGGCAGCCAGGGTGTTGAAGACTTGGGTTGAAGATTTTGTTGATGAGGATACGGGCGAAGTTGTTTCAATTGAAAGAAATGAGGTAATCCTCGACAGGGAAACAGTTATCGAATCAGAACATGTTGATATGATAGTTGATTCAGGTGCAAAAGCAATCCTCTTGCATAAAGACGATTCAACCCTGTCAGATTATGCCATAATATATAATACACTCCAGAAAGATCCATGTAACTCTGAAAAAGAAGCAGTTATTTATATTTATCGCCAGCTGCGTAATGCTGAGCCACCTGACGAAGCAACAGCACGTGATGTTATTGACAAGCTGTTCTTTTCCGATAAAAGATATGACCTTGGAGAAGTTGGACGCTACAGGATAAATAAAAAACTGGGACTTAACACTGAAATGAATGTTAAGATCCTTACAAGAGAAGATATCATAAAAATTATTGGATATCTGATCGAACTTATTAATTCAAAGACCGACATTGATGATATCGACCACCTGAGTAACAGAAGAGTTCGTACAGTTGGCGAACAGTTATATGCACAATTTGGTGTTGGTCTTGCACGTATGGCACGTACAATTCGTGAAAGAATGAACGTAAGGGATAACGAGGTGTTTACTCCGGTTGACCTTATTAATTCAAAAACGCTTTCATCAGTAATTAATTCATTTTTCGGAACAAACCAGTTGTCGCAATTTATGGATCAAACCAATCCTCTGGCTGAAATGACACACAAACGTCGTTTGTCAGCTCTTGGACCTGGTGGTCTTTCCCGCGAGAGAGCCGGATTTGAAGTACGTGACGTTCACTATACTCATTATGGACGACTTTGCCCGATTGAAACTCCTGAAGGACCAAACATTGGTCTTATATCCTCACTTTGTGTTTATGCCAAAATCAATACACTGGGATTTATTGAAACTCCATACCTTAAAGTAAAAGACTCACAGGTCGATTTAAGTGAAGATGGAATTGTTTGGCTGAGCGCTGAAGAGGAAGAAGAAAAAATGATTGCTCAGGCAAATGCACCGTTACTTAAAGACGGACATTTTGAAAACCTCAGAGCTAAATGCAGATACGAAGCTGATTATCCGTTTGAGGAAGTGTCGAAGGTAGACCTCATGGACGTTGCTCCAAACCAGATTGCTTCAATAGCTGCTTCACTTATACCATTCCTCGAACACGATGATGCCAACAGGGCTCTCATGGGATCAAACATGATGAGGCAGGCTGTTCCGCTTATTAATCCGGAAGCCCCAATCGTTGGTACTGGGCTAGAAGCTCAGGTGATCAGAGATAGCCGTATTCTTTACATGGCGGAAGGCGATGGCGTAGTTGAATTTGTTGATTCAAATGAAATTGTTATCCGATATACACGTACAGACGAAGAGAAATTCGTAACTTTTGATGATGACATCAAGCGTTATACTCTTCCAAAATACAGGAAAACAAACCAGAATACATGTATAAACCTTATCCCGGTTGTAAAAAAAGGTGAAAAAGTAATTAAAGGGCAGGTTCTTACTGAAGGATATGGTACCAAACATGGGGAACTGGCTCTGGGAAGAAACCTGAAAGTGGCATTCATGCCCTGGAAAGGTTATAACTTTGAGGATGCTATTGTTATTTCTGAAAAGGTTGTTCAGGAAGACTATTTTACTTCTGTACATATAGATGAATATCAGCTTGAAGTACGTGATACAAAACGTGGCCTTGAAGAACTTACATCCGATATTCCGAACGTAAGCGAGGAAGCAACTAAAAACCTTGATGAGAATGGTTTAATCCGTATTGGAGCCCATATCAGACCGGGTGATATCCTTATAGGTAAAATCACTCCAAAAGGTGAATCAGATCCTTCACCTGAAGAAAAACTTCTTCGTGCTATCTTCGGCGATAAAGCCGGTGATGTGAAGGACGCTTCGCTTAAAGCAGGTCCTTCTCTGGAAGGTGTAGTCATTAATAAGAAACTGTTCACAAGAGCTATCAAAGACAGAAAAGCTAAGGCAGTCGAAAAACCTCTTCTCGACAAAATTGAGACTGAATTCAACAGAAGCGTTGATGAACTCAAGACCAGACTTGTTGATAAACTTTTTATTCTTGTTAATGGTAAAACATCGCAAGGGGTTAAGGATTATCTGAATGTTGATGTAATTCCAAAAGGTAGTAAATTCACACTGAAACAGCTTCAGGAAGTTGATTTTCTGAATGCCAATCCAAGTAAATGGACCACAGATAAGAAGAAAAATGACAGTATAAAGCTGCTGCTTCATAATTATGTTATTAAGTATAAGGAGATTGATGGCGTTTATAAACGCAGAAAATACAATATTACAATCGGTGATGAACTGCCTGCTGGTATTGTACGTCTTGCAAAAGTATACATCGCCAAAAAACGCAAGGTGAAGGTTGGTGATAAAATGGCCGGCCGGCATGGTAATAAAGGTATTGTTGCCAGAATCGTGCGTGCTGAGGATATGCCTTTCCTAGAGGATGGTACTCCGGTTGATATTGTTCTCAATCCGCTTGGTGTTCCTTCCAGAATGAACCTTGGGCAGATTTACGAAACTGTTCTTGGCTGGGCTGGAAAGAAACTGGGACTTACATTCTCAACTCCAATTTTTGATGGAGCAACAATTAGTCAGATCAATGAGTATACAGCACAGGCAGAACTTCCAAAGTTTGGAAAGACCTATCTATATGATGGCGGTACTGGTGAAAGATTCGACCAGCCTGCAACAGTTGGGGTCATATACATGCTTAAACTGGGCCATATGGTTGACGACAAAATGCATGCCCGTTCAATAGGACCATATTCTCTTATTACTCAGCAACCATTGGGCGGTAAAGCTCAGTTTGGAGGCCAGCGTTTTGGTGAAATGGAAGTCTGGGCTCTTGAAGCGTTTGGTGCCGCACATATTCTCCAGGAAATACTTACAATTAAATCTGATGATGTTGTTGGCCGTGCCAAGGCATACGAGGCAATTGTAAAAGGGGAACCAATGCCGTTACCAGGTATTCCCGAATCTCTTAATGTTCTCTTACACGAACTGAGAGGTCTCGGACTAAGCGTAATACTTGATTAAGTATTTCGCTTAGGTTTTGAATTTTTAGTTTTAGAATAAAAAAATATTCAGCATATGTCATTCAGAAGAGATAATAAGACAAAGACCAGTTACTCAAAAATCTCGATAGGTCTGGCTTCACCTGAAGAAATACTTGATCGTTCAAGTGGTGAGGTACTGAAACCTGAAACAATAAATTACCGAACATATAAACCTGAACGCGATGGGTTATTCTGCGAAAGGATATTCGGGCCGGTAAAAGATTATGAGTGCCATTGCGGAAAGTACAAAAGAATCCGTTATAAAGGAATCGTTTGCGACCGTTGCGGCGTTGAGGTTACTGAAAAGAAGGTTCGTCGTGAAAGAATGGGACACATTTCGCTTGTTGTTCCTGTGGCCCACATCTGGTATTTTCGTTCATTACCAAATAAAATAGGGTATCTTTTGGGTCTTCCTACAAAGAAACTCGATTCAATAATTTACTATGAGAGATATGTCGTTATCAACCCCGGAATTAAAGCGGTTGACGGCGTTAAATATCTTGATTTTCTTACTGAAGAGGAATACCTCGAGATTACGGAAACGCTTCCAAAAGAAAACCAATATCTGGAAGAAAACCATCCCGATAAGTTTGTTGCTGATATGGGTGCTGAAGCTCTCTATAAACTTCTCAGCCGTATCGATCTGGACGAAATGTCTTATAATCTTCGTCACAGAGCGAATACTGAAACTTCACAACAACGTAAAAATGAAGCGCTTAAAAGACTTCAGGTTGTTGAGGCTTTCAGAGATTCGAAGCATGTGAACAAACCTGAATGGATGATCATTAAAGTGGTACCGGTTATTCCACCTGAACTGAGACCTCTTGTTCCACTTGATGGAGGAAGATTTGCTACAAGCGATTTAAATGATCTTTACAGAAGGGTCATAATAAGAAACAATCGTCTTAAAAGACTTATTGAGATCAAAGCTCCGGAAGTTATTTTACGTAACGAAAAACGCATGCTTCAGGAAGCTGTCGATTCACTTTTTGATAACTCAAGGAAAGCAAATGCTGTAAAAACCGATGCTAACCGCCCCCTTAAGTCGCTTAGCGATAGTTTAAAAGGGAAACAGGGTAGATTCCGTCAGAACCTGCTAGGTAAACGAGTTGACTATTCAGCCCGTTCTGTTATCGTCGTTGGTCCGGAGCTTGCGTTGCACGAATGCGGGTTACCTAAAGATATGGCTGCAGAACTTTATAAGCCATTCATAATACGTAAACTTATTGAACGTGGAATTGTAAAAACCGTTAAGTCTGCAAAGAAAATAGTCGATAGAAAAGACCCGGTTGTCTGGGATATTCTCGAAAACGTACTTAAAGGACACCCTGTTCTCTTAAACCGTGCTCCTACACTTCACAGACTTGGTATTCAGGCATTTCAACCCAAACTTATTGAAGGAAAAGCTATTCAGCTCCACCCACTTGTTTGTACCGCTTTTAACGCTGACTTCGACGGTGACCAGATGGCTGTTCATCTTCCTCTTGGTAATGGAGCTGTGCTGGAGGCTCAGATGCTGATGCTCGCTTCTCATAATATTCTTAACCCTGCAAATGGTGCTCCGATAACAGTTCCTTCACAGGACATGGTACTTGGGCTTTATTATATTACTAAAGGTAGAAAAAGCACTGACACAGAGAAGGTTAGAGGCGAAGGACTTGTTTTCTACTCCCCACAGGAAGTGAATATCGCTTATAATGAAAACAAGATTGATCTTCATGCCTATATTAAGGTTAAAGTTAACGACAGGAAAGATGGTGAGTTTATAAATCATCTTGTTGAGACTACAGTAGGAAGGGTAATTTTTAATCAGTTTGTACCGGCAGAAGTTGGATATATAAACGACCTGTTAACTAAAAAATCATTAAGGGATATTATTGGACGAGTTCTAAAACTGGCCGGAACAGCAAAAACCGCTGATTTTCTTGATGCTATTAAAAACCTGGGTTTCTATTCTGCATTTAAAGGTGGTCTGTCATTTAACCTTGACGATGTTATTATTCCTGACGAAAAGGAAATTTTCGTTAAAGAGGGATATGAGCAGGTTGAAGAAGTTCTGAGTAACTATAGTATGGGATTTATTACTAACAACGAACGATATAATCAGATTATTGATATCTGGACACATGTAAACGCAAGGCTTACCCAGACTCTGATGAAGCAGCTTTCTACAGATAAACAGGGATTCAATTCTGTTTATATGATGCTCGATTCAGGAGCCAGGGGTTCGAAAGAGCAGATACGTCAGCTCTCAGGTATGAGGGGTCTTATGGCCAAACCNCAGAAATCAGGCTCAACAGGGTCTGAGATCATTGAAAACCCGATTCTATCGAACTTTAAAGAGGGATTGTCGGTTCTTGAATACTTTATTTCTACTCACGGTGCACGTAAAGGTCTAGCCGATACAGCTCTGAAAACGGCAGATGCAGGTTATCTTACCCGTCGTCTCGTCGATGTTTCACAGGATGTTATTATAAATGAAGAGGATTGTGGTACACTGAGAGGACTTATTGCAACAGCAATTAAAAAGAATGAAGAGGTTGTTGAATCATTGTACGAAAGAGTTCTCGGACGTACAACTGTTCATAATGTTTACCACCCGCTCACAGGTGAACTTATTGTTGAATCAGGACAGGAACTTACCGAGGATCTTGCAAGAAAAATAGAAGATTCTCCGATTGAGCAGGTTGAGATCCGTTCAGTACTTACGTGCGAATCCAAAAAAGGGGTATGCGCAAAATGTTATGGACGTAACCTGGCTAATGGGTTAATGGTTCAGAAAGGTGAAGCTGTCGGTGTTATTGCCGCACAAAGTATAGGTGAACCTGGTACACAGCTGACACTTCGTACCTTCCACGTTGGGGGTACTGCATCTAATATTACCACAGAGTCAAGACTTGTAGCACGTTATGGTGGAATTGCAGAGATAGAAGAAATCAGAACGGTTCCTAAAAAAGATACTGAAAAAGGTGAAATAGATATTGTTATCGGTCGTCTTGCAGAATTACGTATTGTTGACAAGAAAACCGGAATTGCTTTAACAACACATACGATTCCTTATGGTTCGAAGCTTTATATAAAACCCGGACAAGAGATTGAAAAGGGTAAGCTTATATGCGAATGGGATCCATTTAATGCCGTAATTATCTCGGAAATGGCCGGAAAGATAGGATACGATTTCCTTATTGAAGGGGTTACATTCCGTGAAGAATCTGATGAGCAGACCGGATTTAAGGAAAAAGTTATCATCGACAGCAGGGACAAGACAAAGAACCCTGCAATTAAAATATTAAATGCAAAAGGTGAAGAACTTAGATTATATAACCTTCCTGTTGGGGCTCACCTTGTAGTTGAGACTAATAAAATGGTAGAGGCTGGAGAAGTACTTGCCAAGATTCCGCGCGCTATTGGAAAATCGGGCGATATAACCGGTGGTCTTCCTCGTGTTACCGAGCTATTTGAAGCACGTAACCCATCTAACCCAGCAGTTGTATCGGAGATTGACGGCGAAGTGACTTTCGGGAAGATAAAAAGAGGTAATAGAGAAATTTCCATTAAATCGAAAGCCGATGAGACAAAGAAATACCTCGTCCCACTTTCAAAACAGATTCTTGTTCAGGAAAACGATTATGTAAAAGCAGGTATTCCACTTTCCGATGGAGCAATTACACCATCAGATATTCTGGCTATAAAGGGACCAACAAAAGTACAGGAATATATTGTTAATGAGATTCAGGAAGTATACCGTTTACAGGGGGTCAAGATTAATGACAAACATTTTGAAATCATAGTTCGTCAAATGATGAGAAAGGTTGAGATCGTCGATCCCGGAGATACTAAATTCCTCGAACGTCAGGTTGTTGATAAGCTTGAGTTCATGGATGAAAATGACTGGATTTATGGTAAAAAAGTAATTACTGAAGGGGGTGATTCTCAGACACTTCGTCCGGGTATGATTATATCATCACGAAAGCTAAGGGATGACAATTCGGTTCTTAAGCGCCGCGACCTGAAAGTTGTTGAAGCCAGGGATGCAATTCCTGCAACTTCAAGTCAGGTTCTGCAGGGTATAACAAGAGCATCGCTTCAGACTAAGAGTTTCTTCTCTGCTGCTTCTTTCCAGGAAACAACAAAAGTGCTTAATGAGGCGGCAATACTTGGTAAAATTGACAGATTGGAAGGCCTTAAGGAAAATGTTATTGTTGGCCATCTCATTCCGGCAGGAACGGGACAACGTCAATATAATGGAATAATAGTAGGATCACTTGAGGAATATGAAAGCCTCGTTGGTGTCCAGGATGAAACCCCGGCTGAAACCCCGGCTGAAACAGGGAAATAGAATTAATTATATAAGTTTATGACAGATTCTAAAAATCCAACACAAATCAGCATTGAACTGAATGAAGAAGTGGCTCAGGGTACATATTCTAATCTGGCAGTCATTACTCATTCAGCTTCGGAATTCGTTATCGATTTTGTAAGGATAATGCCTGGGATTCCTAAGGCTCAGGTTAAATCGAGGATAATACTGACACCTGAACATGCTAAAAGACTTGTCGCAGCACTTCAGGATAATATTGATAAGTACGAATCTGTTCATGGTATAATAAAAGAAGTAAAAGGCTCGGGACCTGCCATTCCATTAAGTTTTGGNGGACCCACAGCTCAGGCATGAAATATATCTTCGCTTAACACGTTATAAGTTTATAAACTGGTTATATACATCCTAAATGAGAGTTCATATACTGAGAAAAATTCTTGTTGTATTCATATTTTTTGCACCCGTTATTTCCTATTCAGGTTGTAAAAAACAGGCAAAATGCGGTTGTGATGGAGATGTTTTGTTCTCCCTGTCAGCTAGACCGTCTACCGTTTATTTTAATGAAGCAGGAACGAATATTCAGTTCATCCCATTGGATGAACCATATTCAACGTATTATTTCTGCAATCCCACTGAAATGTTTCCAAAATTAACTGATTACAAATCAGGTGATGTGTTACAGGTATCAGGTCGTGTTTATTGGGAATGTAATTTTCTTTACCAATCGAGTAATAGTTCTTACCAAACGTACCAAAAAGTTTATCAAATTCAGGTTACTGATGTCACAGTAAATCTATACGGGAAGAAATAGTTTAGAAGAATATTTTACAACTATTAGTTATTATTAAAGTACTAACTTACCTGTCCCGCTCACGGCTAATCTCTATACACATCTTTTTATTTTTCTTCTGAAATAATTACAATTTTTAATTATTATGACTATCAGGAATCGTTCATATTTCCACATTGATTTTCTTCGTTTTTGAATTTTGTATATATCATTATCGATAGTCATTTTAATTTTTATTTGATTTATAGTCCTTTAAGATCCTAAGTTCATTGAACATAATTGTTGTTCGAAGTGAATTTAATGAGAAGGGGATCCCTCGTCCGCCAGGCTGGCGGACTCGGGAT
>JGI24134J36421_10000586_pt1 | contig 11552 bp, 7 predicted proteins | sample BarGraNGADG00312_FD_36421 | JGI IMG/M metagenome (IMG submission 36421) | reverse complement strand
CGCGAGTCCTTCCTTCGGCGAGCACGCCGTGCAGGTAGGTGCCNTAGCCNCTCTTGACCAGCGGGTCGGCCAGGTCGGACAGCTCGGCGTCGGTCAACCACCCGTTGCGCCAGGCGATCTCCTCGACGCAGCCGATCTTGAGCCCTTGCCGGGCCTCCACGACGTGGACGAACTGGCTGGCCTCGAGCAGGCCCAGGAAGGTGCCGGTGTCGAACCATGCCGTGCCGCGCGGCAGGACGGTGACGGTCAGGTCCCCACGCTGTAGGTAGGCCTCGTTGACCCCGGTGATCTCAAGCTCGCCGCGCGAGCTTGGTTTCAGGTTCGCGGCGATCTCGATGACGTCGTTGTCGTAGAAGTACAGCCCGGGGACCGCGTAGCTCGACTTGGGCTGAGCTGGCTTCTCCTCGATCGAGAGCACGGTGCCATCGTCGTCGAACTCGACCACGCCGTATGCCGTGGGCTCGCTGACGTGGTAGGCGAACACGTGGCCGCCGGTGAGGGTGGTGTTCTTGCGCAGTGAGGTGCCCAGGCCGGTGCCGTAGAAGATGTTGTCGCCCAGGACCAGCGCCACGGACTCTTGGCCGATGAATTCGGCGCCGATGATGAATGCCTGCGCCAGACCATCGGGACTGGGCTGCACGGCATACGAGATGTCGATGCCCCAGGCCGACCCATCACCGAGCAGCTTCTCGAACTGCGAGAGGTCCTGCGGCGTCGTGATGATCAGGACTTCGCGGATCCCGGCCATGAGCAGGGTCGAGAGAGGGTAGTAGATCATCGGCTTGTCATAGACCGGCATGAGCTGCTTGCTGATGCCGCGGGTGATGGGATGAAGGCGCGTCCCGGAGCCCCCGGCGAGGATGATTCCCTTCATGAGAGGGCAGATTACTGCCTCTGGCGGAATCCGTGATCCTCGGACGCGACGGGCAGCGTCGCCCGGTACCCTCGCCGTATGCCGAACTTGCCCGTGGGGCCACACACATGAGTCGCTGGCTTGTCGTCGGCTGCGACGGGATGCTTGGGCAGGACCTGGTCGCCGTATTGGGTGAGTCGCTGGACACTCACGAAGTGACCGGAGTTGACCGCGACGTGCTGGACATCATCGATCCGGACTCCTGTCTTGCGGCCGTGGCCGGTCACGACATCGTGGTCAATGTTGCCGCCTGGACGGCCGTCGATGAGGCGGAAACCCATGAAGCACAAGCCTTCGCGGTCAACGCGGTCGGAGCGGCAAACCTGGCCCGCGCCTGCTCCGCTTCCGGAGCGCGGATGGTGCAGGTGTCCACCGACTACGTCTTTGCCGGCGACGCCACCAGCCCGTATGCCGAGAACGCACCGCTCGCGCCCCGGTCTGCCTACGGTCGGACCAAGGCTGCGGGGGAGTGGGCTGTGCAAGCTTTGTACCAGCAGTCCTGGATCGTGCGGACAGCCTGGCTGTATGGCGCCCACGGGCCGAACTTCGTCAAGACCATGGCGCGGTTGGCCGCCGAGCGAGACACGGTGTCGGTCGTCGACGACCAGCGTGGACAACCCACGTGGACGGTCGACCTGGCGCATGCGATCGTGCGGCTGGTCGAGGCCGAGGCGCCGTTCGGCACCTATCACGGGACGTCGTCGGGGGAGACGACGTGGTTCGGCTTTGCCCAGGAGATCTTCCGGCTGTTAGGGCATGACCCGGCTCGGGTTCTGGCGACGACGTCGGAGGCGTTCATCCGACCGGCTCCTCGCCCGGCGTACTCCGTGCTCGGGCAGGAGGCTTGGCAGCATGCGGGCGTGGCACCCATCCAGGAATGGTCTGACGCCTTGGCCAAGTCCGTGACAACCGTGGTAGCAACCGACGGAGCATCAAGCGCGTTGTGACATCGGTGATTGGGCTGAGGTGCTGTAGCGCGGTCGGCATGGCCGCACCCATCTGCCGTTAACCATCCCCCAAGGGACAGCCAGCCAAGCGAGTCTTGGCGCGGAGGGTTGCCCGGCTCGCCGACGGGTCAGAACTCGGGCAAGTATGGGTCATGCTCGGGTTTGCCCCATCGCAGCCATGTAACCTGTGCCTCCCATTCGGCGACTATGCGCTCGCGGGTTTGCGACTCGAAGTGGTATAGCTCGCAGTTGGCTACCCACACAACACGGTAGTGGCGAGAACGAACCTTGTAGGAGAGGTCCACATCATTGAAACTGAGCGGGAGTGTCTCACTGAAGCCACCCGCTTCGTCGAACACCTCGCGGCGCAGCGCCGCGCACGCGGCGGTCACGCCGCTGACCTCCCTGCTTATGAGCAGGGAACCCCACGGCCCCGCGTCCTCATCTGACATCCCCATGAACGGGTGGTGGTAATCACCTTTCCCGTATGCGTGCCCAGCGTGTTGGATCGTGCGGTCGCTGAAGAACAGCTTGGCGCCGGTCATGCCGACATTCGGCTCTTCCAAAGGGGCGACGAGTTCCTCGAGCCAGTGTTCGGAAATCAATTGGACATCGTCGTTCAGGGCGACGACCCGGTCCCCGGTAGAGGCGATGACGCCGAGGTTAATCTTCTTGCTGAAGTTGAACTCGCCCAGGTAGGGAACCAGGACCAGTTTGTCGCCAGCGATCGAACGCAGCTGGTTGAGTACCTCGTCAGGGGTGGGCGGGTCGTAGACGACGACGATCTCGAGGTTCTCGTGTTCGGTGTGTGCCAGCGCGGACCGCACGGCCTCGACTACAAAACAGCGGTCCTCACCCCACATGCTGGCGGTCTTGCCAATCGTGGGAATAATGATGCTCACTCGGCGATTCGGGGGTAGAGACCTGCTGACTCGATAGTGGCCCGGATAGCCGTGTATGCCTTCCACGACGCCCTGGAGACCTTGGCGGTCCAGCTGATCCTGGACGGCCCGGCGCCCCGCCTCGCCCGCGTACGGCTTGGCGAAGGCGTCAGCGGCAGCAGACCCCTCTACCGCTCGCCAGTGATAGAGAATCTTCGGGATGTGGACGACGCGGCGTGCGTGCTCGGTGATCCGGAGGACCAGGTCGTGGTCCTGGGAACCGTCGTAGCCCTGGCGAAACCCGCCCACTTGATCGACCAGCGACCGCCGGATTGCCGACAGATGGCTGGTGTACATCTGGCCGCGTAACCGTTCGGGGGACCATTCGGGCTTACGGAACGCTGCGAAGAACGTGCCGTGCTCGTCCACCTTGTCCTCGTCCGAATAGATGTAGTCGACGTCGTCGAACTGGTCGACGACGGCCTTGACCTGGTCGAGGGCGTCGACGGTCAGCAGGTCGTCGTGGTCGACAAACACGACGAACTCACCTGTCGCTGCGGCTAGACCGTCATTGGACGCCTTGACGATGTGGCCGTTTTCGCCTCGCTCGATGACCTTGATGCGTCGGTCTCGGAGTGCCGCGTCCTTCAAGAGATCGCGCACTGACTCCGAGGGGGACTTGTCGTCGACCAGGATCCACTCCCAGTCGTTGGTGGTCTGGGCCTGCACCGACTTGATGGTCTCCTTGAGCACCTCAAGCGAAGGCTCATAGACCGGGGTGACGATGGAGAAGAGCGGGGTCGTGGTCACCGTCTCATCATGCGTTTCATGAGCGAAGCGGGAGCAACTATCCAGCCGCCGACCCGCCACCGTTCTGAGCCCTTCAAATCTTGCATCTCCTGCTCCAGGCTGGCAGTTTGTGCTTCGGCTTCGATGGTGAAATCGGCGAACCTGCTTTGGACCCTGGCCGTGTCGATCACGGCACGAGCCGCCGATGCCTCCGATCCGATCGCATGGTCTCGGCTGGTCAGCAGGCGATGTTTAAGGTCGGTGATCTGGCCTGCTTGCTCGGCCATCTGCATCTCGAGTGCGGTCTTCTCGGCTTCGAGTGCGCCTGTCTGGTTCTCGAGTGCGGTCTTCTCGGCTTCGAGTGCGGTCTTCTCGGCTTCGAGTGCGGTCTTCTCGGCTTCGAGTGCGTCGACCTTGCTAACCAGATCGGCGTGAGACTGGTCATTGGCGTCTAGACGCCCTTCGGCCAAAGCATCGTGTTGCTCACTGATGGTGCGATGGGCTTCGAGCAGGGCGGCTCGTTTGTCGAGGACCTCGACGCGCATCGGGTATGCGTAGGCCTCGTAGCGATGCACCACTGCGCGGGTGTCGAGGTCCGCTCGCTCATACAGCACGGCCCAAGGGGTCAGGAAGCCTAGGTCGACGTCCGTACGTCGGAAGAACCCGCGTTCTGCGAACGATGCAGCCCAGTCGGCCGGAGGACGCACGTTGACGTGTGTTGGCTCGGCGTAGTCGCCAGGTACGGAGGAGAACAGCACCCGTTCGGTGGCAACACACATGTTCGCGATCGCCCGATCTGCATCGTTTGGGGCCAAATGCTCGAGCACTTCGATGCAGGAAATCAGATCCCAACTGCCGTCGATCGGGTCGACGGCCGTTGCCAGACTGAGCCTGCCCCGGACGTCGGGGTGAGCGCTGGCGACGGCGGTCTCGGAGATATCGGTGCCGTGGGCGTCGACCCCTGCCTCTACGAGGGCTTGAACCAGAAGCCCTCGGGCGCAACCGACGTCCAAGACCCGCGCGGGGCCGATTAGGCTGACCACCTTGTTGGCCACGTGGGTGAAGAACGCCCGCCACTCGGCGCTGTCCCAGCAGTACTCCTGTTCGCTGTCTGATCCGTAGCAGGCGTAGTAGCAGTTCGTATAGTCGTTCGTGGCCGTTCCGAGTTGGCTCACGCCAACTCCGGACTGTGTGGTCATGGGTCCTCGTCGGTATGGGTGCGGTCGGCTAGGTGGTGAGACACGCTGCCGCGACTGTTCCAAGTCTAGCCGGGAGCCTCGATCGCTCGATCAACGTCGCGAATGTCAACGGCAACCGAAAGCTGGTCAGTTTTCGTCTGCCGTTGACACGACCTCGGGGGACTGGCTGCGTGCTGACTTGGCTTGTCGTCGACTGCTGGCACTGGGGAGCGTCAATGGGGTGAGTCTCCCCACGTTCCGGGTGTCGTGACTCAGCGACCATGGGAGTCCGCTTGAGCGACGCCAAGTAGATAGTCGGTGTTTGTGGACATGAAGTCGCTGGGGCGGCCCCCGCGGCTTTAGGTTACGTCTTCGCCTCGTGCAACGCGCCGCGATCACAGGATCGCGAACTGCGCCTCGGCCGCAAGGGCGCCTTGGGAACGACCGTCGCCTTCGACCGAAAACTCAGCGGCCTGCGGAACAGTGTCGATCTCCGTTCCGTCGGCGCCGGTGAGGGACGTGTGCACGGAATAGTCTCCCTCACCCAAGGCCAACTGGCCGAGGTGGAACTCGAAGCGTCCCGTGCCCACGTGCCTGTCTAAGCGGACTCCGAGCAGGCGCGTGTTGGTGCCGTACAGCGCCGTCCCAAGCGGGGTGGTGATGCCGACCCCGATCTCCCAGTCCTCGAGCGGCGTTGTCGCCTCGATCTCGACGGCTACCGTGAGACCCTCGCCAGTCTTGAGTGATGGGTGGCCGGTGGCGCCGGAATCAGATCGCAGCGCAATACCGGTGAAGCGGGCTAGCGGCCGTTTGGTCGCCTCGTCTTCTGCGCTCTTGGCGCGGTCGACCTCCTCCTGCCGGGTCGCCTCGAAGTCAGCCCGCAACACCTTGAGCGCCTCCCGCGGCTTGCCGTTGGCGGTGACAACCCCGTGTTCAAGCACGATGGCGCTGTCGCAGAACTCGGCCACCTGGTCGAGCCCGTGCGTGACGAGCACGATGGTGCGCCCCTCGTGCTGGAAGCCGCGGATGCGTTCGAGGCACTTGCGCTGGAACTGTTCATCGCCGACCGCGAGCACCTCGTCGACGAGCAAGATGTCCGGGTCGACGTGTACGGCGACCGCAAACGCCAGACGCACGTACATGCCTGACGAATAGAACTTGACCTGCGTGTCGATGAAGGGCTCGATCCCGGAGAAGTCCACCATTGCGTCGAAGTGACGATCGGTCTGCTTCTTGGTCAGCCCCAGGATCGATGCATTGAGGTAGACGTTTTCGCGGCCGGTCAGGTCGGGGTGGAACCCGGCTCCGAGCTCGAGCAACGCGGCAAGACGGCCTCGCAGATGCACACTGCCCGAGGTGGGCTGCAGGATGCCACCAATCAACTTGAGCAGGGTGCTCTTGCCCGATCCGTTGGGTCCGATAAGGCCGACCGTCGAGCCTGAGCAGATCTCGAGGTCGACGTTCCGCAGAGCCCAGAAGTCGTCCTTGTGCAGGTTGGACCGCCCGAAGTTGACCACGCGCTCCTTGAGTGACTTTTCCTTGCGGATCACGAAACGTTTGGAGACATTTTCGATGCGGATGACCGGAGTGCCGTCCATCACAGCTCCTGCGCGAAGTTGGCCTGCAGCCGGGCGAACGTGCGATGGCATACCCACAGGAGTACGACGCTGACGGCGAGCGCGATCCCCAGCCGTTCGCCGAGATGATCCGGCATCGGCTGGCCGTCGCCCGCGACCCAGAAGATCTGCTGGAAGCCGCAGACGACGAGCGTTATTGGGTTGGCAAGGTACAACTGCTCGAGTGTGCCGCCCTTCAGCTGCTGGTGCACGAGAGCATAGGAGTAGACAATCGGCGAGGTCCAGAAGAGGATCATGAGGGCCACCTCGACGAGGTAACCGACGTCGCGCAGGTACACGTTGACCGCAGAGAGAAGCAGCGCGAGTGCGGTGGCGAGTACGAGTATCAAAACCAGCGAAACCGGGAAGTAGAACCAGCGGGTCCCTGTCGGGAAGCGCCCGACCGCGACCGTGGCGGCGACGAGGACGCCGAGCTGGATGACGAAGGTGAACACGGCTGATCCGATGGCGCTGAGCGGGAAGACCTCGCGCGGCAGGTACACCTTCTTGATCAGGCCGGAGTTCGCCACGATCGAGGCGGTGCCGACGGTGAGGATCTCGCTGAACAGACCCCAGGCCGTCAAGCCGGTGTAGATGAAGATGGCGAAGTCCGGGATCGAGCGCGCAGCGCCCAAAAACTTGCCGAGCGCGACGTAGTAGATGACCAGCATGGCGAGGGGGCGGATGAGGCTCCAGACGAAGCCGAGCGCGCTGTCTTTGTACCGCGACTTGAGCTCGCGGCGCACGAGGAACCCCATGAGCTCGCGGTGCGCTGCAATGTCGCGCAGTGAGGCGAGCGTGCCAGACACGAACCCCGGGCGCGGGCCGGCCTCCCGTAGCGGTTCGGCGGCCAGCCGACCGGCGCGCTCCGTCGCGATGTCAGTCATGGGCCCTCTCGTCCGCTCATAGCCTGTCGGCGTCGTCGCCGGGTTGAACAACCTTAACGAGCGTGCGGTCGCTAACGAGGGTGCGGTCGGCGCGAGGGCGCCAGCGCCGGCACGGCGCCGGGTAGGATTCCCGGGCTGGACCCACAGAGTGCACACCGCACGGCGGACTGCCGGCCCGATCCCACGACCCAGGAGGTTCCGTGAACCGCACGCCCGTTGAGCAGCGGCCGGGAGTGGTCTCGGTCATCTTGGTGAACTACCGCGGGGCCGAGGACACGATCGCCTGCCTTGGGTATTTCGACCAGGTCGAGTGGCCTCCCGAGATGCTCGAGCTCATCGTGGTCGACAACGACTCGGGAGATGGCAGCGTCGCGCGGATCCGCCGTGCCGTTCCGGGCGCCGTGGTCGTTGAGGCGGGTTCCAACACCGGCTTCGCGGGTGGGTGCAACCTCGGAGTCGCGCACGCGACCGGTGAGTACGTGGCACTTCTCAACAACGACGCTCGCCCCGGTCCGCGATGGATCGTCGCCGCGGTCGAAGCGCTCGCCGAGGACCGGACCATCGGGTGCGTAGCAAGCAAGGTGCTGGACTGGGGCGGCAACCTGATCGACTACGTCGACGGATCCCTAACCTGGTACGGCATGGGCTACAAGCGCGAGGCGGAGCGGCCGGACTCGCCGGAGTACAACGTCGCGAAGGACGTACTCTTCGCCACCGGTGCGGCGATGTTCATGCCAGCCGGGCTCTACCGGGAGGTCGGCGGATTCGACGAGCGATTCTTCATGTTCTATGAGGACGTCGACCTTGGGTGGCGACTCAACATCCTTGGCTACCGGGTGCGATACGTGCCGGAGTCGCTGGCGTACCACCGGCACCACGTCACCATGAAGAAGTTCGGGAGCTACCGCGAGAGCTATCTGCTCGAACGCAACGCCCTGATGTCCATGTACAAGAATCTCGACGAGGTCTCGCTGGCCAAGGCCTTGCCCGCGGCGATGGCACTTGCTGTGCGCCGCTCGATCGCGCGGACCGGGACCGACGCGACGGCTCTCGACCTGCAGAGATCGCCCGGTGGCGATGACATCGGCACCCTCGAGATCGACAAGATGGCGCTGACGGGGCCCTACGCCATCGACCATTTTGTGGAGCAGCTCCCAAGCCTCGCGGAGTCCCGACGGGACCTGCAGTCACGTCGGCGGCGAAGCGACCGGGAGCTCTTTCCCTTGTTCCGGCACGCGATTGAGCCGGCATACGGATTTGAGGGCTATCTTTCCGCACACACGGACCTGGTCGACGCGTTCGGCATCGCCGAGCACTTTGTGTCACAGCACAGGATCCTCGTGGTCACGGGTGAGCCGATCCTGGAGCGCATGGCCGGTCCCTTGATCAGGGCTTGGGAGATCGCCAGGGTGCTCTCGCCCGAGCACGACGTGCGACTGTTGTCGACCGCTGGCGCCCGCGTCACCAGCGAAGACTTCGGTGTCGTGTACGCCACTGGTCGGGGGCTGCGCGAGCAGACCGACTGGGCGGACGTCATCATCTTCCAGGGCTTCCTGCTGGACGGCGCCCCGTGGCTCAAGAAGAGCTCGAAGATCCTTGTCGCGGACGTGTACGACCCGATGCACCTCGAGCAGCTCGAACAGGCGAAGGACCTTGGCTCGGCAGGTCGCGCAGCGTCGATCCGGGAGACGACCCGGGTGCTCAACGAGCAGCTTGCACGGGCCGACTTCGTGCTGTGCGCATCGGAGAAACAGCGGGATTTCTGGCTCGGTCAGCTCGCCGGCCAGGGGAGGATCAACTCCGCGGTCTACGACGAGGACGAGAGCCTGGACTCGCTCATCGGCGTCGTCCCGTTCGGCATCTCGGATGAACCTCCGGTCCAGAAGCGCCACGCCATCAAGGGCGAGATCCCGGGCATCGGCCCAGACGACAAGGTCATCATCTGGGGCGGCGGCGTCTACAACTGGTTCGACCCGTTGACGCTCGTACGGGCCGTCGATCGGCTGCGCGGTCGACACTCCGACGTCCGGTTGTTCTTCATGGGGCTCAAACACCCGAATCCCGGCGTTCCGGATATGCGTATCGCCTGGGAGCTCAGACAACTGGCCGACGAGCTCGGACTGACCGGTTCGCACGTGTTCTTCAACGACGGTTGGGTGCCGTATGCCGAGCGCGCCGACTACCTGCTCGATGCTGATCTAGGGGTCTCGACGCACTTCCACCATGTCGAGACGGCTTTCAGTTTCCGCACCCGGATACTCGACTACTTGTGGACCTCGTTGCCGATCGTGGCGACCGATGGTGACACTTTCGGCGAACTCATCGCGCGCTATGGGCTGGGAGCCACCGTGCCACCTGGTGACGTCGACGCACTGGAGCACGCACTCGAGACCTACCTCTATGACGACGAAGCGGTGGCGAAGGCCCGCGCGAACGTGCGGGCCTTCGCCACCGAGTACGTGTGGTCGACCGTGCTGCGTCCGCTCGTCGAGTTCTGTCGGCTGCCTCGCAGGGCTGCTGATCTGCGCTACGTACTGGATGAGCCCTCGCAGGTCGCCCGGCCGTTCGAACGGCGACGCGGGCTCCGGGCGGATCTCGCTCTGGCACGCGGATACCTTGACGCCGGAGGTGTCGGCGAGGTGATGACGCGCGCGAGCGGCCGGATGCGGCGTGTGCTGGGTGGGACGGCCAGGCGAGATGATCGTTCTGGAACACCCTGAGGGGATGAAGGAGTTCCAGCCCAGCCGCTGAACCCGTGGTTGGAGCGCCGGCCTTCGAACCTAAGCGCTGGCCTGCGAACCTAGCTGAGCAGCCGGGCCACCTCGGCACGACTCACAGCAGCGTTTCGCCAGCGCGCGCGTTCGCGGAGTGTCCGGGGGAGCCGGCCGACGAACGCCATCAGACCCCGAATACGGGCCGTGGTGACGGGGCGCGGCTCCGATCGCCGGAGACCTGCGAGCGCGCACCCGACCAGCTGCCGGGCGAACGAGCTCATCACCACGGCCACGGGCGCGTGCCTGGCGAACACCACGAGGGAGTTGCGGGTGTTGTAGAAGCGGAACAGCGGGCTCGCGCTGTCCGAGCTGGCTGCATGCAGATGCCGGGCGACCGCCTGCCCGCAGTATCGAACCGTCCATCCCCCCGCGCGCAGGCGCCACGACAGGTCGGTGTCCTCGTAGTAGAGGAAGAGCTCGCGATCGAACCCGCCGACGTCGACCAGTGCTGCCTTTCGTATCAGAGCAGCCCCTCCACAAAAGCCGAACACGTCGGCGTCACGCGACTCTTCGCCCTCGGCGCGGAGCCAGTCGCGGTCTGTTCCGGTCCCTCGACGCGTCACGACGTTGCCGGTGGAGTTTACGACGCGGATCGCCCCGGGGGAGCCTTGATCGGCGGGAATGAGCCAGCCGCCGTCGCGGCGGAAGCTGCCAGCCGGCGCCGTGGTCTCGGTGAGTCCTCGCGTCAACCGGTAGCTGCCGGCCAGCAGGATCTTGGCCGTGACGGCCCCGACCCGCTCGTTGCCGGGCTCCTCCATGACCGAGATCATCTGCTCGATGGCGTCGACCTCGAACGTCGCGTCGTTGTTGAGCAGTGCGATGAACGAACCGGTGAAGCCCGCAAGGGCGAGGTCGACACCGCCTGCGAACCCGAGGTTGGACTCGCTGCGGACAACGATGACTCCTGGGTAGCGCTCGGACAGCATTGCGGCTGTGCCGTCTTCAGAGGCATTGTCCACAACGACGACCTCTAGGTCGGCCGCGACGGTCTGCGAGAGGAGCGAGTCGAGGCAGATCGGCAGCAAGTGTGCGCCGTTCCAGGACACCACCACGGCGCGGACTCTTGCAGGCTCCAAGGGCGCGCTGGCAGGATCCGTTCCCCCGCTCACCGCGGCCCAACAGCGACCGGCTGGGTCGGCGCCGGCGTCAGCGTCAGCGTATTGAGCCACCCGAAGTTCCCGATCATGTTCCGAAGGTACTCATGGCCGCGGCCGTCGATCGCAAGAAGGGTGGACTTGGGGTCGTTGGAAACAGCGTGGACGTCCCACCTCCGATGAAGGCGCCTGTGCGAGGATCGCTGGCATGAGAGTCGGGCTGGTCGTCGATCAGCTCTTCGCGTCGGTCCCGGGCGGCACCGGGCGTTATGCCAGTGAGCTCGCAGCCGCACTCACGAGCGCAGCACCACCACAGTCTTCGCTCCAGCCCTGGAGCGCGTGGCATGGATCGAGGTCACCGGCTCCGAGCGGCACGTCAGGGCTTCGTCAGCTGCCCATCGGTAGCAAGCTGCTCTCGCGGATGTGGGAGCGGGGGATGGGTCCCGCGCCGAGAGACGCTGACGTGATCCATG
>JGI24134J36421_10000585_pt1 | contig 11553 bp, 7 predicted proteins | sample BarGraNGADG00312_FD_36421 | JGI IMG/M metagenome (IMG submission 36421) | reverse complement strand
ATTTATTTTTTAATATTCGGCATCTCGAGTCCGTAACCTTTCTTTTTATCCTCAGCTTTAAGGAGGAATGCAAATACCAGAGCGAGTATACTGAGAGAAGTAAACATTACCAGATCAAAGAAATAATTGTATCTCAGGTTCAACCTTGATTTTTCAATTATTGGATAGATTGCCTGGGATGTTTTAATTTCAATTTCCCTGGCAAATTTATCTTTATCTTTTGCAGAATTAACGGCTGAAAGAGCACTTGCAGTACTCGCTGAAATAGTGCTTTTCAGACTTCCCATATCAACCGATGAAGTTAGAACTGCCTCATAAATTGTATTTTGCACCAGTGAATCAATAGTACGGCTGCTTGCTTTTTCAGCAAGCTGTGAAATTTCTTTAACCGACAGAGCAAAAGTTTTTTCAGATAATACCTGTTTATAAGCACTGGTTACTGCCTCTTTAACAGCTATTTTATTAGGTGTTACTTCAGGATTTGTTGAATTAAGAATTATTCCTAATAAAAGTGGGATTATCCATAATCCAATATTTTGAATCCAGAAAATTACGGCATATGCTGTACCCAACTGTTTTTCGGGGATAATTTTTGGAACAGAGGGCCACATTGCGGCAGGAACTAATGAAAATCCGATTCCTAGAATAATTACCATGGCGGCTGCAAGCCACCATGCATTCAAAAATGGGATCGTCAGAATACCATGAACCAGGATCAGGATAAATGAACCAATAATCATTATTGTTGCACCTTTCCCTTTTTTGTCATAAACTGTACCAAATAATGGAGTAAGGAATATAGTGCCAAAAGGAAGTAATGCCGGAATTGACCCTGCAAGATTTGGGTTAACATGATATTTATTAATCATCAAATCGGTTGCATAGAATAAAAACGGGAAAACTGCAGAATAAAACAAAACGCAGAGGATAGCAATATACCAGAATCCTTTGTTTCTGATAATAAACAGAATGTCCTTCAGCTCAAAAGCATCTTCGGCCTTTCCATTGGCACTCTGGGCTATTGAAGCATCCAGCTTCTTATCCATGAACGTGTAAATTACAAAAGAAGATAGCGCTATCAGCATGAATACAAACGCCAGCAAAACAGGAGACGAGTAAGAATAGGATTTTGCCAGCGGTAAAGCTATGCCAAGGGCAAGAGCGGTGCCAAGACGAGCAATAGACATCTGCATACCCATTGCCAGGGCCATTTCTCTTCCTTTAAACCATTTAACTACAGCCTTCGATACAGTGATTCCGCCAGCTTCAGTTCCAACACCAAATATCCCGAATCCTATAGCCGATATTATAACCTGAGTTTTTATTCCAAAAATCATGGCCCCTTCAGGGAATACATGAATCAGCGCCCAGTAATTAATTCCGGTCCCAATTGCCATCATGGAGGTGGCTAGCAGCCCTGTAAACCGTACTCCCATCTTATCGAGTATGATTCCGCTGAAAATCAACATGAATAAAAACACATTAAACCATGTGTAGGAGGATGTATATATACCAAAATCTGAGCTGTTCCATCCTAAAACACTTTCAAGCATCGGCTTTACAGGTGAAAGGGCATAATTAAAAAAGTACGCACCGAACATCGCAAATGATACGAATATCAGTGCAGTCCATCTGGCCTTTTTTGAATCACGTAAAGTATTCAGTATTTGTTCCATAATTATTTTTACAAATTATAGTTTAGGTTTTTGACAGGTAAATGTAATTAATATATTTTTTAAACATATTAATCGCTCAACTAATTCAGCATATGGATACAGGGACAAGTGTAAAAATTATTATTTAATATTCGGGAGTTCGAGGCCGTAACCTTTTTTCCTGTCTTCAGCTTTAAGCAGGAATGCAAAAATTAGAGCCAATACCCCAAAAACTGTGAAGATCATCATTGGAATTGTATAATTGTAATTTGGAATGCTTACACCGTCCACTAGCCTGGTACCTGAAATGCAGTACTTATCAAGCACCCATCCGATCAACGCCGGGACTCCCATAAGTCCCCAGTTCTGAACCCAGAAGATCAGTGCGTAGGCAGAACCTAATTGCCTCTCAGGAATAATCTTGGGAACGGATGGCCACATTGCTGAAGGAACAAGCGAAAATCCAATACCAAGTGCTATGATCAAAACAATTGCAANAGTTTTGAAATTNAGAAACGGAACCGAGAATAAGGCATGTACCAGAATTATGATAATAGCGCCGATAATCATTAGTGTAGCCCCCTTCCCCTTGCGGTCATAAAGGCTGCCGAATATTGGAGTAAGAAGTATAGTGCCAAAAGGCAATAGAGAAGGTATAGTTCCTGCGACAAGCGGATTCACTCCAAACTTATTAACCATAAGATCAGAGGCATACTTTAAAAATGGGAAAACGGCAGAATAAAATAATACGCAAAGGATAGCTATATACCACCATCCTTTGTTTTTTATTATAAACCACATATCAGCCATTTTAAATGACTCTTCTTCAGCAGAACCGGATATTGCAGCCTCCTCTGCAACTGATCTGTCCAACCTCTTGTCCTGAATAGTATAAAGGAAAAACGAAATCATACCGATGCATATCAATATTAGACCCAGAAATACAGGTTTTGCTACACCACCCATCCATACTGCAAGCGGATAAGAAGCAAATAATGCCAGCGCGGTTCCAAGACGCGCAGATGAAAGCTGAAGACCCATTGCAAGGGCCATTTCTTTACCCTTGAACCATTTAACGATTATTTTGGAAACAGTTATTCCTGCTACCTCAACACCAACACCAAATACGGCATAGCCCAATGCAGCGAAAACCACCTGTGCTTTCATACCAAGAATATGTAATCCGTCGAGGGAATGAGTTGAAATAGCCCAATACTTGACAGCGGTCCCTGCCACCATTATAATTGTTGACATATTTCCTGTGAAACGGACCCCTTTTTTATCAAGAATGATTCCCCCAAGGATCAGCATTAAGAGGAAAACATTGAACCATCCGTATGCACTTGTGAAGAATCCATATTCAGTACTGTTCCAGAGAAGTTCTTTCTCCAGCATTGGCTTCAACGGAGCCATCACATCAGAGATATAGTATCCGCAAAGCATTGTAAATGAGACTATGGTCAGTGCCGTCCAGCGTGCGGCTTTCGAATCACGAAGAGTATTGGTAATTGTTTCCATTATTCTATTCCATGACTTAATTTAAATGGGGTGAAAGTAATTAATATATTTCTCAAACAAAGTAAAAAAACTATTTGAGAATCATTTTATACCATTTTTGTAAAACTGAATATGATATATAAAATGATACATTGTGAATAATGAAAAATTTCAGTTTATTTGCAGTTAGATATATTAAAAATTAGAAGAACTTAAATCATGAAAAAATCTGTCACCCTTATAATATTTGTACTGCTTTCTTCACAGTTGTTTTCTCAGCAGAGTATTAAGTGGTATACTATCCAGGAGGCTGAAAAACTTAATCAACAGGCTCCTCGTCCGATATTTGTTGATACATATACAGATTGGTGCGGCTGGTGTAAAAAAATGGATAAAGAGACTTTTACCAATCCGGTCATTTCAGATATTCTCAACAACAAATTTTATCCTGTAAAATTTGATGCTGAGGGAAAGGAAAGTATAACTTTTTTAGGTCAGACCTTTATTAATGACGGCAAAGCAGGAAAAGCACATCAGCTTGCAGTTGCTCTTCTTAACGGACAATTATCCTATCCTACAGTTGTATTCCTGATCCCACAGAAAGATGGTAAAATTCAAGTTCATCCTGTTCCAGGTTTCAGGGATCCAAAAGATATGGAAGTATTATTAAGTTACTTCACAGCTAAGGCTAACAATACCCAATCCTTCGAGGATTTTCAGAAGGGTTTTCAGGGGAAGGTGAAATAAGATTTACTATTTCCCGATAATATAATTTGCCGGAAGCTGAACCACCTCACCGAACTGATAAATAAGTTTCCGGGAATTGAATAGTTTTTCTGATCCGAGACTTATTTTCAAATCCACAACATCAGGAACTCTGTAATATAATTTATCATACTTTTTACCATCAGCTTTTGACTGATCATTATTTATGATCGTAAGATCCTTTGTTTTCTTTTCAGGAATAAATTCCACCATAACAGGTTTTCCACCCTTCATAGTTCCAGCAACCAGGACCTGTAAGATCAGAGAATTGAAACAATATTTCTGGTTTTCCCACCATTTCCTTTTGTGGTATAATCTGATATGAAAAAGTAAAAGTATCTTTCATGGTTTTGCCTGTAAATAGCTCTGTATAGCCTTTTTCAAGACGGTTTATTTCGTTTATGGCTGCGTCGCTCTGAGGAAAAACAGTTGCCTCACCTGTAAGGATCAGATGTTTTCCATCTCTCATTTCCATTAGCCTTTTGGCAGCTTTTTCAGCAAGCTGATCTAAAGTAAGTTTCTTTTTCTTTTCAACAATGTAAGGTACCCGAATGAAGGAGGAATCAACATTCATCCGCTTATAAACAGTATCACGCTGTAACTGGAAATATTCATCAGATCCAAGATCAAAGTTGTGATACTGGGTTTTGTCAGACTCTCCCGTCCCATTCTGTTTCTCGCTGGAATAAAAAATACCGGGATTCAGATCCAGGATCAGACCCTCTTTCCTCAGCGAGAGAACATTTGTCTGGAATAGTGATGTACTCGAAATAACATAAAATTCCGAAGGATCTAACTCTTCATGTGTTTTTACAGTAATTCCCTTTATTGACCACAATTCACTCTCTGTCTGAATAACATCAGTAAGCCCCAGCAGATCATCTGCAAACTGCGCATACGGACCAGGTTTATAAACGGTTCTTTCCATTTCAACTACCACAGTAAATACAGTCCTTGGAAGACCATATACTATGCTCCCATCCCTCAGGGCATCAGCATTGGAAAGAGGTAGTATAATACTTTTTGGACCACCAAGTTTATTGCTGCTGAGACAGGAATAAGTTATTAATAAAATCACTGTTAATACTGAAAGTCTGATGGTAGTTTTCATATAGAATATATTTAGTGCAAAGTTCAAAAACCTTAACCTTAACCTTAACCTCAACCTTTATCCCTTATCTTATTAAACGCTTTGCCAAGGCTTTTAATTATATCAGAAGCAATTATTGATTCATAGCATGCTTCTTCCACGGCAATATCCCCGGCAACACCATGAAGATATACTCCTGATATTGCTGCATTTTCAGGTGAGTAGCCCTGTGCCAGTAAAGACAATAATATACCTGTCAGTATATCGCCGCTTCCGGCTTTTGCCATACCAGGGTTCCCTGTGCTGTTAAAAAACACTTTACCTTCAGGTGTTGTGATGGATGTATGAGCTCCTTTCAGAACAACTATACATTTATGATCTCTTGAAAATTCAATCTGTTTGTTCAGCCTATCGAAACTATTATCAGATTTTCCTGCAAGCCGCTCAAATTCTTTAGGATGTGGAGTCAGAATTGCACCTTCAGGTATAAGAGAATACCATCCTTTGTTCAATGAGAGAATATTCAGTGCATCAGCATCTATTATAATTGGTTTCTTACATTCTTTTAAAATACCATAAAGAGCCAATTGTGATTCAGGATCTGTTCCCATACCAGGTCCTATACCAACAGCACTGAAGGAGTCAGTGCTTCCTATCTCAGAGATATGTATTTCATTCTTATCAGGCTCAACCATTGCCTCAGGTATTGCACATTGAACAGTTGAAACTCCACATGATGGAACATGACACGTAACCAGGCCTATACCGGTCCTAAGAGATGCTCCTGCTCCCAGAATTGCTGCTCCCATTTTTCCATAAGATCCGGAAACCAGAATGCCATGTCCAAAGGTTCCTTTGTGATCAAATTTATTTCTTTTTTTNAGCANTGNNGCTACCTCATTCTTTTCTGAAAAAGTGTAAGGAGAGATTGTATTTCTGATCGCAGTGCCACTCAACCCGATTGGTAATACTTCCCACTCTCCAAGATGCTGTGCGTTTTCAGCAAACATGAACGAGAGTTTTGGGAATTGAAAACTTAGCGTGTAATCGGCTGATATAATGCTATTATAGTTATTTTCAGTATTATCCTCGCCGAACATTCCGGAAGGGATATCAATTGAAATAATCGTTGAATCGACACTGTTTATATATTTAATGACATCTCCGGCTAAACCTTCAACAGGACGGGTCAGTCCCGACCCGAAAATTGCATCGATAATTATATCTCCTGATGAAATAACAGGAAACTGTTCTATATCCTTAAGATAATTCAAAGTTACACTTGTTTCAGTTTTCAAACGCTGGAGATTTATCTTCCAATCTTCAGATGTATTACTGGTAAAATCGACATAATAAACTTTAGTATCGTACCGGTTGGATGACAGCAGGCGCGCAAGGGCAAGTCCATCGCCTCCATTGTTACCCGAACCTGCAAAAATGAAAACAGACCTTGATCTTTCAAACCTTGGGAGATACCATCTTAGAAGTTGCCCTGCAGCCCTTTCCATCAGATCTATTGAAGCTATCGGTTCGTCTTTTATGGTATATTCATCAATTTGTTTTATCTGATCACACCGAAAGAGTTTCATCCGTAAAATATATTTGTTACACAAATTTAATATATTTGTTTATGATCAGAATCATGAAATAGATGGAAATAGTTGGAAACAAATGGAAATAGATAGAATATTATAAAAAACACTATACAAAATAATTAAAAAACATGCTAAAGAATCATCCCAAGGGACTACTGGTAGCTTTCTTCTCTAATATGGGAGAAAGGTTTGGATTTTATACAATGATGGCAATACTGGTTCTGTTCTTACAGGCCAAGTTCGGACTTTCTGCTGAAAAAGCCGGTGGAATCTATAGCTGGTTCTATTTCAGCATATATGCCCTTGCACTTCTTGGAGGTATACTTGCTGATGCTACAAGGAAGTATAAATTAGTTATCCTCGCAGGAATTGTTATCATGTTTGCCGGGTATATAATTATGGCAGTACCGGGGATGACATTAACAATCACTATTATAGGACTTTTCACTATTGCCCTGGGAAATGGCCTTTTCAAAGGTAACCTNCAGGCTGTTGTTGGCCAGATGTACGATGATCCCAGGTATGCAAAATTAAGAGATTCGGCTTTTATGATCTTTTACATGGGTATTAATATAGGCGCCTTATTTGCACCATTTGCTGCAACAGGTATGAGGAACTGGTGGCTGAAAACCAATGGATTTGCTCATGATGGCAGTCTTCCGTCACTTTGTCACCAGTTTATCAACGGTACTCTCACAGACACTTCAATATTTCAACAGCTTGCAGATAAGGCTAATCTCAGCGGACCTGTTTCTGATCTTTCCACCTTTGCGCATAGCTATCTGGAAGTATTTTCCAGGGGGTATAATTATGCATTCGGAATAGCAGCCGGAACAATGATAATCTCTCTTCTTGTCTATACTATTTTTAACAAGTATCTCCCAAATAAAGAAAAGAAAGCAACTGAAGCTTCCGAAAAAGTTGAATTTAATCCGGTTACTCTTTTAGCCGCAATCGGGGCCATGGGAATAACAGCATTTCTTTTACATTTCATCAAGCAAGTTGGCTGGACTGCCGGTTTTGCTTTTGGTCTGTTTGCCGCATTTGTGACCTGGATAGTGCTTACCGCAAAGAAAGAAGAGATGTCAAAAATTGTGGCGCTTATCCTTGTATTTGTTGTAGTGATATTTTTCTGGATGTCGTTCCATCAAAACGGATTAACTCTTACTCTCTTTGCCAATGAATACAGTGACAAGTACGTTAACCCTTTCACATACCTTTTCTTTAATGTTTTCTCACTGCTCGCGGTTTGCGGAGCTGTTGCCGGGCTCGTACTTCTTGCCAGAAATAGTTTCGAGACAAAAATAAGGTTATTCGGCGGACTGCTTTTTGTAGCAGCATTTATATTTGCATATTTTAGGTTCGTTAATGCAGAACCCATGAATGCAATCTCTCCTGAAATATTCCAGTCTTTCAATCCATTATTTGTTGTGGCACTGACTTTTCCTGTGATGGGATTCTTCGCGTGGCTTAATAAGAAAAATATTGAACCTTCAGTACCGAAGAAGATTGGCTTCGGAATGATAATTGCTTCAGTCGGTTTCATTATACTGCTGATCAGCTCATTAAATCTCTCCTCACCCCGTCTTCTCAACGGATCTCCGGTTGCCGATGCAGAGAGAGTTTCGTCCTACTGGCTTATCGGTATCTACCTTGTTCTTACAGTTGCCGAACTTTTTCTTAGTCCGATGGGATTATCTTTTGTATCAAAAGTTGCTCCTTCCCGGTTTCAGGGGTTAATGCAGGGAGGATGGCTTCTGGCTACAGCGGTAGGAAATAAACTTCTTTTTGTAGGATCACTGCTCTGGAATAAAGTTGAACTCTGGCAGCTTTGGCTGGTATTTATTATATGCTGTCTGACTTCAGCCGGCTTTATCTTCTCTATTCTAAAAAGGCTTGAAAAAGAGGGAAAGGGATAGAAGTCGGAAGCCGGAAGCCGGAAGCCGATAAATTAATATTACTTCGGACTTCTGACTTCAAACTTCGGACTTCACACAGTAAAACCGTATTTGTTTAATAAATTTAATTTAATACAGCCTTTTCCCTATTTTTTTGCTATTTTTGTGACTGATAATGATGCATCCTTTGAGATGCATTTTCATTTTAATTGGCTGCATAATGAAAGTACTGAAGTTTGGAGGTACATCAGTCGGGTCACCTGAACGTATCAGGGGAGTTAAAAAGATAATAGAATCTCAGAGCGCTCCCTGCGTGATCGTTGTTTCGGCCTTCCAGGGTATTACTGATGAATTAAAACATTTAAGTGAGCTTGCATCATCAAGGAATGATGAATACAAAACTTTGCTTGAGAAGATAATTCTGAAGCATATTGAATTTGCAAAACAATTGATTGTCAGGAATAAACTGGATGTCGTCATTGAAAACATAAAGAATATTTCTAATGACCTGAGGGAGACGCTGAACGGGATTTTCCTTCTTCGTGAACTTAGTAAACATTCTCTTGATCAGACACTGGGAACCGGAGAAATGTTATCTTCCCTGATATTAAGCAACTTAATAGACGACTGTCAGTTGATTGACTCCCGGAATTTTATCAAGACTGATAGCAATTTCGGCTTTGCCAGTGTTGATTTCAGTAAAACGAATAGCCTTATCGCAAAAAATCTTTCAGGAACCGGAAAACGAATTATCGTTCCTGGTTTCATTGCCAGCAATGAGAGAGGTGAAACAACCACTTTAGGAAGAGGTGGATCTGATTATACTGCTTCAATTTTTGCAGCAGCCCTCGATGCGGAAGTTCTTGAGATATGGACTGATGTTGATGGTTTTATGACTGCTGATCCAAAAAAGGTTGAAAGAGCTTATGCCATTGAAAATCTTACCTACTCTGAGGCGATTGAATTATCACACTTTGGCGCCAAGGTAATTTACACTCCTACTCTTCGTCCTGTTTATAAGAAAAATATCCCCATTATTGTCTTAAATACATTCAACCCTGCTCTGAAAGGAACTATTATCACAAATAAACCGACCGCTGATAACAAAAGTCCGATAAAAGGAATTTCATCTATTGATCATATTGATCTGATTACACTGCAGGGTACCGGAATGGTTGGAGTATCAGGAACATCAATGAGGCTTTTTGGAGCCTTAGCCAGGAAAAATATCAATATAATCCTTATTACGCAAGCCTCCTCCGAGTATTCTATAACATTTGCTGTCGTTCCATCCGATTCAGAAATTGCATCCGAAGCATTAAATGAGGAATTCAGGATTGAAATTGATCATAACAAGGAATTAAAAATCCTGGTTGAGAAAAATCTGTCAATAATCGCGATTGTAGGTGAACGGATGAAAAATACACCCGGCATATCAGCAATCCTCTTCAAATCACTTGGTAAAAATGGCATAAATGTCATTGCTACTGCCCAGGGTTCCTCTGAATTGAATATTTCCGTCGTTATAAAGAATGAAAGTCTGAAAAAAGCACTCAATGTAATCCATGATGGTTTCTTCCTTTCCCGTTTCAAAGAAATGTACCTTTTTATTGCAGGCACAGGGCTCGTTGGATCCAGTCTTATGAAACAGATTCAAAAACAGCATTCGACGCTCCTGAGTGAGCATAATCTTAAAATAAATCTGGTAGGAGTATCTAATTCCAGGAAAATGCTCATCGATAAGAAGGGCATACCAATGGATAATTACAAAGAAACACTTAAAACTTCAGGAGATAAAGGAGATATTTCAGTTTTCATCCAGCAAATGACAAAACTTAATCTCCGAAATTCCGTATTTATCGATTGCACGGCAGATGAAGATGTAGCATTCCGGTATGGGGATATTCTTTCAAAATATGTTTCAATTGTAGCTGCCAATAAAATTGCCTGTTCATCAGAACAGAGCTATTATCAACAGCTTAAAGCTATTGCCATTGAACGTGGAGTGAGGTTTATGTATGAAACTACTGTTGGGGCCGGATTGCCAATTATAAAAACTATAAATGACCTGGTTCTCAGCGGCGATAAGATACTTAAAATAGAAGCTGTCCTTTCCGGCACAATGAATTTCATATTTAATGAACTCAGTCCTGATATGCCATTAAGCAGCGCAATTAAAAAAGCAAAGGAAAAAGGTTACTCAGAACCTGATCCGCGTGTTGATCTTAGCGGAACAGATGTAGTAAGAAAAATTCTGATACTTGCACGTGAAGCTGGCTATCATATTGAGAAGGAAGATGTTATAGTCAAGAAATTCCTTCCTGATGATTGTTTTAAAGGTGATTTGAATGATTTCTTTGAAAAAGTTAAAAAAATTGATGCGGATTTTGAACGTAAGAGAAAAGAACTGACAAAACAGAACCTTAAGTGGAGGTTTTTTGCAACTCTTGAAAAAGGTAAGGCAAAGGTTGAACTTCTTACTATAGGTTCAGATCATCCTTCATATAATCTGGAAGGTAGCAATAATATCATCCTTCTTACGACGGACAGATACAATGAACTTCCAATGGTAATAAAAGGATATGGTGCGGGAGCTGAAGTTACTGCTGCAGGAGTGTTTGCAGATCTGATGCGTGTAGTCAATGTATAAAATAAGACAAAAGACAAAAGACAAAAGTGAAACCCAATTAATTGAAAAGAAAACCAATAAAATATTACTCGACAAATTTAAAGTCACCTGAGGTTTCCTTTAGCGAGGCACTTCTCAAAGGCCTTGCTCCGGATGGCGGATTATATCTGCCTTCTTCATTACCGTTAGTATCTCCAAGGGAACTGGAGAGTCTTTCCTCAAAGGAATATCATGAAATAGCATTCATCATCCTCAACAAAATCATTGGTGATGAGATACCCAAAGATGATTTGAAAAAATTATGTGCCGAAGCATATAACTTTGATGTTCCACTCGAAAAAGTATATGAACGTAAATACATTATGCGTCTTGACCAGGGACCCACAGCCTCATTCAAGGATTTTGCAGCAAGGATGATGAGCCG
>JGI24134J36421_10000584_pt1 | contig 11554 bp, 9 predicted proteins | sample BarGraNGADG00312_FD_36421 | JGI IMG/M metagenome (IMG submission 36421) | reverse complement strand
GCAATCCGGGAAGCCCGACGAGAACGTCGCAACGCGGGCAGTAGCCGCCGTGAACACGGCAACAGGACGTAAGATCGGGCATCGAGGTCCTCGGAATCAGGCGGTGTGGTAACCCCGATTCTTGAGGGCCTCGACCTCCCTCACCCGCACCAACACGCCCACGCTGGCGCGACGCTCACCCCACGCTCAAGTCAGAAGAGCCGGCGATCCGGAGGTGCCCTCCGATCATCGGCTCGTCCATCGGGCCCGGCACAGCCACTTCGCCACGACCCATTGACAATGGGCGATCAAATATCAGTAGTAGGTCCGCAAGGTGTCGCGGACGCGGTCCAGCTCGGCCTCGAATGCCGCCTTCGTGTCGTCGATCATTTCGGACACTCCCGACGAACATAGAAGCGTCGATTGTGATGAGCGCGTAATCCATCATTTCCAATGGCGTGACTGCAAATAAGCGGAGAACCTATCGCGATAGAACGCTCAGACGGTTTGTGCTGAGGCTCAGGATCTCCCCACGTGTGCCCCTTGGGCGTTGACATAGAGCGAATAGATAGATTGTCCGGCTGCCATGAAGAGGCGATTCATTTTGCGGCCCCCGAAGGTAAGGTTTGCGCATTGCTCCGGAAGTTCGATCTGCCCAATGCGTGTGCCGTCGGGTGCGAAGATGTGGACTCCGTCGTAGCCATCCCCCCCGCCGGCCGCGGATGCCCAGACGTTGCCATCGGTATCGCACCGAATTCCGTCGCTCGTGCCAGGGTTCATGTCGACGAATATCTGCTCGTTGCGCACGGTCCTTCTATGGACGTCGAAGGCGTGGATCGTTGCCGGCGTGGATCCTGAGTCCACAACATACAAGAGTCGTTCATCGGGGGAGAAGCATAGGCCATTGGGTTGTACGAGGTCGGTGATGACGGCTGTGGCCGTATGAGAATCCGGATCGACGCGGTATACGGTGGTGGGAAGTTCCGACTCAGCGCGGTCGCCCTCGTAGTCGGACATTATCCCGTAGACAGGGTCTGTGAACCATATTGACCCATCGGCTGCTGTGACAACGTCGTTCGGTGAATTGAGTCGCCGGTTATGAAACGAGTCGAGGAGCACCGTGCTGCTTCCGTCGTATTCCGTGCGTGTGACACGTCGGTCAAGATGTTCGCACGTGATGAGCCGCCCCTGCTTGTCGCGTGTGTTGCCATTGGCGAAATTTGACGGAGAGCGGAACGTGGACACTTCGCCGGATCTCTCGTCCCAACGCATCATGACGTTGCTGGGAACGTCGCTCCATATAAGGACTCGATGGTCACCGAACCACACGGGTCCCTCTACCCACCTGAACCCTGTAGCAAGGCGCTCCACTGCAGCGCTCACGACCCGGATGCTCTCGAATCGTTCGTCTAGGACACGAACAGCAGGGTCCGGATACCGGATCGGAGGATCCGTCCACCGTCTCGACGGCTGGGCGTCGATAGCCATGATAGCCTCCTTGACTTGGTTGATCTCGGTCGGGTCGCCTCGTGCGGCGGCATTTCATTGTCGGATCGAACGAGCAGCCGGGACTCAGCCTGCTACCCCTGAACCCAGCCGAGTTCCCTCGATATTGCCTCGGATGTTCGGAGGAGATCGGGAAGCAGTATCTTCATCTTTGTGAGATCGGAGATGGCACGCAACGCGGTGATTGACACGGCTCCGATGACTCGGCCCGTTTCCTCACGAATGGGATATGCGATGCAATTGACGAAATCTTCAAACTCGCCGTCGTCGACCGCCCAGCCACGTTTCTGCGTTCGATCGAGCTCGTCGAGCAGTGCATTCTGTGAGGTGATCGTCGTCGCGGTGTAGCGGGTGTACGTCCAGCCATCGAGAAGCTCGAGCGTACGTTCGCGGGGAAGGTTTGCGAGCACGGCTTTCGCTGCGCTGGCTGTGTGCAACGGAACCGGCTTCCCGATCTGGCTGTACAAGCGCACCGATCCAGCCGGCTCGACCTTGTCGACATAGACGATGTGGACGCCATCCAATGCAGCAAGGTGCGTGGTGAAACCGCAGATTCCTGTGAGTGACGCCAGGTGAGGGTGGGCGAGCGCCTGCAAGTCGAACTGCTCCTTGGCTCTTTGCGCGAGGCCGACCAGTCGATAGCCGACGCCATAGCGGCCGTCGGGCCGACGGCGGGTCAGCCCGCCGTCGGTGAGTGTTTGGAGCAGGCGTAGTGCCGTCGAGCGGTGGACGCCAAGAAGGTTCGCCACCTCGCCCAGCGTGCGCGGGCTTGCGCTCACGTACTCGAGGGCCTCGATCGCGCGTTCAACCGTTTGGGCCATCTCCACTCTCCCCTACCTCGAGAAACGCACATCCGTCGCGATCTCGCCGGCCCCGTGTTTGGGCGGGCGACGACACCGATCCATCAAATGGTACGGGCGCTGAGGAGCCCCTGAGGCCATGCCCCTCACGGCGGGTCCGGTCGTGGTACAGACCCGCCGCGGTTCGGTGCATAGTCTTGACAGTCCACGCGCCGTACACGATGCTTTGCACGTACAGCACCAGTGTTGCACATGTTGCACAGTTCGTCGGCAGCCCGCTCGGTAACCACGATGACGGGCTGGATGGCGACATGTGCAAGAGAATCACTGCGCGTGCGCCGGCTTCGGCCGTACGTGATGCGTTCTGTTCCCCAAAGTTCCATGACACAGTGAGGTGGCATCAAATGAGATCGAGGTACGTAGTGCGCGGGCGCTTGACACTCGCAGTCGTTGGCCTTGTGGCAGCGCTGACTCTGGCTGCCTGTGGCAGCTCCAATTCGCCAAGTGCCAGCGGGTCAAGCCCCGGTGCGGGCGGGTCAAGTCATGCCGTCGTGGCCAAACCTGTCATCGCCCTCAGTAACTCATTCATTGGAAACAGCTGGCGCAAGCAGATGGTCACGGCCTTCACCGATGCGGCAGCCGCGGCCAAGAGCAGCGGCGAGATCTCAGATTTCGTCGTTACGAACGCGGACGGCACGGTCGAACAGCAGATCTCACAGATAAATGGTCTCATCCTGAAGAAGGTCAATGCGATCCTGATCGACGCCGCGTCGCCGACAGCGCTCAACGGCGTCATCACCAAGGCAACGCAGGCCGGGATCGCTGTGGTGACATTCGACGGTACGGCAACCAGCCCGGACTCCTACAACCTCAACTACGACTTCACTGGTATGGGTCAGCGCATGGTCAACGTCGTCGCTGCTGGGATTGGGGACACAGGAAACATTCTCGTTGTTCGCGGTGTGACTGGCACGGTGATCGACCAGCAGACATACGACGGTGTCACCCAGGAACTTGTCAAGCACCCTGGGCTGAAGGTGGCCGGGACGGTCTACGGCAACTGGGATGACGCGACGGCACAGTCCGCTGTTGCCCGGTTGCTGCCGACATTGCCGAAGATCGACGGCGTCATCGTCAACGGAGGCGGATATGGCGTCGCGCAGGCATTTGCGGCGGCAAATCTGCCCACCCCGCTGATCTACTTCGGGAACCGTGGGTATGAGCTCAAGTGGTGGGCTGAGCAGCTTGCTAAGGGGGCGTACCCGTCCGAGTCGTCCTCCACCACTCCAGCGGTCAGCACAGCGGCCTTCTGGCTGGCAGTTAATGTGGTGAACGGTGCCACGGTCAAGCACGACCTGAAGATGGACTTGCTCACCATCACTTCGCAAGACCTGCCCAACTACAAGGACGTCGCAGTTGATGCTGTGGCGACGACGACGTATGACGACGCGTGGGTCAAGGCGAACCTGCTCAACCAGTAGGAGCCGGTGTCAGGGGACCCGCCGCGCGAGCGCATGGTGGGTCCCCGATCCAGCACCAGTGCCCAGACACAAAGCGCATGAGGAGCAAGAAGATGTCGAGCGGGTCCGAGATAGCCCACGAGAAGACTGACGTAGTGGACACCGGCTGGGCGATCGAAGTGGAGCGGGTGAGCAAGTCGTTCGGCCTGACGCGGGCCGTTGATGACATGAGTCTGGCTGTTGGACCTGGACAGGTCATCGGAGTCATCGGGCCCAACGGTGCAGGCAAGAGCACGCTCATGCGTCTGGCGGCCGGGGAGGTTGCAGCAGACACCGGGCGCCTGACCGTCGGGGGCGACCCGGTGGACATGATCCGCTGGTCGCCGCGCCTGGCCCATGAACGGGGTATTCGCACCGTCCACCAGGAGTTGTCGCTGTGCACGAACCTGCGCGTGTTCGAGAACTTCATGGTTGAGTTCGGCAGGGAACGCCGGATCGGCCTACGTGCAGCGATGAGGGAGCGGAGCGCGGACGCGTTGGAGCTCGCATTCCCGGGAAGCGGAATCTCCCCTGATTCCGAAGTGTCCGGTTTGTCGCTCGCCCAGCAGCAGATGGTTGAGATCGCACGGGCGGTCAGCAGCGCCGACCTGCGCGTACTGCTCCTTGATGAGCCTACGTCGGCGCTCCCTGCAAACCGCGTGGAGCAGTTGCGAGATTTGCTTGCCAAGGTGAGGAGCCGTGGCGTCGCAACGATCTTGATCACCCACCGCCTGAGCGAGGTGCTCGACCTCACCGACAACGTGGTCGTCATGCGTAACGGCAGCGCTGCATGGCGCGGCGCTACCGTTGACGCCACGCGCGACGAGCTCGTCGCGATCATGAGCGGCGGCTCAGTTTTTGAGGTCTCTGCACCGTCTGTCAGGCCCGAGCGCGGGACCGAGGGGCACAGACGAATACTCGACGTGTCCGGCCTCACCCGGGGACCTTTGCGCGACGTCGACGTACATGTCGACGCGGGCGAGATCGTCGGCGTCTACGGGTTGGAGGGAAGCGGTCAGCGCGAGTTGCTGCGGGCTGTGTTCGGTGCCCGCCGACGCGACCGCAGCCCGGTACTACGGCTAGACGGGCAGGTTGCCTTCGTCAGCGGGGACCGGCGACGCGAGGGGCTGTTCCCACTGTGGCCCATCGCAGATAATCTTACGCTCTCGAGCCTGCCGCGATTGGCGCGAGCGGGGCTGATCAGGCGGTCGTCGGAGAGAGCGTTCATCGCCCACTGGTTGAAGCGTCTGGCAGTCCAGACTGCCGGTCCCGACGACCCGATCACCGCCCTGAGCGGCGGCAATCAGCAGAAGGTCGTGATCGCTCGCGCACTGGGTACCGAAGCGGACCTGGTGATTCTCGACGACCCGAATCGCGGGGTTGACCCCCGGACAAAGAGCGAGGTGTTCGAGCTTCTTCGCGATTCGGCGCGCCAAGGTAGGGCGGGGCTGATCTACAGCACGGAGGAACAGGAGCTGCTGGCGTGCGATCGAGTTTATGTGCTTTCGGCCGGAGCCGTCGTCGCCGAGCTGTCCAGTGGCCAGCTGACACGCGAGGCGCTGGTGACCGCGGCCTTTCAGGGGCAGCGTCAGATCGACAGCGCGAACGACTCGAACCATGCCATCGCTCCGGTCAGCGGCTTCGGCCGACTAAAGCGGGTGACGTCGACGGCGATGCGCGGCCAACGGTGGCCGGTTCCGGTAGCAGTTGTCGCGGTCATGCTTGCTGTCCTGCAGGTCCTGAACCAGGGCGTGTTGACGACTGACGGGCTGAACCTGCTGATCGGCGCGAGTCTCCCTCTTGTTCTAGCGGCGATCGCCCAGATGTTCGTGGTGGCCGTCGGCGACATCGATCTCGGGCTTGGCTCGCTCCTCGGCCTCGTGAACGTCATCGGCGTAACGTGGCTGACGAAGAACCCTGCGCTCGGAGCACTGAGCCTCGTCGCTGCAGCCACTCTGTACCTGCTGCTTGGCGCGCTCGTTCACGTTCGGCGCCTGCCGGCAATCGTAGCAACACTGGGTGCGTCCTTTGTCTGGCTCGGACTCGCACTCACCGTGCTGCCGACGGTCGGCGGTGAGGCTCCGGCGTGGTTGATCTCCGCCTACTCGGTCTCAGTGCCATTGGTGCCAGAACCTGTTCTGCTGACCCTCGCGGCAGGAGGTACAGCATGGTGGGTGATGATGCGGACCCGGTTTGGTGTGCTGCTTCGCGGCTTCGGGAACAACTCGGTGGCCATCTCGACGGCCGGTTGGTCGACGTTGGCTATCCGGAGTTTCGCGTTCGGGTTGACTGGAGTGTTCGGGGTACTCGCCGGTCTCGCGTTGACGGCTGTGACCACCTCGGGTGACGCAAGTGCTGCCCAGTCCTACACGCTTCTGAGCGTGACAGCCGTGATCATCGGCGGCAGTGAGTTCATCGGCGGAGTCGTCGAGCCAATCGGCGTGGTCGCGGGGGCCGTGACGCTCTCGCTGGTTGGCGTGCTGCTGAGCCTGCTCTCGGTCGACCCGAACTTCACGGCCGCTGTTGAGGGCCTGATTCTGATCCTCGTGCTTGCCGGGCGCGGCCTGGCCAGGAAGGTGCGGTCATCATGAGCACGTCGAGCTGGACAAGCAATACGTTGGCGGTGGGCGGCTCGCTCCTGAAGCGGGCTCCATGGGTGTGGGCGGTGCTCGGATCGATGGCCGCCTGGATTCTCATCGGCGTCGTCACTCAACGATTCACGCTCGGCTCGCTGACGATCAATGCGACTGCGGCGTCCTTCCTCGCGTTCGTTGCCCTCGGCCAGATGCTCGTCATCACCGGCGGCGGCGGCGGGATCGACCTATCGGTGCCGTTCGTCATCACCCTGAGCGCGTACTGGTCCTGCGGTCTCATGAACGGGAGCGATTCTCGGCTGCTGACCGGAATCGCAGTCGCCATGGGACTGGGTCTGGCGGTGGGCCTCGCTAATGCTGCGGTGATCATCGGGCTCGGCATGCCTCCGATCGTGGGCACACTTGCAGTCGGCTTCCTCGCCGACTCGGCCGTGAACGTGTACGCGAGCCACGCGAAGCTGGGTGCACCCAGCCCGGCTTTGGCCGACTTTGTCAGGGGATCATTCCTCGGTATTCCTCGACTCGTGGTGCTTGCCGTGGTCCTGGTGGTGGCAGTTGGACTCGGCCTGAGGTGGCTGGTCGCTGGGCGTCAGCTCGTCGCTGTCGGGCAGGGCGAGCAAGCGGCGAGCCTCAGCGGGGTCCCGGTGGGAATCATCCGGGCCGGGACTTACCTTGCCAGCAGTGTGCTGGCAGGATTGGCGGGGCTCGCGCTGGCCGGCTATAACAACTCGGCCTTCCTCAATATGGGGCGCCCCTACCAGCTGGCCTCCATCGGCGCGGTCGTGCTCGGAGGCACGTTCATCGCGGGCGGCCGAAGCACGGCGGTCGGCACGGCCGGCGGCGCGTTGTTCCTTACACTCGTGCTGACACTCATGCAGTCCTCCAATCTTGGCATTGGCGTCCAGAACGTGGGCGAGGGCATCCTGATCATCGCGGTCCTCCTCGTTGCCGGGGGCGGCTCAAGCGACGCTGCGGCTGCGCGTCGGGGCGGGCGGTGGCGACGTGGTCGGCAAGACCCAGTAGCAAACGCTTCCCCGCTAGGCCGCGGTGGCGATGTCTCCAGCCGGACGCGACATGAGGCGCGGCCGTGACAGGGGGGTCACCGAGCCTCCTGGAGAGCAAGACCCGCTGACCTCAGTTGCATCCGAAGGACAACACGAGAGGGCTGCACAATGACGCGGTGGCTCGGTGCAGCCGTGGCAGGCGACTCTGCAATGCGNTCTCACGTCGATCCGACGGGCTGATCATCGAATGACGAATCACCAGAGGGCGCACCTCATTGCCCTGGACTGGGGCACGACCCGTTGCCGCGCGTACTTGCTCGGCGATGGAGGAGTGGTCCTCTCAGAACGAGAGGACCACTCAGGGATCATGGCAGTCACCGCGCTTGCGGCCGCGGCCGGCACCCCGGTCGAGCAGGTGTTCGAGCAGGTTTTCGACGAGCTCTGTGGCGCATGGCTCGCTGAGGTTCCCGGGATTCCAGTGATCGCGTGTGGAATGATCGGAAGCAATCATGGGTGGGCGGAAGCCGAGTACCGCCGCGTCCCCGCCGACCTCTCTGCGCTGGGACCTGAGCTGACGGCGGTCCGTACATCCGCAGGCGTTATCGTCAGCATCATCCCCGGCTTAATCTCCGAGAAAGCACTACCGGACGTCATGCGCGGCGAAGAGTCGCAGATCCTCGGCGCCCTCATCGGAGTTGAACGCTCCCACGTCGGCAACCTTTCGGAAGAGCGCGTCGTTCTTCTTCCTGGTACCCACTCCAAGTGGGTGCGCGTCGTCGGCACCACGGTGACCGACTTCACCACCTGTATGACTGGCGAGTTTTATGGGCTCCTGACGAGACACAGCGCGCTATCCCTTCTTGCGGTTCGATCCGACCTGCCTGATTGGGCGGCCTTCGATAGAGGGCTTAACGTCGCGACATCGAAGGCGGGGATCGGCGGAATCCTCAATACCGCATTCTCTGCACGGACCATGGTCATGACGGGGGCACTTGCCCGGAATCATGTCGAAGACTATATCTCAGGCTTGTTGATCGGTCACGAACTAGCAGGGATCAGGGCGTCGTGGCTCCCTGAAGGCTCGAACGAAGTCCTGCTGTGCGGGAATGCGCAGCTCAGTGAGCGCTATCGGCGGGCCCTAGAGTGTCAGGGCGTGCGGGTAACTCTCGCCGTGACGAGGTCTGCGGCAACTGGAATGTGGCAAGTGGCTGAGACGGCTGGCCTGGTTCAAGAGTCGACGGCTGTCCACGGGAGTCGACACAGCGATCACAGACTAGAAGGGAACGAACGTGAAGACGCCAGCTGAAGGCCGAACTCGACTACTAATCGCGATTCTTCGGGGTGTGACGGACAGGGAGGTGGCTGAGGTCGGCGGATGCCTCTACGACGCGGGCTTTCGAGCCTTGGAGGTTCCTCTGAACTCCCCCGACCCACTGCGATCGATCGCGGCCCTCCGTGCAGCGATTCCCCTCGACTGCGCCGTCGGAGCCGGGACGGTGCTGACGATCGAACAGGTCCGGCGGTGCCGCGACGCAGGCGCCGAGATGATCATCTCGCCGAACACCGACCCCAGAGTCATTCGCGAGACAGTGAGCCTGGGCATGCAGACCATCCCGGGTGCGGTCACCCCGACCGAGGCGTTCGCCGCTATCGCAGCGGGAGCCCGGAACATCAAGATCTTCCCCGCTGATCAGGTGGGCCCGGCCGGGCTCAAGGCGTGGACTGCTGTCCTTCCGCACGGAACGGGCCTGCTCCCGGTGGGCGGTGTTGACGCGTCGAACATGGGCTCGTGGCGCGCCGCAGGGGCAACCGGACTCGGGATCGGCTCCTCGCTCTACCGGGTCGGCGTCGAGATCGATGAACTGCGCCGCCGCGCCGCCGGAATCATGTCGGCGTGGGGGACCGTGACCACCACCTCAGGAGGCGCCACGTGAAGATCACCACGATGACCACCTACCCGGTTCCGCCGCGTTGGCTGTTCCTCAAGATCGAGACCGACGAGGGGATAGTCGGCTGGGGCGAACCGGTCATCGAGGGCCGCGCCGCCACGGTCGCTGCGGCTGTCGAAGAACTTTCCGATTACGTGATCGGCCAGGACCCTCGCAACATCGAGGACATCTGGACGGTGCTCTACCGTGGGGGCTTCTACCGTGGCGGACCCATCTTGATGAGTGCGATCGCCGGGATCGACCAGGCGCTGTGGGACATCAAGGGAAAGGCGTTGGGGGTCCCGGTCTACGAGCTCCTCGGCGGGCGCCTTCGCGACCGGATGCGAGTGTATTCGTGGATCGGCGGTGATCGCGCTGCCGAGACCGCGTCGGCAGCGCGTGCAGCGGTTGACCGGGGATTCACGGCGGTGAAGATGAATGGCACCGAGGAGATGCAGTACATGGACACCTGGGACAAGGTCGAGCTCTGCCTCACCAACGTCGCCGCCGTGCGTGAGGCGGTGGGACCGAACGTGGGGATCGGCGTCGACTTTCACGGCCGTGTGCACAAGCCCATGGCCAAGGTCCTCATCTCCGAGCTCGAGCCGTACAAGCTCATGTTCATCGAAGAGCCTGTCCTCAGCGAGAACTTGGATTCGATGCTCGAGACGCTCCGGAACACCCCGACTCCGATCGCGCTCGGCGAACGACTCTTCTCGCGCTGGGACTTCAAGGAGATCCTGTCAAGCGGTGTCGTTGACATCATCCAACCCGACCCATCGCACGCCGGAGGGATCACCGAGACCCGCAAGATCGCATCCATGGCCGAGGCCTACGACGTCGGGCTTGCTCTCCACTGTCCCCTCGGGCCGATAGCACTCGCCACCTGTCTCCAGATCGATGCAGGCTGCCACAACGCCTTCATCCAGGAGCAGAGCCTCGGAATCCACTACAACAAGTCGAACGACCTGCTCGACTACGTCGTTGATCCGTCGGTGTTTGCATACGACGACGGCATGGTGGCGATCCCGGACGGGCCGGGGCTCGGGATCGAGGTCAACGAGGAGTACGTCGTCGAGCGCTCCACGGAGGGGCACAGGTGGCGCAACCCGATTTGGCGCCATGCCGACGGCTCAGTCGCGGAGTGGTGACCTGGGATTTCGGCGTCCCTGGTTGATCGGAAAGTCGTCATCTGTTACATCATCAATTTGGGAGCCTGGCCCACTTTCCCGGACAGCTGTCTTGAGGTGACGATGTCGCCTTCGAGAGGAGTCCTTGTGCCTGCAGCGTCCCCGTCAGGGCAGCGACGCCGAATGAGGGCTCTCAATGATATCAACGGAAGAAAGAAAGAAGCATGACAACGATAGCGGTTTTCGGTACAGGTGTCATGGCGTCCGCGCTGACCAATCCGATTCGGGACAACGGCCATGAGGTTCGCCAGATCGGAACGCACCTTGATAATGCAATCATAGATTCCGTAAAGGCATCTAGTGCGGCGTGTCGTTAGTGGTTGATGGGTTGGTGTTTGGGATGATGGGGCATGGCGAATCGTCCTGCCCCTGCTCTTGGGCTGCGTGAGGGTGATCTGGAGCGGTTGACTCGGATTGTGAGGTCGAGTTCGGTGCCGGCCGGGTTGGCGCAGCGGTCGCGGATCGTGTTGCTGGCTGCGGAGGGTGTTGCGAACGAGGCGATCTGTGAGCGGGTCGGGGTGGCCCGGAACACGGTGCTGGCGTGGCGGCGGCGCTATGCGGAACGGGGACTCGCGGGCCTGGCTGACGAGCCGCGCTCGGGTCGGCCGCGGAGGATCGATCACCGCGGGATCGTGTCGACGACACTGCGCCCGCCGCCGAAGAAGTACGGGGTGACGCACTGGTCGAGCCGGCTGCTCGGGACGCACCTGGGGATCGGGAACAAGACGGTGGCCACGGCGTGGCGGGAGTACGGGGTGCAGCCGTGGCGGGCGGAGACGTTCAAGTTCTCCACCGATCCCGAACTGGTCGCGAAGGTGAGCGATGTGGTCGGGTTGTACCTGGCGCCGCCGGAGAACGCGATCGTGTTGTGCATCGATGAGAAGTCCCAGATCCAGGCCCTGGACCGGACCGCGCCGGTGTTGCCGATGCAGCCGCACGCGTGTGAGAAACGCACCGCCGACTATGTGCGGCACGGCACCACGACCTTGTTCGCCGCTTGGAGATCGCCACCGGGAAGGTGACCGGGGCGTGCAAACCACGCCACCGTCATCAG
>JGI24134J36421_10000581_pt1 | contig 11608 bp, 9 predicted proteins | sample BarGraNGADG00312_FD_36421 | JGI IMG/M metagenome (IMG submission 36421) | reverse complement strand
GCCATGGCGTGGCCTTAACCTACCAATGGGTAGTTCAATAAAAAATATTATCTTCGCTATTCCAATTTTTGTCATGAGATGAGAGAGATACAAATGGTCGACCTAAGGGCTCAGTATGAGAATATCGGATCGGAAATTGATAATGCTATAAAATCTGTTCTTTTATCCACAGCATTTATTAAAGGACCTGATGTTAAGTTATTTGAAGAAGAGCTTCAGGAATACATGGGTGTAAAACATGTTGTTTCATGTGCTAATGGAACTGATGCACTTCAACTGGCTATGATGGTTCTGGGTCTGAAACCCGGTGATGAGGTGATCACTACAAATTTTACTTTTATAGCTACTGTTGAAGTTGTTGCATTGCTTGGCCTCAAACTGGTTCTTGCAGATCCTGAACCCGGCAGTTTTAACATCTCGGTCGAAGCTGTCAGAAAATCTATCACACCACGAACAAAAGCTATTGTTCCGGTTCATTTATTTGGCCAGTGTGCCGATATGGAAAGCCTCCTGGAGCTTGCAAAAAAGAATAATCTTTTTGTTATTGAAGATGCTGCACAGGCAACCGGGACAGATTATCTTTTTAAAAATGGAACCTCTAAAAAGGCAGGAACGATAGGGCATATCGGAACAACATCGTTTTTCCCATCAAAAAACCTGGGGTGCTACGGTGACGGAGGTGCACTTTATACAAACGATGATGATTATGCCAGGAAACTGAGAAGCATTGCAAACCATGGAATGAAAGTCAGATATCATTACGGTGATATTGGTATTAATTCAAGATTGGATACAATTCAGGCCGCTATCCTCAGAGTAAAGCTTAAACATCTCTCGAAATTCAATGCTGCACGAAAGGCAGTAGCNGATAAGTACGACCAAGCGTTTGCAGGATGTTGTTCAATAACCNTTCCGGAAAGNGTAAATTATTCTGCTCATATATTTCATCAATACACGATCAAGGTAAAAAACGGGAAAAGAGATGAACTCAAAAAATTTCTTGAGTCNAAGAATATCCCTTCTATGGTTTATTACCCCGGCCCCCTTCATATGCAGGAAGCTTACAGTTATCTGGGATATAAAGAGAATGATTTCCCTGTAACGACTTCATTATGTAAGGAGGTATTATCTTTACCTATGCATCCGGATATGGAGCAGGATCAGCTTGATTACATTATACTGAATGTATTAGAGTTCTTCAATAAATAATCAAAATGGAGAAGGAATATTTCGCCCACGAAACAGCCGTTATAGATGATGGCTGTAAAATTGGAAAAGGAACAAANATCTGGCACTTCAGTCATATTATGACAGGTTCGGAAATTGGTGAAAAATGTAATATCGGACAGAATGTTGTTATCTCACCTGGCGTAAAACTGGGGAAAAATGTCAAAGTCCAGAATAATGTCTCACTCTATACCGGAGTTATTTGTGAAGATGATGTATTTCTTGGGCCATCAATGGTATTTACAAATGTCATCAATCCCCGAAGCGCAATTGTCCGAAAAGACAGCTACTTCACAACTATCGTTGAAAAGGGTGCCTCAATAGGAGCCAACTCTACAATTGTTTGTGGAAATAAAATCGGTACCTATTCATTTATCGGGGCAGGTGCAGTTGTTACAAAAGATGTTAAACCATATGCTCTGGTTGTTGGTAATCCTGCCAGGCAGACAGGCTGGATGAGTGAATATGGCCATAAACTTGTTTTTGACAATGCCGGATTTGCCTCCTGTCCGGAAAGTGGTGAGAGATACAAGATTGAGAATGGCAAAGTTTCTAAAATATTTTAGTATTTTTATGTCGCTTTTTAGCTTATCAGAATGACTGAATCTCCAAAAAACTTCGGGATAATAGGTGTTGCAGGGTATATAGCCGTGAGGCATCTTCATGCAATAAAGGAAACAGGTAACAATCTTCTTGCCAGTCTTGACAGGTTTGACAGTGTCGGCCGTATAGATAGTTATTTTCCTGAAAGTGATTTTTTTGTGGAGTTTGAACGGTTTGACAGGCATTTCGATAAACTTAAACGAACAGGAACTAAAATTGACTATGTAAGTATCTGCTCTCCGAATTACCTTCACGATTCTCATATACGTTTTGCATTGCGTCATCAGGCTGAAGCAATCTGTGAAAAACCCATTGTTCTCAATCCATGGAATATCGATGCATTGCAGGAGATCGAAAAAGAGACGAGTCGTAGAATCTATACTGTTCTTCAACTTCGTCTTCATCCAAAAATATTAGAATTGAGAAAAAAAATCAGGAGTGGTCCTAAAGATAAAATTTATGATATTGATATGACATATGTAACCAGCCGGGGAAACTGGTATTCAATATCATGGAAAGGAGATATTCAGAAATCAGGAGGAGTAGCAACTAATATTGGTATTCATTTTTTCGATATGCTAAGCTGGATCTTTGGCAATACAAAGAAGAATATTGTTCATCTCCTTGAACCACATAAAGCTGCAGGATATCTCGAGCTTGAAAATGCGCGGGTAAGGTGGTTCCTGAGCCTCGATTATAGTGATATTCCCGATACAGTTAAAGCATCCGGTCAGAGAACCTACAGGTCCATTACAGTAGATGGCGAAGAGATAGAATTCAGTGATGGATTTGGCGACCTGCATACGGTGACATATAAAGAAATTCTCGCCGGAAGGGGATTCGGACTGGAAGAAGCACGCCAGTCTGTCGAGACTGCTTATACAATCAGAAATTCAAAACCTGTCGGACTTAAAGGAAACTATCATCCAATTCTAAAAACGACATAATCTTATGAACATGTACAGTAAACTTATTAAAAAAGAGACAAAACTTTCAGTCATAGGCCTTGGTTATGTAGGCCTGCCAATCGCTCTTGAATTTGCTAAACAGATCAAAGTTGTTGGTTTTGACATCAAACCCGATAGGGTTGCCCTGATGAAAAAGGGTATCGATCCCAGTAACGAACTCACTTTGAAGCATTTAAGAATACTGATATTGTTCTTACCAGCGATCCTTCAGAATTAAAAACGGCATCATTTCATATCATCGCAGTCCCAACTCCTACCACTAAAACAAATCTTCCTGACCTTACACCTGTTCTTAAAGCATCTGAAACAGTTGGCAGAATTTTAAAAAAGGGCGATTATGTTGTTTACGAATCGACTGTATACCCCGGATGTACAGAGGACGATTGTATTCCCGTACTGGAGAGGTATTCTGAATTAAAATGCGGAACTGACTTTAAAATTGGTTTCTCCCCCGAAAGAATAAATCCGGGAGACTTTAATCATACTCTGACTAAAATTGTAAAAGTAACAAGCGGTTGTGATGCTGAATCTGCTGAAAACATAGCAAAAGTATACGAACTTATAATTAAAGCAGGTGTTCACAGGGCTAGCTCAATTAAGGTTGCAGAGTCTGCAAAAATCATTGAAAATACCCAGCGTGATATTAACATCGCATTTATGAATGAACTGTCGATTATTTTTAACAGGCTGGGTGTCAACACATATGAAGTACTCGAGGCAGCCGGGACAAAATGGAACTTCCTTAAATTTTACCCGGGTCTGGTAGGAGGACATTGTATTGGTGTCGATCCATATTATCTCTCATTCAAGGCAAAAGCCCTGGGATATCACCCGCAGATGATTGATTCGGGAAGGTCTATTAACGATAGTATGGGTGGATATATAGGAAAAGAGACCGTCAAAAAAATAATAGCTGGAGGTAAGAATCTTAAGGGGGCCCGCGTACTGATTATGGGAATTACCTTTAAAGAAGATGTTACGGATATCCGTAATTCAAAGGTTATGGATATTGTCGATGAGCTTAACGATTTCGGAATCTCAGTTGATGTTATCGATCCGGGAGCCGGGAAACATGAGGTTAAAGAAGAATATCAGATTGATCTTAAAGAAAAACCTTCAGGAGAATACGATGCTATAATACTGGCAGTTAGTCATAAAGCATATTTAAAGTTAGATGAATCGTTTTTTACTCCTTTACTAAAGAAGGATGGAATAGTTGTTGACGTAAAAGGAGTTCTTCGGGGAAAGATAAAAAATCATACATACTGGAGCCTGTAAATGAAAAAGAAAATCCTGGTGACAGGAGGAACCGGTTATATTGGATCGCACACAACTGTTGACCTTATTGAAGAAGGATTCGATGTCGTAATAATTGACAACCTGTACAACTCTGAAGCAGATGTGGTTGAGAACATTCAGAAGATAACCGGAGTTAAACCTCTTCTGGAAGTGCTCGACCTTTGCGATCAGGAAAAACTCGACAGATTCATTCAGAAACACAGGGATATTTCTGCTGTCATCCACTTTGCCGCATATAAAGCTGTGGGTGAGTCGGTTATTAAGCCGCTGGAGTATTACCGTAATAACCTGTTATCATTAGTTAATCTTCTCGACGTGATGAAACACTATGGTATCCACGACCTGGTATTTTCATCCTCCTGTACGGTCTATGGACAACCGGAAAAGCTTCCCGTAAATGAGAACTCTCCATTACAACCGGCCACCTCCCCATATGGTAATACAAAACAAATCGGGGAATCAATTATAAGGGATATGACCGTCGCTGACAAAAACACTAAAGCAATTTCATTAAGATACTTTAATCCTATAGGTGCACATCCATCGGCTCTTATTGGTGAATTGCCGAGAGGTGTCCCGGAAAATCTTGTGCCATTTATAACACAGACAGGTTACGGATTAAGAGATGAACTCAAAGTTTTCGGAGATGATTATAATACTCCCGACGGATCATGTATAAGGGATTACCTTCATGTTGTCGATCTTGCAAAAGCACATGTTGTTGCTATCAAAAGGCTGATTGAAGGGAGAATCAAAAAAAATTATGAAGTCTTTAACCTTGGTACGGGTAACGGTGTCTCAGTTCTCGAAGCGATAAAATCATTCGAACGTGTTTCTGGAATTAAATTGAAATACAAAATTGTTGGAAGAAGGGCAGGAGATATTGAAAAGATATGGGCCGATCCTTCACTTGCAAATACGGAATTGGGCTGGAGAACTTTAAGTTCACTCGATGAGGCAATGAAAACAGCATGGGATTGGGAAAAAAACATAAGGACTAAAATGTCATAATTTTGAAAACAATATTAATAACCGGCGGTGCAGGATTTATCGGTTCACATGTCGTCAGAAGATTTGTTGGCAAGTATCCCGGTTACCTGATTGTTAATGCAGATAAGCTTACCTATGCAGGTAACCTGGAGAATCTTGCTGATATAGAAAAAGAAAAGAATTATAAGTTTGAAAAAACTGATATAGTTGAAAAACAATCAGTTCTTGATCTTTTCAAAAAGTACAATTTTGATGGAGTAATACATCTTGCAGCCGAATCGCATGTCGACCGTTCTATAACCGGTCCTGACGAATTTGTTTTTACCAATATCGTTGGAACTGTTAATCTGCTTAATGCTGCTCTTAATAACTGGAAAAACTCATTCGAAGGAAAACTATTCTATCATATTTCAACCGATGAAGTTTATGGTTCACTTGGAAAAGAGGGTCTCTTCACTGAGGAGACTGCTTATGATCCTAAAAGTCCGTATTCAGCATCGAAAGCAAGCTCCGACCACATGGTCAGAGCCTATAACCATACTTTCGGACTTCCAACAGTGATCTCTAATTGCTCAAATAACTACGGACCAAACCAGTTCCCCGAAAAGCTCATACCTCTTGCAATTAATAATATAAAAAATAATAAGCCTATCCCTGTTTACGGTAAAGGAGAGAATATCCGCGACTGGTTATATGTTGAAGATCATGCTTCTGCAATAGATCTTATCTATCATGGCGGAAAGGTTGGTGATACTTATAATATCGGAGGTAATAATGAATGGAAAAACCTCGATCTGATACTGCTTCTCTGCAGGATTATGGATAAGAAACTTAACCGTAGTGCAGGAACTTCAGAAAAACTTATAACTTTTGTAAAAGACAGACCCGGGCATGATCTGAGATATGCAATTGATTCTACAAAATTACATGAAGAGCTGGGATGGTCTCCGATACCTGAGTTTGAGAAAGGTCTTGAAAAAACGTTGAATGGTATCTTTCAAATACCAGATGGCTCGAAAATGTACTGTCAGGAGCTTATGGTAAATATTATGACCTTATGTACTCAGGCAGATAACAACCAGAATCACAGGATCTTTTTCATGCGTTTTATCAACTCATCTCCGAAAGCTTTTTTCTGTTCGATATGCTCCTGTATTGCTGCAACAACACTATTAGATTCAAACTCTCCCCTTACCTGCTCAAAATCAAGCTTTTTAACTTCATCCCCACCATCAATACCAAAACCGGTCATTGATGAAAGAGTAAATTCCTTCCTTGCATCCTCATAAAGAAGGTTATCCAGATCAATAACACTCTTTTCCCATTTTTCAACTATGCTGACAACATTGTCAGCGGTCATTCTATTAACGGATATTCCGGTCTCTTCCTCTATCCTTTCGCAGACCCATGTCCATTCCCAATCGTAGTATGAATTATGCAATTCAAGAAATGACTTTGCAAGTTCTTCCACAGAACCAACCTTGCCTGATTCAACATCATTTAAGAGTTTTTCTATCTCATTTTTTGGCGCTATCAATCCTGCAAGATCAACCCATTCTCCTCTTCCCTGCTGCTGATCGGGCGCAAGACGGCGCTGTAGCTCCTCATTGGTTTTAAATTGCCTCTTTTCAAGCCGTTTTATTAATGAGTTACCAAGGAACTTATTGATGCCGGTCTGATAGAGTTCAATGCCGCGATCAAGAGATGTTCCTGTTATTTTCATGCTGTTATAAGTAAATGAAGAAGTTCCGGGAGGAAACTCTGTCCTGAGCTTTCGCAAAATCTCCCTGCCTTCGAACATCTTTCGGATTGTATAAGGGCTGAGAAGATTAAAATTTACCTGATCTATCCTGGTAGTATCTTTTCTTTTGTCACGGACGGGCCATTTCTGTGCATCTCTTATCGTACCGACACTTCTCAGATTAATTCCCGGAACAAGTATACTTTCATCATTACTTTCAATGAGATATGAAAAAGGGAGTGAGGAAGTATCAAGATTCTTATAGTGACGGCCCATTATCAGTGTATATGGACCAATACGGGCAGGCCATAGAAGATATGAGTCACTGGTGGTTTTGGAACCCCGTTCCATTATTCCCTGGTGAATAGGGCCCAGCTTATACATATGGTTACTCTGGTTTGAACCGCTGCCTGCATTCATAAATGAAAAGATTCCGGCAATAAGAAGGGTTGATTTGTGATGTGTAACTGTATATGGTCCTGCAAATATTGAACATGCTTCTCCGTGATATCCTCCACAATTTGCAAAGAACAGAGAGTTTTCTGCAGAATAGTGTTTTGCCAGCACGCAGCTCTGCCCGATAAAACACTTATCAACCAGAGTTGACTCCGTTACTACCGATCCAGAACAGACGATGAAATGTTCCATAATCACGCCAGGTCCAATAAAAACAGGATCTGCCGCAGAACTGTTTACCGATCCTTCGTTGAGCGTCATTGCGCCCTCAATATGACTGAAAGGGCCGAATTTTACATTTCGGATATTGCTGCAATTGAAAATTCTGGAGTTTTGGCCGATGGTTCCTGTTGCTGAAGAATGTGATAAAGAATAATCGTCAACCATCTTCTCAATTATTCTTACAGCATCGCAACGGTGACGGTAAAGAGCAATAATATATGCCTCGTGTGCCGAAAGCCTGTCCCACATTTTGACTGCTCTACCGCCGGTTTCATTAAGTACATTAACTGAGGTTCCGTTGCCAAAAGTCGAGATACCTTCTGTACGTATTTTCCCACAGTTTTTTATAACTACCTTATCTTCAATATTATAATTTGCAATATAATCGCCAATATTATTGATTATAACATTTGATCCGATAATACAATTATGCAGTCTGGCGTTCAGAATTCCGCTTGGGATGCTAATACCAGATTCATCAGTAAAGGGTTCACTGAAAACTCCGAGGGTGATGTCGCCTGAAAAAATAACATTTACACAACGTGAGGGGTCAAAACCTTCTTTGACTCTTACTCTGCTCCAGTCATCACAGCTACAGCCATTCAATTTAAGGATGGCAGTCTCAGGCCCGGTTATGTTCCTGAAATTTTCGTTCAAGCTCATCTCGGAACATTTTAAGGTTTCTTATTCGACAGTTACGGACTTTGCGAGGTTCCTGGGCTGATCCACATTACACCCTCTTAACACAGCAATATGGTATGAAAATAACTGAAGCGGAATAACCGCAAGCAAACCGGAAAAAACAGGAAGTGTTTCAGGAACTTCGAGAACATGGTCTGCCATTTTGCTGATTATCATATCACCTTCTGTGACAATTGCAATTACCTTTCCTTTTCTGGCTTTAATCTCCTGAATGTTACTTATGATCTTCTCATAAGTGTCATCCTTTGTTGCAACAACAACTACAGGCATATTCTCATCTATAAGCGCAATCGGACCATGTTTCATTTCAGCAGCAGGATAACCTTCAGCGTGGATATACGAAATCTCCTTAAGTTTTAGTGCTCCTTCAAGTGCAACCGGAAATAGATATCCTCTTCCCAGGTAAAGGGCGTTGTGTGTATTCTGGAAAATTTTTGCCAGTTCAAGAGCCTGATCATTTACCTTAAGAGCATTTTCAATCTTCACAGGTATTGATGCCAGTTCTGTTATCAATTCTTTGTAAAAGGCGTCGGAAAGAATTCCCTTTTTATGTCCGATTTCAAATGCCATCATTGCCAGAACTGTAACTTGTGTCGTGAATGCTTTTGTAGATGCAACACCAATCTCCGGACCGGCATGAGTATATACACCTGCATCAGTCTCTCGTGGAATACTGCTCCCGACAACATTGCAAATCCCGATGACTTTTGCCCCCTTCTCCCTGGCCAGTTTTACAGCAGCAAGAGTATCTGCTGTTTCTCCGCTCTGGCTTATAGCGATTACTATATCGCCTTTATTTATAATCGGATTTCTATATCGAAATTCGGATGCGTATTCCACTTCTACCGGAATCCTTGTGTACTCTTCAAAAATATATTCCCCAAGCAATCCTGCATGCCATGAAGTGCCGCAGGCGATTATTATAATTTTTTCCGACTGTGTCATGGCTTCAAGAACGTCATGAAGTCCGCCAAGCATCACCCCCGAAAAATCAGGTAATACTCTTCCTCTGAAAGTATCATGAATTGCACGTGGCTGCTCAAAAATTTCCTTCAGCATAAAATGAGCAAAACCCTCTTTGTCAATCTCTCCTATCTTAAGATCAATCTCTTTAACTTCCGGCTGGATCTTCTCAGTTCTTATTGATTTAAGAATCAGTTCATCTTTTTTAATAACAGCTATATCGTCATCATTCAGATAGATAACCCTCTGAGTATACTCAACAATTGGCGTTGCATCTGAAGCAATAAAGTTCTCGCCGTCTCCCACACCTATAACAAGAGGGCTTCCCTTCTTGGCGGCAAACAGCCTGTCAAGCTCCTTTGTGCAGATTATCACCAGTCCGTAAGTCCCTACTACCCTGTTAAGTGCCAGCGTAATTGCCTGTTCGGCAGTGAGATCACCCTCCAGGTACATGTGCTCAATTAGATTGGCAAGAACTTCAGTATCGGTCTGGCTGGTAAATTGTACACCCCTGCTCTCAAGATGCTTTTTTAGACTGGCATAGTTCTCAATAATTCCATTATGAACAACTATGAAATTACCTTTATAGGAAGCCTGCGGATGGGCATTCAATTCATTAGGTTCACCGTGTGTAGCCCACCTTGTATGCCCCATTCCGGTTGTACCATTAAAGCTGGATTTATTAACAATCTCCTCAAGGTCTTTGACCCTGCCGGCGCATTTAAATATCCTGGTCTCTCCGTTAACTAGTGCCATACCAGCGGAATCATATCCGCGATACTCAAGCCTCTTCAGACCATTAATTATTATTTCCTTGGCAGGTTTTGATCCGATATAACCAATAATTCCGCACATATTGAAAAAATTTAGAATTTCAGTACGAAAGTACTGCTTTGGGTTCACAAAATCTAGAACTTGGTGTAGGTAAATTCAAACTTAACCGGGGTCTTGTTTTTATTCGCTTTAAGGATAACATTATTTGTTCCTCCCTCCTCATATAAACCCAACTCCGGTTCAACATTATTTGTGGCATCATCGAGATATGCCTGCACAAAAGCAGGTATGTTAAAATTATATACTTTGGCTATTGTATCGACCCTACCGTCAAAGAAAGTCTGGTAGCTCGGTTCTATATTCCAGTCGGGAACAACAAAACTCGATCCGCCTGCAGTTTGATATTTGAGCACCAGTCTGGGTGGTATGTTAGTACCAGTGAATTGATTACCATTAATAACCACAGGAACAATCAACTTGGCTCTGTTTATTGCAATTTTACCAATAGAGGCATCATTTTTTATCTTTGCGAGACCGGGCAGAACTATTTTAGTATATACTCCATTCAGAGACTGAAGATATGAGAGTGTGTCCCTGTAACCATCATTAATATGTTTAATCCTTTTATCCGGATCAGCTGTTAAATAATCATGTGAGAATCTGCTAAATGCTGCATTTCTTATCTTAGCATCCAAAAGTAATTCGAATTGTTGATTAACATTATTATTATCATGAAAATATAATACTAAAGCGTTTTGAGTTGCTGGATGTGCCGTACTGTTTATATTAGGTGGTTCAAGATATAGTGAAACCAGCACAGGATCTGAACTGGGTTCCATCTGAAAGTAAAGTCCTCTGAAATAAGATCTGAAATCGGGAAAGTCTGGTGAATAGTGAATATTGTTCGCACTGTAAAATAATTTTGAAGTGTCGCGAGTAAGATAATTGCCGAATTCGACAGGCAATTTCAAAACAACATCATTTATAGTATCGGCTTTAAGAACCGGCAGCTCGATATTGTTAAGCACATAGCCTGTAGTATGTACCGGTGTGTTCGAATAATATGCTGAATCAGGAGAAATCAAATCCGAAATTTCCGAAAGCTTTAAGGTATGAATTACATCTGTTCTTCCCTTTGTACTTAACAGCTGCAGAAACATCTTGACAGAATCTATGGTAAACGGTTGGTTGACCCATCTAGCTGTTAATCTGAGCTGAGTCACAAATTCCGCAGTAGTTGTTCCGAAATAGGGATCAAAGAGCTGTCCAAGGTAAGAAATAGCGGGATTATCAGACCGGATCGAACTATTGTACATTGTATATGAGAAAACACTTAATGTATCAATAGAGCTTACACCAATGAAATCACTTTCAGGAAGAAGACCGGATCCCATATTCAATACCCCTTTCTCGCATGAACTGGCAAAAAAAGCTATCAGTGCAAAGAGTGTAAGCCGGAATATTTTAAAGAAATTTTTAGAGACAGAAACAAGTCTGTGGGTATGTTGGGAAATATTATAATATCTTGTCATAAAAATCATTATAGGCATCAATATATTCGCTCTCATCCTTAAATTCGAGAACCGGTTTGTTAATTGTTATCAGGTATTTTTTCAACTCCTCGTTTATCTCCTCACTTCCGATAATGATCCCGTCAGAATAT
>JGI24134J36421_10000578_pt1 | contig 11621 bp, 8 predicted proteins | sample BarGraNGADG00312_FD_36421 | JGI IMG/M metagenome (IMG submission 36421) | reverse complement strand
GGTGTGCACGTGGTTCGCCAGTCCGATGCGGTAGGCCTCATCGGCCGGGACCCTCACCCCGGTCATGCACATCTCGGCCGCCTTACCCCAGCCCACTATCTTGGGCAGGAAGAACGACGAGCTCAGGTCGGCACCGCCGGTGCCGATGTTGATGTACTGGGCACAGAAGAACGCGTCCTCGCTCGCGAGCCTGATGTCAGAGGCTAGAGCGAAAGAGAGCCCCGCTCCCATCGCCGGGCCGTGGACCGCCGCGATGACCGGCTGCGGGCAGGAGCGCATCAGGCGCATGATCACAGAGAAGTGGATCTGCCCCTCCCAGGTGCTGGCGCCGGTCGGGCCGCTTTCCGGCGCGAACTCCGTCGCCACCGCCTTCATGTCCAGGCCGGAGCAGAAGCCTTTCTCCCCGGCGCCGGTCACTATGATGACGCGCGTGGCGAAGTCGCGCTGCCGCGCGATCCAGAAGTCGTATAGCTCCTCGAGCATCTTCTTGTTGACGGCGTTGACAGTCTTCGGTCGGTTGTAGGTGAGGATCCCGACCTCGCCCTCTTTCTCGTATATCAGAGTCTCGTAATCCATCGTGCCCTCCTGTCCCCGGCATGCGGCGGTCGGTCGCTCTGATTCTATCGCAGGAACGCCGTGATGGTTACCATCGTCACTTCACCAACGTCCTCACCTGTTCAAGCCTTCGGTGTAACCTGCCGAACAGATGATATACTCGAAATCCAACACCGCTTCAACGCGAGGAGATCGCCCTGAAGGCCACGCTGAAGTTCCGCAGCCCGACGAAGACCGTGTCACTCGCCATCGTCTTCGCAATCGCGGTCTCACTCGCCCTCCTCCTCTTCTCGTCGACCGCTCTTGCCGGCGCGCGCTGGACGACTAACGGCGTCGCGGTCTCGGGCCCGGGCGGCTCATTGTCCAGGGTGGTCCCCGACGACCTGGGCGGTTCCATCGTCGCGTGGATCGTTTCCGCCCCCGGTCCCCTTTACACGTTGATGGTTCAGAGGCTCGGCCCCAACGGTAACGCCATGTGGACCGCGGGCGGAGTGCTGGCCGCCAACATCGCAGGGCCCGTTCTGGAGTTCGGCATAGCCCCGGACGCCTCGCACGGCGCTTACCTGGTCTGGATAGACCGCGTCGGATCAGGACCCGTGTACGATCATATATATGGTCAGCACATCGACGCGAACGGCACCTTGACGTGGACGCCCGCCCCTCCAGCCCCTCTTGGCGTCCCGATATGTGTGGCGGAAGGGTCAGGGCCGACGGCGGTACAGGCCGACCTTTCCGTAGCCGCTGGTGTAGCCGGGGAGCTCCTCGTCGCCTGGCGGGACAGCCGCAACGGCAACCCCGACAACGACATATACGCCCAGTGCATGGACGCCGACGGCATACCGCGCTGGACCACGGACGGCATCCAGGTCGCGAGCGATCACAACGACCTCGAGACCCCCACTATCATCTCCAACAGCAGCAGCTCGTGCGCGGTGGTCTGGGTGGACTGGTACCCCAGCGACCCCATCTATCCCCGCGTCAAATGCCAGAAACTCGCTCTATCGACCGGGGCTTTGCAGTGGGGCTCCCCTCCAGGTCCCACGAGCTCAGTGCCAGTCTCCAACAACATCGCGCCGGAGAATACGCCCTGCATAACTACCGACGGTGGGGGCGGCGCGATCGTCGCCTGGAACGACGATAGAAGCTCGTCACGCAACATCTACGCTCAGAAGCTCTCAGGGGCCGACGGTGGTCTTGCCTGGGGAGTCGATGCGATAGCCCTGCGGACAGGCAACGGAAACCCTGCTTTGGGCGCTTCGGTGTCCAAAATGACCGACGACCGGAGCGGCGGCGCGATCGTAGCGTGGGAGGACACCAGGGGCATCTATGCCCAGCGGGTCGGCGGAAGCGGGACTNTCCAATGGATGACTAATGGCGTTGCNCTNTCGGCNGGAGCGAGCAAAGCCATGCCTGAGATTACATTGGACGGCCAATCGGGAGCGATAGTGAGCTGGGCCGACCCGCGCAGTGGCCCCGCGCAGTACAACGTGTACGCGCAGAGGATCGGAGCCGACGGCCTGGTGAAGTGGGCCACCAACGGCGTCGCGGTCTGCGCGGTCGCCGACACGGCCGCGGCCACCGACATCCACCCGTACATCGCCACCGACATGACCGGGGGTGGAGCCATAGTGACCTGGCACGACAGCAGGGCGGGCGGTGGCGGCAGCAAGGTCTACGCGCAGCGCGTATCTAACGGCGCGCCCGGCCTTGAAGGCATCGCGCCTTCTCAAGCCACACCCGGCGGCACCCTCAATGCGGACGTCTCGGGCGCGGGCTTCTTCAGCACCACGTACTACTATGGCCCCTATCTGCCGGCGGCAAAGCTCAAGAGGGGTTCGACCGAGATATGGGCCACGGACGTCACGCTGCTGAGCGACGCGGATATCGGCTGCAGGTTCAATCTGGCTTCCGCTCCGCTGGGCCGCTACGACCTCTACTTCATCAACCCCGACGGGCAGTCGGCCGTGAAAGCGGGAGCCTTGACGGTAGTCGCCGCCAAGCCGGCGATAGCCGGGCTGTCTTCGACGACGGCCACCCCCGGGGACGTCCTGACGATAACGGGTAACAACTTCGGAGACGCCCGCGGAGGAGCCGGCGGCGTTGCGGCAGGTGGAGCCGGTGAGCCGTCTTACGTCTCCTTCGGCGGGATACACGCCAATGACTACGTCTCCTGGAGCAACACCAGGATACAGGTGTACGTGCCGTCCAGCGCGACCAGCGGCAACGTGTCAGTGGTCACCAGCGCCGGGGCGTCGAACACCAGGGCCGTCTCGATCACGTACCCGACCTGGTACCTCGCCGAGGGCTCGACCGCGTGGGGTTTCGACTGCTGGCTGTCCATCATCAACCCGAACAAGAGCGCGGTGACCTGCAACATCACCTACATGCCCACCGATGGCGGCAACGTCACCCAGCAGGTGACCCTCGGCGCCCAGAGCCGGGCCACCGTGTATCCAAAAGACAAGCTCGCAGGAAAAGACTTCTCGACCAGGGTCCAGTGCACCGACAAGACTAAGACCATAGCGGTGGACCGCACCATGACGTGGACCGGCACGGGCGCCACGACCCCCGAGGCCCATTCCTCGGTGGGCGTCACCTCGCCCGCCAAAGCCTGGTTCCTCCCCGAGGGCTCGACCGCCTGGGGCTTCGAGTGCTGGCTGCTGATACAGAACCCCAACCCGAAGGCGGTCACCGCGCACGTGACCTACATGATCGAGGGCGGCGCGCCGGTCAACAAGGACAAGGAGATACCGGCCAACTCGCGCAAGACCTTCAACGTCGCCGACGACGTCGGCAACAAGGACACATCGATCCAGGTCTCCTGCGAGGAGGGCATAATCCCCGAGCGCGCCATGTACCGCAATAAGAGGCGCGAGGGTCACGACTCGATCGGCACTACCACCTCGGCGACCGACTACTTCCTCGCCGAGGGGACTTCCGCATGGGGATTCACCAGCTACGTGCTGGTGCAGAACCCCGGCGCCGAAGGCGCCCAGATAACATTGACTTACATGACACCCGCAGGCCCCGCGAGCCAATCACCGTTCACAATGCCCGCCAAGTCGCGAAAGACCATTCGAGTTAACGACGTGCCGGGCATGGGCAACACCGACTTCTCCACCCACGTGCACAGCAACGTGCCCATAATCGCCGAGAGGTCGATGTACTGGGACAACGGTACCGGCGAGGCGTGCCACGACTCGATCGGCATGGACGCGCCGCACACCACTTTCTACCTGCCCGACGGTCAGGTGGGAAGCGACGTGGAGACCTTCACCCTGGTGCAGAACCCCAACGCCACTCCCGTGAACATCACCGTCACGTATCTCCTGCCGTCGGGCGCGCCGGTGACCTTCAACGACTCCGTGCCCGCGAACTCCCGCAAGACCTACAACATGAAGGACAAGGGCGTAAGCGGCCAGGCGGGCATCGTGGTGACTTCCACCACAGCCGGCAAGAAGATCATGTGCGAGCGGTCCATGTACTTCTTCAACAGGGGAGCCGGCACCGATACCATCGGGGGCTACTCGGACTAGAAAAACCGAGGACGAACGCACCATGGGGTCAGGCGCCGTGGTGCGTTCGGGTTAACGCTCTGACCCAGGTGGACAAACTGTTCTGTCGCATTGTAATCTTTCCATTCAGTACAATGGATACCGAATGGGGGCATCGATGAAGAAATATGACCTTATAGTGGTTGGTGCAGGCCCCGGAGGCTCCGCGGCGGCCAAGACCGCGGCTGAATCCGGGCTCAAGACCATCTTCTTCGAGCGCGGCACTGTCCCAGGGGAGAAGAACGTCTCCGGCACGGGGCTCAGCCCCAAGTGCTTCCGCGACTTCGACTTCATGCGCGCGATGAACCTGCCACACGAGCGCGTGGCTACCATGGCCACGCTGCACCTGTCCGACGAGCGCAACGTCGAGACCAACATGTTTTCCTTTACCCCGTCGATCAACGCGCCTTACCCGGAGGCGGGCAAGTACCTGACCAGAAACGTCTACCGCAGCGAACTCGACCCCTGGCTGGCCTCCCTCGCCACGGCCGCGGGGGCGGAGCTTCAGACGTCGACCAAAGTGACGGGCGTCACCCGCGACAGCGCCGGCAGGATCGACGGCGTGAAGACCGACCGCGGCGAGGCGTTCAAGGCCGACCTGGTCATCGGCGCGGACGGGGTCATCTCGACGGTGGCCCGCACCGCCGGAATAAGGGACAAGTGGGACCCGTCGGAGGTCGCGATGATACTGAACGTCGACTTCGGCGCGCGGCGCGAGGACATCGACCTGGTGATAGGCGGCAACGCGCTGCACTACTGGTACTCCGCGCTCTTCCCCGTCGGCTACAGTTTCTTCTCCGCCGAGGGCTGCCATATCGGCCTCGGCTGCTACATGGACTGGTGGAAGAAAAACCCGCACTACTACCTGGACAAGCTCTTCGCATTGGAGGGCGTGCAGCAGCAGATCAAGCTCTGTAAAGCCGAGGCGCGGGAGTTTCAGAACCACATGGTCACGTTNCTCACNAACCCGACGACGACTTATGGGGACTCGGTNATGCTGATCGGCGACGCCGCCGGCTTCGCCTGCCCCTTCGAGGCGGAGGGCGTGTACTACGCCATGTACTCGGGCATGCTGGCCGGGCGGGTGGCAAAGAAAGCGCTGGAGCGCGGAGACGTGTCGGCCCGTTCCCTTGCCGAGTACGAGCGCCTCTGGCACGACTCCCCGATCGGGGAGGAGTTCATCGGCGGCGAGGCGATAGAGGGGTTCGTGCGGGGGATCGGCTTCAACCCCGACGCGGGCCGCTGGGCGATCCCGATGATCAACGACGCGATGTACGGCCTGCTCAACGTCGCCGAGTCGCACACCGAGAGCGCCCGCAACCTGCCGGCGCTGCTGACGCCCTACCTCCCGCAACTGGTGGAGACGCTCGCCAGGGACCTGGTCCCGCTCGGCATCAGCCTGTCGAAGCCGCCGGCCAGGCCNCCCGACGCCAGGGTCGCGAAGGCATTGAATTGGCTGCTCCCCAAGGTGCTGCCTTTCCTCGCCAGGCNCGCGGCGCGGACCGAGAACAGGTATTCCGAGGTGACGACACCTCTGCTGATGGAGTATTTCGCCAAGCCCTTCGTGCAGGCGAAGGCTCGCCGACTCGAGGAGGACGGACGATGAACACGCGAGATTTCACCCGCCTGGTGTACAAGGACGTGCCTGACGTCGACTTCCTCTCCGCGGACAGAGAGACCTGCGAGGGCTGCGGCAACTGCGTGGTCGTCTGCCCCATGTTCCTCTGGAAGCTCGAGGGCAAGAAGGCGTCNCTGGCAGAAGACTACGAAGANAAGTGCCTCGAGTGCGGCGCGTGCTGGCAGGTCTGCGAGTGCGGAGCCATCTCCTTTGACTTCCCCGGTGGCGGCAAGGGTATAGTGGTCAAGTACGGCTAGGAGACCGACCGCCGGAGGCCGAAGCTATGTCCAATATCGATTGCTGCGACTGGAGCGAGTGCAACCAGTGCGGCACCTGCCTGACAGTACCTCGGCTCAGTCGCCGCCGAGGAGCTCGATTCGGCGGTGCAGAGCTTCATACCCGCGCCGGGCGCCAAGCCGTCAAAACCCTCGTCGATTCCCAGCAATCTGCATTACTGATGCATTCGAACCGCGCGGCAAATGCCATATTGATCCTGTCGCTCGCGCTGCTGTTGTCTGTGACGCTGCTCGCGGGTTGTGGGGGAACAGGAACGCCTTCACCGCTGTCCGCTGGCTCGGCGCGCCAGATGCTCGCGCAGGACGGGAAAGAGGTGGGGGCATACCTGGCTGACATGGAAGGCATCCTCTCGTCCAAGGCATCTTCCATACAGCAGCGGAGAAGCGCAACGGCCTTGGTCGCGAGGGAGTACGAGGTGTTCTCACCCGGGACTTTCGAAAATCCGACCGCCTCGGCGTGGAACAAGGTAGTAGATACCTCAAAGCGCAAGAAGGTCATCTACGGCACGCTCTACGGCCTGGCAAATAAGAAGCTCGTCGCCCTGAACGGGCGCCAGTTCAACGCGAGTGGCGTTCCCGAGAACGTCTCGGGCGCCGCCGAGAAATACTACGTCGCGGTCGATAACCTCAACAGCCTCAAGGATTTCGAGGAACTGCTTGCCGAGCACACCACGGGAGACGGAACCAGGGTAAACAGGAGCAACCCCCCACCTCAGGGGGCCTCGGTCGGCCTGGGTGCCTTCGGAGGGGCGTTCGTCAGCTTCGACTGGGACCATGCCACTGGAAGGATTAAACTGTTCAGGTACGACGCGGACCCGCAGTTGAGCACCTCTGGCGCGCCCGTCACCGTTCCGGAGATGGAGCAGTACTTCATCGGCCTGGCGAAGGCGCGTCTCGCGGAAGCGCACATCATTCTCAGTGGGAAATGATCGAGTATCCAACAAGCGGGCTGGCCAGGGGCACGCGTCGGAACTGACAAAGGAGAGTAAGTGTTAGGGCGTCTAATGAGGAGGGTCTTCAGCAAGTACGTCGCCGCAGTCGTCCTGCTGATCCTGATCGTGTCCGGCGTCTTTGCGCTGTACGCCTACCTCAACGAACCGACTTCAAAAGATCGCAACTACAACCAGCTCCAGAAGGTCGACAGGTCCAGGAATTCTTTTTCGTTCGCCGCCTTCGGGGACAACAAGGAATCGGTGAAGACCTTCGGCCACATCGTCGACCTGCTCAACAAGTCCGACGTCGCCTTCGCCTTCGACGACGGGGACCTGGTGCTGGACGGCGACATCGAGCAGTACCGCTTCTTCCTGAAGCAGGCCGACAGGCTCCACAAACCACTGCTCACCGCGATCGGCAACCACGAGACTTACCTCAACGGCCGGGGTAACTACTATGACCTCTTCGGGCCCTTCAGCTACTCGTTCACGGTGGGGCGGAGTTACTTCATCGTCTGCGACGACGCCAACGAGAAGGGACTCGGCGGCTTCCAGATGGAGTGGCTGCGCGGCGAGCTCGAAAAGAGCAGGGCATACCGCAACCGCTTCGTCTTCATGCACGTGCCGCTCTACGACCCGAGGGCCGACGCGCAGGGGTTGGAGCACGGGCTGCAGGACCCGGTGGAGGCAAAGAAGATCAACGACCTCCTGGACCGCTACGACGTCACCATGCTCTTCACCTCGCACATCCACGGCTACTTCACGGGTAAATGGGGGAAGACTCCATATATCATCACCGGCGGGGCGGGCGCCGAGCTCGTGGGCACCAACAGCACAAACTACTTCTACCACTACATCGACGTGAGAGTCTCCGACTCGGGCGTCCGCTACTACGTGGTGAAGATCCCCAGTCCCGGGGACAACTACGTGGTCAGGCTGCTGCACAACCTGTGGCTGTATACGTATGCGTTCCTGGCGCTGCATTTCTTCGACATCGTGCTGGGGCTGTGCGGGTTGTACCTGGTGCTATTCGTGCTCTACCAGCTGGAGAAGCGGATCGAGCGGCGCGGAGTGGAGAAGGCCGAGGAGCCCGACCTCGAATCGTGAGTCGCTCGACCGACTCAAATCTGCCCAGGATCACGCTCGAGCCCTGAAAAACGCAATAAAGTGGTCTGACCCCTTTGTTGCGTTTTTGTCAGCCGCCCGCGAGTGCGAAAATGACCAGCAGCTCGTCACCCTCATGCAGCATCTCATCGGAATCGATCGTGCCCGCGTCCACTCGCGCAAGCCGCATGCTGCGGTGGAACTTGAGTGACTCCTCGTCCCAGAGTCCATCGGGGAGGCAAGCGGCGTAAGTCTTTCCGAGCGTGACGAGCAGGTCTCCGGCGGTCGAGCCGTCGGGGATCTCGAAGTCGGCTTCACGCTCCCCGACGTAGCGCCGGAACAGGCCGGCGAAGCGGACCTTGACCTTCACCTCGCAGCCCTCCAGGAAATCAGAGTGACCGTTCTAGACGCCCAGCTTCTCGGCCAGGTAGCCCAGGCCGTACTTGTCGAGCGTCTCGCGCGTCGGCTTTCCATCGGCGTCCAGGCCGCGGAGCTCGTAGAACTCCTTGAGCATCCTGTCCATGTCGGGCACCGACCCGGCGATCATGCCGTCATCGACAGGAGTCATGATCCTCTCGCCGATCTTGTCGTCTTCGCCCCTGGCTCCCCAGATGGTGCCGAGGGCGCGCTGCAGGAACCAGATCCGCGTNCCGGCCTCCATCATCGATTCGATGGTGTAGCCGTAGCCGGCGACCAGGTTGAACGCCTCCACCCATTGCGTAAGGGTGAGCGAGCTCGCGGGGAACTCGCACCAGCAGGCCGAGTTGCAGATGCTGCCGATGTCGGTGGTCACGGCGGTCCCGAACGCCTTGTGCTCGGCGGACATCGGCTGGAACAGCATGTCCAGGCCGACCTCCGGGTACTCTATCGCGCCCCACTCCCACAGGAACGTGAGGTTCGACACGTGGCAGGCGCCACGCACCCCGATGGCGTTCGCGAGCCCGTCTCCCCAGTTGCAGCGCGGGTCGTGCATGGCCGACTCCAGGCCCTTGGAGTCGGTGAGGAACTTCTCGCTGCCGGCGCCGATCTCTTCAGAAGCCTTGCGCGAGCCCTTGGCCATGAGCTGCGCGAGCTTGCCTTCCTTCATCGCGATCTTGGGCAGCAGGTCGAGTACGGTGTCGATGTCGCCCCAATCCAGCTTGACGTCGTCGTAGTCCTCAGGCTTGAGGATGCCCTCCTCGAAGCAGCTCATCGCCCAGGCGATCGTCGAGCCGCAGGTCATCGTGTCCATCCCCAGCCGGTTGCAGATGTCGTTGGCCTTGCACACCGCCTCCAGGTTCGGGTTCATCATCATCGTGCCGAAGACGGCGATGGTCTCGTACTCCGGCCCCGGTCCCTCCGCGACCGCNTAGGGACCCTCCTCGACCTTCACCACGGGCTTGCACTTGACCGCGCAGCCGCGGCAGGAGTCGGTGTCNGTCCGGATGGTGTCGGACATCGCGATCCCGCTCAGGGTCTCCGGGCCCTCCATCCAGGAGCCGATCGACCAGTTCTTGGTGGGCACGTCGCCCTCCATCATCTTGAGCTCCATGTTGCAGGCGGTGCCGAACGCCTTGAGCGCGTTGCAGAATATGTTCTCCTCCACCTGCGGCCGCACGGTGTTCTGCCAGAACTCCTTGAACCCCTCGGGGTCGGCGAAGTCCGACTTTTTGCCGCCCTTGGCGACGAACGCCTTGAGGTTCTTCGAGCCCATCACGGTGCCCATGCCCGCGCGGCCGAAGTGGTGGCCGTAGTCGTTGGTGATGCTGCCGAACGGCACCCCGTTCTCGGAGGCGGGGCCGATCGCGCAGACCTTGTGCTGCTTGCCGTGNTTCTCCTTGAGCGCGTCGGTGGTCTCGAAGATGTCCNTGCCCCAGAGGTCGGGCGCCTCCACCAGCTCGGCCTTCTCGTCCTCGAGCAGGAGGTANACGGGGTTGGCGGCCTTGCCCTTGAAGATGACGGCGTCGTAGCCGCACCTCTTCAGCTCGGGCCCGAAGTTGCCACCGCAGCTGGCCTGCCCCCAGATGCCGGTCAGGGGCGAGCGCGCGCCGACGGACAGGCGGCTGGTGCCATACATGCCGGTGCCGGCCATGGGTCCGGTCGCGAAGATGAGCAGCGCGTCCTCGTCCAGGGGTTCCGCGCCGAGGTTCCCGCGGTCGTAGATGAGCTTGGCGGCGAGACCCACCCCGCCGACGTACTGCTTGTAGATGTCTTCATCGAGCTCGAGCTCCTCGACCTTCCCGGAGCTGAGGTCGACGTCGAGCACCTTGCCGGTGTTACCGTACATTTGAGGTCCCCCTGTTTACAGTAGAAAGAAGTGCCTGACCCTTTTGGGGCTTTTTTTCTACTTTACCGACAGCAACTTGGTCATCCGCGTCAGGGCCACGGTGTGGGCGAACATCCCCTTGATCTTCAGCTCCTTTTTCATGAGCTTCTTGATGACCATCCGACCGGTCTCGTCGAAGTAGTACGGCATTCCCATCTTGATCTCTATGTTCGCGAGCTCGAGCAGTGTCGTGGCGTCGGTCTCGATCTCGAGGATAGGCGTTCCGACCTTGCCCTTGCTGACCGTCAGGCTGCTCCCCGTGAACTCCATCGTCATCTCGGTCTCGGCGTCGCTGGCCGTGATCCAGATCGTGCCACGCAGCTTGTTGAAATCTTTCATGCGCTCGGGCTTGTTCTTGATGTTGGTCTTGATCATGTCCGCGATCATGGACGCCATGCCCGCCTCTTCCGCGCCAGGCGCCATTGTTATGTCTGGCTCGCCACCGGCCATGCTACCCCCTAGTTTCTCGTGTGCCTTCCGGCCGGATCACCACGCCTTCTTCAGGACGTCCATGATCTGATCGGTCTCGAAGACCATCGTCGGGTTGTATACTATCGCGCCATCCGACAGCGCCAGCTCCGCGACCTCGAGGAGCCCATCCTCGGGAACTCCGGCGTCACGCAGCCTCTGCGGGATACCGAGCTTCTTGGTGAACTCTGCAATCGCGTCGATGGCCAGCTCCGCCGCCTCGGTGTCGCTCTTGCCCCTGGTGTCCAGGCCCATGGTGGTGGCGATAAGCGCGTAGCGGTCCGCCGCGTCCTCTAGGTTGAACCTCATACTGTGCGGGAGCACGATGCTGTTCGCCAGGCCGTGCGGCACCTTGAACACGCCGCCCAGCGAGTGCGCCAGCGCGTGCGGCAGGCCCACCTGGGCATTGTCGAACGCGACGCCCGCGATCGTGGCCGCGCACTGCTGCTGGCCGCGCGCGAGAAGGTCGGACCCGTCCTCGACGCACCTGGGCAGGTACTCGTAGATGAGCCTGATGGCCTGCAGCGCCATCGCGTCGGCGATGGGCGAGGCCTGCAACGTGTGGATCGACTCGACGGCGTGGGTGAAAGCGTCCATGCCCGTGGTGGCGGTCAGCCCTTTGGGCAGCCCCGCGACGATCGTCGGGTCGAGTATGCCCACGTTCGGGATCATGTTGGTGTCGGAGAACAGCAGCTTCCGGTTCCTGTCCCAGTCCTTGACCACGGCGGTCATGGTCGCCTCGCTGCCGGTGCCCGACGTGGTCGGGACCACGATGTGGGGAGTCTGCGG
>JGI24134J36421_10000577_pt1 | contig 11621 bp, 10 predicted proteins | sample BarGraNGADG00312_FD_36421 | JGI IMG/M metagenome (IMG submission 36421) | reverse complement strand
TGCCACACGTCCACATACGGATGCCCGAGCACGCGCACGTGCTCACCTCCCGGCATGGCGGCCACCTCGGCCGCGATCCGCGACTCCTTGCTCCCCGGCACCAGGTGGTCGACCAGGACGCCCAGCCGGCGGTCGGCGCCCGGCGCGAAGTCCGCGACAGCGTCGACGAGGTGGTCGACTCCATCGAGCATCTCGACCACGACCCCCTCGATCCGCAAGTCGTCGCCCCACACCCTCTCGACGAGCTCCGCGTCGTGCTTGCCCTCGACCCAGATCCGGCTGGCGCGCGCAACTCGTGCCGGCGCGCCGGCCACGGCTCGCGAGCCCGAGGCAGTTCGGGTCGGCGATGGCGCGGCCACCGCTCGGCGCGGCGCCACGAGCTCGACGGGCTTCCCGTCGACCCAGAATCCCGGGCCGAGCTCGAACGTCCTGGTGCGACCGCGGCGGTTCTCGAGCACCACCACGTGCATCCCGCCGGACTTCTCCAGCCGGACGACGGCGCCGACCCACCCGGTCTCGACGTCCTCGACCACCAGACCGGTCTCGGCCGGCACCGGGACCGTGATCGGGTGCGTCGGCGGATGCGTGGACCGCGCACCCTTGGCCAGCACATCGGGGCCGTAGCGGTCCTCCCAGGTCATGCGCAGGAGCCTAGGCTTCGCCGCACCGCCCGCCGCCCGGGACACGCGGTCGCGCTCGACGCGGGCCCGGCGTCGTAGGATTGGCACTCAGAGGTGCCGAGTGCTACCCGGCGCACTGCGGGAGGTGACATGAGCGAGGAACGCAGGCTCCAGGTGCTGCGGGCGATCGTGGACGACTACGTCCAGACCCACGAGCCGGTCGGGTCGCGGGTGCTCGTCGAGCGTCATGGTCTGGCCGTCTCGCCGGCCACGATCCGCAACGACATGGCGGCGCTCGAGGAAGCCGGGCTGATCCAGCAGCCCCACACCTCGGCCGGTCGGATCCCGACCGACAAGGGCTACCGACTGTTCGTGGACCGGCTCTCGACGATCAAGCACGTCTCGACACCCGAGCGTCGCGCGATCCAGACGCTGCTCGAGGGCGCCGTGGACCTGGACGACGTCGTCGACCGCTCGGTCCGGCTCCTCGCCCAGCTGACGCACCAGGTCGCCGTCGTGCAGTACCCGTCGTTGCGCCGATCGACGCTGCGNCACGTCGAGCTCGTTCCGCTGGGCCCGACGCGGGTTCTCGTCGTCCTCATCACCGACAACGGGCGGGTCGAGCAGCGTGCGCTCGAGCTCGAGCGGGTGCCCGACCCGAACGTGGTCAGCGAGCTGCGCGCCCGGCTCAACGCCGTCGCGGCCGGGCGTCGCCTCGCGGAGCTGCAGCTCGTTCTCGCCGACCTGCCCGCGGTCTTCCCGCTCGACGACCAGGCGATGGTCCGCACNGTCGTCCGAGTCGTCGAGGAGACGCTCGCGGAGGACGGCGAAGAGCGGATCGTGCTTGCGGGCACGGCGAATCTGGCGAGGTTCGGGGACGATTTCAGCCGCACCATCAGGCCGGTTCTCGAAGCACTCGAGGAGCAGGTCGTGCTCCTCGGACTGCTCACCGAGATGGCCGAGGACTCCGGCGGCATCGCGGTGCGGATCGGTCACGAGAACCTGCACGAGGGCCTCGCCGAGACCTCGATCGTCGCGACCGGGTANGGCTCCGACGGCGACACCGTGGCCCGGATCGGCGCCCTCGGACCGACTCGGATGGACTATCCGGGCACGATCGCCGCGGTGCGCGCGGTGGCCCGGTACCTCTCCCGGGCGCTGGCCGGCTGACGTGCGACGCATGCACCTCCTGCCAGTGCTCTTCCTCGACCCAGAAGGCGATCAGTGACCGACTACTACGACGTTCTCGGAGTGTCCCGGGACGCGACGCCGGACCAGATCAAGAAGGCGTACCGCAAGCTCGCGCGCGAGTCGCACCCGGACGTCTCCGACGGCCAGGGCGCCGAGGAACGGTTCAAGGACGTCTCCCGCGCGTACGAGGTGCTCTCCAACTCGGAGAAGCGTCGCGCCTACGACATGGGCGCGGACCCGGCGTCGCCGGGCGGTAGTGGGTTCGGTGGGGGCTTCGGCTTCCAGGACATCTTCGAGACGGTGTTCGGTGCTGCGACGGGCGGGCAGCGTGGGCCGACGCCACGCGCTCGCCGCGGGCAGGACGCGCTGATCCGAGTGGACATCGACCTGACCGAGGCGGCGTTCGGCGCGCACCGGGAGATTCCCGTCGACACCGCCGTCGTGTGCCCGACGTGCGCGGGGACCTGTTGTCGCCCGGGCTCGAGCCCGCAGACCTGCNGGGTGTGCGGCGGTCGGGGCGTGACGCAGCGGGTTGCCCGGTCGTTCCTCGGTCAGGTGATGACCTCGAGCCCGTGTGCGGCCTGTCACGGCTTCGGCACCGTCATCCCGGAGCCCTGCCCGGACTGCTCGGGTGAGGGCAGGGTGCGGAGCCGTCGCACTCTCGCGGTGGACATCCCGGCCGGTGTCGACACCGGAACGCGGATCCGGCTCACCGGTCAGGGCGAGGCGGGTCCCGCGGGTGGTCCCACGGGTGACATCTACGTCGAGATCCGCGAGCGCGTCCACGATGTCTTCGTCCGCCGCGGCGACGACCTGCACGCGACTCTCACGATCCCGATGACCGCGGCCGCTCTGGGCACCCTGCTGACCCTCGACACGCTGGACGGCACGCAGGACGTCGATCTCCGGCCCGGGACGCAACCCGGCGAGGTCATCACCCTGCACGGTCTCGGCGTCGGGCATCTGCACTCGGGTGGTCGTGGCGACCTCAACGTGCACGTCGAGGTCCAGGTCCCGACCACGCTCGACGACGAGCAGGAGCGGCTCNTGCGCGANCTGGCGACCGCTCGCGCCGAAGAGCGACCCGCATCCCGGCTCTCGCCCACCCAGCCAGGGGTCTTCTCGCGGCTCAAGGACAAGTTCGCCGGTCGATGAGCGCGCCGGGTCGCCGAGCTGGTCGTCGCCGGCGGAGCGGCTCGGTCGGTGGGAGTGGTCCCCGCGTCTCAGNCGACCGTGAACGTGACCGACGTNGAGTTGTGGTGCGGATCCACCGCCAGCCCGGCTACGTCGGGCTCCCAGATCTCGAGCACGTAGTCGCCAGGGTCCAGGGTCACCGCGAAGCTGAACGGGCCGATGGCCCCGTTCGCCCCCGCCGTCGTGAAGCCCTTCGACACCGACTCGTGGGTCGCGGCGTCGGTGACCTCCCAGACGAGGTTCGCCTCGAATGCCGTCCCGACGCCGCTCACCNGGACGNTGGGCCCGTGGACGGTCTCGCCATCGGCCGGGTGCGCGATCACGTTCGGGCTGGGAGTCGTGGACGGGCTCGGCGAGGCCGGCGGCGTCGTCTCGGTGGGCGAGGCGCTCGCGGGAGTGCTGGGCCCGGTCGAGCTGGGGCTGGTGCCCGCTCGAGGGCCGGCACAACCGGCGAGAAGGACAAGGCCGAGGAACACCGCCAGTGGCAGGCCGCGGTGCCCAGTGCGTGATGGTCGAGCCATGGGTCGATTCACGTCGCCTCCGAGTCGAGTGGTCCAGCGCTGAGCAGTCAACTCTGTGTGGTGCCCGGCGGCAAGCACCGCACTAGCCTGTGTCCCATGCCGGATCCCGAAACCGAGCCAAGCTGCCTCTTCTGCCGCATCGTTGCGGGCGAGATACCAGTCACGATCGTGGCGTCCAGCGACAGCTCCATCGCCTTTCGGGACATCACGCCGCAAGCCCCTCTGCACGTCCTCGTGGTCCCGCGCCTCCACTTGTCCGACGTCGCGACGCTCGCCGCCCAAGCACCGGACGTGCTCGCCGACGTCGTCGCGCTCGCCGCGAGTGTGGCCGCGAGCGAGGCCGATGGCCAGTTCCGACTCATCTTCAACACCGGAGCTCGATCCGGGCAATCCGTCTTCCATGTTCACGGCCACGTGATCGGTGGCGCCGAGCTCGGGTGGTCGCCGGCCTGAACGGTCGGTGGCCGGGATCTCCGGGCCGCGGGCTCGTGTCGGCGGGTGCTGGATAGCATGGAGCGGTACGCGGACGCCGATCATGACGGACGCCCCGATCGAGGAGGACGTAGGCCGTCGGCCGACCTCATGGTAGAGAGCAGCAGCGAGCGTCCCGCAGGTCCCCGAGCGAGCCGGGTTCAGCACCGGATCACGGTTCCGGAGCACGTTCCGATGGCCGAGCTGCTCGGCAGCGCCGATGAGATCCTCCGTTCGATCGAACGCGGCTTCGCGAGCGTCGACATCCTGGCCCGTGGCAACGAGATCTCGCTCGACGGCCCGGCCGGCGACGTGAGCCTGGTCGAGCGGCTCATCGACGAGCTCGGCGCCGTCGCGGCGAGCGGCACGCCGCTGACCCCGGAGGTCGTCACCCGCGCGATCGGGATGCTCACGACCTCGCCGGCCGGCCGGCCGGCCGAGGTCCTCATGACGAACATCCTGTCCAGCCGGGGCCGGACCATCCGGCCGAAGACGGTCGGCCAGAAGCACTACGTCGACGCGATCGACCTGCACACCATCACCTTCGGCATCGGACCGGCCGGTACCGGCAAGACCTACCTCGCGATGGCAAAGGCCGTCCAGGCGCTGCAGGCGAAGCAGGTCAATCGGATCGTGCTGACCCGGCCCGCGGTCGAGGCAGGCGAACGGCTCGGCTTCCTGCCCGGCACCCTGAGCGACAAGATCGATCCCTACCTGCGCCCGCTCTACGACGCGTTGCACGACATGCTCGACCCGGACTCGATCCCTCGGCTCATCGAGGCCGGCACGATCGAGGTGGCACCGCTGGCCTACATGCGCGGCCGGACGCTCAACGACGCATTCATCGTCCTCGACGAGGCGCAGAACACCTCGGTCGACCAGATGAAGATGTTCTTGACCCGCCTCGGCTTCGGCGCCCGGATGGTCGTCACCGGTGACGTCACGCAGGTCGACCTCCCGGGTGGGACGACGTCGGGCCTACGGGTGGTCCAGGAGATCCTCGGGGGCGTCGACGACGTCTCGTTCTGCTGGCTGACCAGCGCGGACGTCGTCCGCCACCGGTTGGTCAGCGACATCATCGATGCCTACGCCCGGTGGGACACGACTCGGGCCGCCGCAGCTGACTCGGCCCACTCCGCCGGCCGGGACCGGGGGAGGAACCGCCGATGAGCGTCGAGGTCAACAACGAGTCCGGGTACGCGGTCGACGAGGCCGAGTTCGCCGAGCTGGGCCGCTACGTGCTCGACGCGATGCACCTCCACCCCGAGACCGAGCTCTCGATCATGCTCGTCGAAGTGGACGTGATGGCTGAGCTGCACGTCCGCTGGATGGACGAACCAGGGCCCACGGACGTTCTTTCGTTCCCGATGGACGAGCTCCGGCCGGGCCGCGAGGGCGACGTGACTCCGCCGGGGCTGCTCGGCGACATCGTGCTCTGCCCGGAGGTGGCCGCGCAGCAGGCCCGGGTGGCCGGCCACTCGACCGCTGAGGAGCTGCTGCTGCTCGCCACCCACGGCATCCTGCACCTGCTCGGTTACGACCATGCCGAGACGGCGGAGGAGAAGGAGATGTTCGACCTGCAACGGCAACTCCTTCTCACCTTCCTCGCGCAGCGATGACGGGAGTCCCGGTCGGGCTGCTGCTCGTCCTCGGCGTGCTCGGGATCGCTCTCGCAACGGCGCTCAGTGCGGGGGAGGCGGCGATCGGCCGCTTGACCCGAACGGCGGTCGCCGAGCTCTCCGCGGTGCGACGACCGTGGGCCCGACGAACCCAAGCGCTCGCCGCGCGGCCGGACCGGACCGTGAGCGCCCTCGCCTTCGTCCGCTTGACGGCCGAGACGCTCTCGGCAGCCCTCGTCACTCTTGCGCTCGCGGCACTGCTGCCGTCGTGGTGGGTCGTGGTGGCGGCGGCCCTGGTGGCGAGCGTCGTGATCGCCTTGCTCCGGGTCCGGGTCGGCCCCCGCGCCCGCGGCCACCGGGCGCCATTGCGCGTTCTGCGCCTGCTGTCCCCGATCCTTGGCTGGGCGGCCCGTGTCGGCGGTCCCACCAGCGGCTTGTCCGGGCCGGTGCGCTGGTCGAAGCACCCGGACCCGGCGCGGGCCGATGCCGAGCTGCGCGACATCGTCGATCGGGTGAGTGAGTCGGAGCAGATCGAGGAGGACGAGCGCGACATGCTCCGCTCCGTCTTCACCCTCGGCAGCACCGCCGCGCGCGAGGTGATGGTGCCGCGAACCGACATGGTGACGATCGACGCCGGCACACCGTTGCGCAAGGCGATGTCGCTCTTCCTGCGGTCCGGCTACTCGCGGGTGCCGGTGATCGGCACCTCTGTCGACGACCTCCTCGGCGTCGTGTACCTCAAGGACGTCATCCGCCGGGTGCGGATGTCGGACGAGCACGAGGAGGACGCTGTCGAGACGGTGATGCGGCCGCCGGTGTACGTGCCGGAGTCGAAGCCGGTCGACGACCTGCTGCGTGACATGCAGGGCGGNTCGTCGCACATGGGCATCGTCGTGGACGAGTACGGCGGTGTCGCCGGGCTCGTCACGATCGAGGACGCCCTCGAGGAGATCGTCGGCGAGCTGACCGATGAGCACGACCACAGCGGGCCTGACGTCGAGGAGCTCGGNGACGGCGTGTACCGCATCCCGGCCCGGCTGCCNCTCGACGAGCTCGGCGAGCTGTTCGACCTGGAGATCGACGACGACGAGGTGGACACGGCCGCGGGCCTGCTGGCCAAGACGTGCGGGAAGGTGCCGATCCCCGGGACCGAGGCGACCNTCCGGGGTGTTCGGCTCCTCGCCGAGCGGTCGGAGGGCCGCCGGCACCGCATTGCGACCCTTCTGGTGAGACGCGCCGAGGACGAGCGGGACCATCGCGAGCCCGGGCATGGGACGGTAGACGGGTCCACGCTCTCGCGCGACACCTCGAGCCGTCGTCACCAGGAAGGCCAGCGTCGTGACTGAGTTCCGGTCCGGGTTCGCATCGATCATCGGGCGCCCGAACGCGGGCAAGTCGACTCTCACGAATGCACTCGTCGGAACGAAGGTCGCGATCACCTCGGCTCGGCCCCAAACAACCCGGCATGTAATCCGCGGGATCGTCCACCGACCGGACGCGCAGCTGGTCCTGGTGGACACGCCGGGTCTGCACCGCCCACGCACCCTGCTGGGGCAACGCCTGAACGATCTGGTCCGCGACACCCTGACCGAGGTCGACGTCGTCGTGTTCTGCCTGCCGGCGGACCAGAAGGTCGGGCCGGGCGACAAGTACATCGCCGCTCAGCTGGCCGAGCTCGGCCGTGGCAGCAGCGCCTCCCCGGTCGTGGCCGTCGCGACCAAGGCGGATCTGGTGGGCAAGCAGCGCCTCGCCGAGCACCTGCTCTCGATCAGTGCGCTCGGCGAGTGGGCCGACATCGTGCCCGTCTCGGCCACGGATGGCTACCAGGTCGACGTGCTGACCGACGTCGTGATCGGGCTGTTGCCGCCCGGGCCGGCGCTGTACCCCGACGGCGAGCTGACGGACGAGCCCGAGCTCATCATGATCGCGGAGCTGATCCGTGAAGCCGCTCTGGAAGGAGTGCGCGATGAGCTCCCGCACTCGCTCGCCGTCGTCGTCGACGAGATCGTGCCGCGTGAGGGACCAGAGCGCGCCGAGCCGATGCTCGACGTCCGGGTGAGCCTCTTCGTCGAGCGCGAGAGCCAGAAGGCGATCGTCATCGGCAAGGGCGGGTCGAGACTCAAGTACGTGGGCACCACGGCACGGCAGGGGATCGAGGCGCTCCTCGGTGCCCGGGTGTTCCTCGACCTGCGCGTCAAGGTTGCCAAGGACTGGCAGCGCGACCCGAAGCAGCTCCAGCGGTTGGGTTTCTGAGGCTCGGGGTGACGGGGATCAGCCAGGCTGTCCGCCGCGGTGTGCCCGAGGTGGACGCTCCGCGCGAGCCCCGCGTCTCCTACCGGGTGATCGCGGCAGGCGGCGCGGGGGTCCTGCTGCTCGGACTGATCGGCGTCTTCGCCGGGCCGCGCTGGGCGCCCGAGCGTTTCACGCCGACCATTGCGGTCGAGACGAGCAGCACGCAGATCGGCGGCGCCCGAACGCCGGTCGCGATCGGTACCTACCCGGTGCGGACCCAGGTGGTCTCGGTACAGCTCGACGGCGCACAGGTCGACGCCCAGGTCAGCATGCCCGTCGGGGCGCCTGGGCCGCGGCCGGCCGTCCTCTTCGTCCATGGCGCCGGCACCGGGAAGTACAGCCGCGCCTTCATCGACCAAGCGCGCACCCTGGCCAGCTCGGGCGTCATCACGATGGTGCCGAACAAGCGGCTCGACACCTACAGCACCCGGCACCGCAACTACGTCTCGATGGCGGATGACTACCTCCGCTCGTTCGAGAGCCTGGTCCGTTGGCCGGACGTCGACCCGGCGCGGGTCGGCGTCTACGGCGAGAGTGAGGGCGGTTGGATCGTCCCGGTGATGGCCGCGAAGAGTCCGGACGTCGCGTTCGCGATCCTTGTCTCGGCCCCCGTGGTGCCGCCCCGCGAGCAGGCGGCGTTCGCGGTCGACAACTACATGCGCAACACCGGCGTGCCATCCGCGCTGCGGCGGGCGATCCCGCGCCTCACCGGGATGAAGTTCCCCGGTGGCGGTTTCGAGTACCTGGACTTCGAGGTCTCGCCGTACCAGCGGCAGATGACGCAGCCGATCCTGATGGCCTACGGCACCGCGGACGCGTCGATGCCCATCATCCAGGGGCCCGAGCAGGTGATCGCCGATGTGGCGGTCGCCGGGAACACCGATGTCACGGTGCGTTACTACAGTGGCGCCAACCACGGCATCCGCGTCGCCGGCATCCTGGCGCCGGACTTCCTGCGCGACATCAGCGCGTGGGTCCTGGGACTCCCGGGCGACGCGCACGCCGAACCGCGGGTGGCGGGTGCGACGCCGTACCAGAAGTACCAAGCGGTGGTGGTCGGCGCACCGCGCTGGTACGCGAACGGCGACTGGCCCTTCGGGAGTGTTCTGCTGGGCGCCGTGCTGATCCTCCTCGGGCCGCTCGTCCTCCTCGTCGCGAGCATCTTCGGGCGTCGCCGGGTGGGCATCGCCCCGGACCTCCGATGGCCGCTGTTCTGGATGGGCGCCGGCTCGGTCGGCGCGATGCTGGGCCTGGTCGGCTACCTCTACTACGTCGCGCGGCTGGCGCTGAACTATCAGCAGGCGCCGCTGCAGGTCGGTGGCGGATGGGTCGTGCTGCGACTNNTCGGCATTGCCTCGGTGCTCGCCGCCTCGGTGGTCGGCCTGAGGCTTCTTGCCAAGCGCGAAAAGGTCCACCAGCAGATCGAGTCGTCCCGGACCGGGGTCTTCGTCGTCGGCACGACCGTCATCGGTTCGACCCTCCTGCTCCTCGCCCTCTCGTACTGGGGGGTGTTCCCCCTGGGCCTTGCCTAGGGTCGCCGGGAGGGGGCCGGCCCGCGCGCCGGGTCGCGTTCATCTCGGCGAGCGATTCTGGTGCCTGCCGGCACTCCGGTTTCGGACGATCCGGTGCGTACGCTGACCTCACGACGCTCAGTGCTGAGCCCGTGGTCGGGGAGGTGGCGATGTCGGATCGACGCCGTCGCACCATGACTGGCCCGTTGCTGTGCCTGAGGAGTCGGCGATGAGTGGCCCGCCGACCTCCGGTGGAGGCGCCGGTGACCGCGAGTCACGAAACGGGGATGACACCCTCTTCATCGACCTCGGCCCCGGCGACGGCCGCGACGAACCCTTGATGGACGTCGCGCCCCCGGCGGTCCCGCCGCCGCGACGGACGCTCCGACTGCCGGGGGGCGGCACTCGCTTCGCCTCGGTGTGCGCGGTGGCCCTGGCCGCGGTCGGGGTCTTCCTTCCGATGGTCCTCTCCGGCGGCCCCGCCTCGCGCGGCTGGCTCGAGCCCTACCCGCGCGAACCGCACCAGGCCTGGTCGGTCGCGGTGAAGAGCCTGGTCTCGGGCCCCGGGGCCGGCACCGCTCGGTTCGACCTCGTGCCGGGTGCCTCCGGTCGCACGCCGGCGAACATTCTGCCCTTCGGCAACACCTGGGTCACCTATGTCACGTCGGACGACGCGCTGCCGCGCCTCATCGGCATCGACAGCGGGACCGGCGCGCGCCGGTGGACCTACGAGGNCGGTGACTGGGGCCCGGCTCGAGTGTGCGCGGGCACTGCCGTGGGTGGCGCTCTCGTGTGCGTGGGACAGGCCGGTCCGGTCGGGACCGACACGCTGGTCGCCATCAACCTCGCCGACGGGCTCGAGGTCGCACGACAGCCCGTGTCGATCGACGCGAACTCGGTCACCGTCGTCGGCGACGACGTGGTCCTGGGCGCGTACGACGCGGTCACGCAGGAGTTCCTCGCCCAGCGGATCAACGTGTGGACCGGCGCGCTGGCCTGGGCCGCGCGCGTCGCGGACTCGGCGGGTCTCANCGGGACGAACCTGGAAGCGCAACAAGGGGGCGGACCCCCGATCCCCGCCCGACGCGCNTCCGGGGANTCGCAGGTCACCCGGTTTCCCNGGAGCNGNGGCGTGCTGACGTCGTTGATCGAGNTTCCCGGCCCGGGCGCGGTCATCGAGTCCACGGTCGACGCGCACGTCTGGCTCGACCTCTCGACGGGCGCTGTCCGGAGCCCGTCGACCCCCGGCACGGCGAACCGTCGTGACGACGGGAGCGTCGTGATCGACACCTCGTTGGCCAACCCCGACGCCTCGCTCACGATCCGCGCGAACGGGGTCTGGTGGGCGGGGCCGTCCGGGGTCGTACCGGTCGGCGCGGATCGCGAGATCGCGTTGCCGATCTGGACCGGCCCCGGTCAGACGGTGGTCGGTGGGCGCGAGGACTCACCTCCGATCATCGGTGTCCCGGCTGTGGGCACACCGGTCTCTGCCTATTCGAGTCTCGACGGTTCTCTGCTGTGGACGGCATCGCCCGACCGGACGGGATCACCCCCCAACGCGATCTTCGATGCCACGGTCGTCACGGCCCAGGACGTGTTCCTCCTCAGCGGGCCACGGTTGTGCGGGTACTCGTCCCAGCTTCCGATCGGATGGTCGTGCTGGGGGAGCGGGCCTCGGATCTGCGCGGTCGCCGCGGCGGACGGGACCGCGCTCTGGTGCTCGGACCTGTCTTCTGCCGCGGCCGCCGCACCCGGGGAGACGCCGGCTGCCGGCACGCAGCTCGCCGTCGGCAACCAGGTCACGGTGGTCGGCTGGGACGGGATGCGACTGATCGTGCACGACGCCGGGGGTCTGACCGCGGTGGACGGGAAGACGGGGGCGCCGGTCTGGAGCCTGCCGGCCGCCGCACTTCCTTCCGGTGGCCTTGTCGAGGCGGTCGACGGCCGGCTGGTCGCGGCCACCACCGCGCAGATCACGGTCTTGGCGCCGACGGCGCGGTGAAGACGGCGCCGCGACCGGCGAGACAGTGTGGAGCATCGCGGTGGCCCCGGACCAGCTGGTCGCGACGGCGGGTGGCCGGCTGATCCTGGTCGGTCCGACGTCGATCCGAGGCCTCGCACGGGCCGGATCATGACAAGGTGGCAGGCGTGAAGCGACACGGTCGTGACGGGGCCCCGCCTCCGCTCCTGATCGACCTGGGT
>JGI24134J36421_10000574_pt1 | contig 11648 bp, 7 predicted proteins | sample BarGraNGADG00312_FD_36421 | JGI IMG/M metagenome (IMG submission 36421) | reverse complement strand
TCTGCGGCGTCGGCGCGCTCGTCCTCGGATTCCTCGTGTTCGGCATTCGGCGCCTCGTGAAGTCGCGCCGCCAGCGCCGGGCCGAGACGCCCGACCCGCCCGACCGGCCCGACCCGCCCGACCCGCCGCGCCGCCCGCTCAGCTGCTGACCAAGATCCCGGTCGGGGAGACATGGGTGGTGGCACGCGTCTCCGACGCCGATCCGGGCCTGCTGCGCTTCTTCGCCGGGGTCGGGATCGGGCTCGACACGGCAGTCACGGTCGCCGCGCAGATCGAGCTCGGCGACGCCGCGGCTGCCGCGATCCGGCTCGTGCCGCGGCTCAGCGCCGACGGGTCCCGAACACCGACCGGGTGATCTCCCGGCCGCGCCGTGGCCGCCCGCCGCGACGGTAACCTTGGCCCGTGCATACGCAGGAAACCCCCGCCCCGCCGTCCGACCGCGACGACGCCTACGACGTCCACGCCATCCAGGACCGCTGGCTCCCCGTCTGGGACGCGCTCGCGCCGTTCCGCAGCGGCGACCCGACCGACGAGCGCCCGCACAAGTACGTGCTCGACATGTTCCCGTACCCCTCCGGCGACCTGCACATGGGGCACGCCGAGGCCTACGCGCTCGGCGACGTCATCGCGCGGTACTGGGTGCACCGCGGCTACAACGTCCTGCACCCGATCGGCTGGGACGCCTTCGGCCTGCCGGCCGAGAACGCGGCGATCTCGCGCGGTCTCGACCCGCGGAAGTGGACCTACCAGAACATCGCGCAGCAGAAGGCATCCATGCGCCGCTACGCGTGCTCCTTCGACTGGGACCGGGTGCTCGCCACCTGCGATCCCGGGTACTACCGGTGGAACCAGTGGCTGTTCCTCCAGCTGTACGAGCGCGGCCTCGCCTACCGGAAGCCGTCGATGGTCAACTGGTGCCCCAAGGACCAGACCGTGCTCGCGAACGAGCAGGTGGTCGCCGGGCGGTGCGAGCGTTGCGACACCCCGGTCACCAAGAAGAGGCTCACCCAGTGGTACCTGCGGATCACCGACTACGCGGACCGGCTGCTGGACGACCTCGAGACCCTCCAGGGCTCGTGGCCGGACAAGGTCATCGCGATGCAACGGAACTGGATCGGTCGCTCCGCCGGCGCGGACGTCCGCTTCCGGATCGAGGGTCGCGACGAGCCGGTGACGGTCTACACGACCAGGCCGGACACGCTGTACGGCGCGACGTTCTTCGTCGTCGCGGTCGACTCCGACCTGGCCGCCGAGCTGGCTGCCGGCGCCCCGGCTGAGGTTCAGCAGGCCTTCGCTACCTACCTGGACCAGGTCAAGGGGACGAGCGAGATCGACCGGCTCTCCACCGAGCGGCCGAAGACCGGCGTCTTCCTGCACCGGCACGCGGTGAACCCGGTCAACGGCGAGCTGCTGCCGATCTGGGTCAGCGACTACGTGCTGGCCGACTACGGCCACGGCGCGATCATGGCCGTGCCCGCACACGACCAGCGTGACCTCGACTTCGCCCGGGCCTTCGGGCTGCCGGTGCGCACCGTCCTGGACGTCCGCGACGCCGACGGCGCCCCCCTCGAGGACCCCGCCGAGTCCGGAACAGCGACCGCGGGGGACGGCGTGCTGGTCAATTCGGGCCCGCTGAACGGGCTGGCGAAGGCGGCGGCGATCGCCGCGATCGTCGAGAACCTCCAGCGGGACGGCGTCGGGCACGGCGCGACGAACTACCGGCTGCGCGACTGGCTGATCTCCCGGCAGCGCTACTGGGGGACGCCGATCCCGATCATCCACTGCGGGGCGTGCGGCGAGGTCCCGGTCCCGGCGGACCAGCTGCCCGTCGAGCTGCCCCCGACCGAGGGCCTGGACCTGAAGCCCAAGGGCACCTCGCCGCTGGGCGGGGCGACCGAGTGGCTCACGGTGGACTGCCCGAGGTGCGGCGGCCCGGCGCAGCGGGACACCGACACGATGGACACCTTCGTGGACTCGTCCTGGTACTTCCTGCGCTACCTCTCGCCGCAGCGCGACGACGTCGCGTTCGACCCCGCCGAAGCGAAGGCCTGGGCGCCGGTCGACCAGTACGTCGGCGGCGTGACGCACGCGATCCTGCACCTGCTGTACGCGCGCTTCTTCACCAAGGTCCTGAACGACATGGACCTGGTGGACTTCTCCGAGCCCTTCACCCGACTGCTCAACCAGGGCATGGTGCAGATGGATGGGTCCGCAATGAGCAAGTCGCGCGGCAACATGGTGCCGCTCTCCGAGACGCTGGACGAGTTCGGCGTCGACGCGATCCGGCTCACGATGGCGTTCTCCGGCCCGCCCGAGGACGACGTCGACTGGGCCGACGTCTCGCCGCACGGTTCCGCGAAGTTCCTGGCCCGGGCCTGGCGGCTCGCCCGCGACGTCACGAGTGCGCCGGGGGTGGACCCACGGACCGGGAGTACCGCGCTGCGCGCGATCACGCACAAGACCGTGCACGACGCTGCGGGCCTGGTCGAGTCCTTCAAGTTCAACGTGGTCGTGGCGCGCGTGATGGAGCTGGTCAACGCGACGCGCAAGGCGATCGACACCGGCGCCGGGGGAGCGGACCCCGCGGTGCGCGAGGCCGTCGAGGCCGTCGCCGTGCTGCTCTCGCTCTACGCGCCGTACACCGCCGAGGAGATGTGGTCGATGCTCGGCCACCAGCCGACGGTGGCCCGCGCGGGCTGGCCCGAGGTGGACCCGGCGCTGCTCGTCGAGGAGACAGTGACCTGCATCGTCCAGGTGGCCGGCAAGGTCCGGGACCGGCTCGAGGTCGCACCGTCGATCGGCGAGGACGAGCTGCGCGAGCTGGCGCTCGCCACGCCGGGCGTCCAGAGGGCGCTCGCCGGTGCGGGCGTGCGGACCGTCATCGTGCGCGCTCCGCGGCTCGTCAACGTGGTCCCGGTCTGAGCCGGGCTCACGGCGCGGCTGACATCTGCCCGCGGCGGGCGCCCCGGCCTAGGCTGGCGGTCTGATGGACAACGCACCCAGCCGAAGCCGGATCGCCGTCGTGACCGACTCGACGGCGTCGCTGCCGCCGGAGATGGCCGCGGCGGCCGGTATCGCGGTCGTTCCGCTGGACGTGATCATCGACGGCGTGGCCGGTCGCGAGGGCATCGACGTCAGCGCGAGCGAGTTGGTTGCCGCCCTCGAGCGCGGCGCCGGCGTGCGAACCTCGCAGCCTTCCCCGGAGACGTTCATGCGTGCCTATGCGCGCGCCGCCGCCGCCGGCGCCACCGAGATCGTCTCGGTTCACCTGTCCGGCGAGCTGTCCGGGACGGTGGCATCGGCGGAGCTCGCCGCGCTGTCGGCGACGGTGCCGGTTCACGTGGTGGACTCGCGGACCGTCGGGCTCGGCCTGGGTCTCGCGGTGCGGGCAGCGGCCCGGGCAGCGGCCCGCGGTGCCGATGGCGCCGACGTCGCCGCGCTCGCGTTGCGCCGCGCACTCGACTCGCGCGTCATGTTCACGGTCGCCACCCTCGAGCACCTGCGGCGTGGTGGCCGGCTGGGCGTCGCGGCGGCGGCGGTTGGGACGGTCCTCGGCCTCCGACCGGTGCTCGCGGTGCAGGACGGTCGGATCACGGTGACCGAGAAGATCCGCACGACGGCGCGCGCGCGAGCCCGGGTCGAGGCGTGGGCGATCGAAGAGGCCGCCCGACACCGTCGGGTCGAGCTGGCGGTGCACTACCTTGGTGATCCCGAGCCGGCCCGCGCGCTGGCTGAACGGCTCCGCTCACGGATCGGGCCCGCCGTCGAGGAGGTCGTCGTCGCGGAGGTCAGTGCGGTGGTCGGCGCCCACGCCGGGCCTGGCGTGCTGGCGGTCGTCGTGTGCGACGCCGACCTCGCGGACTGACGGCGCGGCCGGCGGCAGCAGGCCCGGGCTGAGACGTCGCCCGAGCCGCGTCAGACGTCCACAGGAGTCCTAGCGGCGGCGGATCCCGGTCCGGGTGGCCGCCGCGGCTCGGTGCCGTCGACGATTGCCTAGCGTGCCCGGGTGCGATCGGACGACAACCTCACCGCTGCCCTTGCCCGGGTGCGTGCACTCGGACCGGGCACCCGCGGGACACTGACCGGTGGGTGGGTACCGTCCGCGCCGCCGACGGCCCACGAAGCCTGGCTGGAAGACGGGCCGTCTCTGGGGGACGCGGGGCCTCCGGGTGATGAGCCGACCCGGAATGCCTCCGACGACGCCGAAGACGTCGTGGCGCGGCTCCGCGCCCGGGCCCTTGCCGTGGCCAGCACCGGCTACTCCGCCGCACACGGCCACCCGCTCGACCACCAGGCGCTCGACCCGGGCTCGCGGCGGTGGCGTTGGTTGCTGAGCCGACGGGGCGCCGTGGCCGTCGGTCTCATCGTGGCGCTCCTCGCCATCGTCGTCATCGCCCGGACCTCGGGCCGGATGCCCACGACCGCGCTGTCGGTCCGAGACCCGAGCGGCTCGCTCATCGACGCCGCTCTCGGCGGGTCCGACGCCGGCCACGCCACCCCCGGGAACGGGGCGGCGACCAGCACGCAAGCGGCCGGGACCGCGGTGACGGTGCACGTGGTGGGCCAGGTGCGGGCGCCGGGTGTCGTGCGGCTCCAACCGGGCTCCCGCATCGCGGACGCGATCGCAGCGGCGGGAGGTCCGACCAAGCAGGCCGACCTTGCAGCGGTCAACCTGGCGCGCCTCGCGGTGGACGGCGAGCAGGTGTACCTCCCCGCAGGTGGGGAACCGGCGCGCGCCGCGCCCGCCGGGCCGGGTTTGCCCGGCAGCACGGCCTCGGGCGTGATCGACCTGAACTCCGCCGACGTCGCGACTCTCGACACCCTGCCCGGGATTGGCTCGGTGCTGGCCGGACGCATCGTCGACTGGCGCAAGCAGCACGGCCGCTTCACGGCGGTCGACGAACTCGGCGAGGTCGACGGGATCGGGCCGACCCTGCTGGGCAAGTTGCGCGACCGGGTGAAGGTCTAACCGGTGCCGCCCACCGTCGCGGACCTTCGGTTGGTCCCGGGAGCAGCGATCGGGTGGTTGGGCGCGTGGTTCGTCGTGGCGGCCGAGCCTGGCATTACCAGGCCTGCGGGCCTCGTCATGGTGGCGCTCGCGGTCGCCGTTCTGGCCGGCGGGAGAGCGCGGGTCGGTGCGAGAGCCGGCTTCGTGGATCCCCGGCTGCCGGCCGCAGGTTCGTGGCGAGGGAGCGTGGTGTTCGCCCTGCTCGCCCTGGCGGCCGTTCTGCTCGCCGGCAGCGCTCACGTCGCGCTCCGGCAGGCCGGGATCGTCTCTCGACTGGTTCGCGAGCAGGCGACGGTCGGCGTCATCGGCCGGGTCTCGACCGAGCCGCGTCAGATCGCCGCGACGAATCTGCCGACCACGGACGACGCCGCGCACCCGCGGTACCTGGTCCGGATCGAGGTGGACCGGCTCAGCGGCCGAGGCGTCGTCGGGCCGGGTGCCACACCGGTGGTGGCCATCGGCGGCCCCTCCTGGGCGGGGATCGGCTACGGCGCGCGGGTTGCGGTCGTCGGACGTCTCGAGCCGGGTCAGGCTGGGGAGCCGCCGTGGCTGGACGCCGCGGACGCGCCGGTCACCGTGATCCAGCCGCCCGGAGCGCTGGACTCCGGTGTCCGTCGCATCCGGACGGCCCTGCGTGCCCTGGTCATCGACCAGTCCCGGGACGTCCGCGGTCTGCTGCCCGGCATCGTCCTCGGCGACACCGGGCAGCTCGACCCACAGCTCGGTGAAGACATGCGCACCGTCAGCCTCACCCACACGACGGCGGTGTCCGGCACACATTTCGCGATCATCGCCGCAACCGTGATCGGCCTCCTCTCGGCGCTCGGTCTGCCGCGGCCGGTGCGTGCGGGCGTCACGACAGTAGCGATGGCCGGCTTCGTGCTCCTGGTCCACCCGGATCCCAGTGTGCTGCGCGCCGCCGCGATGGGGCTGATCGGCATGAGTGCGCTCTTGCTCGGCCGGCCGAGCCGCGCCCTGGCCGCGCTCGGGACTGCCGTGGTCGTACTCCTCGTGCTCGATCCCTGGCTCGCACGGTCGTACGGCTTCGCGCTATCCGTGCTCGCGACGGCGGGACTGGTCCTCGGTGCGCAACCGCTCGCCCGGGGACTCGCTGCCGTCCTGCCGCAGTGGTTGGCGCGTGCGGTGGCGATCCCGATCGCGGCTCAGCTCGCGTGTGCGCCGGTCATCGTCCTGCTCAACCCGGCGGTCGCGACGTTCGCGGTGCCCGCGAACCTGCTCAGCGCCGCCGCGCTGGTCCCCGCGACCGTCTGCGGGGTGGCCGCCGCGCTGCTCGCGCCGTGGTGGTCCGCCGGGGCGTGGTGGCTCGTCCAGCCGGCGGCGTGGGCATGTTGGTGGATCGCTCAGGTTGCGCACGTCTGCGCCGGCCTGCCCGGGGCCAGTATCCCGTGGGCCGGCGGGCCCGGCGGGGCGGTCGCGCTGGCTCTCGTGACGGCCACGATCGTCACGATCGCCGCGACCATGCGGCGGATCCCGCGGCTGATCTGGCGACAGCTCGGCATCGGGACGCTCTGTCTGGCGCTCGTGCTGAGCCCACCGGCGCGACGCCTTCTGCTCGCCTGGAGCCCGGACGGCTGGCCGCCGCCGGGCTGGCGGATCGCCGTCTGCGACGTCGGCCAGGGCGACGCGACGGTCGTGCGGACCGGACCCGGCAGCGCCATCGTGATCGACGTCGGACCGCCCGGGACGGCCGCGGACCGCTGCCTGACCGCACTCGGCGTGACCCGCATCCCGCTCCTGGTGCTGAGCCACTACCACCTCGACCACGTCGGCGGCCTTGCGGCGGTGCTGGCGGGCCGACGGGTCGGCGAGGTGCTCGCCACCCCGTTCGCACACCCCGCTGAGCAGGAGCGCATGGTCGCCGCCACCCTCGCCGCGCACCACCTCACGCTCCGCGAGGTCGACGCGACCCGGGCGCCGACCTCGGGCACGGTGGGCGACGTGGCCTGGCGAGTGCTGTGGCCTGCGGCGCCGGCGAGCGGGGCGGGTTCCGATGTGGACGGCACGCCGATCAACAACGCCAGTCTCGTGCTCCTGATCACCGCCCCCGAGCTGAGCCTGCTGGCGCTGGGTGACATCGAGACGGAGTCGCAGGATGCCCTGGCGGAACAGCTCGAGAGCGAGCACGTGCGCCGTCCGGCGGAGCTCGTCAAGGTCGCGCACCACGGGAGCGCGCGGCAGTCCCGCGCGCTCGCCGCGCTCCTGGACCCGGANGTGGCGGTGATCAGCGTCGGTGCCGGGAACGAGTACGGGCACCCGGCGAGCTCCNCCGTCGATCTGTACCGGANCGGCGGCGCGGTNGTGCTGCGGACGGACCACTGCGGGTCGATGGCGTTCCGGGTGCGNGACGGCGTGGCCGAACTGACCGCGCGGTGTCCCCGGCTCGACCGCGACGACGCGGCGTCGCGCTCACCGGACGGCTCCGAGGGTCAGCCGTGCGTGGCAGGCTGTGCGCATGCCCGCCTCGCCACGACCCGCGCGCTCCGGATCCCGCCCCGGCTCACCTGGGACGCCGTCGTGCTCGCGCCGGTCGTCCTGGTCACCGGCGCGGAGTCCTTGCTCGTCGACCGCGCGACGGCCGCCGTGCTCGCGCTCGCCCGCGAGCAGGACGCCGGTCTCGAGGTCACCGAGCTGGAGGCGGCCGGGTACCAGTCGGGTCGGCTTCAGGTGGTGACCTCGCCGTCGCTCTTCGGCGAGGGTCGCGCCGTCGTGGTTCACGGCCTCGAGGCGATGACTGACGAGTTCCTCGCCGACGCCCTGGCGTACCTCGAGGCGCCGGAGTCCGACGTCGTCCTCGTCCTGGAGCACTCGGGTGGTCAACGCGGCAAGAAGCTTCTGGACGCAGCGCGGTCCGCCGACGTCCCGACGGTTGCCTGTGATCCGCTCAAACGGGACACGGAGAAGGTCGATTTCGCCACCGCCGAGATCCGTCGGGCGGGTCGGCGCGTCGATGCCGGCGGAGCACGGGCGCTCGTTGACGCGCTCGGTTCGGACTTGCGCGAGCTCGCCTCGGCGTGCGCGCAGATCGTGGCGGACACGCACGGTCCGATCACGGCCGACGTCGTCGCCCGGTACCACGGCGGGCGGGTCGAGGTGACGGCGTTCCGAGTGGCCGACGCCGCGATCGCGGGGGAGTCGGGCAATGCGGTCGCGCTGTTGCGGCACGCGATGGCGACCGGTGCCGACCCGGTGCCGCTGGTCGCCGCGCTCGCGATGAAGCTGCGGACCCTGGCGAAGGTGGCCGGGGCCCGAGGACGCGGTCTTGACGCGCACCGTGATCTCGGGCTCGCGCCGTGGCAGGTCGACCGCGCGAGGCGCGAGCTCGCCCGTTGGACCCCCGAGAGCCTCGCTGCGGCGATCAGCGCGGTGGCCCAGGCGGATGCCGAGGTCAAGGGCGCGGGCCGGGACCCGGTTTTCGCCGTCGAGCGGGCCGTGCTCCGGATCGCAGCGCAGGCCAATCGCTGACGGTGCGCGGCCGGTGTGCCGGCCGACACGGAGCCGGCCGACACGGAGCCGGCCGACCGTGAGGAACAACAAGGGCGTCACCCCGATCGGGGCGACGCCCTTGGGTGCGTTCGAGTAGGTGCTGGGTCAGAGACCCGAGACCTGCTTGGCCAGTGCCGACTTGCGGTTCGCGCCCTGGTTGGCGTGGATGACGCCCTTGCTCACGGCCTTGTCGAGCTTCTTGCTCGCGGTGGCCAATGCGGTCGCCGCAGCGTCCTTGTCGCCCGTCGCCACGGCCGCGCGGACCCGGCGCACATGCGTCTTGAGCTCGGTCTTGACAGCCTTGTTGCGCAGCCGGGCCTTCTCGTTGGTGCCGATGCGCTTGATCTGGGACTTGATGTTCGCCACGTATGGACTCTCTTGTGTGTTCGCCGAAGCGATCTGACAGGTCTTGAGGGCGTGTCCGTCACCGGGACTGAGGCGTGCGGATACCTGTGGTGGTGGTGGACTGGTGCCCGCACGACCCGAGCGGACACGCGATGAAGAATTCTAGCAGGGGACGGCGCCCTAGAGCGAAGCCGCGACCTCGTTGAACCGGTTCCGGTCCAGCACGGCACCCTCGCGCCGGACCTTCCGCGGATCGACCCGCAGCACCCGGTCGAGTCGGACCTCGCTCGGCCGGTCCTTCGAGTCCCACGTCCCGGCGCCGACATCGATCCAGCGCCGGCCCCAGCGGGCCTCGTCGGCGGCGTCGCGGTGATGGTCCTTGCTCGTCAGCATCAGCCCGAGCAGCCAGGTTCCATCCCGGCCGATCAGCAGCACCGGGCGGTCCTTGCCGCGCTCGAAGTCCTCTTCGAATGGCACCCACGTCCAGACGATCTCCCCCGGGTCGGGGACACCGTCGAGATTCGGCGCGTAGACCGCGGTGACCTTGCCGGTGAAGTCCCCGGGGTAGGCGCTCAGGTCGCTCGGGCGGCGCCGCACCTTCGCCGACGGCCCCCGGCTGGGCGAGCGCCGGCTGGGCGCGCGCCGGAGCGCGTGGCCAAGGGTATTCGTGGCCGCCCGGGCGGCGGACTGCACCAGATCGGACCAGATAGATCGATACGCCATGCCCGCACCTTACCGAGAGGGTCGCCCGCGACGCCGCGGCTTCGCCGAGCAGCCAGGACCTATCGACGTCGCTCGCGCGGAGCTCCACGCCGACGCGAAGCGGCGTCATCCGGTCCAGCCGGGCCTGCCGCGGCTGCATCACGGTGACCACCTCGTCCACCGTGTCGGCGGTGACGAGCGGAGCGAGAGCGGGCGCTCGGCCACCCGCGGTGAGCAGGTCCCACAGGTGGATGACCGACTCGTGCAGCTGCCGCCGCCGCCAGAACGACGCCATGCCGGGCCCGACGAGCGTCGGGCGAGGTCCGTCACCGTCCACGGCGCACAGCCGGGAACCGGAGCCTCGAGCTCGGCATCCTTGAGCTGCTCGGAGAACGCCGCCTGGACCTCGCTGAGCGCACCGAGATGGTCGAGAGTCATGGGACCATGGTTCAGCCAATTCGCACCGTTATCAGCCCTCGAGGAAGCCCCGCGTGTCACCGATCCCCACCGGCGCCAGCCGTTCGCGCATCGAACCGGCCGCGACCCCGCCGGAGCTGTTGCGAAACTTCTGCATCATCGCGCACATCGACCACGGGAAATCGACGCTGGCCGACCGGATGCTGCAGTACACCGGCGTGGTCGACGCCCGTGACATGCGCGCGCAGTACCTGGACCGGATGGACATCGAGCGCGAGCGCGGCATCACGATCAAGTCGCAGGCTGTCCGGATGCCGTGGGAGGTCGACGGCACGCCGTACGCGCTGAACATGATCGACACCCCCGGGCACGTGGACTTCAGCTACGAGGTCTCGCGCTCGCTCGCTGCCTGCGAGGGCGCGGTCCTGCTGGTCGACGCGGCACAGGGCATCGAGGCCCAGACCCTTGCGAACCTGTACCTCGCGATGGAGAACGACCTGCACGTCATCCCGGTGCTGAACAAGATCGACCTGCCGGCCGCGCGGCCAGAGAAGTACGCGGAGGAGCTGGCCCGGCTCATCGGCGGTGACCCCGGCGACTGCCTGCGAGTCTCCGGCAAGACCGGTGCCGGGGTGGTCGCGCTGCTCGACACGATCGTGGCGCAGATCCCGGCGCCGGTCGGCGACGCCGACGCGCCGGCTCGAGCGATGATCTTCGACTCGGTCTACGACACCTACCGCGGCGTCGTCACCTACGTGCGGGTGGTGGACGGGAACCTGACCCCGCGCGAGCGCATCGTCATGATGTCGACGCGTGCCACCCACGAGATGCTCGAGATCGGCGTGATCTCCCCGGAGCCGGTACCGACGAAGGGACTCGGCGTCGGCGAGGTCGGCTACCTCATCACCGGCGTGAAGGACGTGCGCCAGTCGCGGGTCGGCGACACCGTGACGGACGCCATCGCGCCCGCGACGAAGGTGCTCGGCGGGTACCGCGACCCGAAACCGATGGTCTTCTCGGGTCTGTACCCGATCGACGGCTCGGAGTACCCGGCGCTGCGCGACGCACTCGACCGGCTCAAGCTCAACGACGCCGCCCTGGTCTTCGAGCCGGAGACCTCCGTCGCGCTCGGTTTCGGCTTCCGCTGCGGCTTCCTCGGGATGCTGCACCTCGAGATCGTCCGGGAGCGCCTCGAGCGCGAGTCCAAGCTCGACCTGATCTCGACCGCCCCGAACGTCGTCTACGAGGTCGGGATGGAGGACGGTAGCGGGTTCACCGTCACGAACCCGAGCGAGTTCCCGACCGGGAAGGTGCGCGAGGTCCGTGAGCCCGTGGTCAGGGCGACGATCCTGGCGCCGAGCGAGTACATCGGCGCGATCATGGAGCTCTGCCAGAACCGTCGCGGCACGCTGCTCGGGATGGACTACCTGTCGGAGGAGCGGGTCGAGATGCGGTACTCCCTGCCGCTCGCGGAGATCGTCTTCGACTTCTTCGACCAGCTGAAGTCCAAGACCCGCGGGTATGGCTCTCTCGACTACGAACCGGTCAGCGACCAGGCGGCCGACCTGGTCAAGGTGGACATCCTGCTCCAGGGCGAGACGGTTGACGCCTTCAGCGCCATCGTGCACAAGGACAAGGCCTACGCGTACGGCGTGATGATGGTCGGCAAGCT
>JGI24134J36421_10000567_pt1 | contig 11741 bp, 13 predicted proteins | sample BarGraNGADG00312_FD_36421 | JGI IMG/M metagenome (IMG submission 36421) | reverse complement strand
TTCACAAAGAATTTTAGCTGCTTTCCCTAATTCGTATTCATAATACTGAGCCATCTTTAACCTCCTTAAGATGAATGTCTTAGATTTGTACGCGCGTTGCATACACTTGAGACTCCTATTTGCAATCCTAGAAGGTTTCAGAGGAAAGTCAACAGTTCTCACGCTGACGGTTACAGCCGCTTGGAACGCATGTTTCAAAATCATCATGGGAACGCCGGGGATCGCTGCTATACGTTCCCAGGTTGTTAGCCACATGAGGATCATCCAACATAGAGATGAATTAGCTCTGTAAACTCATGAGAGAATGTGCATGAAGGATGACAGGATGCTCTGGTCCTTTGGACGAAAGAGGAGCAGCAGGAATAGAGCTCACAATGGTCAAGGCATAGGCATATCTAAGGGTAGGGAAGACCAAGAAGTTGGCGATACTCGACGATTTCTGTGAGTTCACCGAATGCTGTGCGAGACATATCACTCGTATCCTGCATCAGGCAGGACAGCCGCACTTCCTGGAGGAGAGACGTTCGTTACCGATTTCACGAAGCGTCTGTGCTAGCATCAGCCTCCCGTGTGTGGCTCTGTGGTGCAGGAGGCACTAATAATCACCAGCTGGAACACAAATATGTTTCTTGGTCCTGTCCGTCTGGCAAGAGGTATCCAGTTCTTCGTGGACAACCTCATAGCGCATNGACATCTCCATATNGTGACAAGACACAGCAATTTATTTTGCAGATAAGTCCTNCAACGACCCTCCGGCTCCTGAGCAGGAGNGAGACGCACACACCATCTGCACGGGCTCTATCGTACCCAGAGCACTCTTCTGGGTGGCAGGATCCCTGTTCAGGCGTGCATGGATCCTCCCCTGAACATCCTTGGCGTCCCGGTCGTGAATATAGCGGGTCGAGGTGGAGGGCTGGCAGCGGGAGACTTCGGCCAGACGCTTGCTGTCANGGACTGTACCACCAGATGGACCAAGGCTGGGATCCCGTACCCACGAAAGCGGANGAAGTATACATGGTTACTTCTGAAAGCCCGCAAGGAGTCTCCAATCTCATGCAATACCAGCCAATTTGTCCAGCCATCATATAGGACCCAGAGGCCTTAAAAAAGGTCTGAGAGTTTCCAAGCTTCGATCTCTTCGCGAGGGGGAGCTTGGTATTCATTCTTCTTGTTGAAATACCATCCATGCTTATTTCTCAAATCCACAAGGAATTCAGCGTAGTTTAAGGCAGCCAAACCAACATCTATAACTGGTACCCCTAAAATACCCTGTAACTCTTGATAGAACCCAAATTGGTGAGTACAGCCAAGGATGATGACTTCCGCTCCGTCCTGTTCAATCGCTTTTTCCGCAGCCTGAACTATCCTCCTTTTAGTCTCTTCAGGATCCACCTGAAGGTCCAGTACCCCCATGCCAATAGCCTGAAAGGATGCTAAGTGATCCTGGAATCCATACTTAATGGCGTTTTCTCTCATAAGAGGTATCCATTTAGTCCGTCCCACAATTATGGAAAAACGTTGCCCAAGTGTTGACGCGATATGCATTGAAGCTTCCGCTGGAGCAGTGACCACCAATTTTTCTACAATTTCTCGGGCTTCTCTTAAGCCAGGATCGTAGAAGCACCCAATGATTGCGCCATCGAAGCCCTCTTTTTCCGCACCTTTTATGATTTTTAAAAGTTTAGGCACAACCAGCGCCCCGTAGGAATAGTATTCCAAGTGCCTTGGGCCCTCTGGCAAAGAGGTTACTACCACTTCGGTTTCAGGGCGTTTATATTGAGGCAAATACCTTTTCCATTCATCGACTATGTCACTGACTACTGGTTCAATGTATAGCAATTTTGTCATCCATTCCTCCTTAGGGTTTCAATATTGTCGCTTACAAGCTATAACCTTTTTCCCTTTTTCTACAAAATCTCATTACTTCTAATAAACACATGATTCCTTTTCTTTTGTTCAAACTCCTTTGCTACCAGTTTCTTCCGGCCTAGAAAAAAGGTGGCATCGCACCGTATGCTCTGGGAAAACCTCNATCATCTCGGGATCCACTTCCGAGCAAATGGGCATCCTGTAGGGGCATCTTGGATGAAAACTGCATCCTGACGGTGGGTTGACAGGACTTCCAATCTCACCGATAGAAACGACTTTCTTTGGCTTTAACTTTTCCTCTTCCTCCGTAATCACAGGAACCGAGGAAATTAGCATCTGGGTATAGGGATGAAGAGGCTTTTCGAAAAAGGTAGCAGTATCAGCTACCTCACAAATCTTTCCCAAATACATAATTGCAATCCTGCTGGCGACGTTTCTCATCAAACTCAAGTCATGGGTGATGAATAGATAGGTTAAGTGTAACTCTTTTTGAAGGTTCATTAACTTATTGATAACTTTTGCCTGAATAGATACATCCAGGGCTGAGGTTGGTTCATCGAGGACGATCAAGGACGGGTTGGATGCCAGAGCTCTGGCGATGGCCACCATCTGTTTTTCCCCGCCGCCAATTGAGGAGGGGAATTTGTAAAGGTACTCTGAGGGAAGTTCTACCTTTTCCAGAAGCTCAATCATTTTTTCTTTGAACTGTCTATTGGGAGTCCTAGTACTTATGCAAGTAAGCAGTAGTAGTATTCAAGATGCCGTGGAGCTCGCTCGAGAACGCCGACCGTCAATTCCGTGTCTGGGCCTTTCACTTCCTGCAAGTAGGCATCTAATTCCGCATGTTCTCCTTCAACTGGGTTAATATACAGGATCTTCTTCAAGGATGCACTCCTTCGACACAGTTGGGGGACACGGGAATCGACGAAACCCACGCCCCCGCTCAGATCTGCGAAGTCCGATTAGCTGATATTTGCCAAGGGTATCGGTTGTTCTCCCGTGGACGGCTGGGCGGAGAATTGGCGACAGCGTACCCAGTGGCCCAGTTTCACCTCTACCATACCAGGATCATCCTTCTGACATTGACTGTTTCTCTCAGGGCAGCGCAAATGAAAACTGCAACCTGGGGGAATATTGACAGGGCTGGGAATCTCTCCAGTGGAGACAACCTTCTTGGGTTTCATCAGATCCTCTTCTGCTGAAACGGTCGGGATGGAGGAAAGCAACATTCGTGTATACGGATGAAGGGGTTCCTCGAAGAACTCCTTGGCAGTGGCCAACTCACAAATCCGACCCAAGTACATGATTGCTACCCGACTAGCCATGTTTCGCATCAGACTGAGGTCGTGCGTGATGAACAGATACGTCAAACCCATTTCTTGCTGCAGGTCCAGAAGCTTATTGATGACTTTAGCTTGTACCGAGACATCTAGTGCAGAAGTCGGTTCGTCTAGCACCATGAATGAGGGTCCAGCTGCCAGAGCTCGCGCAATAGCCACCATCTGTTTCTCTCCCCCGCCGATGGAGGGAGTGGACTTGTACATGTAATCTGGAGGCAGCTCCACTTTCTCCAGCAATTGAACGATCTTCTCTTCAATCTCGTTGGGGGGCACAAGGTGGTGAAGGCGCATCGGCAGTTCCAGCAGTTGCCGAACCGTCATTTTTGGGTTGAGGGAAGAGCCGGGATCCTGAAAAACGATTTGGAGTTCCTTCTTCAGGTGCTGGGGCCGTTTGGAGACATCCATGGCGATATTCTGACCCTTGAAGAGCATCTTTCCCGAGGTTGGCTTATACATTCCCATGATCGTATAAGCGATGGTGCTTTTGCCCGATCCGGATTCTCCTACCAGGCCGAAGGTCTCCCCTTCCTGAATGTTCAGGCTGACGCCATCAACCGCCCTGAGGAAGATTGGACCTTCGCTATTCTTCCCAACCGCGAAGTACTTCTTGAGGTTCTCGATTTGCACGATGTCATTCATGTCTGTCCCCCTGAAACAGGTAACATGCAACCTTGTGTTCGTTGCCCATATCGAAGAATGGAGGCGGGGACGAATCACAAATTGGCATGGCTCGAGGGCAGCGCGGGCTGAAACGGCACCCTTGCGGTGGGTTAAGATAGTCCGGAAGATGCCCTGGAATTCCCATCGCGATCCCGCCCCCGGTGAGCTTGGGCACGGATGCCAGCAGACCCAAGGCATAAGGATGAAGAGGATTGGCAAAAAGTTCGCTGGTTTGGGCCGTTTCCACCATTGTCCCCGCATACATTACATAAATCCGGTCCGTCATTTCCCGTGCCACGCCGAGCGAGTGAGTGATGAGGATGATCGACGTGTTGTGCTTCTTCACAAGATCATGCAGGAGGCGAAGGATCTGGTCCTGGATGGTCACATCGAGAGAAGTCCCCGGTTCGTCAGCGATGACCAATTCGCGACCCATGGTGATAGCCATGGAGATACACACCCGCTGGCGCATACCACCGGAAAGCTGAATCGGGTAGGTTTCCATGATCCTTGCTTGGTCAGGCATGGAGACTTCCTTGAGAGCTTGCATGGCGATTCGCTCAATGGTCTGTTCTCTTTCCCGGCGACTGGTCTGTGAATCCAGCGAATAGCGGATCACGTCGCGCAATTGTTCCCCTACTGTGAAAACCGGGTTGAGCCGAGCTAGGATCCTGAAAGATCATGGCGATCCCCTTCGAACGGACATTCTGCAGCGCCTTACCGTTCATTTGCAGAATATCTCGGCCCTTAAACATGATTTGGCCTTGAGCGATCTTGGAAACCTGGTAGGGCAGGACGCGCAGGACAGTCTTCATGGTCGTAGTCTTGCCACACCCGGCCTCACCGACCAATCCCACCCGCTCACCCTTGTTAACAGTGAAATTCACTCCATTGAGGACCTTGAGGTAACCACCATAGACTCGGTACCACACGTGCAGGTTCTGGATGTCCAGTAGAGTTTCCATGGTCATTACACCCCCTGCTCCAGCATGTCACGGATTCCGTCTCCGAGCAGATTGAACCCGAGAATCACCACTACTATGGCCATGGCCGGAAAGACGGTGTACCACCAGAAGTCGGGCATGTAGCGGGCCGCATCGGAAACCATCTGACCTAACGCAGGTGTGGGCGCCTGCTCACCCAACCCGACGAAGCTCAGAGAAGCCCCAATCAGGATCACCCAGCCGACATCCAAAGCCATCTTCGTAAACACAGGGGAGAGACAGTTAGGCAGGATCTCCCTAAAGAGGATGTGTCCCTTGCTGGCTCCGGTCAGCTCCGCGGCTATGACGAAGTTTTCATTGCGGTAGGAAGAGGCCATCCCAAATACCAAACGAGTATACCAGGGCCACCACATGATCGTTACAGCGAGCATCGAGTTGGTCAGGTTCGGTTTTAGCACGGAGGCAATGGCCAGTGCCAATATAAGTGGGGGGATGGCCAGGAAGACATCGGTAATGCGCATGATCAGAACATCGATCCAGGTGTTCTTGTAGTACCCAGCGATGAGCCCCAACAAGACACCAATAGGCACCGAGATAGCTAAGACCAGAATCGCCATCTTCAGAGCCCCTCGAAGAGCAAAAATGATGCGGCTGAAGATGTCTCTTCCGAAGATGTCAGTGCCCATCAGAAAACGGAATGAAGGTGGTAGATTTGCGTTCTTGAAGTCCACGTAGGTTGAGGCATGTTGTGGGTAAGGAGCTACCCATGGGGCAAAGAGGGCAGCCAGAACCACGACTGTAACCACTACGAGGCCGATGACGGAGAGCCTGTTACGGGAGAACTTGTACCAATATTTGTGGACATTTTCGGCCAGGATGACCTTTGCAGAGAGCTTCTGGTATTGGCTCTGCGGCCTGGAAGATTGTGTCTCATGGCTGGATGTTGTCATTTAGGACTCCTTGGTGCCGCCGAGACGTATACGAGGGTCGAGGTAGCTCACAATGACATCAACGACGATNTTTACCACGATGAACACCAGGCCAAAGACTAGAATGGCTGCTGAAATAGCATTGAGATCCTTGTTCAGCATCGCGTTGACGGCGTAGCGGGAGAGCCCCGGCCAGTTAAAGATCAACTCAACCAAGAAGGCGTTGCTGACCANCGACGCAATATCGAGGCCCATCACCGAAACAGTAGGGATAAACGAAGGTTTCAGGAGATACTTGAACATNACGACTCGCTCCGGGATGCCATATCCTCGCTCGGCAGCCAGGAAGTCTTTGTTCATGTTGTCTACCATAGCCGATCGAGTGATGCGAGCTTCCTGAAAGCTACTACCCAAGGCCAAGGCCATGGCTGGCGCCAAGAGATGCTTGAGGCTATCCCAGAAAGCCGGAATGTTCCCAGAGATGAGACTGTCCAAGACGACGAAACCGCTGATCCTATGCACAGAACCAATATTAGCGGAGATACGGCCGATCACTGGCAACACCCGCCAGTAATACCCGAACACCAAGAGGAATAGCGTCGCTAATACAAAAGACGGGACCGCGACCCCAAAATACGAGGTGATCCTTATTAGGGTATCTACCCAACTATCCCGATATCTCGCTGCCAGCACACCCAGACCGATGGCAAGGACGACCATGAACATCGCCGAGAACAAAGAGAGTTCTAGAGTGGCGGGAAGATACTCTCTAATATCATCTGCCACGTCGCGTTTGCTGACCAGTGATTTACCGAAATCCCCACGTACTACGCCCTTCACCCAGTAGAAATATTGCACAGGAAGACTCTTGTCCAAGTGCATCTCCTTGCGGAGGTTGTCCACCGTTTCTTGTGGAGCGTTCGGACCAAGGGCTAACCGAGCCGGGTCTCCGGGAACGACGCGGGCGATGATGAAGATCAGGATTGAGATGCCAATCAGCACAAAGATGGAGAGGAACAGCCTCCGAAGGAGAAATGGGCCTATTTTCATGCCTTGCCTCCTGTCATCGCGCAGAGGGAAGAGAAGACTCTCCCCCTCTGCGCGATTGTAGTTTCTACTGCTTTCCCTATCTACTACTTTCCGGCAATGAAGCGAAAATCCCTGAAGCACATGCGGTAGGCGGGCATGATATTTACTTTCTCGCCAGTCTTGCCACGATCTGCAGCAGGCCAGTCCAAATACCCAGCCTGGTAAGCATGTCTCTGAGCCACCTCGCAGCAAGTTATGTCTGTTGCCAAATTGACGATTGTGTCTGTCAGGGTCTTGTATTTCGCATATCGTGTGGCGGTGTCCATCGTTTTCATTGTCTCATCGATCTTCTTGTCCAAGTCGCTTTGGACTGCGGCCGTGAACCAATGAGGGTTCGAGTACGTCCCTACTCCGGCAGATGAGTATCCATTCTCCAGCAACGCTCCTGCTTCTGGGTAGGCGATGGAGGTCTTGATTTCTGTGAAGATCATGGGCGAGGTACTTNNTTTCGCAGTGTTGGCGGTCGCTGTCAGCCAAGGCATCTTCACGACATTCACCTTGATTCCGATTTGCGCACAGCTCGACTGCATGAGAAGAGCAACCTTCTCTTCGTCAGGTACTTCGGCGGTCCAATCGAATTCAACAGCGTATTTACCTGGGTCGCTGCTGTACTTAGATAGTTTCAGCTCCGCTTTCGCCTTCTCGAGATCTTGCTCTATGGTCGGGCTTGAGGAGTCCCAACCTGGAAGTCCGGNGCCCACAGGTCCATTTGTAACGCCCGAACCAGGGAAAAGTGTCCTGCAGGTGGCATAATCGAACGAATACACAAGGGCACGGCGGAAATGAACATCATCCAATGGAACTCGCGACNTGTTAAAAGAAAGGTTCAAAACAGCTCCAGCCAAGAATTNGGCNATTTCAACACCAGTGATTTTTGACATCGCGTCNTAGTTTTCTGCGGGCTGCCACTCATCACTTATTTCGAGCTGTTGTTGGCTCATGAGGGTGCGGACCGTAACCGGTTCANTTGTCGCCAATTCCTGGAATGTATCAGGAGCAGCAGCGTCCCATCCCTGCCAGTAATCAGGGAAGCGCGTGCAAGTAAGAGATTCCGCGGTCTTCATTTCCTTGACCACATATGGGCCGCTGCCCGCATCATGCGTCACCAGCCAGTCTGTTGCGTAATCACCAAAACTCCCGTATTGGCCAGGCGTTATTATGTGTGCCATAACCTCCTTTTCGCTCAAGATGCACATGTATGGCATAATGAGCAGAAAGGGACCGTATGGTTGCTTCAGGGATATCTGAACGGTTTGAGAGTCTAGCGCCTTGACAGTGGCAACGGTTCTCTTGAACAGGTATGACCATCCTTGACCGATTGTGAGCATTCGATTAAGGCTGAAGGCAACATCAGAAGCCGCCAACTCGCCACCAGCGTGAAATTTGATCCCGGTGTTCAGGTGAAACGTGTAAGTGTCTGTGGCTTGGTCAAAATCCCAACTCTTCGCAGCCTCAGGCTGTGGCGTACCATCATCGCCAATCTTAACCAACGTATCGTACAGATTCACCATGGCGATATCCGCGGCGTTATCCATCCCCACAGCTGGATCGATGTAGCAGGGCCATGATTGGTCGAGCCGAACGATCTTCTCTCTGGAAGGCACTGTGGATGTTGCAGGGGTTTGGCTGCAAGATGTCGAAAGCACTGCGACTAACATGAGCACAACCATCATTGTAAGAACCTTCANGCATCTTCGTCTCATTGCGTACATTCTCCTCTCCTTTGACAGAAGTTCAGTACAGAACTGCGCACTGCCCNGTTTTCAATCCGACACTCGCTTGTCAGGGAATCCTCTTCTTCACTTCTGGAATGGGAAACGCTTTCTTGCTCTGCGATAGTTTCATCGAGATCATCGCCTCGCAGACTTTCAGGGCTGCAGTCGCTGGAAGTACGATTGGAACACCCAGTTTCTTGGAAGCAGATTCCGCTACACCTAGCATGCTGCCGCATCCCAGTACTAATACGTCTGCTCCATCCCGCAACATTTCCTTGCCGATCTGAACTAATCGCTCCTCCTCTTCTTCTTCGGCGCCAACCAGACTCAGAACCGGAATACCGACACTTCGAACCCCAACACACTTGTGATCAAGCTCATAGATTTTTAGGTTGTCGAGCAGATATTGACCCGCACCGGGAGGGCCAGCAGTAATTACCCCAAAACGGTAGCCGATCGAGCAGGCTATGATGGCACTCGCTTCACCGATGCCCACGACAGGGATAGTCAACATCTCCTTCGCAGCCCTTAGAGCAGGATCACCGTAGCAGTAGATGATTACACCATCGTAACCCTCCTCCTCCGCCACCTTTGCGGCTTGAAGTGTAGGGAGCGCCGCCCAAGCATCGTCATAGGAACATTCGATCGACTCTGCTCCCCGATCCAGGTTCGTGACATCAATCACCGTTTTTGAATCCTTGACGTTCTCCATTGCAGCAAGGGCACCCTTGTTCCAGATACTGGTAGCTACCGGAACGATCACCTTTATTCTGCTCATTGCAGTATTGCCTCCTGTGGAATTCTCCTCAAACTCATTCATCGCTCTCCCTGAGATTCCTCAACGAGAGGTTGCTCGTCCATTAGTGGTACGAGGTGTAGGGCCAATCGCTGTAGTGTTTGGTCAAACTCCTCCTCGTCCGTCATAACAACGTATTTCCCTTGCTCGATCTCTCCTCGGATGCTCTCGAGGCGATCACTTTGGATGCCACTGTGTTCCAGCGCTGCGATCACGCGGCTAGCGGCATCTATCAGGCGAAAAGGCCCATAGGCTTTTGTCTCCCTCGGCAGATTGGCAGCACTAGAGATCATGTAGCAAACTACCTCGAAAACGTCGGCCTCCAAGCGGTTAGCGGGCACACTCACAGTTGAACCTCCAGACATCCAAATTGCGCTTCGGCGGCTTGGGTACGTCGCTAGGCACGCCTATGCTAATCAAGAGATGGGGCACCACCCCCTCAGGAAGGCCGAGCAGCGCTTGCAGACCCTGTCCATAAAAAGAAGCCACTGCACAAGTTCCCAAGCCCAGATCATGGGCCGCAAGCATCACGTTCTCGGCTGCCATCCCACTATCCAGCAGGCCCAGCTCTTCACCCAGTTCAGAACGCTTGCGCTTGGATTCCTGCACGTCCTGACAGATAACGATCACTGCTGCCGGCCGTCCGAGCAATCCGGGGCTGATCATGGACACCTTGTTCAGAAGTGTGCGATCGTCAATGATGACAAATCGCCAAGTCTGAGCATTTCCTCCAGAAGGTGCCCAGATCGCTGCTTCCTTTACCAGACGAACCAAGACTTCTCGGGGAATTGCTTTGTCTTGGAAGGACCGCACGCTCCTGCGCTCATGAATAACTTGCCAAGTTTCCATGTTGGCCTCCAGCGCTCCTCAGCAGAAATGCGAGAAGAGGTAATGGATAATGGCGACCACCTTTTCCATGTCCTCGGCAGAAACGTTTTCCGAGACAGTATGCTCTGCCTTCACACCGTTGCCCAAGGGAATCGTCTCAATTCCCTTCACGTTGTAAATGGCCGACTCGAGACCCCCGGTTATGACTGTCACCCTGGGTGCGACGCCTACTGAACGGAGGGCGTCGCACGTGACCTGCACCATTGGCGAATCAGCAGCAATGCTTGACGCTCTGCAGTCCAAGTTGAAGGTGACGTCAGCCTTCGCCCCGATGGCCTTGGCACTCACCTCAAAGATTTCTTTCCAAGTTTCACTAATTCGCATGCACTTGTCATGATTGAGACTGCGTACCTCGGCTTTCACAGAAACCTTGTCTGGCACCGAGTTGACGATTACACCGCCGTTGATAATACCGACGTTACTAGTAGTCTCGAAGTCGATGCGACCATCGTTCAGCAGCGTAATGGCATGTGCGGCCGCTTTAATCGCGGAAATACCCTTTTCCGGCTCCATTCCGGAGTGAGCAGGCTTGCCTGTGATGCTCACATCAATCATCATGCGCGTGGGCGTACCTATGACTACAGCATCTATGGCATCCATGTCGATGAGGAAACCTTTCTTGGCAGTTATCAGGGAGTAATCGAGGTTCTTGGCACCAAACATACCAACCTCTTCCTGGCGGGTCACCACGACCTCGAGGGAGGGATGTTGAGAGGCTTCAAGGGCTGCCTCGATGAACTCGGCGATGCCAGCTTTGCAGTCTGCCCCCAAGATCGTGTCACCACTCGACGAGATGAGATCACCCTTCACGACAGGCTTGATCCCCTTCCCGGGCTTGACCGTGTCGCCGTGCATGGCAAACATCAGTGGCTCAGTGGCCGTGCAGTTCTTGGCCGGGATCTTGGCCACCAGATTACCGTAGGAATCGAACTGGGTCGTAGCCCCCAACTCTCGAGCCAATTTCTCTCCGAGAAAGTGAAGAAATTCCTCCTCCTCGCCAGATTCACTGTCAATCTGGACTAGTTCACAAAGACTCTTGACTAAACGATCTCGCATCGGTATATACCTCCTGTCAGACGAAAAGTGATGTAGCCCTACCTCTAATCATAGTGCTTTCCCAACTCCTCTTGCTCCAGAAGAAATGACTTCGTTAACATCCACAATGCTCATCTTTGGCGTGAACATCACGAAGACACGAGATGGATTATTCATCCTTTCGTGGTGAGAGATGTGCAACTATCGGAAGAAGCAATAAACCCAACCAGACGCCCTAATTGGGTAAACAGAAGGGACAATTGCGTTCCCNGCCACAAGCGCTGCGACCGGGAGCGGAGACACTGTCATGTCAATGGCCAAGANCCTTTGTCATTTTCTTCAACTCAGGATCGATCAAAACGCCCTTGTCCATGGCCACAAGCGCTGCGACCGGGAGCGGAGACACTGTCATGTCAATGGCCAAGATCCTTTGTCATTTTCTTCAACTCAGGATCGATCAAAACGCCCTTGTCCAT
>JGI24134J36421_10000566_pt1 | contig 11751 bp, 9 predicted proteins | sample BarGraNGADG00312_FD_36421 | JGI IMG/M metagenome (IMG submission 36421) | reverse complement strand
GTCGTCGTCGGCGTGCAACGCACCGAGAACAAGTCGCCGACCGCCAGGGGAGAGGCGATCTTCCAGTCCGGGGTCGATGCCGACGGCAAGCCCATCTCTCGTTCCGCAAGCGGCGGCGGCATGATGGGTGGCGGCGGCATGACGGGTGGCGGCTGCGCGAACTGCCACGGCTCTGACGGCCACGGACGCTCCACGCAGCAGTTCACGAGCCCGAACATCACCTACTCGAGCCTCACCGACCCCAAGGGCATGCTCATGCCTGACGGCACCCGCGGCCCCACCTACACCGACGCCACCATTCGCACGGCGGTGACCATCGGCGTCGACCCGACCGGAGCGCACCTCGAGGCGCCCATGCCCCAGTGGCAGCTCACGGACCAGGAGTGGGACGGCCTGCTCGCCTACCTCAAGACGTTGCACTAGCGCCTCCGGCGGGCAGAACATCTTCGTCAGCTCACCTATCGAGGAGGAAAGACGATGACAGCGATCGACCCAGTCTGCGGCATGAGCGTCGAGGAGGATAGCGCGGCGGCGACCGCCGTAGTACAAGGTCGTCACCTACTACTTCTGCAACGTCGGCTGCAAGAAGGACTTCGAAGAAGACCCGGAGGCGTACCTCTCGAAGGACTGAGCCCGTCGTGAACGGCGCTGGCGCACTTCCTGTTGCCTCGGTGGGGAGCGAGATCGGCCGCGCGCTCAGCATAGCGTTCGGCATGTTCTGGCAGATCCTGTGGGCGCTGATCCTCGGTTTCGCCCTCTCGGCGGTGGTCCAGGCGGTCGTCTCCAAGCGCACCATGACCCGCCTGCTGCCGAACGCCAGGCCGCGCTCGTTGGCCGTCGCCGCCGGCCTCGGAGCGGCCTCATCCTCGTGTTCTTACGCTTCAGTGGCGCTGGCGCGCTCGATCTTCCGCAAGGGCGCCGACTTCACGGCGGCGATGGCCTTCGAGTTCGCCTCGACCAACCTCGTCATCGAGCTGGGCGTCATCCTCGCCCTGCTGATGGGCTGGCAGTTCACGCTCGGGGAGTTCGTCGGCGGGCCGCTGATGATCGTCTTCCTCGCCCTCCTCTTCCGCGTCTTCCTCAAACAGCGCATGGTGGACGCGGCCGGCCGCCAGGCCGACAAGGGCCTGCTCGGCTCGATGGAGGGCCACGCCGCCATGGACATGTCGGTCACCGAGGGCGGCTCGCTGCTGCGGCGCATCACCTCGCCGAAGGGTTTCACGGCGATCAGCCACACGTTCGTCATGGACTGGGCCGCCATCTACAAGGACATCTTCGGCGGCCTGCTCATCGCCGGCGCCCTCGCGGCCTGGGTTCCGCAGAGCTTCTGGCAGGGGTTCTTCCTGGTGCACCACCCGCTGCTCGCCAAGATCTGGGGGCCGATCGTGGGGCCGCTCGTGGCGATCATCTCGTTCGTCTGCTCGATCGGCAACGTGCCGCTGGCGGCGGTCCTCTGGAACGGGGGCATCAGCTTCGGCGGCGTCATCGCCTTCATCTTCGCCGATCTCATCGTGCTGCCCATCCTCAACATCTACCGAAAGTACTACGGCTGGCGCATGATGTTCTTCCTGCTCGGGACCTTCTACGTGACGATGGTCGCCGCCGGCTTCGTGGTCGAGCTCCTCTTCGGAGCGCTCGGCCTCGTGCCGACCGGGCCGCGCAGCGCCAAGGTCGTGGAGGCGCACGTCGCCTGGAACTACACGACCGTGCTGAACATCATCTTCCTGGCGCTGGCGGCGCTGCTGCTGTGGCGCTTCTTCCGCACGCGGGGGTTGGCCATGCTACGCATGATGGACAAGCCGATGGACAAGCCGATGGCCGGGGGGCACGATCACGGCGCTGCGCACTCGCACGGCTGACCGCATCTGCGCGGAAGAGCCCGGTCTGACGGGGTCTCGCGTCGGTCTCGCGCTGCTCGGCTCATCGTTTGCTTTGGAGCGGCGGCGCAGGATTCTCGCCGTACCACCGCCCACGCGGACCGGACTCACTGCGTTCACCCTTTCGTGTATGGCACCGCGCAGCAGGCGACCGGCGCGAAGCGCGGCAGCCCCGGTCCCGACGGCGACGATCCGCACAAGCTGCGCCACGAGCTCATCGAGATCTTCGAGGCCGTGCTGCTCGCACTCGTCGCGCTCACCACCGCGTGGAGTGGCTACCAGGCGGCGCGTTGGGACGGCCAGAGCGCCCGTGCGTACGCGACGTCGTCGCGCGTGCGCGCCGAGGCCGTGCAGACGTCACTTTCGGGCAACCAGACGATCCTCTACGACACCAAGAACGTCAATTCGTGGTTCCAGGCGATGCAGGCGGGCGACAAGGAGTACGCCGACTTCCTCGTCAGGCGCATGACGCCTGACTACCGCGTCGCCTTCGAGGCCTGGATCAAGACCGACCCGATCCACAACCTCAAGGCGCTCCTGGGACCGCGCTACATGCCCCAGTGGAAGGATCCCCTGGCGGAGAAGGCGGTGCAGCTCGACGAACAGGCGAGCGCGGCATTCGAGCTCGGCGTCACCAGCCGCGAGACCGGTGAGAACTACGTGCGGCTCACGGTGATCCTCGCCGCCGTGCTCTTCCTGATCGCCGTCGGCCAGCGCTTCAAGATCAGGGCGGTCCGCATAGCCGTCACGGTCACGGCGAGTGTCTTTCTGGTGTACGCGATCGTGACTGCACTCTCGTACAAGCGGGCGTAGGTACATCTCACAACGCGAACGAGGCGTCCGGAGCACACGTCCACTGCCGCCTCGCGTCCACCTGCCCCATCAGCGATTCCGGCGCAAGCTTCTTCTCGCTGATGCTCGGGTAACGCGCCGCCGATCGGCCTGGAGCCTTCGTACCTCAGCCGTGGGATCGTGGAGCATCGCCGGACGGCTCGGAGGGCGGTGCGAGCGGGGGGTGTGGATGCTTGTGGGTGAGCCCAAGGCTACGAACCAGCGGACGCATGGTGAGGCCTTGCATCACCAGGGAGATCAGTACGACGCCGAATGCCGTGGTGACGATTAGGTCACGGTTCGCCACGCTCGCCGGGATGCTCAACGCCAGGGCCAGCGCTACGGATCCTCGCAGCCCGCCCCACACCAGCACGTGTTGCCAGCGAAATGGCAGGCGCGGGGCAACGAGGCGGCTTGTGGCACCCGCGGCGTAGACGGTGACCGCCCTCGAGGCCAGGACCACCACGAAGGCGATCGCGACGAGACCCAGGTGGTCGGCGATCGCACCGAGGTTGGTGCGCAGCCCGATGAGAAGAAAGACCAGCGAGTTGACCAGGAAGGCGGCGAATTCCCAGAAGTCGTTCACGGCCGAAGCGACACCGTCACTCATGCCGATGCGGCGCCCGACATTGCCCACGACGATGCCGGCGACCACGCAGGCGACGGGTCCGGACATGCCCAGGAGTTGCGCCGCCAGGAACGACCCGTAGGCAGTGATCATGGTGAGCATGAGCTCCAGGAGGCGTTCGTCGAGCAGGCGATGAGCGCGTGAAGCCAGGGTGCCGACGGCCCAGCCAAGGACGAGGCCGCCCCCTGCCATCCAGACGAAGCGCACGACGGCTCCGCCGGGGCCGGGCGTCGTGTTGGCGATGACGCCGCTCAGGACGATGGCGAAGACGACGGCCGCCGTGCCGTCGTTGAACAGGCTCTCGCCGTCGACAATGGTCGTCAGATGCCGGTCGATCTTGAGGCGGCGGAAGAGCGCCACGACGCTCACCGGGTCAGTGGCGACGATCAGCGCGCCGAAGAGCAGCACGGTCGACCACGATTCGCCAGTCAAGAGCCGCAGGCCGCCGGCGGTGAGTCCAAAGGCAAGCAGTACGCCTGGGACGGCGAGGATCGCGATCGGCCTCCACGAGGCGCGGAGGTAGGCCCCCGGGGTGCTGAGCGCGGCCTCGAAGAGGATCACCGGCAGGAAGACATAGAAGATCAGGTCGGCCGACAGGTCGAGAGGCGACGACAGCCCCGATACGGCCACGACGAGGCCTGCGAGTACGAGGGTCACCGTGTACGGCAGGTGGACCAGCCGGGTGACCACCGAGACGGCGGCGGCGACAAGCAGCAGCAGGACGAGGGTGATCTCGATGGATACGGCGGAGCCGCCCGCGGTGGCGAAGACGGTGGTCAGATCGACTGCTGACATGGGCGCAACCCTACCTCAGGGAAGGACTCATCGGCCGGACTCGAGCGTGAATGCCGCGTTGCGGTCACCACGACCGGGTTGTGGTGGCGGCACGGCGAGCCCGCGCATGAGACACGTACCGCTCGCAGCGTTTGCGGGTACTCATCGTTGCCATGGCGGACTACACCGATCGCTCCCGAACCACGACCGCCACGTCGATGCGGTCGACGGCGCGCAGCACCGGCCACTGGGACACGAGCGCTGTGCCCAGCAAGGCGAGCGCTACCAGGACTGGTGTCCAGGGGCGAAGCGCCAAATCGAACGAGAAGAGGTCGCTGCTGAACGACGCCATGAAGGCCTGCGCCGCGAAATAGGCGACGATCAAGCCGGGCACGACTCCGATCAGGGTGAGCAGCACGTTCTCGCTGGAGACCATCAGGGTGAGCTCACGCCGGCCCATCCCCGCAGCCCGAAGCGACGCTATCTCCACGAGGCGCTCCGAGATGTTCGCCGACATCGTCGTATAGATCAGGGCAAGCGCCATCACCCCTCCGAGAACGACCATGAGCCCGACGAAGACGTCGAACAGGCTCATGAACGACTGCGCGGTGGCGTAGAGCGCGCGCGAGTCGATCACGGCGCCGACCTGCGGCAGAGCGGCGAGCCGTGAGCGCACCGCCGCGCTATCGGTACCGGGCGTGAAGGAGACCATGGCTGCGTTGGCCGGATCGGGCGCACCGTGACCGAGGGCCTCGGTGAGCGCCGGCAGTGACAGATAGGCGAACGTGCCCATCGGTTCATCGACGAACCCGGCGACGCGCTCGTGGATGGTGGTACCGAGCGAGGGCAGCTCGACCGAGACCGAATCGCCGATTGAGACGTTGAGCAAGTCGCGCAAGGACTTGCCCAACAGCAGGCCGGACCGGGGCAACTGGATCCTGCTGCCACCAAGTTCGTAGAAGCCGTGCATCCGCGTGTCCGGCCGGAATGCCTGGATGGATGTCAGATACACGCCCGACGTCGAGCTGAGCGACGCTGCGACGTCGACGACGGGCTCTGCCGACGCGACTCCGGGTACCGCCGCCACGGCAGCGACGGCTCGACTCACAGGGACAGGCCCGGCACTCTTGCCCGTGGCCCCTGTGACGAAGTACACCTCCGCATCCTGGCGCTGGACGTCGACGAACTGCCGCTGCAGGAGCACGTTCGTTGTGTCGAGCATTCCCCAGGAGGCGAGGATCAGCGTCGCGGCCAGGACGATGCCGAGAACAGTCGACAAGGACCGCCGCCGGTTGCGCCCGATGCCGCGAAGGACCATCTTCCAGCGGGTCGGCAGCATTCCCAGCGGAGGCACGATGCGCTCGGCGAGACTGCGTCCGCCTTGACCGCTGCCAACAGATCCGCGCATGGCGGCGGCCGGCGTGAGCCGCGCCGCCCTGATCGCGGGGGCAAGAGTCGAGAACGAACCTGCCGCGACCGCGAAGATGAGGCCAACAGCCACCGTCATCGGGTGGAACCGGATCACGTGGATCGGTACGGACACCGCGTCGGTGTAGAGCCGTGTGATGAAGCGGGCCAACACGATGCCGGCGATGAGGCCGGGCACGGCGCCGAGCAGCGTGGCGGCGAGGCCGAACGAGAGGTAGTGACCAAAGAGGGTGCGACGTCCGAAGCCGTTGGCCAGCAGGAGGCCGATCTGCGGCCTCTGGGAGAGNACGAGCCTGGTCAGCATGGTGTAGGTCGCCATGGCGGCCGCACCGAGGAACAGGAGGGGGAACATGATNGCCATCTCCCCGAACCCGTTGATGTCCTCACGCAGGGCGGCGTTCGAGGGCTGTTCAGCCTGCGTGAACGCGTCGCTCGCGCCGTAGCGCCGAGCGATGCCCTCAAGCCGAGCGTCAACGGACGCGCGGTCGGCGCCGGGCGCGTAGGCAAACAGCGCCTGTCGCGTGACCGTCGAGGCGGGCAGGTCGCCGAGCAGGGACTCCGGCGCGAACAGCACGCCGAAGTCGTTCGACGAGACGAGCACCTCCTGGCGGCTGCGCGCCGGCCACAGGTATTCGGCCGACGCGGCCTTGCCGAGCACCGTCACCCGGCGCCAGCCCGAGGCTCCCAGCACCTCGAGTGTGGCCCCGGGGCCTAGGCCGAAATGCTCCGCCATGTGCTTCTCGACGAGCACGCCGTCAGGTCGCGAAGCAGAGAGGTAGGCGCCGTCCAGCACCATGACCCCATCGATCGGCGGCTGGCCGGTGGCCCGCAGTCCGATCACGCGTCCGAGTAGCTTGCGTCCGTTGACCCGCACGGGCACGTCGGCGACGCGACGCTCGGTCGCGACGGCCACGCCGGGAACGGTGCGTCCTGCGGTGAGGATCGCCTGGGTGTCGCCGCCGCTTGCGGTGAAGTCGGCGAAATGTGTGATGTCGAACACCCGCTGGTACGACGCCTTGAGGTTCGAGTAGGCGTCGTACGAGAGGGCGAACAGTGCCATGCCGAGGAAGACGGTGACGATCACGGCGGCGAACTGGCCGCGACGCGCCCGCGCGTCGCGGCGCATCTTGCGTGTGAGCAACGTCATCGGTGGCCTTGCAGAGTCACGCGAGCCCCCAACTCACCAGCTCACCTTCGCCGCCGGCAGCGGCGCGGGGTTGGTCTCGTCCGAAACGATGGCTCCCGAGCGCATGCGGATGACGCGGTCGGCGGCGTCGGCGATCGCGGAGTTGTGAGTGACGACGATCACCGTGCGTTCGCCGTCCCGGGTCGCGCCCCGCAGAAGCCCCAGCACCTGGCGCCCGGTGTCGAGGTCGAGCGACCCCGTGGGCTCGTCGCATAGCAGCAGGCGGGGGTGTTTCACCAGGGCACGAGCAACGGCAACGCGCTGCTGCTCGCCTCCCGACAGGGCTCCCGGGAAGCGGTCGACGCGGTCACCGAGCCCGACGGCTTCGAGGGCCTCACGGCTCTCGCCTCCGCGGCCCACGAGCTCCGCGATCAGCTGCACGTTCTCGAGCGCCGTAAGGGTGGGCACCAGGTTGAAGAACTGGAAGACGAAGCCCACCTCGTCGCGACGATAGCGGGTCAGCCCGTCGTCGCCGAGCTTGGCCAGGTCGCGGCCTCCGACGAACAGCCGGCCCGTCGTCGGTCGCTCGATGCCGCCGACGAGGTCGAGAAAGGTCGTCTTGCCTGAGCCGCTGGGCCCGAGCAGTACGAGGAACTGTCCTGCCGGGATGTTCAGGTCGGCTGTCCGTAGAGCGTGTACAGCCAGCTCACCGGCGCCGTACGTTTTGGCGACGCCGTCGAGAACGACGAGCTCTTCGCTCGGCCTGTTCAGATCCTCAGCCACGCCGATCCTCCCGTCACACGTCGCTTACAGGAGCGGTTCCTCTGCCGTTGCATGAGCCGGGTCGGGCAGCGGCCCCACCAAGCGGCCGAGTTCGTCCATGCGCTCGGGTCGCGTCACGACGACCAGATCGTCGCCGCGCATGATCTTCGTCTTGCCGGTGGCGAAGACAGTCACGTCGCCACGCCGCACGCTGAGCACGAACGTGTCCGGCGGCCAGGCGATCTCGGCGACACTCTTGCCCACCAGGTCGGAGTCGGGCGACAGACGTCCCTCGAAGAGCACGCCGCGACCGGCGAGCGCGTCGAGGCGCCGCATGCTTGCCTGCACGAGACGGGTGTAGCGGCGCAGCAGACCTTCGGACGTCGTCGTGCCGACGAGGCGCCCGTTCGCGTCGACGACGGGCGCCCAGGTCGCCCGGCTCAAGGCGAGCTGCTCGATCGCGGTGTCGAGCGTCGAATCGGCGGCGATCACCGGTCCGGCGGTCGTAGCGAGGTCGCCGGCCGTCGCCGTGGCATGTCCGGCGCCGGCGGGTTCGGTGCGCGCCGGGAGGATCCCGACGAACGATCCGGCCCGCGTGACGACCGGGGCCGCCGCCAGTCCTGCGTCTTCGACGTGTTCCAGGGCGGCTAGGGCGAGTTCGCTTGCGTCGATCACCAGCGGGGCTTCGCGCACGATCGCCGAGATCGGCAAGGCTCCGACCGGGGTCAGGCCAAAGCGAAAGCGATGGGCCGGCGCGTCTTCGCGCGAGCGCAACTGTGAGGCGTAGATGTGCCGGTCGCCGACGATCAGCGTGGCGATGCCGACGGCGACCATGGCGGGGGCGAGCAGCGACAGGTTGCCGGTCATCTCGGCCACCATCAGCATCGTCGCGATGGGGATGTGACCGATGCTGCCGAAGCACGCCATCATGCCGACGATGACGAACGGGGCGGGACTGAGCGGCACGCCTGGGGCGAAGAGCTCGAAGACGCGCCACACCCCTGCCCCAACGAGCCCACCGATCACCATGCCCGGACCGAAGATCCCACCCGAGCCGCCGGAGCCGATCGAGAGGCTCGTGGCCAGGATCTTGGCGAGGGGAAGGAGCAGCACCAGCCAGAGCGGGAACGTGAGCAGCTCGCGCGTCATCATCTTCTGTACCCAGCCGTAGCCTGTGCCGAGGACTTGGGGGAACACCAGCGCAAGGCAGCCCACCAGCAGGCCGCCGAGCGCCGGTCGCGCCCAGGACGGCAGCGACGAGCGTCCGAAGATCGTATGCGTCGTCCAGAAGGTCGAGTTGTACAACATGCCGGTCAGGGCGGCGAGGACCCCGATGATCGCGTAGTAGACGAGCTGGATGGGGTGGTCGAACCGCAGGCTCGCGTGGTAGCCGAAGATGGGAGCGAAGCCCTCGACCGCGCCGTAGACCACGAAGCCGACGATCGAGGAGACGAGGCCGGGAACAATGGCGGCGGTCTCGAAGTCGTTGAGATAGAGGATCTCGGCGCTCAGGACCGCACCGCCGAGCGGGGTGCGGAAGATGGCGCCAATGCCTGCGCCCATGCCGATCGTCACCGCGATGCGCGCGTCATCCTGGCTGAGGCCGAAGGCCCTGGAGAGGAACGACGCGAATCCGGCGCTGATCTGCGCGGTCGGGCCCTCGCGTCCCCCCGATCCTCCGGAGCCGATCGTGATCGCTGACGCCACGATCTTCACCAACGACGTCTTGGGGCGGATGCCCTTGGGGTCGTTGTGCACGGCCTTGATGGCGGCGTCGGTTCCGTGGCCCGCCGCCTCCGGTGCGAACCGGTCGACGAGCAGGGCCGACACGAGGGCGCCGGACGCAACGACAAGTGGGATCGCCCAGGCACGGGCGAAGTGGCCGGCGGCGGTGACTCCGCCCTCGTTGGCGGGGGTCGGGGGCGCGTAGCCGCCGACCACTCCGAGAAAGAAGTGCGTCGCCAGATCGAGCGCGTGGACGAAGACCACGGCGCCAAGCCCGGCGACGGCGCCTATGAGGACACCGAGCACCAGCCACTTGCGCATGTAGGACGCAGAGACGATGCGCTCTGCGACGGCGCGCCTCAGCGAAAGCAGCGGCGATGACGGCGGCATGTGAGTACTCATTCCCGCGTGGTTGGGGGTCGAGGCGTTCGCATCCTCAGACGACGCGAACAATGTCTACTAAGTAAACCTATCACTCCCGTCGCCCGGAGTCATCGGGGAAGGAGCGCCTCCAGGAGTTCACGAAGACAGCGCTCGTAACGGCCGAGCTGCGTGCCGCCGTCCGACGGCGCTATCGCCAAGCCGGCGGTGGTGGGAGTCGGAGCGGCGATTCGGGGCACGTTCCTGCGCATGAAGGGGGTGTTCTCGGGCAACTCCCCCACGAATCCTGCCACCTCGAGCCACGCGAACCCCACGGTGAAGCTCTCAAGGGTGTGGAACGCGTCGAGAGCGTTCTCTTCGCTCATCATGGACCGACGCATCGCGGTCAGAAGCACGTCGGCCTGCTCCTTCGCCGTTCCGGTCTGGAGGGCGGAGTTTGCTACCAGAGGGATCGCGTTCGGGTGTGCAGCGAGAACGTCTCGCAATGAGGTGAAGAAGGCGTAGGCACGCTCACGAATGTCGCCGGTCGACGCGCCGGCAAGCCCAGCTAGAACGAGATCGACGACGCCGTCCAGAATGGCCTGTTTGTTAGGAAGGTGCCGATAGACCGCCATGGCGTCGACCCCAAGGTCGGTGCCGAGCCGACGCATGTTGAGCGCCGGCAGACCGTCTTCGTCGATGATGGCAAGCGCGGCCGCGCAGACCTTCGCCTGCGTTAGGCCTTTGCCAAACGGTCGACGGTGAGCTTCATCGGGCACGGCTGTGGTGGTCGCCTCCTCGCGCATCGATCNGTGGCGGAATCAACCCTCTGAGTCTACGACCAACTCACGTAGCGTGCCTGCGGAAGGGCACGATCCCAGAGTGCGGAATCGAGGAGGGTGGACCGAGAGATGAGTCCGGTCACCCGCGCGTTGGCCTGATCGCATCAGCACAGCGAACCGCCCGATACATCCAGACGACCCAACGTCTGCGACCCTTGACGCCAGGTGCAGCGGCGCAGGAGGATCTCACGCATGAACCTGCTCCTTGGTTTCGCACACGAGACGGGCGTGAGGCTCGCTGAAGTCGGGTTTCTGCTCCTGCTGTTCGCCGGCGTCTGGCTCGTCGCCGCACATATCCCGAAGCTCAAGTTGGGCAGCGCCAGGACGATTGTCGCGGGCGTAGCGCTCGCCGTGGGTGGCCTGCTCCTCATCATCGCCACGCACTGGGGTCACTTCGGCTAGAAGCGTGATGTGGCGTCTCTCGGCGGCCCGGCGCGCTGCTCACTCACACGAAATGGCCGGCTGAGGCAACGATCGCAGGGCGCTGCCGAGCGTCATCAGGACAGCCGAGTCACCGTGCTTCAGTACTGGCATCGGCTGGGCGCGGCACTTCGGACCGAAAGTTCGAAAGCTGTCTGGGTAGGTCCACCACGGTGCCGTTGGCACTCGTTCTCCGGGTCCATCTGCGGCTTCTCGAGTCCGGTCACTTCCACGAGCTCCGCGAGCGATTGTACCCAGCCCGTTGACGAACTTCGCTGGCCTCAACGGCAGGAGCATCTGGCATGTGGCCTTTCACCCCGCCGCTCTTCGCGCGACGTTCTGGTTACAGACGCAGCATCAAGCTCGCACACGGCTAGCGAGCGGGCGTCGTCGGCCTCTGGGACATGGGCTAGAATGCATCGAACAGCGACCTCAGTTCGTGACGAAGGTTCGAGAGTTGTCCACTGAGGTGCACCAACGTTGTCAATATGACAACGTTCTTCCTGCTCAGTGACCGGTTCTGGTGTCCGGTCGCCTACCCGATCGCTCTTCCCGATCCAGCATGTCTGCGTGTGGCGGTGCGATTCTCGTGCGATTCCTCACGTTGGGTCGGCTCGGCTGCCGTCCCGATCGGAAGACCCCGCGTGCGCCTCCAGGCAAGTGAAGCGCTCGCTGCCCACGGCGTCGAGGTCGATCACGTGAAGATGTGGCAGACGGTCGGCAAGCTGCGCCGCCGGCACGGGCTCTTGATGAGCGGCGAGCCGCGGGAGACAGGCTACCGGGTCGAGGACTGGACGTGGGAGGCGAAGAGGGTGAGGAGTACGGTGCGGGGCGATTGAGACGGGAGCGTCAGAGACGGAAGTGTTGCGCTACAAANTTGACTGACCATCCCCTCAACTCAGGTCGCGATCAGCTCGGAGTAGGTGATCGGTGGCGTGTACAGGACGCAGCGGTTCAGGATGCGGCGGAAGAGGTCGA
>JGI24134J36421_10000564_pt1 | contig 11768 bp, 10 predicted proteins | sample BarGraNGADG00312_FD_36421 | JGI IMG/M metagenome (IMG submission 36421) | reverse complement strand
GTAACCGAGGGAGACGATGACGCCTTTTTTGACCTCCAAAACATACGCTCCTTACTAGTGCTCCATCCCACAGATACCCTGGCATTCGAGCGCCGCTGCATCCACGCCCGCTCCGTTCCGCTCCCTCGGACTACTCAGTGAGTACGACTCAGTCGCGCGCCTTGCCGGCGCGTCGAGCAGACGCTCTCGGTGCTTCAAGCTATCTGTGTGACGGAACACCAGCGGACGCCGCTGGCTTGAAATGATATCACAATGGTATGACCGCAAGGGTGGCGCGTATCAGGCGCCGGCGATCATCTCGCGGGCAAGGGCTATCTGCCTGGCAACGGCCTCGGGCGCGGTCCCACCGGTGCACACCCTGCGCCCCGCGGAGGCCTCCGCTCCAGTCCACTCCAGCGCGTCGGGGCCGAGGAGCTCCGAAAACTCGAGCATCTCTTCCGCCGACAGGTCGCNGAGCCCTTTGCCCTGGGCGATGCANTAGGTCACGATCCGGCCCACGATGCCATGGGCCTCCGGGAACTGGAGCCCTTTTTCGGCAAGGTAGTCGGCCAGGTCGGTCGCGGTCATGAAGCCACCGGCGGCCAGAGATGCGGCCCGCTCCCTGTCAAAGGTCAGTGTCGCTACCGTCTGCCCCATGACATCGAGGCTTGCGGACGCGGTGTCCACCGCGTCGAACAGCGGCTCCTTGTCCTCCTGCAGGTCGCGGTTGTACGAGAGCGGCAGCCCCTTGAGCGTCGTGAGCAGGGCGAGCAGGTCGCCCAGGAGGCGACCGGTCTTGCCCCGCACCAGCTCGGCGGAGTCCGGGTTCTTCTTCTGGGGCATCAGGCTCGAGCCAGTGGACCAGGCATCGCCGAGCTCGGCGATGCCCCACTCCGCCGATGCCCACAGGATCACCTGCTCGGAGAGCCGGCTGAGGTGGACCATCACCATCGCCAGGGCGTAGACCAGGTCGCAGGCAAAGTCCCGGTCTCCAACCGCGTCCAGGCTGTTGGCGCTTACGCCGGAGAAGCCGAGCCTGTCGGCCAGCGCTTCCCTGTCGACATCGAGGGTCGTGCCCGCGAGTGCTCCCGAACCCAGCGGCAGTGAGTCGGCCGCCTTCGACGCTCCGTTCAGCAGCGCGGCGTCGCGCTCGAGCATCTGTACGAAAGCGAGNAGGGCGTGCGCCANCAGCACNGGCTGGGCCTGCTGNAGGTGTGTATGGCCCGGCACCACGATATCTATGCTGTCGGCGGCCTTGTCAATCAGCGCGGTCTGCAANAGCCGCATTCCAGCGGCCAGCCGCGCGCATTGGTCCATCACGAACATCCTGGTGTCCGTGGCGACCTGGTCGTTGCGGCTGCGGCCGGTGCGGACTTTGCCGGCCTCGCTTCCAATGAGCTCCACCAGCCTGCGCTCTATGGCGGTGTGTATGTCCTCGTCGTCCGGCGACAGGGTGAACGCCCCTGAGTCGAACTCCTCTTTGACCGAGTCCAGCGCACCCGAGATATTGCGCGATTCGTCAGCGCTGAGAACGCCCGCGCCCACGAGCGCCTCCGCCCAGGCACGCGTGCACTCTATATCGTACGGGTAGAGCCGCACGTCAAAGGATATCGAGCTGCTGAATTGCATAAAGCCGGCGTCAGGCTCACCGTCGAACCGGCCTCCCCACATCTTCACTTCTTTTCCTCCCGCGCCCTCTCGCTCTTCGCCCACGTCTTGAGCGGCAGGCCCCACAGGTCGATGAAGCCCTTGGCCGCCGCGTGGTCGAAGGCGTCGGCGCTGTCGTAAGTCGCCAGGCCCAGATCGTACAGGGAGTTGGGCGACTTCCTGCCGACAACGTCCGCCCTGCCCTTGTACAGCCGCATCCTGATCGTGCCGGTGACCCGTTCCTGCAGCGAGGAGTTGAACTCCTGGATCGCTTTGTTGAAGGGACTGAACCACAGGCCATCGTACGTCATCTCCGCGACCCTCTGCTCCAGCGGCCTCTTGCCGGACAGCACCTCNCTGGTCAGCGTGAGCTGCTCGAGGTCCCGGTGCGCCGCGATCAGNACCACCGCCGCCGGTGCCTCGTAGATCTCCCGGGACTTTATGCCCACCAGCCTGTCCTCTATCACGTCTATGCGGCCGACGCCGTGCGCGCCGCCCAGATCGTTAAGCCTGCCNATGAGCTCGACCAGGCCCATGCTCGCGCCGTCGATGGCCACGGGCACGCCCCTGGCGAACTCGATCTCAATATAGGCCGGATCAGGCGCGTCCAGCGGAGAGGTGGTCCACTCNTAGGCGTCCTGGGGAGGCTCCACCCATGGGTCCTCCAGCACCCCGCACTCGCAGGAGCGGCCCCAGAGGTTCTCGTCGACGCTGTAGGGGGATGCGACCGTCACCGGGACGGGGATGCCGCGCTCCCTGGCGTACTCGATCTCCTCCTCGCGGGTCATCTTCCACTCGCGCATCGGGGCTATTATCTCCAGTGACGGGTCGAGCGCGGCGGTCGCAACCTCGAAGCGCACCTGGTCGTTGCCCTTGCCGGTGCAGCCGTGCGCCACGGCTGTCGCGCCGTAACGGTGCGCGGCGTCCACCTGGAGCCTGGCGATCAGCGGCCTCGCCAGCGCCGTCGCCAGCGGGTAGGATCCTCCGTACAGCGCGTTCGCCCACAGAGCCGGGATCACGAAGTCGGACGCGAACATCTCCCTCGCGTCGATCATCTCCGAGGCCACGGCCCCCGTGTCCAGCGCCTTCTGCCTTATCGCGGCCATNTCACCCGGCTGGCCCAGGTCGGCGCACAGCGCGACCACGTCGTAGGACCGCTCCTCTATCAGCCAGCGCACCAGCACCGACGTGTCGAGCCCTCCCGAGTANGCAAGTATCACCTTGGGCTTGCCGCCCTCCTTCATCCCTGATCCNGNCAATCTCTTCACCNCTGTTCCAACGCGTATCCCATCAACGTCTCGCCGACGCCCGAGCTGCTCGTTCCGCTCGAGCAGACGACCATTATAGTGTCATCGCCGCCGACCGTGCCCGCCACCCCGGGNAGCGAGGCGGCGTCTATGGCCCAGGCCAGCGCCTGGGCTCCGCCCGGCTGCGTGCGCACCACCACTATGTTCCCGGTCGGCTCGACGGTCAGGAGCACCTGCGGCGCGGTCCTTCGAAGGGCCGAGTCGTCGGCGCTGCCCNCGGAGCCAGGCTCCACGTACCTCGCTCNTTGGCCCGCCTCCCGAAGCCTCATCAGCCCGAGTTCGCTCAGGTCACGGGAGACGGTTGTCTGGCTCACCTCGAAGCCCTCGGAGCGCAACGACTCCACCAGGTCACTCTGGCTTGCGACCTTCCCGGACTTGACTATCCTGCGGATCGCCTCTTGTCTCTGCCTCTTCACCAGACCACCTATCCGAATATCAAGCCCAGCAGNGCGACCTGNGCGTGCAGCCTGTTCTCCGCCTGGTCCCANACGGCCGAGTGGCTNCCGTCGAGGACCTCAGCCGTGATCTCCTCGCCGCGGTGTGCGGGNAGGCAGTGCATGACCATCACGTCGTCGCTGGCCCGGTCGAGCATCTCCTCGTCGAGGCGGAAGCTCGCGAAGTGCCCCAGCGCGTCGCGCTTCTCGTCAGGCTGGCCCATGCTCACCCACACGTCCGTGTAGATGACATCGGCCCCGGCGGACGCTTGAGCCGGGTCGTTGCCGACNACCAGCGACCCTCCCGAGGCGTCGGCGTACACCTTGCACTCCGAGGTGATGGCCTCGAGCGGCCCGTGCCCCTCGGGCGTCGCGACCACGATATCCATGCCCAGCTTGGTCCCCGCCCGCATCAGCGAGTGGGCGACGTTGTTGCCGTCGCCCAGGTAGGCGAGCCGGAGTCCGCGGAACGCCCCTTTGTACTCGAGCACGGTCATCATGTCAGCCAGCGCCTGGCAGGGGTGNCACTCGTCAGTCAGCGCGTTGATCACCGGGACCGAGGAGGCTTCCGCCAGCGACTCCAGCCGGTCCTGCCCGAAAGTGCGGACCACCAGCCCGTCCAGGTACCTCGANAGCACTCTGCCGGTGTCCTCGATCGTCTCGCCGCGTCCCAGCTGCAGGTCCCGGTCGGTTAGCGCCAGCGCGCTGCCTCCGAGNCTGTGNACCGCGACCTCGAAGGAGACACGGGTCCGCGTCGAAGGCTTCTCGAAGATCAACCCCACGACCTTACCGGCCAGCGGCTTGTACCCCTTGGTCCCTTCGCCCTTCAAGCGAACGGCCTCCTCCAGCAGAGACTCGATCTCTTCGCCGCTGAGCGGGGCAAGCGTCAGGAAGTCCGCTCCCCGCAGCTTGTTCTTGAGCACCGCTTTCCTTTCTCTAGCCGGCCGCCGCTCGCAGCACCTCTTCGAGGACACCCGCGGCGGTCATCGCCTCGTCTTCCGTCAGCGTGAGCGCGGGAAGCATCCTCACCGCGCTGGGCGAGACGTCGTTGAAGACCACGCCCCTCTCCAGCCCCATGGTCACCACCTTGCGCGCCAGGTCACTGTCGAGCTGGACGGCGAGCATCAGCCCCCGCCCTCGCACCTCGGTCACGCCGGGGACCTCACCCACCATCGAGGCAAGCCTGCCCGCCAGGGCGGACCCCACGCGGCCGGCGTTCTCGTACAGCTTCTCGTCCAGGACGGTCCGGACCGTGGCGTGCGCCGCCGCACAGGCCAGGAAGCCGCCCCCGAAAGTCGTACCGTGGTCGCCGGGCGCCAGCACTTCGCCGAACTCGCCCCTCGCCAGGAAGGCCGCAGCGGGAACGCCGTTGGCAAGCCCCTTGGCGATGGTGATGACGTCGGGGACGACCCCGGAATGCTCCGCGGCGTAGAACGCGCCCGTGCGCCCCATCCCGCTCTGCACCTCGTCTGTTATCAGAAGCGCACCGCTGCGGTCGCATGCGGCGCGCGCAGCCCGCAGGAACTCGTCGGTGAGCGGGTAGACCCCGCCCTCCCCCTGGATCGGCTCGATTACTATGGCGGCGGTGTGCGCGTCCACCGTCCGCTCCAGAGTGTCAGTGTCGTTCAACGGCACGTGCTCGAAGCCCGGCATCACCGGGCTGAACGGCCGCCACTTGGTGGGCTGGCCGGTCGCGGACATGGTTGCGAGGGTCCGCCCGTGGAAGGAGCCCAGCAGGCAGACGATCTTGTCCCGGCCGCCGCCCCGGGTGAAATGGTACTTGCGCGCGAGCTTCATCGCTCCCTCGTTGGCCTCGGCGCCGGAGTTGGCGAAGAAGCACCTCGAGCCGGGAAAGGTACGCTCGACCAGCAGCTGCGCCAGCTCGGCCTGCGGCTCGACGTAATACAGGTTGGTGGTGTGCACCAGGGCGGCGGCCTGCTCGCAGATGGCCTGCGTCACCGCCGGGTGGCAGTGTCCCAGCACCGTCACGCCCAGCCCTCCGACCATGTCGAGGTACTCCTTGCCGGAGCTGTCCCACAGCCGCGTCCCTCTGCCGCGCGTGAAAGCGATCGGCAGCCTCTTGTAGGTCTGCATGGTGTAGGCCGCGTCCAGCGCTTGAACCTTGGCAAGCAGCTCGTCCATCAGGCTTCCTCTTTCTGGTCGGTTATCATCGTGCCGACCCCCTCGTTGGTGAAAACCTCCAGCAGCAGGGCGTGATCGACCGTGCCGTCAAGGATGGTCGCGCTGTCCACGCCGCCCTCGACCGCCGCGAGCGAGCTCTCCACCTTGGGGATCATCCCCTTGGACACCGCCCCGCTCTGAAGCAGGCTCCTGCACCCCAGCGCGTCGCACCTGCTGATGAGCGCGCCCTCCGAATCCAGGATCCCCTTCACGTCGGTCATGTAGATGACCTTGGAGGCTCCGACCGCCGTCGCCACCTCGCCCGCTACTATGTCAGCGTTTATGTTGTAGGAGTTGCCCTCTTCATCGGTGCCGACCGACGCGATGACGGGGATGAGCTCGTAGGTGAGGAGCTCTTCGATTATCTGCGCGTTGATGGACGACACGTTGCCCACCCAACCGATGTCGGTGCCGTCCTCGGCCAGGCGCCGCCTCGCCATGATCAGGTTTCCGTCGTCGCCCGACAGCCCCATCGACAGCGTCCCGTGCCGGTTTATCAGCGACACGATCTCCTTGTTGACCTTTCCCACCAGGACCATCTTGGCTATCTCCATCGTCTCCGTATCGGTGACCCTGTGCCCGCTCACGAACTGCACGTCCTTGGACAGCCGCTTCATGTACTCGGTTATCTGCGGGCCTCCGCCGTGGACTATCACCGGCTGTATGCCGACGTAGCGCATCAGCACCACATCGGAAGCGAACATCTTCCTTACATCGGTGCTCTCCATCGCGTTGCCCCCNAGCTTGATGACCACCGTCTTGCCCCGGTGCCTCTTGATGTAGGGGAGGACCTCGGTCATCACCCGCGCNTTCATCTGAAGGTCTCCTTCGACGCTCGCCATCNCGCGTCAGCTCCTCTCGCCCGCGTTGAACTCGACGTAGGCNGTGGAGAGGTCACAGGTGAGGAAGTAGGCCGAGCCCGAGCCCAGCCCCAGGTTGACGGTGAGCTCCACCTCGTCGCGCCTCATGATCCGGGCCAGGTCCGCCGGGTCGTAATCGACNGCCTTGCCGCCCTCCGCCACCTTGTGCTCACCGATGAAGGCCGTGAACTTCGCCGGGTCCAGCGCCACTCCGGCGCTGCCCGCGGCCGCGGCCACCCNGCCGANGTTCAACTGCTCGCCGTTGAACGAGCACTTGACCAGGTTGGAGTTCGCTATCGCCCGCCCGACACGCACGGCGTCGGCGTCGTCCACCGTGCCATTCACCACGATGCGTATCAGCTTGCTGGCGCCTTCTCCGTCCTTTACCAGAGACATCGCGAGGTTGCCGGTGAGCCAGCAGAGCGCCCGGTAGAACAGGTCGGCTTCCTGGCTGGACAGCACGTGCCCCTCGGCGAACGCGGCGCCGTTGGCCAGCATGAGCACCATGTCGTTGGTGGACTGGTCTCCGTCCACGGATATCCTGTTGAAGGACCACTCCACTGCCGACGCGAGCCAGTCCTGCATTATGTCGTGGGGCAACTCTATGTCGGTGGTTATGACCGCGAGCATGGTCGCCATGTTGGGTTGCACCATCCCCGAGCCCTTGGCCATCGCGCCGATCCTTACGATCTTGCCGCCGATCTCCATCTCCGCGGCGAGCTCCTTGGGGTAGGTGTCGGTGGTCATGATCGCCTTGGCCGCGTCGGTGTTGCCGCCGGGGCTGAGCTCGCCCGCGGCCACCTCTATGCCCGATGCCACCTTGTCCATCGGGAGGAACTCACAGATGTGCCCGGTCGAGGCGACGACCGCCTGTCCCGAGCTCAAGCTCAGCGCCTTCTCGGCGGACTTGGCCATCAAGACCGCGTCCTTCATCCCACGCTCGCCCGTCATCGCGTTGGCGCATCCGCTGTTGAGCACCACCNCCTGCGCCTGCCCCGCCGACAGCAGGCTCCTGGTCAGCAGGACGGGAGCCGCCTTCATCTCGTTAGTCGTGAAGACCCCGGCGGCGAACGCCGGTTCGGAGGAGTAGACGAGCGCGAGGTCGTTCTTCCCGTCAGCCTTGATGCCGCAGGAGACGCCGGAAGCGAGGAAACCCAGTGGAGCGCACACCCCTCCCAGTATCCGGTCGAACCCCATCGCGTTCATGCCGATCACCACCTACCTTTTCTCAGGGGAAAAGCCCGCACGCTGAAAGGCCGAGCTTCTCGTCCATGCCGAACATTATGTTGGCGCTCTGGACCGCCTGGCCGGACGCGCCTTTGACCAGATTGTCTATCGCGGACATGACGATCGCCACTCCCGCGCCGGACACCTCAACCGCCACGTGGCAGCTGTTGCCGCCCCTGACCGCCTTGGTCTGAGGGTAGGCCCCCTCCTGGAGCAGCTGGACGAAGGGCTCGCCGGAGAAAGCCTCCTGGAACGCGGCCCGCACTTCCGCGGGCTTCGCGCTCTGCTGGAGCGGCACGTACATCGTGCTCAGTATTCCCCTGTCCATCGGCGCCAGGTGCGGAGTGAAGACCATCTTCACCGGCCCGGCGGTCATCTCCTGGAGGCAGAGCGAGATCTCCGGCGCGTGCCGGTGCCCACTCACGGCGTACGGCGTGATGCTGTCGGACGCCTGGGGGAAGTGCGTGGGAAGTGTAAGCTTCCTGCCCGCGCCCGATATCCCGGTCTTGGCGTCGATGATCACGGTGCCGGCGATCATGCCCGCCTTTGCCAGCGGGTAGAGCCCCAGCAGGGACGCGGTCGGAAAGCAGCCGGGGTTGGCCACCAGGGACGCGCCGGCGATCTCGTCGCGGTTGAGCTCGCAGAGCCCGTAGACGGCGTCGTCGAGCAGGTCGGGGCTGGTGTGATCGAGCCCGTACCACTCGGCGTAGACGTCGGCCGGCAGCCTGAAGTCCGCCGAGAGGTCGACGACCTTCCTGCCCGCGGAGACGGTTTCGGCCACGACCTTCATGCTCTCACCGTGCGGCAGGCAGGAGAAGACCACGTCGCAGGAGTCGAGCAGGCCCGGCTCATAAGCCACGAAGTCCCCCCCGTACCGCCCCGCGAGCGAAGGGTACAGCGAGGCGATGCCGGTGCCCGCATATTGTCCGGCTGTAGCCACCTCGACCTCCAACTCCGGGTGCCCCGCCAGTATCCGCATCAGTTCCGCACCGGTGTATCCGGATGCTCCCACGATTCCTGCCCGCAGCAACTTCTCCTCCTTGTTCGATAAGCAAAGACGCGCTCGGTGAGCGCATCCTGAATAATATACAACTATACGAATATTTATGCAAGGGGGATTCAAGGCGCTTTTCGCGGGCTTAATCCCCGACGGCTATCGCACCTGCCCCTCCCCGCGTATCACGAACTTGGTGCTGGTGAGCTCGGTCAGGCTCATGGGGCCCCTGGCATGAAGTTTCTGGGTGCTGATGCCGATCTCCGCCCCCAGGCCGAACTGGCCGCCGTCAGTGAAGCGCGTCGACGCGTTGATGTAGACCGCGGCCGAGTCCACCCGCTCGACGAACTCCTTGCCGCTCAAGTAGTCCTCGGTGACAATCGCCTCCGAGTGGTGGGAGCTGTACTTCGCGATGTGCTCGATCGCCTCGTCGAGGTCATCCACGACCTTGACTGCCAGGACCAGGTCGAGGTACTCGGTATACCAGTCGTCCTCGCCCGCCTCCTCCGCCGCGGGAAGCAGCCCGCGTGTCACGGCGTCCCCACGGATCACCACTCCCCTGTCGGCGAGCTCGGCCCCGACGGCGGGGATGAACTCTGCGGCGGCGTCACGGTGGACCAGCAGGGTCTCCGCCGCGTTGCAGACCCCGGGGCGCTGGGTCTTGGCGTTCACCACGATGGCCGAAGCCATGGCGAGGTCCGCGCCGGAGTCGACGTATATGTGGCAGTTGCCGGTGCCCGTCTCGATGACTGGCACCGTCGAGTTTTCGACCACCGTGCGTATGAGCGCGGCCCCTCCCCTGGGGATGAGCACGTCGATCAGCCCGTGAAGCCTCATCAGCTCCCGGGCCGCGTCACGGTCGGTGGAGCGCACCAGCTGGATGCAGTCGGCGGGCAGGCCGGCGCCGGCCGCCGCCTCCGCGATGACGTCCACCAGAACCGAGTTGGAGTTGATGGCGTTGGAGCTCCCGCGCAGGACGACCGCGTTCCCGCTCTTGAGGCAGAGGCCGGCCGCGTCCACGGTCACGTTCGGGCGAGCCTCGTATATTATCCCTACCACGCCGAGGGGCACCCGCACCTTGGAGACCTCCAGGCCGTTGGGGAGCCTCCAGCCGTCGACGACCTCCCCCACCGGGTCGCGAAGGGCGGCCACCTCGCGAAGGCCCTGCGCCATCTCGCTCACCCTCGCCTGGTCGAGGGTCAGCCTGTCGATGAGCGCGGCCGTCATTCCCCCGGCGCGCCCCGATTCGAGATCGATGCTGTTTCGCTCGACGATGAGGCCTGAGTTCGCCTCGAGGGCGTCGGCCATCGCCTCCAGCGCCGCGTCCTTGCGCGCGGTGCCGGCCATCGCCAGCGTGGCCGCGGCGGCCCTGGCCTTCATGCCGAGTTTTTCGACCTCACCCATCTGTCCCGCCTTTCGCTATGCCGGCCGTCACTGCTTGAAGACGGTCAGCTCGTCCCTGTGGACTATCTCCTCGCCTTTCTCGCCCAGCACACCAGTGATCTGGTTGCTGCGCAGGCCCTGCACTCGTGAGGCCTCATCTGAATCGTAGCTGGAGAGCCCTCTCGCTATCAGCCGGCCGTCGGGGCCGATTATGTCGACGCAGTCGCCCACGCTGAAGCTCCCCTCCACTTTAACCACCCCCGCGGGAAGCAGGCTCTTTCCTCTCGACTGCAGCGCCTTCTCCGCGCCCTCGTCCACGAAGAGCTTGCCCTTGCTGATCCGGGCGTAGCCTATCCAGTGTTTCTTGGCGGGCACCTTTCCGGATGCCTTGAAGAAGGTTCCCGGCTCTTTCCCCGCCAGCAGCTCGTTGATGGTGTCGGGGCTTCGCCCGTCGGCGATCACCACGCTGACGCCGGTCTCCGCGGCCGCCTTCGCCGCCTCGAGCTTGGAGGACATGCCTCCCAGGCCGAGGACGCCGGCATCGCCGCCCATCTCCTCTATCTCGCAGGTGACCTTCTCGACCCGCTTGATCAGCGTGGCGCCCTCGCTCACTCTGGGGTCCTCGGTGAAGAGCCCCTCCGCGTCAGTGAGCAGGACCAGCACGTCGGCGCCCACCAGCGAGGCGACCAGCGCGGCGAGCATGTCGTTGTCCCCGAAGGTTATCTCCTCGGTCGCGACGGTGTCGTTCTCGTTGATGACGGGGACGACCCCCAGCTCGAAGAGCGTCTCCAGCGTGTGCCTGGCGTTCAGGTACTGCTGGCGGCGGGTGATGTCATGCTGTGTCAGCAGGACCTGGCCCGCGGTGATGCCCGCCGTCGCGAAAATATCGGTGTATATGCGCACCAGCGCGCCCTGCCCTACGGCCGCGACGGCCTGCAGCGTCTGGACAGAGTCGGGGCGCTCGGTCATGCCCAGCCTCTCCATCCCCGCCGCAATCGCGCCCGAGGATACCACGGCGACATCGATGCCCTTCTCCCTGGCAGCCGCTATCTGGCTGGTGAGCGCGCCGACCCGCTCGGGGCTGATCCGCCCGCTCCTCTCCGTTATGGTGGCCGTTCCGACCTTGATGACCATCCTGCGTATCTTATCCATCTTCCTGTCCGTCACCATCGCCGGCGCCGGTAGGAGCGTCGGGCGCCACGGCCAGGCCCAGGCTGTCGGGAATGTACTCGAAGGTCCTTCCCGCAATCTCGATCTCATCGCCCGCCTGCGCTCCGGCCGCCGCCGCGGCATCCTCGACACCGGCCTCCCTGAGCTTCATCGCCAGGTGCGACACGGCATCGTCGTTGGACCAGTCCGTCATGTTGACCATCCGCTCCAGGCGACCACTGGTCACGATAAAGAGCCCCTCCTGCGCCACCACGCCCATGGCGTCCTCTTCAGCAAGCGGCTCATAGACCACCTGCTCGCCCGTGCTCACACCTTCTTCGCGGGCCTGCTCGACCTGGTTCGCGAGCGCGTGCAGCAACTGCTTTACGCCTGACCCGGTCACCGCGCTTATCTCGAACAGCTCGAGCCCGCGTTTTTCGCACTCTGCCCGCAGCTCCTGGAGCTCGTCGGCGGCCGGGTTGAGGTCCATCTTGTTCGCGGCGACGAGGCTGCGCCTGGCGGCCAGCGTATCCTTGTATCCCTCGAGCTCACGCTGGAGGGTGACGAGGTCGTCCGCCGGGCGCCTGCCGCTCATCGGCGACATGTC
>JGI24134J36421_10000560_pt1 | contig 11790 bp, 8 predicted proteins | sample BarGraNGADG00312_FD_36421 | JGI IMG/M metagenome (IMG submission 36421) | reverse complement strand
ATACCTTGAAACAATCGCTTCAACAGTTGCTTTAACCTTTGATGGTGAATGCGCAAAATCAAGGTAAACGGTTCCCTTTTCATTCTCTATCAGTTTCTGTAGTCTCCTTGAAGTACCTTCAAAACTTTTAATTGCCTCATAAAAATCATCTTCCGCAACTCCGGCAGCAAAACAGGCTTCCCGTGCGGCAGAGAGGTTTTGCATGTTATGTTCTCCGAATATTTTTACCNGTACAACCCTGTTATGTGTTGCAGCAAAGAATCCGGTTTTATTTTGAAAGTATCCATGAACTTTATATGGGATCTTTTTAATGTTTTTTCCTGAAGCAAGAGCAATTTTGTTTACTTCAGTATCACCTTCAAAGTAGATCAGAGAACCTCCTTNAGAAATTTTTTCGGTAAATATCCTGAATTGTCCGATATAGTTTTCAAAAGTCGGAAATACATTCATGTGGTCCCATGCAATACCATTTAATACAGCAATATCAGGCATGTAAAGATGAAACTTNGGTCTTTTGTCCAGTGCAGATGTGAGATATTCATCTCCTTCAAAAACCGCAATATGAGCTTCATCCGATAGTCCAACCATGGTCTCAAATCCATCGATCTGGGAACCAACCATGTAATCAAATTTTATTCCGAGAAATCTGAAAACATGCATTATCATTGCAGTGGTTGTGGTTTTGCCATGACTGCCTGCAACAACAATACGTTTTTTATCTTTTGTCTGNTCATAGAGATATTCCGGAAATGACATAATTTTTATCCCGAGCTCGCGTGCCTTAAGGAGTTCAGGATTATCAGCTTTTGCATGCATTCCCAGGATAACTGTTTCGGTATCCGGAGTTATCAGCCCGGGGTCCCAGCCATACTTTTCCGGAAGGAGATGATACTTGTTTAATCTCGACCNTGAAGGCTCAAAGATCTCATCATCCGAACCTGTTACGATGTACCCTTTATTATGAAGAGCAATTGCCAGGTTATGCATAACTGCACCCCCAATTGCTATGAAATGTACTTTCATTTTAAACGTCACATATCTGGATGCATTTCCTCAATGACTCGAGCTTATCTTTTTGCGATGGAACAAATTCCTGTCCAACAAATCCTTTATATCCTGTTTTTAAAAGNGCTCTCATAATTGCCGGATAATAGAGCTCCTGCGTCTCATCAAGTTCGTGCCTTCCGGGTACGCCTCCCGTATGAATATGGCCAATGTATGGGCTGTACTTTGTAATTGTGTCGATAACGTTACCTTCCATTATCTGCATGTGGTAAATATCATAAAGGAGTTTAAATCTCTCTGATCCGACCATTTCGCAAAGTGCTGANCCCCATGTTGTTTTGTCACATTGATAATCTTTATGGCCATAGCTGTTGAGTAATTCCATGATGATAGTTACACCGTATTTTTCTGCTGAAGTCATAAGTTTGCGNAATCCTTTTGCACAATTTATCATACCTTCATTATCATTCTGCCCTTCACGGTTACCTGAGAAACATATAAGGTTTGGAACACCAGCTGCAGATGCTTTTGGTATCATGTTTTCAAAATCAGCGATCAGCTTTTCATGGTTTTCAATGCGGTTAAATCCTTTGGGAATGCCCCAGTCTGTAGCATAACCTACCGCACATTTAAGTCCGGCTTTATTAACTATGACCCAATCCTTTTCACCGAGCAATTCAACAGATTCTATACCCATATCCTTGCATGCCTTTGCAAAGTCCTCAAGTGGTATATCATTGTAGCACCATTGGCTTACTGAATGATGGATATTGCCTTTAAGCTGTGTTGTTTCTCCGCCAACTCCGGCAAAAACACTGTTTATCGGGCTTGCTGCAGTTATCACTGCTGCCCCTGCTATTCTTCCTATCATTTTTCTTCTATTCATGATTTATTATTTTGAAAAATTCATTATAAAAATAGCACTTTTTATTTGTTCCCGGATGTCTTAGGCCAGCTATCAAGGGTTTTTGAAGTTACCAAAGTGTTTTCAGCTGAGCCTTCCGGCAGGAGAAGGACTGTCAATGCAGTCTTCGAATTGGCTGGCAATGTAGCTTCAAATCCGACCATAACAGTACCGGGATTAGGGGCATCATACTTATGCTGCGGTTCAGTGCTCCATGACTTCATAGTTATACTTGCCGGCTCCTTAACCAGGATTGTCAGTTTTTTTCCATTTTTTGTCAGGATGGCTGTATTTTTCCCNGTAATGCTGACCTCAGCAGAAGTCAGAAGATTCCATCGTAGGACAGTTGCTGAATCGAGCGTTTCTATTTCATCTCTTACTGTAACATATTGATTGTCAATAATCGCTATCCCCCTTACTGACTTTTGAAGTTGNCCTTTATAAACAGATGTAATGTCTGAGATGGCATTCATCATTGACGGTACATCTGACCATGAGGTTATTGCAGCATAACCACCGACAACCTGAAGCTGATTATTAACGGTAAGTGTATTATGAACGAAGTTATTATATCTGAATACTTNCCAGCGCTGTGAGTTCTGCGCCATATTCCACAGATTCACCCCGGCTGTCTCAAGTGAGTTATAATCCTGCATACCAAAGTCCATAGCCCATCTCTCGCCTTCNGCTTCCATAATGAATGATCCCACATCCATATGCCCATGATTCACAGAAGGCGAACCGCCTTTCATTGCCACATAAATTGCCTTCGGGTCGGTCCATGATGTCCTCATNAAAGCAACAGGATTTTTTCCTTGTCCGACCCATATTTTTTTTGAAGGGGCTGTTATCTTATCCATTGTGATGCCGGCACTCCAGATCATAANTGCCGGTAAAAGCCTGTCGTTATCAGGCTTCTTAATTGCCATCAGATATTTCTCCGACCACAAGAGCGAGGCATCGTTAAGATTGTTGGCAAACCAGAACATGGCAGGATGCATTTCCCCATGAGAACCGGCATCGGAGTAATTAAACGGATCGCCAGTCGGACCTGTCATGTTTTCAAGATATCCGGCAGTTTTAAAAACTNCCTGATTTATAGTTAATCCATAATCTTTTCCGAAGGCTTTTTCCATAGCACTTAAAAACATTATGTTAAAGCTTGTCCCATAGCCCCAGTATCCATAACCCTCAGAATATGCACCATCGGGTTTGTAATCTTCCATCGGAAGTTTTATTGAACTTATAGCCCTGTTAATAATATTGACGGCCAGTTCAGTCTGATCTTCAAAAACTGCCAGAGCGCCAAAAGTCATACCTGNATTGCAAACCTGGTTCCAGTTATGTGATGCTTTTAGCCAGCTATTATTTTTTGAATCNAGGGATGGCTTCAAACCCTTCTCAATGATTGCTTCTTTTATGATGTTACGTGACTCTGCTGATAAACCTTTATATAGCCAGTCATACCCTATAGAAACTGCCATTGTCATTTCTGCAACATCGAGGAAATGTGAAGGATTCCAATCGCTGAAAGCAGAAACAGCCANTAACTCTTTTTCGGCACGTTCAAGATATTTTGCATCTGAGGTCATCCGCCAGGCATAAGAGAGAAAAAATATCCTGCGAAGGGCTTCCCTTGATTTATCCAGCAATCTTCTTCCAATCAGAGTCCTTTCAACAGGAGGCTTTCCAATGAGTTTATTGCATTCGTCCAGTATGAACTGGTTTGTTGTTTTCCAGGTAATATCAGAGGCGATGGTTTGNTTTATTGCAGATTCTTCTCCTTCGGGCATAAGTATTCTTGGGTGTTTTGGAACAGCCATGGAATTGCCCTGAGGTGCAATCTGGGCGCATACTGTAAAGCTTAAGAGCCACAAAGCGGCTGATAATTTTAAAACAAGGTGTTTTGACATCGNACAGTTCTTTTTTAATTGAGGAGTAAAGTAATGTAAAAAACCCGGAAATAGCGATCCTGATGTTAATGTTCTATATTTGTATTACAGACACAAATGTCGGCTGATATTATGAAAATTCCTTCACAACATGGTTATAGAAGCGGACATTCCATCGAACTTCTGCGGAGCGGAGAAAATTTTTTTGCTTCATGTGAAAAGGTAATTGATGAAGCTAAGCACTATATCCATTTTCAAACATACATTGTTGATGATGACTTGACAGGCAGACGGATTGTCGATGCACTTATCAGGGCAGCGGAAAGAGGAGTCAGAGTTTATTTTCTGCTTGACGCATATGGAGGAGACAGCTTTTCTAAAGATCTGATAAACAAGGTTGAAAAAGCAGGGATCCTCTTCAGACTATTTTCTCCGGGATTAATCACTAAGGGTTTTCAGTTGAGTCTCAGGCTACATCACAAGGTTCTGCTTGCCGATGGTGTCACTGCCATTATAGGGGGTATGAATGTCGCCGACCGTTATCATGGTAAAGCCGGTTCAAAAGCATGGCTCGACTTTGCCATTCTTATAAAAGGTCCGGAATGTGTCCATGTTTTATTTATTCTGAAAGGCCTCTGGAACAAAGCATTTATCTCAAAGAAGGAGCGGTCGCGCGAGACTTTGCATCATCCTGTACTCTATGAGGAAAATGTAAGAGTAAAAGTCGTTCAGAATAACTGGTACAGAAACAAAATTGAGATATTGAANAGCTACCGGTCAGCCCTGAAACATGCCCGGAACCGTATGACAATTTTTGCCAGTTATTTTTTGCCGGGAAGGAATGAACGAAGGTTGCTCAGGAATGCGAGCCGCCGTGGAGTGGATATTAAAATAGTTCTGGCAGCGGAATCAGATGCACCTGTATTTAAACGGGCGACTAATTTTCTTTATGATTTTATTCTTCGCAATAATATTACAATTTATGAATACCTGCCATCAAACCTGCACTCTAAAGTAGCCACTGTAGATGGCAAATGGTGCACTATCGGCAGTTATAACATGAACCACCTCAGCGATTATGGCAGCGTGGAGATGAACGCCGATATCCTTGATGCCCCTTTCGCTGAAAAGTTTGAAGAAATTCTACTGGAGATCATTAAAAACGATTGCCGGCAGGTAACTTTTAATGAATATATTANACGTAAAACCTGGTTTTTCCAGGTTACCGACTGGTTCTTCTACCAGATGATCAGGATAATGATGAGGCTTATGTTCATGCTGGCTGCGAAAAGATCGAAACCACATTCNCCCTGAAAACAGTAGAGACGCCCAATTTGGGCGTCTCTACATTGAAAGATTGCATGGGCCAGACTATCTAAAACTGATGGAACCCCATCGACACAAATTCCAGTACTTTTGGTAATGATGCCCGCCAGTAGGTCCAGTTATGAGCGCCATCGCGGATCCTGAATTCGTGAGGTATCTCTTTCTGACGCATAGCAATATGCACCAGTGAATTGCCTTCATAAAGAAAATCATCATCACCACAATCGATATACCACCTTACAGCTTTTTTCTGATCATCAGGCATANTCTGAATCAGGTTCAAAACGCTGTAGAGTTTAAAATATGATTCCTTGTCGGCATCTGTAATTCCTTCGACTCCCTGCCATAATCTGTAGGTTTTCAGTTCTTCAAGGTTTTTTGGCCCGGTTGCTGCGCTAAGAGGGCATGCTGCAGAAAACAATTCGGGATGATGCAGGGCATAAATAAATGTACCTTCCCCACCCATTGATAAACCGGCAATTGCCCTGTATCTTTTATCANCTTTTATCCGGTATTCCTTTTCAATGNACGGCATAAATTCCTGAAAGAAAAAATCCTCATAACGCCATTCTCCTTTAACATCATTTACATATCCGCGCTTTCCGGTATTGGCATCAGGCATAACTATGATCATTGCANTTGCGGTTCCTGATTTTATTGCTTCATCTGCAATAGTCAGAACTTCACCAAATTGTACCCATCCTGTCTGATCATCACCTGCTCCATGCAACAGGTATAATACAGGATAACTACGCTGGGAAGTTTCGTAATCGGGCGGGAGGTAAACAGCATATTTCCTGTCCATTTTTAATATTTTACTCGGAACAGTAAGATCATCTTTGACCTTACCGGTCTGCCCAAACAGACAAAAAGCAAATACAGATAGCATAAATNTTGATGCAAGTTTTTTCATAATTTAAATGTTATTAGTTGAAGGTCTTTTGTATTAAGCCAATTTTAAAATTACAGATAAAATTTCCGGATTTTCAGATTTTTTCGTCTGTACTGAACCGTCTGTTCAGGTCTTTCACTGAAGCCAGACTCTCCATCAATTCAGGTAAATAATCTGTTGANGCTATAAATGTCCATAAATATGCAACAATGGAGTAAATCCTGCCGGTAGTAAATTTATCAACATCCACACATATGAACAGTACAGCTATGAAAATGATTATAAGCAATACTTTTACTGAACTGTAGCCAAAGGCGTTCCATCTTGCAATACTGGTTTTAGGAGATATGGTATTCTCATAAAACCGGGTTATTTTTGAGGTGTCCCTGCTCTCGATCAGATGAAACAATTCTTCCTGATTATCGTGGATATCTTTTTGCAAAAGAGTGACGTTTTTCCTGTTCAGGTTATTAATAAATGCAATAGGAATTATAACTGTCAGACAGACAAGTGCAATTCTGTAATCATAAAAGAATAAAGCGATTATAGCTCCCGCTGTTGCAGATAACTGCCACATTACTTCAGGTAACCGTTCTTTAAAAAAGGCAATATATTCCTTGACGAGCTCCGCCCTGACCAGCATTTTAGAGAACTGATCCTCACGGCATTTTGATTCAATGACTACTTCCGTGGCAATATTTGCATACATCTTCGAATAGATACTGCCATTAAACAACCGGTGAAGTGTTCCGCCGACAACATTTATTAAATACACTATGATCCAGATAATGAGAGGATAANTATAATCTACCTTTTCATGGTCATAGAAGTGGTCGATAAGTGAATCCAGTAATTTTCCGAAAAAAGTGGGTTCAATTATAAAAGATACATTTTCCACAAGAACAAAGAGGAGGATTAAAGCTNTTGAATACTTATACTTTGATGCTATTTCTTTAAAAGTCATATATTCTTATGTTTAGAATAGTGGTTGCTAAATTATAGAAATAAGAGGTTAAAAGCAACAACAACTATTGAATCGATGATATCCCTGGGTCATCATCAGAATTTTTTTTAAACTTTATGAAGAGTCTGCAATTCTAAACATTTAGATAATTGTATTATTGAATTAATATTAGAATTATGAAATTTGTTTACTTTTAATACTTATTAATAATTTACCTATGAAAAAGATATTGTTCATCATGTCCATCAGCCTGATAATCATAAGCTGCAACAGTAATAAAAAAGTGGATGGTGTATATCGCTATTATATTGGGAAAGAACAGAATTATGATATATGGATTGTTGATGGAAACCNGGTAAGGCTGAAAATTTTCAGTTCATTCCTATATGGTGGAAATGAGCAGAGGTATCCGTTTAATCCAAAAGGTGAAATATGGATTGATAATGCCATATCATGTGAAGAGTACTATCTTACATTGGCTCATGAATTAAATGAACGTCACCTGATGGCCAAATTTGGATGGCGATATATTACTGCCCACGATTCGTCATTATCACTGGAGCAGACAATCAGGCATTCAAATGAAGAGTTATGCAGGGCACATGAAGCCTCTTTGAAAAAAGTTGTACCAACGGATTATGATAACATCAGGGAAATCAAAAGTCTGCCTGACAGTATTCTGATTCAGAACANATATCGAATTCCTGCTGGAACACGTGAAGGAATTGCTATATGGATTGTGGATGGTTANATGGTCCGTAAAAACATTTATCCCGATTTTGGTTTCAGCGGAAATGACCTGTCATATCATTTTATACCCCCAAAAGAGATATGGATCGATGGCCAGGTTTCCTGTGAAGAGACTGAATATTCGATAGTAAATGAGCTNATGGAAAGAAAATTGCTCGAGGCCGGAAAACTATATGATGATGCCTATAGTGATGCTATCGATAATACTCTGAAGCTTAGAGAGGACATGGTTAAACTGGCAAAATCGCATTTCAGGATTGCAATTCCTGATTCAATAACCCGGTATGCAGGCACCATTGACCCTAATGAAAAATAGAATTCCGGAAATATTGAAATATTGGTCATTGACTAAATTAACAGGAAACAAATTCTACCCGATTTCTGTTTTATCAGGAAACTCAATATGAAAATAAATCTTTTCAATATTGCCAATTTCAAAGTTGACGGAGGCGCAATGTTCGGGGTTGTTCCCAAAGTGCTATGGTCGCGTGTCTATTCATCGGATGGCAATAACCTTATCGATCTTACTCTACGATCACTGGTGGTAGAAACAGAGGTCATGTGATTCTCACAGACACCGGGTGGGGCGATAAGCAGGATGAGAAATTCTTCCGGCATGTAAATCTGCATGGGGGGGAAGGATTGATCAATGGACTTAAAAGCAGGGGATACAAACCGGAAGATATTACCGATGTTTTCCTGACTCATCTGCACGCTGACCATTGTGGGGGAGGAGTGAAAAAAGATGAAGGCGGCAATGGTTTTGTACTAACCTTCCCTGAAGCAACGTATCACGTCAGTCGCACACAATGGGAGTGGGCCGTAAAAAACAATCCTCGTGAAGCAGATTCCTTTCTCGAAGAAAATATTTTACCAATAGGGCAAAGTGGTCATCTTAATCTTATCGATGAAGAAGGAGAATTGTTTCCAGGTTTTTCTGTTATGATATGTTACGGACATACTCCGGGATTAATGATCCCGGTGATTAAATATAATGATAAAACCCTGGTATATACCGGGGACCTTATTCCGACGATTGCCCATATTCCGCTTATCTGGAACATGAGTTACGATATTGAGTCGCTTAAAACTATCGATGAAAAACAGAAGCTTCTTAATGAAGCTCTGGCTGGTGGTTTCATATTTGTTTTTCAGCATGATGAATTCATTGAATGCTGCAATCTTGAGATGACTTCAAAAGGTATAAGAGCCGGAGAAAAATTTAAGTTCAAGGATATTTCCCAATAACAGTTAATTAATAAAAAAGAAATATGGCAGAGTTTATTTATGAGAAACCTTTTCAGATTGAAAAGGACTTAACTACCTACAGACTGCTGACAAAAAAGTATGTAAAAGTTATTGAAGAGGGTGGAAGGAAGATACTTAAAGTAGATCCTGAAGGTCTTGAGATTCTTGCCAGACAAGCTGTCTCCGATATCTCTTTCTTTTTCAGAACATCGCACCTTGAAAAACTTGCTGCGATACTTAAAGATCCTGAAGCNACTGATAATGATCGGTTTGTNGCATATATGATGCTTCNTAATGCTGTGATATCAGCTAAAGAAGATCTNCCCGGATGTCAGGATACAGGCACTGCAATAGTAATTGGGAAAAAGGGAGAGGATGTTCTGACAGGAGGTAAAGATGCCGAACATCTGTCAAAAGGAATATATCAAACTTATAAAGAAAAGAATCTCAGGTATTCACAGGTAGTTCCGCTTTCTATGTTTGAAGAGAAAAACACCGGAACTAACCTGCCCGCCCAGATAGATATTTATTCTACTGAAGGCAATTCCTATGAGTTTCTTTTTATAACAAAGGGAGGCGGCTCTGCGAATAAGACTTTTCTTTACCAGCAGGCCAAATCGTTACTTAATGAAGAATCACTTATTAAATTTGTTAAGGAAAAAATAAAAGATCTTGGTACTTCAGCATGTCCTCCTTATCATCTTGCTCTTGTTATCGGTGGAACTTCTGCAGAAGCTACGCTTAAAACTGTAAAGGAGGCTTCAGCGGGATATCTCGACTATCTTCCTCTTACAGGCAGTGAAAGCGGAAGGGCATTCCGCGATCCTGAATGGGAAAAGAAAATTGAAAAAATATGTCATGAATATGGTGTCGGGGCTCAATTCGGAGGAAAATATTTTGTACATGATGTCAGGGTTATCAGACTACCACGACATGCTGCCTCCTGCCCTGTTGGACTTGGTGTAAGTTGCAGTGCCGACCGGAATATTAAAGCCCATATAACGGAAAATGGAATTTTCCTGGAAGAGCTTGAGAGAAATCCTGCACGTTTTATGCCGGAGAAAGCACCTGAACTGGAAAAACCTGTAGAGATCAATCTCGATCGTCCAATGAAAGAGGTACTTTCTGAACTCACAAAATATCCGGTCAAGACCAGATTGAGTCTGACCGGAACATTAATCGTTGCAAGAGATATTGCTCATGCAAGGATTAAAAAGTTAATTGATGACGGCAAACCAATGCCTGCATATTTTAAAGATCACCCGGTCTACTATGCCGGCCCGGCTAAAACACCGGTTGGTATGCCTTCGGGAAGCTTTGGTCCGACAACAGCAGGACGTATGGATTCTTATGTTGATCTTTTCCAGAGCCTTGGAGGATCATTAATAATGCTGGCAAAAGGTAACCGGAGCAGACAGGTGATTGATGCCTGCAAAAAATACGGAGGGTTTTATCTTGGATCAATCGGTGGTCCGGCAGCTATTCTTGCGGCAGAGAATATAAAATCGGTGGAGATGGTTGATTTCGAAGAACTTGGTATGGAAGCAATAAGGAAGATCCGTGTTGAGAATATGCCTGCTTTCATTCTTACAGATGATAAGGGGAATGATTTTTTTGACGAGTATAATAAATAGAAGGGGAGAAAGGGTGAGTGGGTGAAGGGGAGCCTTTGCGGTTAATGGATTTTTCTTTTAAATTTCCAGGAAGAAATAAAAAAAGCAAAACTCACCCATATTGTAAGCACCATAAAACTCAGATGGAGTGACTTAAATTCCGCAATAAAGCCCAATATTACAGGACCTGCCAGAAAACCAATGTTTGTTGTTGCAGCTATAAATGAAACACCGTCGGCTGTTTTTACTCCATCAACATTTGAAGCCAGCCGGTATACCTCCGGGACAATAACTGAAAAGCCGAGTCCGACAACAAAAAAGCCGGGAATTGTGAATATAGGGTTGAGAATTAAAACCAGTAAAAATCCAATAATAGCGATTAAACTGGAATAAGTTATCAATTGCCAGGAGCCAAGTTTTTTACTTAACGAATCGCCCGTAAAACGTCCGATCATCATCGCCAGGGAAAATGCTGAATAACCGAACCCTATATACTTAATATCAAGAAGTATTATCTTTTTCAGATACAATGCACTCCAGTCGGCTATTGCACCTTCCGACACCATAACAACCAGACCAATCAGAGCAATCACAAAAAGCGGCATTATTTTATTACGTTTATGTTTTTCTGTTATAGGTTGTACCCCTTTTCTGAGATAGTATTGTGATTTTAATTTGATTTGAATGATCTGTATAGCGATAACGAGAACAGAAATATGTAAAATCGGATTATGTACAAAAGCAGCAATGAAACTCCCTGTCGCTGAGCCAATCATTCCGCCAAGACTCCAAAAACCATGGCTTCCCGACATTATGTATACACCATCTTGCTTTTCAATGGTGGCCGTTAGCGAATTTAAGGAAATTGCATACGATGAACTTGCCATCCCAAAGATGAATAGACTTATACACAGAGAAACATAACTATAAGCCAGAAAAGGACCAAAAAAACAAATACAATATATTATCAGTGCAAAATAAGTGTACCTGCCAACACCTATCCTGTCTATGATATGTCTGCAGATGCGGATCATGAAAAATGCGCCCAGAGCGGAAAAGAAGATTGCCTTTCCTATTTTGCCTTCAGTAATTCCGATTTTCTCTGCAATATGAGGAATGTATGTTACCCAGGTGCTGAAAATAAGACTAAAGCAGGAATACAGAAAAGCAGAAGCAAAATATTTTTTGTTCTGAAA
>JGI24134J36421_10000557_pt1 | contig 11832 bp, 10 predicted proteins | sample BarGraNGADG00312_FD_36421 | JGI IMG/M metagenome (IMG submission 36421) | reverse complement strand
CGAGCGCGGCCGGATCGGTGAGACGTACCTGATCGGCGCGGACGGGGAGCGGAGCAACCGGGACGTCGTCGGGCTGATCCTCGAGCTGACCGGCCAAGCCCATGACGCCTACGACCTGGTCAGTGACCGCCCGGGTCACGACATGCGCTACGCGATCGACTCGACCAAGCTGCGCGAGGAGCTGGGCTGGACGCCGCGGTACCGAAGCTTCCGCGAGGGGCTCGGGGCAACCCTCGACTGGTACCGGGCGAACGAGGCGTGGTGGCGTCCCCGCAAGGAGGCCACCGAGGCCAGGTACGCCCAGCTCGGTCGCTGATCAGCCGAGCCGGTGCTGGGGCATCACGAGGTTCAGACCGTCGCCTCGTCCAGCTCCTCGACGATGTGCCGGGCAATCTCCAGGGCGCAGGTGGCCGCAGGTGACGGCGCGTTGAGCACATGCACCTGGCGTGGTGCGGACTGGACCAGGAAGTCGTCGACCATTGTGCCGTCGCGGCGCAACGCCTGCGCCCGGACCCCTGCGGGAGCGGGCACGAGGTCCTGGGCGCCGATGCCCGGCACCAGCCGGGACAGACTCTTGGCGAACAGCCGCCGGGACATCGACCGGACGACCTCCATCGCACCGGGCAGCAGGTTCCGCGCGGCGAGGTGCCACAGGCCGGGCCACCCGAGCGACTGGACCAGGTCCTTGCCGTTGATGTCCCGCCAGGTGTAGCCCTCCCGCGCGAGGGCCAGGACGGCGTTGGGCCCGGCGTGCACGCCACCGTTGATCATCCTGGTCAGGTGCACACCCAGGAACGGGAAGCGGGGGTCCGGCACGGGGTAGATGAGGCCGCGGACCATGTGCTCGAGCTCGGGCACCAGCTCGTAGTACTCGCCGCGGAACGGGACGATGCGGGCCTCCGGCGTGATCCCCGAAGCCTTGGCGACGCGGTCGCTGTACAGTCCCGCGCAGGTCACCAGCCCGTCCGCCTTGATGCGGTCGCCCGAGGTCAGCACCTCGACGCCACCCGGCCGCTGCCGGGCGGCGACGAACTCCTCGGAGAAGCGGATCTCCCCACCGGCCGCTCGCACGTCCTCCGCCAATGCCTCGCACACGGCGACGTAGTCGACACTCCCCGTGCTGGTCNNNCGCAACGCGCCGACACCGCCGACCGCAGGCTCGATCTCACGGGCCTCGTCCATCGAGATGACTCGTGCGGGCACCCCGTTCTGCGCCGCGCGCGCCTCGAGGGCACCCAGGGCCGGCAGCTCGGACTCGTCGACGGCCACCACGAGCTTGCCGCAGATCTTGATCGGCACCCCGCGGTCGCGTGCGTACTCGGCCATCGAGCGCGATCCCGCTGCGCTCATCCGCGCCTTGGCGCTGCCGGGGGGGTAGTACAGGCCGGAGTGGATCACCCCGGAGTTGCGGCCGGTCTGGTGCTGGGCGAGGCGATCCTCCTTCTCGAGGACGACCACCTCGTCCCCGCGCGTGGCGAGCGCCTGGGCGACCGCGATGCCGACGATCCCCGATCCGACGACGACGACCCGCACCTGTGTCACCCCTTGACCGTGGCCGACCTGATCCCAGGCGGCGCCGCCCCGAGTCTACGATCCGCGACGGCGCCGCCCCGGGGACGATGGTCCAGGCGACGACTCAGACATCCGGGTCACCTCGGTAGGCGCCCTCGCGCCGTCGGGCAACCACACCGAGGGCGGCAGCACCACCGGCCATCGCGAGGTCGGCCACGGTGAACAGGACCCGGGACACGGCGGCGTAGGCGACGGCCGTCCCCGGGCCGACGAACGGGGTGAGCCCGGTCACGATCACCAGCTCGCGGATACCCGCACCGGAGGGCAGCACGACGGCGAACAGCCCAGCAATCATCGCGATGCCCATCACCCCGACGAACAGGAGGAGCTCCCCCGCGGCGATCGTCGCCTCGTCGCGGGCGAGCAGCCACAGGTGCAGGCCGTAGGTGAGGTAGGAGCCCAGGGCCCAGGCCAAGGAATAGAGCACCGTGCGTCCGCGGACCGGGTGGGTCGGGCGCGGGCGACGCAGCAGGCGGAAGCCGACCGTCACGACGGCCGTGAGGATCCGAGGGTGCAGGCAGATCAGGCCGATCGGCAGGAGGAGGTACAGCCATCGCAGCCAACCGAGCGACGGGTCCGCGGCGAGCAGTTCCGGCAGCGCGATCGTGCCGACGACGAGCGCTGCGACCACCGCGACCGCCAGCGAGAAGACGGTCGCGGCGAACACCCGTGCCCGGGCGAGCCCGGCGCGTCGACCGAGCTCGAGCTGCAGGACGTAGGCCCACACGGACCCGGGCAGGTACTTGCCGAGCTGTCCGACCAGGAAGATCTGAGCACCGCGACCGGCGCCGATCGGCTCACCCAGGTCGTCGACGAGCACCTGCCAGCTCATGGTGCCGCAGGCGATGCCGAGGGCGACCAGCCCGGCCGAGGGGGCGACGGTGGACCACGACATCTCGGCGATCGTCGCCGAGACGTTGTCCCAGTAGTGCGTCAGCGCGACGGCCGCGGCCGCCAGGACACCCAGCAGCAGGACGACACGGGCGAACGCGAGCACCTTCGAGCGCCGGGATCGCGTGGCCGGGATCTCGGCGACCGGGTCGGCGTCGGGATCCCGCGCGGCCGCGCGGTGCGGGTCCTGGGGCGACTGGCCCTGCGGGTCGCGGCCCGTCACGCGTCCGCCGTGTCGAGCGCCACCCGCACCGGGCGCAGCCCCTCCAGAGCTGCCCACCAGGTCAGCTCCTCGGCGAGGACGGCGAGCCCGAGGTCCGCGCGGACGCTTGTCAGGTCCTTGGTGTTGGCGTAGGCGGCGCGCAGTGCGGCAGCGACCTCCGGCGGGTGCCCGGCCCGCGTGAGCGCGTAGCTGTTCACGTCGTAGAGCCGGGGGGGTGAGCCGTGGACCAGACCGAACGGAGGTACGTCCCGGGTGACCGGGGTGCACATGCCGACCATCGCGCCCGGACCCACCACGCGCCGCTGGTGGATCGCTGCGTTCATGCCGAGGTTGGCACGGGCCCCGATGGTGCAGTGGCCGCCGATGCTCACGCCGGCCGAGACGACCACACCGGGCCCGAGGACGACATCATGTGCCAGGTAGCACCGGTTCAACAGCCATGTCCCGGCGCCGACCCGGGTAGGCCGGCGGGTCCCCTGGTGCACGACCACGAGCTCGCGCACGACGACGTCCGCCTCGACAACCACGCCTACGTGGGCGAGATCGCCGTCCCAGGCCAGGTTCATCCGCGCGGACGTCACCTCGGGCGGCGCGCCGATCACCGAGCCGGCACCGATCCACACCCGGTCGCCGACCTCGAGGGGTCCGGTGAGGACGGCGTGCGGCCCGATCCGGACGCCCACCCCCAGCTCGACGCCCGGCCCCAGGACGGCCGTCGGGTGGATGGTGGTCGTCGGGGGCGGTTCGGAGAGCCCAGCGTCGTGCGCCACATCGATCCTTCGCCCAGGGCACGTCGGCGCGGGTGGATCCCCGGTGCTCGGCGCGCAGATCCGCCGTCAGGCGTCCAGCCAACCGCTAGCATTGCGGCTCGGCGGTGCCCATGTCGCGAGAACTATAGCCACCGGTGGCCCTCAGCGCCCTGCCGCCCGCGTCGTTTCGGCGCACGTCCGGGGCCCTCGCGGCCCGCCCAGAGTGAGAGAGGTCCCCACACAATGATCCCGATTTCCGTGGTCCGGTTCGGCGCCGACGTGGAGCAGAAGGTGCTCGATGTGGTCCGCTCAGGAGTCATCGCGCAGGGCCCCGTCGTAGCCGAGCTCGAACGAGGATTCGCCGAGCTTGCCGGGGTGGAGCATGCGGTAGCGGTCAACAGCGGGACGACTGCCCTCGTCGCCGCGCTGCAGGTGCTCGACCTCGAGCCCGGTGACGAGGTCGTCACCAGCCCGTTCACCTTTGTGGCCACCGTGAACGCCATCCTCGAAGCCGGGGCGACCGTCCGCTTCGCGGACATCGCCGAGGCCGACTTCAACCTGGACCCGGGCACGGTCGCCGACCAGCTGACACCGCGGACCCGCGTGATCATGCCGGTGCACCTGTACGGGCAGACCGCCGACATGGACCCCATCGTCGAGCTTGCCGCTGCCCGCGACCTGCACGTGGTCGAGGACGCCGCGCAGGCACATGGCGCGCGCTACAACGGCCGCGGGGCNGGCTCCTTCGGCCTTGGCTGCTTCTCCCTCTACGCGACGAAGAACCTCACCAGCGGNGAGGGGGGCATCGTCACCACCGACGACGCCGCGCTGGCTGACCGCCTCCGAGTGCTGCGCAACCAGGGCATGCGCCAGCGCTACCAGTACGAGGTGGCGGGGCACAACTACCGGCTCACGGACCTGCAGGCCGCCGTCGCCGTGCCACAGCTGGCCGCGTACCCGGACCAGCTGGCCCGGCGTCGGGCGAACGCGGCTCGCCTGATCGAGCTGCTCGCCGACGTCGAAGGCCTCGGTCTGCCGTCGGAGCTACCCGGTCGCGAGCACGTCTGGCACCAGTTCACCGTGCTGCTGCCTCGGGACCGAGCGGCGGACCGCGACGCCATCGTCGATCGGCTCCGTGACGCCGGCGTCGTCGCGGGCATCTACTACCCGCGACCGGTGTACGACTACGACTGCTACCGCTCCAACCCCCAGGTGGTGATCCCCGAGGCCCCGGTCGCCACGGACATCGCAGCGCGGTGCCTGTCGTTGCCGGTGCACCCGTACCTGACGGTCGACGAGGTCGAGCAGGTTGCCGCAGCCGTGCGGAAGGTCCTGGCATGAGCGCCCCGCTCAAGCTCGGGCTGGTCGGCGTCGGCTCCATGGGTCTCAACCACGCGCGCGTCATCGTCGCCTCCTCGCGAGCCGACCTGGTTGCGATCGTGGAGCCGCGGGCGGACGCCGGTGCCGCTGCCGCAGAGCGCTTCGGCGCGACGTGGTCGGCCGGGCTCGAGGGCCTTGCGGGGGTCGATGCGGTGGTGGTGGCAGCGGCCACCGAGCAGCACCACGCAATCGCTCTCGAGGTGATCAGGGCGGGCCTTCCGGTGCTGATCGAGAAGCCGGTGTGTCCTTCGCTGAGCCAGACCCAGGAGGTGCTCGCCGCCTCCGAAGCAGCCGGCGTCCCGCTGATGTGCGGGTTCCTCGAGCGGTACAACCCCGCATTCCTGGTCGCTCGGCAGATGCTCACGGCGCCGCGGTTCGCGCGCGCTGAACGCCACTCGCCCTACGTGCCGCGGATCAAGACCGGCGTGGCGTGGGACCTGCTCGTGCACGATGTCGACCTGATCTCGCAGATCTTCGGCGGCGACGACCCGCAGAGCCTCGCTGTCGAGGTCGGCCAGTTCCACCCCTCGTCGGTACCGGGGGCCGAGGACATCATCGAGGTGGGACTGCGTTTCGCCGGTGGTATCGGCTCGGCGTCGGCCAGCCGGATCGGTCAGCGCAAGGTCCGCACCCTGGTGATCCAGGAGCTCGACCGGATGATCGAGGTGGATCTGCTCCGCCGCGGGGTCACCTCCTACCGGCACACGAGCATCGAGTCCGACGACTCGGGTCGGGGGTTCCGCCAGGCGACCGAGATGGAGGTCCCGGAGATCATCGGCCGTGAGCCGCTCGCCACGCAGCTCGACCGCTTCATCGATCTGATCGAGGGCACCATCGACGCGGACGCGGAGCGGCGGTCCGTGCTGCCCGCCCACCGCATCGTCCAGCTGGCCCTGGACTCAGGGCAGCGGAGTGTCCCGGCCGCCTGAGTCGTCAGTCGTGAACGGCCGGGAACTCCGGCCGTTCACCGGTGGCGTCGAGCTGGACAGTGGCGACGCAGCGCGCCGGTGAACCCGCGACGACGGTGCGCGGCGGGACGTCGGCCGTGACGACCGCGCCCGCACCGACCACGGCCTCGTCCCCGATCGTCACACCCATCATCACCACGGCGTTGGCTCCGATGAAGACGCGGTCGCCGATCAGTACCGGCGCGCGCTCGATCTCGTTCCACCGGCGGCCAGACACGCAGCGGCGCACCGAGGAGTGGGTGTAGATGTGCGCCCCCGACGCGATGTCGCAGCCGGCGCCGATGGTCAGCCCGCCCGATCCGTCGATCACCGTGAACGCGCCGATCCAGGTGCCCTCGCCGATGGTGGGCTCACCCCACGATCCAGCAGGCCTCGTGGTACGGGTTCGGGGGCAGCCGCCCCGGCTCCCGCGGCGGCATCAGCTGCCGTTCCGGACCAGGTCGGTCATGCCGTCGCGAACCGCGATCGTCGGCTCGAAGCCCAGCACCTCTCGGGCGCGGGTGATGTCCGCGGCGCGCCGGCTCACGAGGACGTCGCGTGGGTTGAAGACGGGCTCGACATCCGCACCGACCGCGTCGATGAGGATGCGCGCGAGCTCAGCGATGGAGGTGTCGATCCCCGTGCCGACGTTGATCGGCAGGTTGGCCTGATCGGCCTCCAGCGCGAGCACCGTCGCCCGAGCGATGTCATGCACGTGGATGAAGTCCATCGACTGCTCGCCGTTGCCGTCGATCACGGGAGCCTCACCCCTGCGCAACCGGTTGACGAAGTGGTTGATCACCGAGGTGTAGTAGGCCGTCGTCTTCTGGCCAGGGCCGTACACGTTGAAGAACCGAAGGGCGATCCAGGACAGGTTGGCCCGGCGCTGGTAGAAGCCCAACAGGTCCTCCCCCGCCCGCTTCGAGATGCAGTACGGGGTGAGCGGGGACAGCTCGTCGTCCTCGTGCATGGGGAGCTTCTTCGGCTCACCGTAGACCGACGCACTCGAGGCGAACACCAGACGCCGCACACCGTGATCGGCGGCAGCGGCGATCACGTTGTGGTTGCCGATCATGTTGATGTCCATGGACTCGTACGGGTCCGACTGACTCTTGTTGATCGACACCGCCGCGAAGTGGATGACGTGGCTGCAGCCCTTCATCGCCTGGTGCACGGCACCGCCGTACCGCACGTCCTGGTCGATCAGCTCGACGTCGCCGGTGGCCGCCAGGCGGGCGACGGCGTCCCGGTCGCCCCGGAACATGTTGTCGAAGATGCGCACCTTGTAGCCGCGGTCGAGCAGCATGGGGACGACGGCCAGGCCGACGAAGCCCGCACCGCCGGTGAAGAAGACAGTCCTGTCTGACACGTGCACTCCTGGTTCACGCCGCTCAGCGGCGGCTGGTGGGGGCGGTGACGACCTCGCGGACCGCGCCCGCGACCGTCGCCACCTGGTTGTCGGTGAGGTTGGCGTGCATCGGCACGGCGAGGTGCCGGGTGAAGAGGTCGGCGGAGACCGGGCAGTGCTGCCCGCCGCCGTACACCGGCTGGACGTGCGAGGCGTAGGTCCCGATGTTGCACTGCACCCCGCGAGCCCGGAGCTCGGTCGCGACGACGCCGCGGTCGAGGGCAGGGTCGAGGGTCAGGACGTAGGACTGCCACGGGTGCTCGCGGTCGTCGAGCGCCACCGGCAGCGTGATCGGCTCGAGATCGGCCAGGAGCTCACGGTACCGCTCGGCGACCCGGCGCCGGGCGGCGAGGAGGTCGGGCAGGCGGCGCAGCTGGACTCGCATGATGGCCGCCGCCACGTCGGACAACCGGTAGTTGTAGCCCGCCTCGTCGAAGGAGGGCACCGGGAGATCCTTGGCTCCCTCCCGGCTCAGCGCAGGCTCGATGCCGTAGGTGTGGAGCTTGCGGGCGTGTGCGGCAAGGTCGGCCCGGTCCGTGGTCAGGGCGCCGCCCTCCCCCGCGGTGATGCCCTTGCGGCCGTGGAAGCTGAAGGCGGCGACGTCCGCGAGACTGCCCGCCGGCCGACCCCGGTAGGTCGCGCCGGCGGAGCACGCGGCGTCCTCCATCAGCCACAGACCGTTCCGGTCCGCAATGGCACGCAGATCGTCGTAGTCGGCCGGCTGCCCGAACACGTCCACCGCGATGATGCCCACCGTCCGCGGGGTGATCGCGGCCTCGACGGCGGCCGGGTCCGCGCTCCAGATGTCCGGACGGATGTCGGCGAACACGGGGCGGGCGCCGGTCCACATCACCGAGTGCCCGGTGGCCGGGAACGTGTAGTCCGCGACGATCACTTCGTCACCCGGTCCGGCGCCCAGCACCGAAAGACCCAGATGGAGCGCGGACCCGCAGTTGGACGTCGCCAGGGCGTGAGCCGTCCCCATCGCCTGCGCGAACTCCGCCTCGAAGGCCGCGCACGTGGGTCCGGCACCCGACAGCCACCCGGAGGCGAAGACCTCCGCGATGGCTTCCAGCTCCGGTGTCCCGACAGTCGGCTGGCCGAGTGCCACAGTTGTCGACATCTGTCTCCCTAGGTCCTCGACAGGTTACACGGCACCACCCGGTCGGCCCGGCCGGCCGCGGCTCGTGCACTAAGGTGACCGGCGCCGGTGGGAGTCGCCGGCCGCCCGCCTTCCGCGCAACACTGGGGGTTCGTCGATGAGCACTGCCGCCGAGGCGCCGCCGCACGCCGACCAGCCGGGAGCCGAGGAACCGGGAGCCGACCGGCCGGGGCCCAGCCCGAGGCGGCAGATCCTTGTCAGCAGGCTCATGCCGGCCGCGATGACGGCCTTTCCCTACGTGGTCTCGGCGGCGGTGTCGCTCGCCGTCGCCCTCTGGGCGTACCGGCCGTGGCGCCTCCAGGACGCGATGATGTTCCGCTGGGGCGACCCGCTCGCCTTCCACACCTGGGTGCAGGCGACCATCGAGGACGGCTGGTACGAGCACGCCAGCCGGCTCGCTGCACCGTTCGCGATGAACAGCCACACCTACACGGTCACCGACGAGTTCCTCTTCGCCGCCATCGGGAAGCTGCTGGCACCGCTGACCGGCAGCGCCGCCGGAGCGGTGACGATGTGGGTGGTCCTGACCTTCCCACTGGCCGCGGTGTTCGCGGTGGCCGCTGCCCGCTACCTCGGAGTGGGCCGGCTGGCAGCCATCATCCCCGGCATCGCCTTCGCGCTGCTGCCCGACCACTTCCTCCGGGCCCAGGGCCATTTCAGCCTGACCTCGACCTGGGCCGTCTCCCTGGGCTTCCTGCTCGCACTCACCCTGGTCCGCCGGCCCCGGCTGGGTCGCCGAGGACGGATCTGGTTCGAGGCCGCGATGCTCGTCGCCGCTGTCGCGATCAGCCTGACCAACGCGTACTACGCGGTCTTCGCGGCCATCCTGGTCGCGACGTGCGGCGTCGGGGGGGCGATCGCGCGACGGAGCTGGCGGGTCCTGGTGGCCACCGCCGCACGAGGTCTGGCGCTGCTCGGTCCGATCGTGGTGGCCGTCGCACTGGACTCCCGGTACGCCCCCCGGCCGGCCGGCTACTCCTCGTTTGCGATCACCCGTTCCCTGGCCGACGCCGAGGTGTACGGCGGCAAGGTCACCGCGATGCTCCTGCCCAGCACCCTGCACCGCTTCGCGTCCTTCCGAGCGCTGCGCGCCCGGTACGACGGGACGTTCCCGAACCCGGCGGAGACCCCGGCGCTCGGGCTGGTCGCCGCGATCGGCTTCGTCGGCCTCGTGATCTGGGCCCTGGTGGCCTACTTCCGTCGTCGTCCGGAGCTCGTCGACCCGCGCCTGCGCCCCCTGGCGGCGCTGATGTGGGTGTCGCTCTTCGCCTACGTCGTCGGTGGCCTCGGCAGCGTTTGGGCGGTCCTGCTCGACGGTGGCGGGATCCGGGTGTGGAGCCGGATGCACGTGGTGATCGGGCTGATCGCGTTGCTCGCAGTGGCCGTGGCGGCCGACCGCCTGCGCGGCCGCCTGTGGCGGGCACTCGGCGTCGGCCTCGTCCTCGCGGTGGTCCTGGTGGACCAGACATCTCCGTGGGGCCGACCGGACGTGGCGGGCGCGCTGGCCGTCCGGGACGAGGTGACCGCTCTGACCAGGGACATCGCCGAGCTCGCCGGAACGGACGCGATGGTCTACCAGGCACCCTACGTGACGTTCCCGGTGGCGCAGATGGACGTGGCGCCGGCGAGCTTCTACGACGGCTTCCTCCCGTACCTGTACTCCACCGAGACGGACCTGAGGTGGTCCTACGGCGGGTTGCAGGGCGATCCCGCCGCGGACTGGCAGCTCGGCCTCGCCGAGCGACCGTTCCCGGACGCGGCCCTGATGCTCGCAGCCGCGGGGTTCGACGGGGTGCTTCTCGACCGCGACGCGATCGCCTCGGTGCCGGAGCTGGCCGACGAGATCCGCAGCACCCTCGGCGCGCCGGCCCTGGCCAGCACGTCGGGCCGGTGGGAGTACTACCCGCTCGAGCCGCCCACCGGAACGGCCTGCGGTGACGTCGTCGTCGAGGAGCTCGCGGCGCTCGCCGTGCGCCCTCCGCTCCTCTACCCAGGGGACCGCATGGAGACGTCCCCCGGTGCCTTCAGCGTCGCCGGGGGCAGCGGCGAGCTCCGGATCGTCACCCTGCGGGAGGGCGGTTGGTCCGACGTCCACCTCGGCTTCACCCTCGACATCGCGGCGACCGATGTGCGGGTGACCTTCCCCGACGGAACCAGCCGCGTGTACCCGCCGGGCTCGCACACCGTGACCTGGTCGGGCTCGGTCACCGAGACCGAGACGAGCATCCTGCTCGAGGGCGCGGATCCCGCGACCGGATATGCGGTGCGGCTTCCGCAGGCCTCGGCGGACCCGTCGCCGCTTGCGGAGGGTTGCCTCGCGCGGGCCGGCGGCGCCGGGGAGTGAGGACCGCACCGGCCCCGGCCGGATCCGCCTACGACCGGGTCGGGTCAGGGCCGCTCTGAATCGTCCGGTCCCTGCACCGACCGTACGATGTAGAGCGGCCGCCGCCGGGCGTCGTCCCCGGCCCGCCACACGTACTCGCCGACCATGCCGAGACCGAACAGCTGGGCGCCACCGAGCACCAGGACCAGGCCGACGATCAGCCACCGGAACGCCTCCGGCGGTCCCGGGACGACGGTCACCACCAGTGCGACGACGAGGGCGAGGAGCCCGGCGGCGGCAGCGATCGCACCCGTCACCTGCAGCCACCGCACCGGCGCCGCGGAGAACTCGACGAACGAGTCGATGACGAGCTTGATCTTCTTCGCCGAGGTCCACTTGCTGGTGCCGTGCGGTCGGGGCAACTGGGAGAAGGAGATCCGGCGCTGGTCGAACCCCGTCCATGCGGCCATCGCCAGCACGTTGCGGTTCGCCTCCGGCATCGCGTTCAGGACGTCGATGACGGCGCGGCTCACGAGGATGTGCGACGGCCCCTCACGCGGGTAGGTGGGCACCGACGACGTCGCGTTGAAGATCCTCGAGAAGACCCGGGCGAACAGCTCGTTCGCGCCTCCCTTCGAGGCTCGGGTGGAGCGCAGGCCCCACACCAGGTCGGCGCCGTCACGCCANGCTGCCACGAACGCCGCCACCGCCTCGAGCGGCTCCTGGCGGTCCGCACTCAGGGTGAGGGCGGCGTCACCGGTGCAGGCCGCAAGGCCTGCGCTGATCGCCGCATGCGAGCCGAAGTTCCGGGAGAGCCGGATCACCCGACCGTCCTCGTCCGGGTGCAGGGCCGCAACGACCGCGTCGGCCGTGCCGTCCGTCGAGCCGTCGTCGACCACGATCAGCTCGATGTGCAGGTCCGGGTGAGCGGCCCTGATCTCCCGGGAGAAGCCGACGATCTCCTCTGCGCCGTCGCACTCGTCGTAAGCGGGGATGACCAACGACAAGGTGGTGGCCCGTTCAGACATCGGTCTCCCCGCTCGACAGTGGTCCGCTCGCCAGTGGTCCGCTCGCCAGTGGTCCGCTCGCCTGCCCGGGAAGGCTACCGGTGTCGGCGGTTCTGCACAGATCCTCCACGGCTTCCGCGCCCGTCCCTCGCCATTGGAGCGGCTGCGGA
>JGI24134J36421_10000556_pt1 | contig 11832 bp, 8 predicted proteins | sample BarGraNGADG00312_FD_36421 | JGI IMG/M metagenome (IMG submission 36421) | reverse complement strand
TAAGGGCTTTTTCGAAAGGATGAAAGGGTATTTTGAGTAATTTAAAATCGAACAATTGAATGCAGAACATTTGAATGTTGAAATCAGAAGTTGAAAAAGTTCTGATTTCTGATTTCGTTTGTTCAAATGTTCTTACTTCTTGATCTCTGAAGTTGCTCTCTGCCAAAGAGATTCCTCACTCTATCGAAATATGTACTATTCCGTAGTTGAAGCTCCATGACTTAGTTTCGAGAGTTTTTTTTATATTTACACTTCATTTAAAATACCTTAAATTAATCTTATGGCACTTTTTGAAGCAAAGAATGTCACAAAACAATACGGCGACACGCTGGCGTTGGATAATGTAAGCATGTCTGTTCCGGAACAATGCATTTATGGTCTTTTGGGACCCAACGGTGCTGGCAAAACTACACTGATAAGAATCATCAATCAGATTACCGGACCTGATTCCGGCGAATTATTTCTTAATGGTAGAAAACTGATACCTTCTGATGTTCAGGTGATTGGCTATCTTCCTGAGGAAAGAGGTTTGTATAAAAAAATGAAGGTTGGTGAACAAGCCGTGTATTTTGCCCAGCTCAAAGGACTTTCAAAAGCGGAAGCTATGAAAAGACTTAAATACTGGTTTAAAAAACTCGATATTATTGACTGGTGGGGCAAAAAAGTCGAAGAACTTTCAAAAGGGATGCAACAGAAAGTTCAGTTTGTGACAACAATCCTTCACGAACCCAAACTTCTGATTTTCGACGAACCATTTACGGGATTTGATCCTCTGAATACTAAAGTTGTAAAAAATGAGATCCTTTTCCTCAGGGAAAGAGGAGCTACAATTATTTTTTCTACTCACAACATGGAATCTGTTGAAGAATTGTGTGATAATATTACACTTATTGACAAGGCAAAAACAATTCTTGAAGGAAGTGTTAATGAGATTCGTAGCAAATGGGCTGCCAATGAATATGATCTTGTATTTGACGGTGATGTGAAAATAGTGGGGAATGGTCATTATAATGTTCTGAACCAGCTGACAGAGAATAATAAAAGTACTATCAGACTGAAAACTACCGGTGATATCAATACAAATGATATCCTGCAAAACCTTATGAAATCGGGCAAAATCTTATCTTTTAATCCGGCGCTGCCATCAATGAATGAGATTTTTATAAGGGTAATTGAAGCCCGTAATTAAAACCTGCTATTAACATCGAAACCTTTCTATTATGAACAAGATATCCGTAATTATTAAAAGAGAATATATAACCAGGGTAAGAAAAAAATCATTCATTATAATGACTATTCTTGCACCTGTTCTTATGGCATCAATAATTATAGTACCCACTATTCTGATGGTGAGCCAGGGTGGTGAAAATAAAAAAATTGCAGTAGTTGAAGATAACTCTGATCTTTTCAAAGGTGTGGTTAAAAATACAAAAGAGGCCGAATTTGTCTACCTTGAAAACACTAAAGTTGAGGATCTGAAAAAAACGTTTGAAAAGGCAGGATATTATGGAATTCTCTATATTTCACCGGAACTGGTAAATACNCCTAATGCTGTTCAACTTATTTCAAAGCAACAACCACCGATTGGTCTTCTGCAACATATTGAAAATTCACTGAAAAAAGAGATCGAGAGGCAAAAGTTACTGACNTACAAAATTCAAAACCTCGATGAAATAATGAAAAACGTCGAGACAAATGTATCTGTTCAGACGATAAAGATTGATTCATCAGGAGTCGTAAAGAAGACAAGCACCGGGATAGCNATGGCCCTGGCCTACATATTTGGTTTCCTGATGTATATGCTGGTGTTCATTTTCGGATCCCAGGTTATGAGAGGAGTAATAGAGGAAAAAACAAGCAGAGTTGTTGAGGTAATTATTTCTTCGGTGAAGCCGATACAACTTATGATGGGTAAAATTATAGGTATTGCTCTTGTCGGTCTGACGCAATTTTTCATCTGGATTTTCCTTACTNTCGGAATTGTCACAGTTTTAAAAACCACAATTCTCCCGAAATCCAATATGGAAATCTCACAATCGATGCCACAGAACCTGATGTCGGGCAATCAACAGGCAGCAGGAACGAGTCAGGCTGCTGCAATGTCACCGCAGCTTGCCGAATTCTCAAGGTTATTTGACAGTGCAATGAATCAACCCTGGGGACTGATCATAATCTGTTTTATCTTTTATTTTATAACTGGATATCTGCTTTATGCGTCGGTGTTCGCAGCAATCGGATCTGCGGTTGATAACGAAACAGAGACGCAACAATTTATGCTTCCTGTTACCATACCTATTATTCTTGCGCTTATGGTCGCAATGGGGACAATGCAAAATCCTGAAAGCCCTCTGGCATTCTGGTGTTCAATGATCCCGCTCACCTCACCCATCGTTATGATGGCTCGCATTCCGTTTGGTGTACCATACTGGCAGATAGCCGTTTCAATGATATTAATGGTGGTAACCTTTGCTGCCTTTGTCTGGATGGCTGCAAAGGTTTATCGTACAGGTATCCTTATGTATGGAAAGAAAACCTCCTGGAAAGAGATGTGGAAGTGGCTTAGGTACAGCGGGTAAAGACAAAAGACAAAAGTAAAAAGAAAAAAGTAAATGTCTAAAATATTAGTCATTGATGATGAAAGGGCAATCCGGAATACTCTGAAGGAGGTATTGGAATATGAAAAACATGAAGTTGACCTTGCAGAAGACGGACCAAAAGGACTTGAAATGTTTTCATCCAATTCTTACGACATTGTTCTCTGTGATATCAAAATGGCTAAGATGGATGGCATCGAGGTCCTTCATAAAATATCGGAAACTTCATCGGATACACCGGTAATTATGATCTCAGGACATGGCAATATAGATACAGCGGTTGAAGCAATTAAAAAAGGAGCTTATGATTTCCTTGAAAAACCACTTGATCTGAACAGACTCCTCATTACGATCCGTAATGCCATGGATAAATCGACGCTTATTACACAGACTCAGGTCCTTAAGAACAAGGTAGCAAGATGTATGAGATTGTTGGTGAGTCGGAAGCAATTCTAAAAGTCAAAAGCATGATCGACAGGGTTGCTCCTACTGAAGCAAGGATACTGATCACAGGTTCAAATGGAACCGGAAAAGAACTGGTGGCTCATCAGATACATGAGAAAAGCAGCAGGGCAAGAGGTCCTTTCATTGAAGTTAATTGCGCTGCAATCCCGTCAGAACTTATTGAAAGTGAACTTTTTGGTCATGAGAAAGGCTCATTCACTTCAGCCGTCAAACAGAGGATTGGCAAATTTGAACAGGCAAACGGAGGAACACTTTTTCTCGATGAGATTGGCGATATGAGCCTTTCCGCCCAGGCAAAAGTTTTGAGAGCTCTTCAGGAAAACAAGATCACAAGGGTTGGATCCGACAAAGACATTCACGTAAATGTACGCGTAATCACAGCAACCAATAAAAACATTAAAAAGGAGATCGAAAATAATGGATTCCGTGAGGATCTNTACCACAGACTTAGTGTTATCCTGATTCACGTTCCTGCACTTAACGAAAGGGGAGATGATATCCCNCTTCTTGCAGAACACTTTAATACATTGATCTGCAATGAATACGGAATGAGTAAAAAAATAATTAAAGATGATGCTCTAAAAGAACTGAAAAAAATACAATGGACAGGGAATATAAGAGAGTTCAGGAATGTTCTTGAAAGATTAATCATCCTTTGCCCAAATGAAATCAGCGGAAAAGATGTACGTGCTTATGCTTTGCCTGTTTCCGGCAGTAACATTTAACTCTGTGACTTTTTACCCCCCAATCCCGCAAGGCGGAACTAATACTCACACTGATAATAATTTGGTTGTTGAAAAGTCCTTAGTGTACCTTTGTGATGACCTTTGTGTTCCTTTGTGGTTAATAATAAATAGGTAACCTATGTTTCGNACTGAAAAAGATTCTCTTGGTCAGAAACAGATTCCTTCTGAAACCTTATATGGCATCCATTCGGAAAGAGCCAGAGAAAATTTTCCTGGCAACTCCCCATTTCCTGTTGAATGGTACAAGGCAGTTGGCATCACAAAACTTGCCTGCTATAACACCTATAGAAAATTCCGTAATGCTGCTGAAGTTAAATTCCCAAAAGATCTGTCTCTCAAAAAAATCAACAACGATATCCTTGATGCATTAAGTGCATCTGCAAAAGAAGTTTCTGCCGGGGACTATTTTAATCATTTCATTATTCCTGCAGTACAGGGAGGTGCCGGTACCAGCATAAATATGAATATCAATGAGATTATTACCAATAATGCACTTCTTAAAACAGGTCATAAATGTGGTGAGTATAATTATATTGATCCTACAGAAGATGCAAATATATATCAGTCTACAAACGATGTAATTCCAACCGCGCTTACTGTCGCNGTAATGACACTGTTGCAATCACTCGAAGAAAAAATAAATTTTCTCCGGCAGAAGACAGAGGAGCTTGAGAAGAAAAACAGGGATAAGCTTCGTCCGGGTTATACTCAGATGCAGTNAGCAGTACCATCTTCATTCGGAATACTCTTCAGCAACTACAATGAAGCTCTTTCGCGCGACTGGTGGAGAGTGTCAAAATGTTCTGAAAGAATCAAACAGGTCAATCTTGGTGGTGGTGCAACAGGTACAGGACTATCTCTGCCCAGGTTTTTTATTATGGAAGTTGTCCCTGAACTTCGCAGTCTTACAGGACTTCCTCTGGCACACAGTGAAAACCTTTCAGATGCAACGTCCAATATGGACAAATGGGTAGAGATACATGCAACATTAAAAGCCCATGCAGTTAATCTTGAAAAAATGTCTTCGGACTTCCGTCTTCTGTCTTCGGACCTTGCAGGTGCAAAAACTCTTTCAATACCTGACCGGCAGATAGGAAGCTCTATAATGCCCGGGAAAATCAATCCTGTTATACCGGAGTTTGTCATTTCAGCCGCTCATAAAATATATTCAAATGATGTTCTCATCTCCTCTCTCAGCGGACAAGGTACGCTCGAACTGAATGCGTATATACCTGTTATCGGATCGGCTGTTATTGAAAGCATTAATCTGCTTATCTCATGCAATGTAACCTTATTAAACAATCTTTTCACAGGACTGATTATAAATGAAACTGCAGGATATGAAGCTGTTATCAATAGTCCTTCTGTCACAACAGCTTTAAGTCCTCATATCGGATATCACAAGGCTGCTGAATTGGCCCAATTGATGAAAGATAAGAAAATCAGCATCTTTGAAGCCAATAGTATTTTGAAATTGATTGATGAAAATAAGCTAAAATCCATTCTGGAACCAGGCAATCTGCTAAAACTGGGCTTTTCACTGGATGATCTTTGAAACCAATCCGGATCCAATGAGGGTGTTGAAAAATCGTTAATTTTACAGCAAATTTCAGGGAATGGTTACCAAAGGAAGAGAGTCAAAACCTCACATCGGAATTTATGGGCGTCGTAACAGTGGCAAAAGCAGCCTGATCAACTGCCTGGCAGGACAGGAAATTGCTATTGTATCTGACCAGGCCGGAACAACCACCGACCCTGTTAAGAAATCTTTTGAGATCACGGGTTTTGGTCCCGTTATACTGGTGGATACTGCAGGTATAGATGACTCAGGGGATCTTGGACAAAAAAGAGTGGACAGGACAGTAAAAACACTTGAGACTGTTGATCTTGCCCTGCTTGTCGTTACTGAGAATTCATGGGGAAGATTTGAAGATGAGCTTATAAAGAATTTCCATGATCACGACCTTCCTTTTATTGTAATACACAGTAAATCTGATATCCAGGAGCCAACAGTTGACTTTAAAAATAAGATATTTTCAATCACTGCAACTTTACTCTTTGAATTTTCATCGGTCGATAAACGAAATTATGAGGAATTAATAACACTGATTCGTGATACAATCCCGGAACACTCATATAAAACGCAGACTTTGCTTGGTGATCTTATAAGTTACGGTGATATAGTAATTCTCATTACTCCGATCGATATTGAAGCTCCGGCCGGTCGCCTCATTCTTCCTCAAATGCAGGCTATAAGAGATATTCTTGACAATGAAGCAGTTGCCATAGTTCTGAAAGAAAGGGAGGTCGACGCTTTCCTTAAAAAGACAAAGATAAAGCCGGCTCTGGCAATTACNGATTCTCAGGTATTTGTTAAAGCCGANGCATCCATCCCTAAGGATATTCCTCTTACCAGTTTCAGTATTATGCTTGCCCGTTTCAAGGGTGATTTTGATAATTATCTCAAAGGCACTCCTGAAATATCCCGATTAAAAGATGGTGACAGGGTACTTCTTCTGGAATCATGTGCCCATCATGTCTCCTGCGACGACATCGGAAGAACCAAAATTCCCCGGTGGATAACCAAATTTACGGGTAAAAAGATTGAGTATGATGTTGTGGCGGGACTAGATACCATGCCCAGGCCCATAACAGAATACTCACTGGTAATACAATGTGGTGGCTGTATGATAACAAGAAAACAAATTCATAACAGGCTTCAGTCGGCAATCAGAGCAGGNGTACCTGTTACTAATTATGGTATGGCAATAGCCTATGTTCAGGGTATTTACGACCGGGCTATTGCGCCGTTTGTAAAAGGAGAAAGAAATCAGAATACATATCTGTAATATTCAAAACCATAATCTTTGTGTAACTTTTTCAACAGCCCAAGTAAGAACCTGGTTATATGTTTTTTAGCCCCTCCCTCCTGGGGGAGGGGTTGGGGAGAGGACAGCTAAAATCTGAAGTATATAAATGGCATAACTTCCGTAGTCCTCATCTGAAAGAGCAGGATTGCTATCAGCATAATAACTGCCAGCTGAGCCACCAGCGGTATTTTTATAAACAGTCCCCTGTATGACTCTTTGGTCTTTTCTGGCAGAAAATGAATTATATAAGCCACACCCATTAATAATAAGGCACTGCTGTAAGCAGGGAGTACGGTCATATAAGATCCCGGAGAAAAATTCTCAAATATCTGTTTTAACATAATCTTTACACTATCAAGGTCAGAAGCTCTGAAAAAGATCCAGCAGAAGTTTACAAACTGAAAGGTCATAAAGACACCAAGTAGTTTTCCAATCCAACTTCTACTGTTACGTCTTTTGAAAATTGAATCCCATATCCTGTTAATTACCAGTCCGATTCCATGCAATCCTCCCCATATTACAAACTTTAAGGAAGCACCATGCCATAATCCGCCTAGAAGCATTGTAATCATCAGGTTAAAGTAGGTACGTATCTTTCCCTTCCTGTTACCCCCTAACGAAATATAGAGATAGTCTCGAAGCCACTGCGAAAGAGATATATGCCATCTTTTCCAGAAATCTGTTATACTCTTCGCTTTGTAAGGTGAGTTAAAGTTTACCGGTAATCTGAATCCAAGAATCAATGCCACACCAATGGCAATATCAGTGTACCCCGAAAAATCACAGTAAATCTGCAGACCATATCCGTATATTGCCAGCAGATTCTCGAATCCGGAATACATTGAAGGGGCATCAAAAACACGGTCAACCAGGTTAATTGCAATGAAATTAGAAATAATTATTTTTTTTATTAATCCCTTGGAGATCATATAAAGAGCATGGCTGAATTCATGCTTTGAAAGCCGGAACTCCTGATAAATCTGAGGAATAAAAACTGAAGCTCTTACAATAGGACCTGCAACAAGATGAGGGAAAAANGAAACGTAAAAACCAAAATCAATAATATTCCTGACCGGTTCCATTTTTTTCCTGTAAACATCAATTGTATAGCTGAGTGACTGAAAAGTAAAGAATGAAATACCGACAGGAAGTATTATATAACTCACGTCAAAGGATGTTCCGAGNATTGAATTTGAAAAACCTGAAAGAAGGTCATAAACTTTGAACTGAGTTCCGAATAACTCATTTATCGAATTGATAATAAATCCTGTATATTTAAAATAACCAAGAAGTCCGAGATTTGAGATTATACTTAAAAGAACAAAAAACCTNCTNGCAGCCAGTCTCTTCGATTTATAGATCAAAAAACCGCTGGTATAATCAATTACTGTTACNAAAATCAAAATAAATAAAAACAATCCGCCTGCTTTATAATAAAAGAAAAGGCTCACCAGAAAGAGGTAGACATTTCTGACCGGCAATTTTTTATATACCATGCTATATCCGGCCAGGACAAAAAGAAAGAATATCCAGAAGGCGGGCGATGTAAAGACAAAAGNTTTANCTGGATTAAAACTAAATATAGTTTCTATACATTTCTCCGCAATACTTTTTTCTCCAACATCAGANTNGTTTNTAGCTATAATGATCCCTGGAGGAATTGGGACATTGGCTGCTGCTACTACTGATCTTACCCGTTGAGCAGTATCAATAGCCGGGATAACAAATACTGAAGACGCCANCAGNCCAGCCATTGTATCTGCTCCCGGATAAGTAAAGTGAATATAGTCTTTCTGGGCAAGAGGAGGTTTTTTTTCTGCCCATTTAATAATTGACGATTTGCCCCCCATTGCCCTGTAGGAATCCCAGAATGCCACATCCGCCTTNAGTGTGGCTCGTTTCTGTGCATCAATTATTGCAGGTATATTCTTGTATGATATTATACTATCACCTTCATTTGCTGCCATATCTGTGACGCCAATAACCAATATATGTGTTAATGGTGAAATCTCCTTTAGAAGTGATATCTGCCTGACCAATCCTTTCTGATAATATGAATAATCGTCTCTGACATTCTTTACAATGTTCAGTCCATAGTGAAGAATAAACAGGTCGGGAGAAAGTTTTTCATACGATTCCCTGAGATTATCCTTATCGACCATTGTAAATTCGAGTCCGGCACTCCCGCGCTGAGGTATATTATCAACAACAACTCCATTTTCGCTTTCGATACTTATTCCATAAATATCAGGGCTTACCCTTCCTTCAAATTCAATAATGATGTCTTTTGCTCCTTTTAACCGGCAATTAATCTCATTATAAGCACTACCCTTCTTTAAAGTATCTGATAACAATTCATTGTCATCAGCTTTAACTACGATTTTTACAATTCCATCTGTGTTTCCATAAAATATCCTTAAAATATCATACTGAGCTGAAGCACTGTCTGCAAATTTTGAAGGTCTTATCCTGACATAAGCTTTTACCGGTTCTGATGTTGTTTCTCCTTCAGGCAAGTATCTGCATATTGCCATAAAGGGACCCAGTTTCCGGTTAGAAATCTCCCCGCTTTTATAAGAAAGATAATTATACCTTTTCCAGTTTGAAGATGATCGTAACCACACCGATTTAGTGTACATTACAGGTATCAGAGGTAAAAAAAGCCCGGGGCCTGTTCCTCCTCTTCCCTTTCTTAATGTCTGGCGGAGATAGGATGTAATCCGGTCACCTTCAATCTGTGAGTCACCATAGTAAATTACCCTCACTTGTCCTCCGGAAAATCTGAGTGAATCAAGAACCTTCTCTAAAGGATTAGCGGATAGTTTTTCAGTAATTAAAGGAAACGAATCTCTTGCTGCAATTATCTGCAGAGATTATTTTAACCGAATCTGATGGTTGCTTTGGAATGCTATCAGGACTCTTACTTTTTAATATCAAATCACTTATAAGCTCAGCCGGGATAAACTCATAAATTGAAGGGAAAAGTTGATTTGCCGGAATTATGTAATGAAGACCGGTAAAACAGGCCAGAAAGATCAATAATAACAGGAATGACCTTAAAGGACGCATATATTAAGAAAAAATCAGCTCTTTTTCTTGATCTTCAGCTTCTGCCCAATCTTTATTTTACCAGGATCAGAGATATTATTCAATGCAAGTACCTGTGTTGTTGTAACATTATCAAACATCTTTACAATATCCCAGATTGTATCTCCATTACGGACAGTATAAGTAATAAACTCACCATCAGTTTCAACAGGAGCCATTGGAGCCAGCGTCTGGGAATTGGATGTTGCTACTTTTCCTGTCATCGCCTGTTTATCTTCAAATGACATCATATTGATCTTGGAAAAGTATTCAGTTTTTGAAAGATCAACATAAACTACCAATTTCTGTCCTACCCTGATAGTGTTTCGGTAAATATTGTTCCAGTTCCTGAGATCTGATAGCCCTACTTTATACCACTCCGATATGAATCCTATGTTATCACCATCCTTAACTGTATAAATCAGTTTTGTTTTGCCTTTTATATCGGTGGGCATATAAGAAGAGCGCGTTGGTTCGGCTATACGGGTTGACTTATTTAAATAAACATCTGATTTGTACCGTCTTATTGTATCATTCAAATCAATAAAATCTCCCAGATGGTTCATTGGCAAAGTAAGAACCTGTGGTTTTGAAGATCCGGGGATAAGGCCAGTCTTATATTGAGGGTTGAGTGCCCTGAGCTCTCCCAACGGAATCCTCATCACTTCAGAGATCTGTGCCAGATGAATATCCTTATTAACCATAATTGTGTCGGTAGCAACAGGAATATTAAGAGGCAATGGCTGNATNTTATGTTCGGCATAGTAGCTTACTGCATAATTTGCAGCAATATATTGAGGAATATATCCTCTGGTTTCCCTGGGTAACTTGTAATATATATCCCAATAATCCTTCTTATTACCTGATCTTTTAATTGCCTTATTTACATTTCCGGGACCACAGTTATATGCAGCAATAACCAGGACCCAGTCATTATAAATACTATAGAGGTCTTTAATATATCTTGCAGCAGCATGGGTCGCCTTTAAAGGGTCTCTGCGTTCATCAACAACAGAGTTTATGGTAAGCCCGTACATCCGGCCGGTACTGTACATGAACTGCCACAAACCGGTAGCTCCCGAACGTCCGTTGACAACACTTGGATTGAGAGCCGATTCTATCACAGCCATATATTTTAGTTCAGCCGGAAGCCCATAGGAGTCGAATACGTCTTCGATCATGGGGAAATAGTAATCTCTCAGCCCCAGAACTGCGCTGAATTTTTCCCTTTGCCTGATAGTATAAACCTCAATGTGATTCCGGATGATATCATTGAAAGGCAGCCTGATTATGGAGTTAATCTTATTCAACCTGCTTTCGTACACTGTATCATAACATACCACGTATTGACCAGGCTATCAAGATCCCGGGCAATTCTTTCACTACTATTGTCTGATTTAATAATGATAGTGTCTGACTCTGATGCTGCGCTGGCATTCAGAACTGCAAAGAAGAAAGTTATTAATACTGCTGTAATTTTCATATTAAATAATTATTTCAAAAAGTTACTTTCACGCTCACATTTAACCCTGCCCCGACAAACCCTCCAGGTAGCGATAATTGCATCGGGGCGACTGCAATATCAAGATTAGGACTTATATCATAGTTAAAAAGGCTGGCATCAACATTTGCATCAAGAATCGAAATAAGATACCATCCGGCGATGCCAATATACGAAAGATCCCGGTATCTTTTATAATAATCTACCATCCGGAGCATTGCATCCTTATAATAATTATATGAAGATACTAATTCAGAATTGCCAGGATTGGGATATACGACTTTGTCATATGAACTCTGAGGGACCTTGGGCGAAATAACCTTCAGGTAACTGTTCGTTGATTTTATATTATCTGTAAAATCCTGATATGCTTTCAGATACAATGTATAATTCTTTGAATTGAATCCGGCAGAATAGACCAAAGCTCCGAAACCCACATAAACTACAGGAATTTTCCAGAATTTCCTGTTGTAAATCTGACCCAGACCAGGGAAGGATACAGCCATCATTGTTGCCTTAAGTGTCTCAGGTTTAAACCTGTGCCTTAAAGGTTTGGCAACAGCAAGTGT
>JGI24134J36421_10000555_pt1 | contig 11836 bp, 8 predicted proteins | sample BarGraNGADG00312_FD_36421 | JGI IMG/M metagenome (IMG submission 36421) | reverse complement strand
TGGCCGGTGAGGTCTGGACGGCCCGTACCGAGGCTCTGGAGACGATCGACGTCGGCGAGGAGGTCCTGGTGCGCCGGATCGAGGGTGCAACAGCAGTGGTGATGCGCGTTCAGCAAGCAGGCACCGTCCGACGGACGAACGGCTCGTCGAGCGACCAACCATCGGAGGAGAACGTCCTGTGAACAACACTGCTGCCACAGCGGGCTACGTCATCCTTGGCCTGCTGATCCTGTTCGTCGTGATCGCGCTGTTCCGGGCGGTGCGGATCGTGCCGCAGGCCGTCGCGATGCTGGTGGAGCGGCTGGGCCGCTACGCGCGCACGCTCGAAGCGGGCCTGCACATCCTGGTGCCGTTCGTCGACCGGGTCCGTGCGGCGGTCGACCTTCGGGAACAGGTGGTGACGTTCCCGCCACAGCCCGTGATCACCTCCGACAACCTCGTCGTGAGCATCGACACGGTGATCTACTTCCAGGTCACCGACCCCAAGTCGGCGGTCTACGAGATCAAGAACTACATCCAGGGCATCGAACAGCTCACGGTCACCACGCTGCGTAACGTCGTCGGCTCGATGGACCTCGAGCAGACGCTGACCAGCCGGGACCAGATCAACGGCCAGCTGCGCGGGGTCCTCGACGAGGCGACGGGCCGCTGGGGCGTGCGGGTCAACCGGGTCGAGCTGAAGTCGATCGACCCGCCGTCGTCCATCCAGGGCTCGATGGAGCAGCAGATGCGCGCCGAGCGTGACCGTCGCGCCGCGATCCTCACCGCCGAGGGCGTCAAGCAGTCCCAGATCCTCACCGCCGAGGGCGACAAGCAGGGGGCGATCCTGCGGGCCGAGGGCAACGCCCAGGCCGCCATCCTGAACGCCGAGGGTCAGGCTCGCGCGATCCTGCAGGTGTTCGACGCCATCCACCGCGGCGACGCGGACCCCAAGCTGCTCGCCTACCAGTACCTGCAGATGCTCCCCGAGGTCGCCCGGACCCAGTCGAACAAGATGTGGTTCATCCCGACCGAGTTCACGACGGCGCTGAAGGCGATCGCCAGCGGCTTCGGGGGTGCGCCCGACGGCGGCGACGACGGTGGCATCGCCTGGCGCGCTCCGGGCCGGCCGCCGCTGGGGGACGACCTCCCGCCGACGGCGCTGACGGACCCCGCCGAGGCCCTCGCTGAGGCGCGTCGCCAGTCCGAGGCTGCGACCAGGGACGCGACGAGCGCCGGCACCCTGAGCGGGCACCGGTTCGACCCGTCCGCCGAGGCCGGACAGCATGCCGGTGGGCCGCACCGCGCGACGCCACCAGCACCGCCCGTGCCGCCGGCCCCGCCGGCCGCCGGCCGACGAGCAGGGCCCGCCGCCGCCCCCCGCCCCCTGAGCCTCGGCGCGGATGAGTGAGCACTCACTCATTGGTGGTAGCCTCCTCCGGTGGACATCACAGGGTCGGGCGTTCCGGAAGGCGCGATCGGCAACGAGGGCTGCCCCGACCGGAACCGTCGGGCCGCCCCGATGGCGCCGGACGACCGTCGGGCCGCCATCCTGGACGCGGCAGTGCCGTTGCTGCGCGACAGGGGTCCGGCGGTCACCACTCGGGAGCTCGCCGAGGCGGCCGGCGTTGCCGAGGGCACGCTCTTCCGGGTGTTCCCGGACAAGGCGGCCCTGGTGCAGGCGGCCCTCGACCGGGCTCTGGACCCCGCTGAGGTCGTCGCCGAGCTCCGCTCCGGCGCGGACGCCGATGTGGACGCCGCGGCGACGGTGACCAGGGCGGTGCACGTGCTGCACGCACGGTCCCGCCAGGTGGCGGCGCTGTTCGCGGTGGCGTACCAGCTGCTGGAAGAGAGCCAGTACCCGCACCGCACGCTGCACCACAAGCCCCACGGCGGCGGTCGGGCTCATGTCCAGCCCGTGATGGACGCAGTAGCGGAGCTGCTCGAGCAGCACGCCGGGCAGCTACGCCAGCCGCCGGCGGTCTGCGCCCGGATGCTCGTCGCCGTCGTGCTCGCGACCGGGGGGCCGATGGGGGCCGAACCCGGTCACTCACTCACCCCTGACATCGTCGCCGACCTCCTTGTCGGCGGCCTCCTAGAACGGAAGCTCGCATGCTGATCCGTCTGCTCCGCGAACGATTCCGGCCGTATCTCGGCCTGATCACCGTCATCGTCGTGCTGCAGCTGGTGCAGTCGATCGCCAACCTCTACCTGCCGAGCCTGAACGCGCACATCATCGACGACGGTGTGGCCAAGGGCGACACCGCGGTGATCATGCACCTCGGCGGCATCATGCTGGCGGTCACCTTGGCGCAGGTGATCTGCGCGGTCGGGGCCGTCTACGCGGGAGCGAGGGTGGCGATGTCGGTCGGTCGCGACCTGCGGGCCGGCGTGTTCGACCACGTGCAGACGTTCTCCGCCCGAGAGCTCGGCCAGTTCGGCGCCCCCTCGCTGATCACCCGGACCACCAACGACGTCCAGCAGATCCAGCTCGTGGTGTTCATGACGTTCACCATCCTGGTCGCCGCACCCGTGATGATGGTCGGCGGGGTGATCATGGCGCTGCAGGAGGACGTGCAGCTGTCCGGGCTCCTGCTGGTCATCGTGCCGGTGCTGGCCGCCATCCTTGGCTTCGCCATGGTGCGGCTCCGCCCGCTCTTCGGCAGCATGCAGAAGCGCATCGACGCGATCAACCGGATCATGCGCGAGCAGATCACCGGTATCAGGGTGATCCGCGCGTTCGTCCGGGACACCCACGAGCGGGAGCGGTTCGCGGGCGCCAACGCCGATCTGATGACGGTCGCGGTCGGCGTCGGGCGGATGATGGCCCTGATCTTCCCCACGGTGTTCCTGGTGATGAACGTCTCGAGCGTCGCGGTGCTGTGGTTCGGGGGCCAACGGATCGACCAGGGGCCGATGCAGGTGGGCTCCCTTGTCGCCTTCCTGAGCTACCTCATGCAGATCCTGGTGGCCGTGATGATGGCCGTGATGATGTTCATGCTGGTGCCTCGGGCCGAGGTGTCCGCGGACCGGATCAGCGAGGTCATGCGCACGTCCTCCACAGTGGTCCCCCCGGTCGAGCCGATCACCGTTCTGCCGGGGCGGGGCCACCTCGAGCTGCGGGACGTCGGCTTCAGCTACCCGAGGGCTACCGACCCCGTGCTGCGCGGCGTGAGCTTCGTCGCGGCGCCGGGGGAGACGACGGCGATCATCGGCTCGACCGGTTCGGGCAAGACGACGCTGCTGCAGACCATCCCGCGGTTGTACGACGTCACCGAGGGCGCCGTGCTGGTGGACGGCGTCGACGTGCGCGAGCTCGGGCTGGACACCCTGTGGGGGGCGATCGGCCTGGTGCCGCAGAAGCCGTACCTGTTCAGCGGGACGGTTGCGTCCAACCTGCGCTACGGCAAGGAGGACGCGACCGACGACGAGGTGTGGCATGCCCTGGAGGTCGCGCAGGCGGCCGAGTTCGTCACCGCGATGGGCGGGCTCGACGCCGAGATCACCCAGGGCGGCACCAACGTCTCCGGTGGCCAACGGCAGCGGCTGGCGATCGCNCGCGCCCTGGTCCGNGCGCCCGGAGATCTACCTGTTCGACGACTCGTTCTCCGCGCTCGACTTCGCGACGGATGCCGCCCTGCGCGCAGCCCTTGCGCCNGAGACCCGGGACGCGACGGTGATCGTCGTCGCGCAACGCGTCAGCACCATCAGGTACGCCGACCGGATCGTGGTGCTGGACGACGGCGTCGTCGTCGGAACGGGAACCCATCCGGAGCTGATGGCGACCAACGAGACGTACCGGGAGATCGTGCTCTCCCAGGTGACCGAGGAGGAGGCAGCATGAGCGACCACGACCGCAAGGCAGCTGCCCCCGCCGAACGGCCTGCCGGCCCCCGCGGCCCGATGGGGCGTGGCGGACCGATGGGCATGGCCATGCCCGTCGCGAAGGCGATGGACTTCCGCGGATCGCTACGACGGGTGCTCGGCGAGCTGCGCCCCGAGCGGGTGCCGCTGATCGCCGTCGTCGCGCTCACGGTGGTGAGCGTCGTCGCGATGGTGTTCGGGCCGAAGGTGCTCGGTCGCGCGACGGACGTGATCTTCGCCGGCGTCGTCGGGCGGATGCTTCCCGCAGGGGTCTCCCAGGCGCAGGCGGTCCAAGGACTGCGGGCTCAGGGGCAGACCAAGATGGCGGACATGCTTGCCCCCATGAAAGGCGTCGTGCCAGGGCAGGGCATCGACTTCACCGCCCTTGGCCGGGTGCTCGTGCTCGTCCTGGCGCTGTACGTCGGTTCGTGGTTGTTCGGGTACCTGCAGGGCCTGATCACCACCGGAGCGGTGCAGCGCACCGTGTACCGGATGCGTCAGCAGGTGGAGACCAAGCTGGGTCGCGTCCCGCTGAGCTACGTCGACCAGCACGCGCGGGGCGAGCTGTTGTCCCGGGTGACCAACGACATCGACAANNTGGCGCAGACCCTGCAGCAGACGCTCAGCCAGCTGATCAACGCTGCNCTGACGATCATCGGCGTCCTGATCATGATGTTCTGGATCTCGCCGNTGCTCGCCGCGATCGCGCTGGTCACGCTCCCGGCCGCCGGGGTGGTCACGATGGTGATCGCCAAGCGTGCCCAGCCGCAGTTCGTCGCGCAGTGGAAGCGGACCGGGACCCTGAACGCCCACGTCGAGGAGATGTACACCGGCCACGCGCTGGTCAAGGTGTTCGGCCGGCAGCGGGCCGCGTCCGATACCTTCCACACCGAGAACGAGGCGCTGTACGAGGCGACCTTCAAGGCCAACCTGATCTCCGGGCTGATCCAGCCGGCGATGATGTTCCTCGGCAACCTCAACTACGTGATCATCGCGGTGGTCGGCGGACTGCGGGTGGCGTCGGGGGCGATCAGCCTCGGCGACGTGCAGGCGTTCATCCAGTACTCGCGGCAGTTCACCCAGCCGATCATGCAGGTCGCCTCGATGATGAACCTGCTGCAGTCCGGGGTGGCGTCGGCCGAGCGGGTGTTCGAGCTGCTCGACGCGCAGGAGCAGTCCCCGGAACCGGTCGACGGCCCGCGGCCCGAGCCGGTCCGCGGTCGCGTCGCGTTCGAGGACGTTGCGTTCCGCTACGAGCCGGAGACCCCGCTGATCGACGACCTGTCGCTGGTGGCCGAGCCGGGCCAGACGGTGGCCATCGTCGGGCCGACCGGAGCCGGCAAGACGACGTTGGTGAACCTGTTGATGCGGTTCTACGAGCTGGACGGCGGCCGGATCACCCTTGACGGGGTTGACGTGGCCACGATGGACCGGGAGGTGCTGCGCAGCGACATCGGGATGGTGCTGCAGGACACCTGGCTGTTCGGCGGCACCATCGCGGACAACATCGCCTACGGCCGGGAGGGCGCCACCCGCGAGGAGGTGCTCGAGGCTGCTCGGGTGACCCACGTCGACCGGTTCGTGCGCACCTTGCCCGACGGGTACGAGACCGTGATCGACGAGGAGGCGGACAACGTCAGCACCGGCGAGAAGCAGCTGCTGACCATCGCCCGGGCCTTCCTCGCCGACCCCGCGATCCTGGTCCTTGACGAGGCGACATCGTCGGTCGACACCCGCACGGAGGTGCTGGTCCAGCACGCGATGGCCGCGCTGCGGCACGGCCGGACGTCGTTCGTGATCGCCCACCGGTTGTCGACCATCCGCGACGCCGACGTGATCCTGGTGATGGAGGACGGCGCGATCGTCGAGCAGGGCAACCATGCCGACCTCATCGCGGCCGGCGGGGCGTATGCGGCCCTGTATGCGAGCCAGTTCGCCGCGGCGGCGGCGCCGGTGGACTGACCCCGTCCGACCGCGGTGGGCTGGGGTTCGGCTCGCGATCCGAACGAAACGCGTCTGCGTGGGTGACGGCGGGGCAGCTCTCAGGACGGAGAGCTTGTCTCCTCCCCGGCGCGCCACAGATCCGCGATCGCCGTCGGCTGCACGGCCGTGCGACAATTAGCACGTGCGTGCAACACCCGATGATCTGACTGCCTCCGCCCGGATCCGCGGCGCGGCGATGCGACTGTTCGCGGAGCGCGGCTTCGACGCCACGTCCATCCGCGACGTCGCCGCCGAGGCCGGNGTCTCGTCGTCGCTCGTTGTTCACCACTTNAAGACGAAGGCCCGGCTCAAGGAGGCCACGGACGCGCGACTGATCTCCGCGCTCGCCTCGATGATCGCGGAGCTGCCCACGGGCGAGGGCGCCGACTTCAACGAGACGGCCGGCTCGATGGCNGAGGTCCTCCGCGACGAGCCGGAGCTCATGAACTACCTGCGCCGCATGCTCGTCGACGGCGGCGACGCCGCCAGCGGCGTGTTCCTGGGCATCGTCGAGGCGACCGTGACCGCGCTCGCCGCCCAGGAGGCCGCCGGGATCGTCCGGCCGTCGGTCGACGCCCGTACCCGTGCGGCGTTCCTGATCGTCAACGACCTCGGCGCGATCATCCTGCGCGACCTCGTCGAGCAGGCCATCGGCTTCGACCCGCTCAGCCCGGCCGGCATGCGGCAGTGGGGAGCGGTCGTCATGGACGTCTACACGCGGGGCATATACCAGCTGCACGTCACAGAGCCGCACGTCACAGAGCCGCACGTCACAGAGCCGGACGCCACCCGTTCGGCGACCGACAGAGAGGGACGCTGAGCATGGCGCCACCAGTGATCGAGACACACACCCTGACCAGGTCGTTCGGCCCCAACCGGGGGATCATCGACGTCGACCTCCGTGTTGAGCAGGGCGAGGTCTTCGGCTTCCTGGGCCCCAACGGAGCCGGCAAGTCGACGACCATCCGCATCCTCATGGGGCTGTACCACGCGTCCTCAGGCACGGCCCAGGTCTTGGGTCTCGATCCGCTCCGCGACGCCGTCGACGTGCACCGGCGCACCGGGTACCTGCCCGGCGAGCTCGCTGTCTACCCCCGCGTGACCGGACGCGAGGTACTCGACCGGTTCGGCTCCGCGCGGGGCCTCCGCGACACGCGCTACCGGGACGAGCTGATCGAGCGCTTCGGCGCCGAGGTCGACCGCCCGACGCAGACGCTGTCCAAGGGCAACAAACAGAAGCTGGGGATCGTTCTCGCCTTCATGCACCGCCCCGAGCTGCTCGTGCTCGACGAGGCGACGTCGGGCCTTGACCCGCTCCTGCAGCAGGAGTTCGTCTCCCTCGTGCGGGAGGCGGCGGCCGACGGTCGCACCGTGTTCCTCTCCTCTCACGACCTCGACGAGGTGCAGCGCGTGGTGGACCGGCTCGCGATCATCCGCGAGGGGCGGATCGTGGTGACCGACACCGTCGACGGCCTGCGGCGTCACGCCCCACGCACGATCGAGCTCGTCTTCGACCGGGACGTGGAAACCGCTGCGCTCACGCACCTTGACGGCGTCCAGGTCACCAAAGCCGATCCTCGGCGGTTGCGGCTCACGATCACCGGGCCCGTCGCGCCGGTGCTCCGCGCGATCGCGCCACTCGACCCGATCGACCTCCTCGCCCGGCCGGCTGACCTCGACGAGCTGTTCCTCGGCTACTACCGCTCCACCGACCTCCCGGAGGCCTCCCGTGCGCACTGACGTCGCCCAGATCGACCTCCGGCTGCGCCGGCGCTCGATCCTCTGGTTCGCTTTCGGCCTGGCGATCTACGCCTTCATGATCGTCGCGATGTACCCGTCGGTGAAGTCCGACGCATCACTCGGAGCGCTGACGGCGGACAACCCCACCCTCGCCGCACTGCTCGGGGTGAACGGCTCCCTGACGTCGCCGACCGGCTGGGTCAACGGGAACCTCTACGCGAACTTCCTGCCGCTCATGATCCTGCTGCTGACCATCGGGTACGGGGCATCGTCGATCGCCGGTCAGTCCGAGGACGGCTCGCTCGGCCTCGTCGCGACGTTGCCGATCAGCCGACGGCGGCTCGTCCGCGAGAAGACCCTCGTTCTGGCGCTGCTCGCCGTCCCGCTCGCCGTCGCGACGATGGCCTTCATCCTGATCGGGCGGCACTACGACCTGACGCTGCCGACCGGCGCGGTCATCGGCACGACGGTCGCCGTGCTGATCATGGGCGTGGACTTCGGGCTGATCGCGATGATCATCGGCGTGCTCACCGGCAGCCGCGGGCTCGCCCTCGGTCTGACGTCGGCCCTCGCGGCCGCCTCCTACCTGGTCAGCTCGTTGGCACCAGTCGTGAGCTGGGCACACACCGTGCGACCGGCGTCATTGTTCTACTGGGCCGTCGGGGGCGACCAGCTCACCGCAGGACCGTCGACCTCGGCGTACGTCGTCCTGGTGCTCGTCGGGGTCGGTCTGCACCTCGCGACCGTCGCGGTGATCGAGCGGCTCGACATCCGCTGAGCCGGTCCGTGAACCGGCACGGTAAGGGTGCCGCTCTCATGCGGGGTGGAGCTCTCGGATGCTGGGGGCCGCGCGTGGGCCCGCTTGCACCCGACCGGGGGAGGCTTGAGCGATTTCACCTTGCCGTGCGATGACCGATTCTGTGTGGATCCGGACGGAAGCGGTCGCGGTCGAAGAGTGGGCCACGTGACCACGGTGGGACAGGTGATCGAGGTGGAGGACTGGGCGCGGATCCGGCATCTGGCCGCGACCCACAGCGCCCCTCGCTCGTCCGCAGCCCCCGACGAAGCGCGCCCTCGCACCCGCTTGCCCGGGCGCGCCGGGCGGGAGACCTGCTGACCGCGGCTGCTTGCTTCCCCGCCCTGCCGGGGTGGGGTCATCGGTGCGTGATCAGCCGTTCAGGTGCGTCCCGGGTCCAAGTGCAGGATGCGCTCGTTGCTTCGGTGCGCGCGGCCGGCCTGCAGTTGCAGGCCACTCGTGACGAGCGGGAAGTGGCTGAAGGCCTGGGGTGTGTTGCCCAGCTGTCTGCCCGCCACGGGGTCCCACTCCTCGCTCAGCAGGCCGACGTCGTTGCGGAGCGTGAGCAGGCGCTCGAACAGCTGCGTCGCCTCGTCCTGGCGGCCGGCGAGATGCAAGGCGTCGACGAGCCAGAACGAGCAAGCGAGGAAGAGCCCCTCGCCGCCCGGGAGCCCGTCATCGGACTCGGTCGTCTGGTACCGCCTGACGAACCCGTCCTCTGTGAGCTCGCGCTGGATTGCCTCGATGGTGCCCAGGACGCGCGGGTCGGTCGCCGGCAGGAAGCCGACGCGAGGAATCACGAGCAGGCTCGCGTCCAGAGCTGAGGCGCCGTAGGACTGGGTGAAGGTGTTGCGGCGCGAGTCGTAGCCGCGAGCCAGGACGTCGGCGTGGATGGTGTCTCGCAGCGTCTCCCAGCGTTCGGCTGGACCGTGCAGATCCGCGTGGGTCCGGACGGCGCGCGCCATCCGGTCGGCAGCGACCCAGGCCATGACCTTGGAGTGGGTGAAGTGCCGGCGCGTGCCGCGCATCTCCCAGAGGCCGTTGTCCGGCTGGTCCCAGGCGCCCTCGAGGTGGTTCATCAGCGCGGTCTGGACGTCCCAGGCGTCGTCGTGGGTGCCGATCCCGGTGTCCCGGGCGAGGGCGAGCACGTCCAGGGTCTCGCCCCAGACGTCGAGCTGGAGCTGGTCGGAGGCGGCGTTGCCGGTGCGGACGGGTCGCGAGCCCTCATAACCGGCGAGCCAGGGCAGCTCGGCCTCCGGCAGTCGCCGGGTGCCGTCCAAGGCGTACATGATCTGCAGCTTCGCCGGGTTTCCGGCGATCGCGCGGAGCAGCCATTCGCGCCACGCTCTCGCCTCTGCGAGGTACCCGGCCGAGATGAGTGCCTGCAGCGTGTACGTGGAGTCGCGCAACCAGCTGTAGCGGTAGTCCCAGTTGCGCGGTCCACCGATCTGCTCGGGGAGCGACGTCGTCACGGCGGCGACGATCCCGCCGGTAGGTTCGTAGGCCAGTGCCTTGAGCGTGACCAGCGAACGCGTGATCGCCGCGCGGTAGGGACCGGTGATGGGCGTGCCGCTGCGGGTCCAGTCCGCCCAGAAGTCGATCGTCTCGCGCAGAGCCTTCTGGGGGTCGACGATCGCCGGCGCGTGCTCGTGGCTCGGGTGCCAGGTCAGCACGAACGGCACGCTGTCCCCTGCTCGCACCGTGAACTCCGAGACCGTCGCCCAGTCCTGCCCGTGCGTCGGCGCCGGGGTGCGCAGTCGGATGGCATCGGGCCCGGCCACCGCGATCATCTGCCCGGAATGGTGACGGACCCACGGCACGACCTGGCCGTAGTCGAAGCGCAGCCGCAGCGTCGAGCGGACGGCGACGCTGCCGCTGACGCCTTCCACGATCCGCACCACGTCGGGAGCGTGCCCGCGGGGTGGCATGAAGTCGGTGACTCGAACCGTCCCTTCCGGAGTGACCCACTCCGTCTGCAGTACCAGCGTGTCGGCGATGTACTGGCGGTGGGTGCAGGTGCCACCGGACTCCGGGGCGATCTGCCAGTGCCCGGCCTCCGGCGTGTCCAACAAGGCGGCGAAGCAGGCGGGGGAGTCGAAGCGCGGCAGGCAGAGCCAGTCGATCGAGCCGGTGGTGGCGACCAGGGCGCCGGTCTGCAGATCTCCGAGCAGGGCGTAGTCCTCGATTCTGGGCATGAGGCGATCCTGCCATTCGCCGTCGGATCGGACCGATCGAGGCCGGTCGGTCGTCGTGACACCCGGGGTCGGCGGATGGACCGCGATGTCCACGGGGCTGGGTTAGCGTGGTCGTGTCCCGTATCGCGTCACCGGCAACCAGGTTCGCATCGGGACCCGTCCGTCGTCGCGACCCCAGGAGCGTCCTATGTTGCTCGCAGGCAAGTCGATAGTCGTCACAGGCGGCAACAGCGGGATCGGTGAGTCGATCGTGCTCGCCGCCGCGGCGGAGGGTGCGAACGTGGTGGTCGACTACGTCACCCACCCGGAGGAGGCGACCGCCCTGATCGCCAGGGTGGAAGCCGCGGGCGGCCACGCGATAGGGGTGCGGGCTGACGTCTCGAAGGCGGCCGATCTGCAGGCCATGATCCAGGCAGCGGTGGACACCTACGGCCGGCTCGACGTGCTGATCAACAACGCCGGTATCGAGACGCGCACATCGCTGCTGGACACCACGGAGGCCGACTTCGACAAGGTCGTGGCCGTCAACATGAAGAGTGCGTTCTTCGGCACGCAGGCCGCCGCTCGACAGTTCATCGTCCAGGGTGGCGGCGGCCTCGTCATCAACATGTCGTCGGTGCACGAGGACTGGCCGATGCCCGGCAACATCGCCTACTGCGTCTCCAAGGGCGGGATCCGGATGCTCACACGGACCGCGGGTGTCGAGCTCGGCCCGCGCGGGATCCGCGTCATCAACGTCGCCCCGGGCGCCGTCGCCACCCCCATCAACGCCTCCACTGAGAGCGACCCGGCCAAGATGAAGGCGCTCGACGCCGCCATCCCGCTCGGGCGGATGGCGGAGCCGGCTGAGATCGCCGACGTCGTGGTCTTCCTGGCCTCGGGCAAAGCCGGATACATGACCGCCACGACGGTTGTCATCGACGGCGGCATCGTGCAGGGCAGCGTCGGCTTGTGACCGCCTCGTTCCCGGTCGTGCTCGCGAATCTCGATCACGCCGCCATGCATCCTCACGGCGCAGACCTCTGAACCGGGGGGACCATGTCAGTCGCGTCCGACGAGCAACCGAACAAGGTCGCTGAGGGAGGCTGGCACTGGGCTGCGTGGCTGTGCGAGTTCGCCGGCACGGCAGTCCTGCTGGCCGGAGGACTGTCCGCCGTGTTCCTGAACTTCGGACCGTCCAGCCCGGTTACCCCGCACCTGCCGTCCGCGTCGGCCCGGTTGCTCCTGACCGGGCTGCTCTTCGCCGGCACCGGAAGCCTCGTCGCAGTCAGCCCGATCG
>JGI24134J36421_10000552_pt1 | contig 11877 bp, 13 predicted proteins | sample BarGraNGADG00312_FD_36421 | JGI IMG/M metagenome (IMG submission 36421) | reverse complement strand
CGCTGCTGCCAGCGAGATCGGCCTCAGAGCCCTCGAGCAGCTCGCGTTCCCACTCGGCGAGCGGCTCGGCAGCGGCATCGGCGCTGTCGGTGCGGCTGGCGTGGCGGACCAGCAGGCCTTCGGCGACGGCGTCGGCGATCACCCTGGTGAGCAGCGTCACGGCGCGGATCGCGTCGTCGTTGCCCGGGATCTTGAAGTCGACCTCGTCCGGGTCGCAGTTCGTGTCGAGGATCGCGACGATCGGGATCCCGAGCTTGCGCGCCTCGTCGACCGCGAGGTGCTCCTTCTTGGTGTCGACGATCCACACGGCCGAGGGAACCTTGGCCATGTCGCGGATGCCGCCCAGCGTCTTGGCAAGCTTGTCCCGCTCGCGACGCATGAAGAGGAGCTCCTTCTTCGTGAAGGGGCTGCTCGCGACGTCGTCGAAGTCGATGACTTCGAGCTCCTTGAGGCGCTGGAGGCGCTTGTTCACCGTCTGGAAGTTGGTGAGCATGCCGCCCAGCCAGCGCTGGTTGACGTAGGGCATCCCGACCCGCGCGGCCTGCTCGGCCACGGTCTCCTGCGCCTGCTTCTTTGTCCCGACGAACAGGATGCTGCCGCCGTGGGCGACCGTCTCCTTGACAAACTCGTACGCCTGGTCGATGTACGTCAGCGACTGCTGGAGGTCGATGACGTAGATGCCATTGCGCTCGGTGAAGATGAAGCGCTTCATCTTGGGGTTCCACCTGCGGGTCTGGTGCCCGAAGTGGACGCCGCTCTCGAGGAGCTGGCGCATGGTGACGACGGCCATGGGACGTCCTTCCGACGCGAACCCGTGGGGTCCGCGCACTGCAGCGGGCCAAACGATCGGCCCGCGATCCGGTTGTCGGCACCGGCCGGGTGGCCAGTGCCCCTGGCGTCATGACGTGGTCGCGCCGGGCGAACCCGGACCGTTGCGACCACGTGCTCCCCGACCCGCTCGCACTGCGGCGGACGTGGGGACGATGACGCGCGATGTCGACCGGCCTGGACCGGTCGCGAGAAGAACTCTACCCGACCACAGTTTGTGCTGGCGTCGGTGGTGTCCTGGGCGATCACGTTACCCGGTGCAGGGCGACGCCCGAGCAGGCCAAGGTGCCCAGATGAGGATCGCCGCGCTGGCCGCAGGTCTGGCCGCCACCGGCCTCACCGCGCTCGCCCTCGGTACCGCCGGGTACGCCGTTCCGCCACCGGCCGACGCCGCGACCGTGGTCGCGATGGGCGACCCGGTGCGCTCGACCGTCCCATCGCTGATGGCCGACGAGCTGCGCTTCGACCCGCCGTTGGCGGGCGAGCTCCGGCTCGTGCATCCGTTCCGCGCCCCTGCGTCACCCTGGGGCGCCGGCCACCGCGGCGTCGATCTCGCGGCCGTGGTCGGGCGAGAGGTGATCGCACCGGCGAGCGGCACGGTGACCTTCAGCGGCGTCGTCGTCGACCGGGGCGTCGTGACGATCGGGCACGCGGGCGGCCTGCGCAGCAGCCTGGAGCCGGTTGATCCGCTGGTGCGAGCGGGCGAACGGGTCTCGGCCGGGCAGCCGGTCGCCGTCGTGTCCGCGGCTGCCGGCCACTGCGCGCCCGAGGCGTGCCTGCACTGGGCGGTGCGCCGCGGGGCGACCTACCTCGACCCGCTCGACTGGCTGCGCGGCTATGGCCCGATCGTGCTGCTGCCGATCGACGGACCGGGCTAGTCGCGCTCCGACTGCTGGAGCCGCTTGCGCAGACGGAGCATCGCCGCGGTGTGCATCTGGGAGATGCGCGACTCGGTCACCCCGAGCACGCAGCCGATCTCAGCTAGCGTCATGCCCTCGTAGTAGTACAGGACCAGGACGATCTTCTCGCGCTCGCCCAGCTGCTCGATCGCACGGGCCAGCAGGAACGTCGTCTCCTGGGTCTCGAACGACCCGGCCGGGTCCGCGGCGCGCTCGTCCTCGAGCGTGTCGAGGAGCGAGACCGAGTCGCCGCGTTCAGCGCCGGCGCTCAGGAGTTCGTCCAGCGCCGCGATGTTGACCGTGGAGAGCTGGGCGAAGATGCTGCGCAGCTCGGTCAGACCGATTTCGAGTCGTCGCGCGACCTCGAGCTCCGACGGGCTGCGCCGCAGCTCCGATTCGAGCTCGGCGTACGCGCGGTCGACAGCGCGCGCCTTGGTGCGGACCGAACGCGGGATCCAGTCGATCGCCCGCAGCTCGTCGATGATGGCGCCGCGGATGCGCGCACTCGCGTAGGTCTCGAACTTCACGCCGCGATCGAGCTCGAACTTCTCGACGGCGTCGATCAGGCCGAACATGCCATAGGAGACGAGGTCCGCCTGCTCGACGGTGCTCGGCAGGCCCATGCCGACTCGACCCGCCACCATCGTGACGAGCGGTGCGTAGTTGAGGATCAGCTGCTCACGAGCCGCGCGGTCGCCCGTGTCGGCGAAGGAGCGCCAGAGTCCGGAGAGCCGCTCAGCGGTGCGGGTCTGCCCGCGGGAGACACCCTCGGCATCGAGAATCAGCTCTCGCTCGAAGGCATCCAACTCGTCGACCGCCGCATCCGCAGGGGTCTCGGCGTCGGCGTCGGGCACCTCGACGGCGCTATCCCCGGTCGGAACCGAGCGCAAGGCGCGCCCGGCACGAGGGGCGCGGATGACGGCACCAACGGCGAGCTTTCCATCACTCGCAGTGGTCCGATGCGTCGACGCAGTCACTTCGTCACCTGCCTTCAGGCCCTCGGATGCGCTTGCTGGTAGGAAGCCCGCAGGCGTTCGGCGGACACGTGGGTGTAGCGCTGGGTCGTCGCAAGACTCGCGTGCCCGAGCACCTCTTGCACCGAGCGCAGGTCCGAACCGCCCTGCAGCAGGTGGGTCGCTGCGCTGTGGCGCAACGCGTGCGGTGCGATGTCGTCCACCCCGGCAACGGCAGCGACGTCATGTGCGACGGCGCGGACCTGGCGCTGGTTGGCGCGACGGCCACGACGCCCGAGGAAGATTGCGGCGCCGGACTCGGCGGTCGCGAGCGCCGGTCGCCCAGCGACGAGCCACTGGCTCACCGCACGTGCTGCTGGCACACCGAACGGAACCATCCGCTCCTTCGACCCCTTGCCCATCAGACGGATGCTGCGGGTCTCCAGGTCCAGATTGTCAATGTCGGCGCCGACCAGCTCACCAACGCGAGCGCCGGTCGCGTAGAGCATCTCGAGCACCGCCCAGTCGCGCAGGTGGATCGGGTCGCCGTCATCGGCGCGGACGCGCGAGACATCCATCAGGGTCGCGGCACTGTGGACGCCGAGGACGGTCGGCAGGGTCTGCGCCGGTCGCGCGCTCGCCAGCCGGATCGTCGGGTCGGTGGCGACCCGGCCGGTGCGCTGCGCCCAGCCGAAGAACGTGCGGGAGGCGGCGCCCCGGCGCGCCATGGTCGAGCGGCTCAGCGATCGGTTCGCCATCTGGGCGAGCCAGGCGCGGAGGGTCGGGAGATCGATGTCCGCAAAAGTGCTCGCGCCCTGCGCCCGCGCGAAGGAGAGCAGGTCCTCGAGGTCACCGCGGTACGCACGCACCGTGTGCTCCGAAAGTCCCCGCTGGGCGCGCAGATGCGCGGAGAAGGCGTCGAGCGATCCCGAGCGGTCAGCGACCGCCGGGACCTCACTGACCCGGTGCATGGCTCTACGGTGACGGCAAACCTGGTGTTACTCAAGTGTCGGATGTGAATTTCACCCCCGTCTCATCCGTTCTGTCCGGATATTTTGCTCGCCTTGACCCACCGTCCGGAGCGGTTCTGCGCCAGTTCGCGCATCTCGAGCGTTCCCAAGGTGCTCAGGAGCTCGGTTTCGCTGAGCCCAGCGCTCCGGGCGAGCGACTCGAGCGAGGCTGGGCGTCGCAGCGGTAGGGCGTCGAGGGCACGGCGTTCCGCGGCGGACAGGTCGTCGCCGGGCCGGTTCGGGATCGATGGTTCAGGCGCCAGGTCGTCGCCCAGCTCGCCGGCCAGCTCGGCGGCCTCGGCGGCGTTCGTCACGCACACCGCGGCACCGTCTCGGATCAGCCGGTGGCACCCGGCGGAGCAGACCGACGTAACCGGCCCGGGGACGGCGCCGAGCGGCCGCAACAGCCGGCTCGCATGGTTCGCGGTGTTCAGAGCGCCGGACCGGTGGGCCGCCTCGACAACGACGGTGGCACGGGTCGCCGCGGCGATCAGCCGGTTCCGGGTGAGGAAACGGGTGCGGCTCGGGACGCTGCCCGGCGGGACCTCGCTGATGACCGCGCCCGCCTCGATCGCCCGCTCGATGAGCGTCGCGTTGCCTGCGGGGTACGCCCGGTCGACGCCGCCGGCGAGCACGACGACCGTGGCGCCATCGGCTGCGAGCGCTCCACGGTGTGCCGCTGCGTCGATCCCGTAGGCGCCGCCGGACAAGACGGTGAACCCGCGGTCCGCGAGTCCGCCCGCCATCTCGCTCGCCACGTGCTCGCCGTACCCGCTGGCGGCTCGGGACCCGACGAGCGCGACCGACCGCCGTAAGAGGCGGGCCAGATCGGCGCTGCCGCGCACCCACAGGCAGCTCGGCCGCTGGGCGCCGAGGACGTCCAGCCCGGGCGGCCAGCGCGGGTCGTCCGGGATGAGCAGCTCTCCACCGAGCGTCGCGAGGACTCGCAGTTCGCGGCGTGGGTCGAGGGTCGCCAATCGCGGTTGCCAGCGGGAGCGCGCCGCGTCGATCCGGGTGCGGTCCGCCGCGGCGAGGTTCGCGTACTCGCGCTCCGCCGCGGAGTCGCGCTCCGTAGCGCCGACAAGCCACCGGAGCGCCACGGACGTGCCCCACGCAAGAACCAGCGCACCGGCCACCTCGTCACCCGGTTCAGCGATCCGGCTCCACGCGGCCGCGGCGAGCCGCGGGTCGTCGACGTCGAAGACGGTCGACCGCGCGGTCACTGACCGGCCTGCCCGCGGGTGCGCAGCGCAAGGGCCGTGCCCACGTCCTCGCGGCTCGGCGCCGAGTGCCCGGCCAGGTCCGCCACCGTCCACGCGATTCTCAGCACGCGGTCCGCACCTCGCAGGCTGAGCAGGCCTCGGTCCAGCGCGCGGTCGAGGTCGGAGAGCAGCCCGTCGCGGGCACCGAGGCGGTCCCGCAGCCAGCGCCCCGGCACCTCACCGTTCGTCCGCCACGGCGTCCCGGCGAGCCGCTCGGTCTGGAGCGCTCGCGCCGCCCGCACCCGCGCGGCGACGACGGCGCTGTTCTCCCCCGCGGCCCGTTCGGCGACATCGGCGCGAGTGACGGGGAGCACGTCGATCTGCAGGTCGACGCGGTCGAGCAGCGGCCCGGAGAGCCTCGAGAAGTACCGGCGCCGCGCCATCGGCGTGCAGCGGCAGTCGGGAGCGGTACCGACCGAGCGCCCGCACGGGCACGGGTTCGCGGCCAGCACAAGCTGGAACCGCGCCGGGTACCTGGCCGTGCCGCCGGCCCGCTGGATGACCAGCTCGCCGTGCTCGAGCGGTTGGCGCAGGGTCTGCAGCACGCGACTGGAGAACTCCGGCGCCTCATCCATGAACAGCACTCCGCGATGTGCCCGCGAGGCGGCGCCGGGGCGGGGCATGCCGGAACCGCCCCCGACGACGGCGGCCGCGGTTGCGGTGTGGTGCGGGTCTTCGAACGGCGGGCGTCGCACCAGTCCCGCCGCTGGGTCGAACGTGCCCGCAAGTGAGTGGACGCTGGTCACCTCCACCGACTCGGACTCGGTCAGGTCCGGCAACAGGCCCGGCAGCCGATTCGCGAGCATCGTCTTGCCGGCGCCGGGCGGTCCCACCAGGAACAGGTGGTGCGCGCCCGCGGCGGCTATCTCGACTGCCCGGCGCGCCACGGCCTGGCCGATCACGTCGCTCAGGTCCCTCACCGCTGTCAGAGGGCGAGCCGGACGCGCCGTCGCCACCGGCTCGGCGTCGCCGGGCTCGGCGATCTCGGCGCCGTAGCGGAACGCGACCTGCGCAAGCGAGGCGGCCCCGGTGACCTGCGCGCCCGGGATGAGTGCGGCCTCCCGGACGTTCTCGCTCGGCACGACGATGCGCGGGAAGCCCGCCGCAACCGCCGCCGCAACCGCGGGTAGCACCCCGCGGACCGGCCGGAGCCTACCGTCGAGACCGAGCTCGCCGAGATGAACGGTTCCGACGCCGGCCGCCGGATCGATGAGCCCGGCCGCCGCGAGCGTCGCCACGGCGATCGCCAGGTCGAAGCCGGAGCCGGACTTCGGCAGCGAGGCGGGCGAGAGATTGACCGTGACGCGCCGCTGCGGCCAGCTCAGGCCGGTCGAACCGACCGCAGCGCGGACCCGGTCGCGCGATTCGCAGAGCGAGGCATCGGGCAGCCCGACCAGCATGAACGCCGGCAGTGAGCGCGCGACGTAGGCCTCGACCTCCACGAGGTACCCCGCGAGACCCAACAGGGACACCGCGAGGGTCCGACCGACGGTCATCAGAGCTCACCGGCGAGGTGCTCGACCCGGGCCGCACCGCGCTCGGCGACCCGCACCGCGAGCACGTCGATCCGGATTCCGGACGGGTGCACGTCGTGCGCGGCCAGCCACTCCGCGGTGAGCCGGCGGATCCGGTTCAGCTTGCGCGCCGTGACGGCCTCGGCGGGATGCCCGTAGGCGTCGCCGCGCCGGGTCTTCACCTCGACGACCACGAGCTCGGTTCCATCGAGCGCGACGATGTCGAGCTCGCCCGATGCGGATCGCCAGTTGCGGTCGAGCACGCGCAGGCCGGCGGCCTCGAGATGCCGGGCGGCCACGTTCTCGCCGTAGCGCCCGACGGCGTCCTTCGCCCTCATGTGACCACCTCCGCGAGCAGCGTCGCGGGGGCGGGCGGGGGTGCCGCGTCGGCGGCGTCAGTCTGTGGAAGGGATGCCGGTCAGCTCGACCGTGGACGGCACGTCAGCGAGGCGGCAGTGCAGGTCGGCGCAACGGTGGCGCGGGCGCAACGGTCAACGCGACCGTCAGCGGCGCGGGAAGGTCCCGCCCTCGGGCACCTCGAGGTCGGCCTTGGCCAGCTCCTCGACGTTCACGTCCTTGAACGTGACGACCCGNACGGACTTCACGAAGCGCGCGGAGCGGTACACGTCCCACACCCAAGCGTCGGCGAGCGTCAGCTCGAAGTAGACCTCGCCCGCGGCGGAGCGCACCTGGAGGTCCACCTGGTTCGCCAGGTAGAACCGCCGCTCGGTCTCCACCACGTATGCGAACAGGCCCACGACATCGCGGTACTCGCGATACAGGGCAAGTTCCATCTCGGTCTCGTAGCTTTCGAGGTCTTCCACGCTCACGGCTCCATCATGGACCATCGGCGTCGGGTGGCGAGACCAGCGCGCCCGCTGGGCCCGAACCGAGGGCGGCGAGGCCCGGCGGTGGCGCGAGCCGGTTGACCCGCAGCACCCGCGCCGTCACTCAAGGGGTAGCCGCCAGCTCCGGCGGTGCAGCGGGCTCGGTCCGAGCGCGCGCAGAGCCGCCAGGTGATCGGGCGAGCCATAGCCCTTGTTCCCCGACCAGCCGTACTCCGGATGGTCCGCGGCATAGGCACACATCATCGCGTCCCGCTCGCACTTGGCGAGCACGCTCGCGGCTGCCACGCTCGCGCAGGTGAGGTCGGCCTTGACCCGGGTGTGCACGACGGCGGTCGGCCACCCGGCCACATCCGCGCCGCTCAGCGCCGGACCGGGCTCGTCGGCGGCGTCGAAGAAGCCCGCCTGGGCGGGCAGGGTCAGCCAGTCGTGCTTCCCGTCGAGCAGCACGACGTCGACCTGGACCGCGAGGCACGCGAGCGCGCGTCGGCCAGCGAGCCGGAGGGCGCCGATGATCCCGAACTCGTCGATCTCTTCCGCGCTGGCATGCCCGACGGCGCGTGCCACCCCCCACGTCGCGAGCGCCGGGAGCAGCGCCGTGCGCGCCGCGGGGGTGAGGAGCTTGGAGTCCGCGACGCCGCTCGGGCCGGCCGGAGTGCGGGCGTCGACCGCGACGACGCCAACGCTGACGGGGCCGGCGAGCGCACCGCGCCCGACCTCGTCCATCCCGACGACCACGCGCGCGCCCCGGGCGAGGAGTTCGCGCTCCACCAGCAGGTGCGGCATGGTCATCACGCCACCACAGTCATCACGCCAGCATGGTCATGGCGCCGGGACATCCCGGAACGTCGCGCCGGGGTTTCGCAGGACCCCGGCACGGTCGAACGGCCACACCCGCAAGAACGAGACGCCGACGACGTTGTGCATCGGGATCGCGCCGCCGCCCGGGTTGCCGGTGTGATAGCGCGAGTCGCCGGAGTGCTGCCGGTTGTCGCCCATCACCCAGAGGTAGTTCTTGGGCACGGTGGCGGTGAACGGGATCTCGCTCGGTCGCACCCCCGGGCTCAGGTACGGCTCGTTGATCGACACACCGTTGACGGTGAGGCGCCCCTGCGCGTCGCAGCACGCGACCGTGTCGCCGGGCATCCCGATGATCCGCTTGATGAGGTGCTCGCCGGAGTCCTGCGGCAGGATCCCGACGTAGGTGAGGCCGTCGTTCAGAACGCGCTGCACCGGGTTGACCTTGGGCTGGATTGCCGGTGGCAACCAGGCACCCGGGTCCTTGAAGACGACGATGTCGCCGCGGTGCACGGAGAGCGGTCCGGGCGCGAGCTTCGTGACGAGCACGCGGTCGCCGACCTCGAGGGTGTGCTCCATCGAGCCGCTCGGGATGAAGAAGGCCTGGACCAGGAAGGTCTTGATGATCAGCGACAGCAACAGCGCGCTGACCAGGATGATCGCGATCTCGCGGAGCCACGAGCCGAAGCCGGTCTTGCGGTGCCGATCCGCGTCGCGTTCGGCGCGGTTGGGGGTGGGGGCATCCGACAGGTGAGTCACGGGCACCACTGTCTCATTCCGCGACTGCGACGGGCCAATGTGGGCGCGCCGTGCCGCGGTTCCAGCCGGCAGCGACGCACTGCGGGGCAGACCGGACAGCGCCGCGCGTCCGGTCCAGCCAGCAGCGACGCGCGTCCGGTCCAGCCAGCAGCGACGCGCGTCAGCCGCCCGGGAGCCCTTCGAGGCAGAAATGGCTGTGGGCGGCCCGAAGGCCGCCCACAGTTCACAGCTGGGTCTCGCGCAGCTCGTGCGCCAAGCCCTAGCGCTTCTCGCGGATCCTGGCCTTCTTGCCGCGCAGGTTGCGCAGGTAGTACAGCTTCGCGCGACGCACGTCGCCGCGGCTGACGAGCTCGATCTTCTCGATCGTCGGGGTGTGCACGGGGAAGGTGCGCTCGACGCCAACGCCGAAGCTGATCTTCCGGACCTTGAACGTCTCGCGGACGCCGGAGCCGGAGCGGGCGATCACGATGCCCTGGAAGAGCTGGACGCGCGCGCGGGTGCCCTCGACGACCTTGACGTGAACCTTGATGGTGTCACCGGCGCGGAAGTCGGGGATGTCGTCGCGCAATGATCCTGCGTCTACGGAGTCAAGCGTTTGCATGGTGTGTCGCTTCCCCGCACTGCCACCGGTCAGATGCGAACTCGTCGGCAGCATTGTGCTGCCACGTCCAGTAAGTGTTCGGGTGCGCTTACGGTCGAGGACGTCTCCCCTGTGGCAGAGACGAGACCGGCGCACGCCAGCAGCCAAGTCTGCCACAGGCGCCACGGCGGCGGAAATCAGGAGGGGTCGGCCCTCGGCCGCACGACGCCGTCGGCTACCTCCCAGCCGAGCTCCGCGAGCACCGCGAGGTCGGCGGCGTCGAGAGCGGTCGGGTCGAGAGCACGCACCAGGTCGGGACGGCGCTCGGCCGTGCGTTGCAGCGCGAGGTCGCGCCGCCATCGGGCGATCCGCGCGTGGTGCCCGGAGATCAGGACCTCGGGCACGCCCAGGCCGCCCACTCCGGCGGCTTCGTGTACACCGGGTACTCGAGCAGGCCGGCCTCGCCGTGCGACTCCTCGACGAGGGATTCCGGGTTCCCGACGACGCCGGGCAGCAGCCGCGCGACCGCCTCGATCACGACGAGCGCCGCCACCTCGCCACCGTTGAGGACGTAGTCGCCGATCGACACCTCGGAGACGACGACGCCGGATGCGCGGTAGTGCTCCTCGACCCGCGCGTCGATCCCCTCGTACCGCCCGCAGGCGAAGACGAGGTGCTGCTCGCCGGCGAGCTGCTCGGCGATCCGCTGGGTGAACGGCGTGCCGGAGGGCGTCGGGATGATGAGGTGCGGGCGCTGCGCCGAATCGACGGGCGCGTCAGATGCCGGTGTCGCAGCCGCGCCGAGGCCGAGCACCTCGTCGAGCGCGGTGCCCCAGACGTCGGGCCGCATCACCATGCCGGCGCCGCCGCCGAACGGCGTGTCGTCCACCGTGCGGTGCCGGTCGGTGGTCCAGTCGCGCAGGTCGTGCACGCGCAGATCGAGGATGCCGGCTGCCCGAGCCTTGCCGACGAGCGAGAGGTCCAGCGGGGCGAGGTAGTCGGGGAAGATCGAGACGACGTCGATGCGCATCTCAGCCCTCCGGCTCGCCGTCGTCATCCGGCTCTCCCCCGGCGTCCGCCGCCGGCCCGTCCCCCGCGTCCTCCGGCTCGCCGTCGTCGACCAACAGGCCACCCGGCGGGTCCAGCACGACGCGACCACCGGCGACGTCCACCACGGGCACGATCGCGTGCACGAACGGCACCAGGGTGCGCGCCCCGGAGGGCTCCCGGATGACGAGCATGTCGTGGGCGGGCAGGTGCTCGATGTCCAGCACCGTCCCGACGGTCCGGCCGTCCACGTGCTCGACGCGCAGTCCGGCGAGCTGGTGCGGGTACCAGGCGTCTTCCGCTGCGGCGTCGGAGTCATCCGAGTCGATGACGAGCTCGACACCGCGCAGCGCCTCAGCGGCGGTTCGGTCCAGGACCCCCTCGAACAGGACGTACCAGCGCCCGGTCTGGCCACGCGCCCACTCGACCGTGAGCGGGCCGGCGCTCGCGGGCACGGTCCGGAGCACGGCGCCGGGAGCGAAGCGCTCCTCGGGGGCGTCCGAACGCAGGTCGAGGGAAACCTCGCCGCGCATCCCGTGGGCGCGGCCGATGCGCGCGACGGTCAGCTGCACGGTTCCTCCGGGTGGGGCGGGTGGCGCGGTCGGGCCACGGTGGTCTGGACATGACGAGGCCCGGTCCACTCTAGGCGGACCGGGCCTCGGTGGAAGCGTTGTGCGATTCAGCGACGGTCGACGTCGACGACGTCAACCCGGACCGGACCGTCCTTGGACAGCGCGCCGACGACGGTGCGCAGTGCGCGGGCGGTACGGCCGGCGCGGCCGATGACGCGCCCGAGGTCCTCGGGATGAACCCGGACCTCGAGCAGATCACCACGGCGCAGGACTTCGCGGTCACCTGGACGTCGTCCGGGTGGTCCACGATGCCGCGCACCAGGTGCTCAACCGCCTCGGCGAGCATCAGGCCTTCTCGTCCTCGACAGCAGCCTCACCGGCGACGGCCTCGACAACTGGGACCTCATCAGCGACGGCCTCGACAACTGGGACCTCATCAACGACGGCCTCGACAACTGGGACCTCATCAACGACGGCCTCGACAGCCGGGGCCTCGTCGGCAACAACCTCGGCGACGCTCTCGGACGGAATCTCGTCCACGGCGGCCTCGGCCTCGGCCTCGGCGGCACGGGCAGCCTCGGCAGCAGTCTCGGCCTCCGCGGTCGCAACAGCAGCCTTCGCGGCCTCGGCAGCAGTCTCGGCCTCCGCGGTCGCAGCAGCAGCAGCAACCTCAGCAGCCTTCGCGGCCTCAGCAGCCTCCGCAACCTTGGCGGCCTTCGCGGCGGCGGCGGCCTCAGCGGCCTTGGCCTTCAGCTTCTCGGCGGCGTTCGCGGCGGCCTCGATGGCCTCCTTGACTCCGACCTTGCTCGC
>JGI24134J36421_10000545_pt1 | contig 11919 bp, 7 predicted proteins | sample BarGraNGADG00312_FD_36421 | JGI IMG/M metagenome (IMG submission 36421) | reverse complement strand
CCTCGCCGANGTCGACGACCCGGGCGAAGCGGATGTCGTCGATGAGGGCGGCGCGGCGGGCGGCGTCGAGGATGTCCTCGGCGGTGTCGAGTTCGGCGACGAGGATCGTGACCGGCCGGTCCAGGACCTCGTCCCGTCCGGACCACAGGCGTGCGCCGGACGCGGTGGTGCGGACCCCCGACTCCAGACGGAAACGACCGGCGATACGGCTGCCGGCCCGCAGTGAATTCACGTCGGGATCCTCCCCGTTGTCGTCCCCATCGCCTCCCATCCTAGGCGCTGGTGCGGCGGCCGCTCGTGAGGGCGTGCGCAGCTTGCGGAGGAGTCGCACCGCGGGATCGAGGATCTCGTCCACCTCGCCGACCTTCAGGTACCGGAGCAGCCCGAAGTAGATCAGGGCCATCAGGGACCCAATGACCAGCAACTTCACCACGGCGGTGAGGAACGGGCCAAGGCCAACCCCCACCCCGGAGACCGGGCCCCAGTAGTGGAGCACCACCCACCCGACCACCGAAGCAGGGGTGACCGCGATGGTGAGGCGGAGGTAGGTGCGCAGCACCCGGGCGCCGTCGAGGCTCGGCAGCTTCTTCCGGAGCGCGAGGTACCCGACCACCCCGCCGACGTACATGGACAGCGAACTCGCCCCGGCCACGATCGGGACCCACCACTGTGGGGGCGCCAGGAACGAGAGGAAGCCGCCCACCACGATGACCAGCGCCATCGGGATCTGGATGTGGAAGAGGGTCCGGGCGTCCTCGTAGGCGTAGGACACCCGCTGGTCGATCGTCCACACGCCCTGTGCGGGGATCCCGATCGACAGCGCCACCAGCACGGCCGCGAACCCGACGGCGGCGTCGGGCTGCGCCGTCGGGATGACGGCCTGGACCACGGGGATGGCGAGTACGGTCAGCGCGGCCGCGGCGAACACCGTGAATACCCCCACGACACGGAGGCCGAACGACATGTCCGCGCGGACCGCGTCGCCGTCGCGCGCAGCGGCGTGGGCGGACATGCGCGTGAAGAGCGCGGTCACCAGCGACGTGGTGATGAGGGACTGGGGCAGCATGAAGATGGCGAACGCGGAGGCGTAGGCCATGTTGGTGGGCACGAAGACGTCCACGCCGGCCGCCGCCCCGTTGGCGGAGGACGCGACGTTGGTGAGCATCAGGTAGCCGACCTGGCCTACGAGCAGTGCCCCGAACGTCCACATCGCCATCCGCGACGCCCCGCCCAGGCCGTGGCCGCGGAAACCCCAGGTGGGGCGGAAACGGAACCCGGACCGGCGCAGCGGCACGATGAGCACCAGCGCCTGGCAGACCACGCCCAGGGTGGCGAAGCCCGCCAGCAGGGCGATGCGGGTGCCCGTCCAGTCCGCGGGGTTGGTCCCTGAGCCGGAGGAGGCGAGGCCGAACACCCCGATGTAGATGAACAGGCCCGCGATCGCGATGACGTTGTTGACCACGGGCGCCCACATGTACGGCCCGAAGGACCCGCGGGCGTTCAGCACGTTGCCCAGCAGCGTGTAGAGCCCGTAGAAGAACACCTGCGGGATGCACCAGAACGCGAACGCCACCGCGAGGGCGAACCACTCCGGCGCCATCTGGGAGGCGTACAGCGTCACCAGCAGCGCGGAGCCCGCTGTGAGGAGCAGCGTGGCGCCGAAGAGCAGCGCCCCGGAGAGGGTGAGGAGGCGGTTGACGTACTCGTCGCCGTCCTTGCGCCGCATGGCGCGCACGATCTGCGGCACGAGGATCGCGTTCAGCACACCGCCGGCAAGCAGGTTGTAGATCGTGTTCGGCAGTGTGTTCGCCACGGTGAACGCGTCCGCCTGCCCGGTCGCGCCGATCGCGGCCACCAGCACGATGAGCCGGACCTGCCCGAGGATGCGCGAGACCAGCGTCCCGGAGAACATCTTGGAGATCGACGAGGCGAGAGACGGCGAACTCACGGCTCGTCCCCCTCCCCCTCGTTTGCGCGGGCCAGATCGTCAAGTTCCTCCGCGGCGGCGTCGATCTCGGCCGCGCGCCCTGTCGCCCTGTTGCGGCGCACCGTCCGGACGACACCCACGACGAACGCGAGCCCCGCACCGGCCACGAGGGCGGTCATCCCGAGGTTCTCCCAGTCGGCCCGGACGCGCACCGGAATCGCCACCACCTCCCCGACCGGGGTGCCGGCCACCGTGGTGAGCACCACGTCCACCGTGAAGTCGGCCCAGCCTGCCGCCACCACCGGGACCTGCGCGCTGGCCTCCCCGCCGGCCGGCACGGTGACCACCCGCGGCTCCACCTCCCGCAGGAGCCGGTCGGATGGCTCAAGGTTCACCTGCACCACGGCGTCCACCGGCAGGGTGCTCGTCACGGTGACAGGGAAGTTGGCGGATCCGCTGAGCATGTTGATGGTGGAGGAGGCGCGGACCGTGATGCCGCCCGTGAGGGTGGCGGCCTGCTCGGCGACCTCGGCGAACTGCAGGTCACGGGCCAGCGGGGCCTGGCGCCAGGTAGCGGACGGCTGCAGCGAGAGCCGGGCGGACAACGGATCCACGACGGTCGCGGGATCCACCACCAGTTCGCCGGCGAGCCGGAGCGTCGCCGCCGTGGACTCGATCGCGCCCAACTTGTCGCCGGTGAGGGCGGTGTCGGGCAGGATCGCTTCGGCCGGGAGCGTCCCGGCGTCCAGGACCGCGGGTGGCTCAGTCGCCGGCCCTTCACCGGTCAGGGCCGCGGGAAGGGCCGGCGTGACCCACGGCAGGCCAGCCACCACCTCGACGAGGGCCGCGGAGGCGGCGTCGTCGTCGAACGGGAGGGCGGTGACGACGAGCCGGGACTGGCCCGGACGCTCGCGCGTGACGACGGCAAGGGTTCCCGCGATGTACTGCCGCTGCTGGAGCGGCGTGAGGGTGACGTCCTCGCCGTCCACGCGGGCCGTGCCGCGCAGCGCCTCGCCGAGCTCGGTGTCGAGGACGACGGCGGTCCGGCCGGCCACCGTGGCGAGCGCGTCCGGTGTGGAGTTGGAGGCGGAGCGTTCCGGGAACGCCGCGCCCGGGAGGACGACGACGTCCCCACCGGTCCCGGCCAGGGTGGCGAGGTCAGGGTCCAGCGGCCAGTCGACGGAACCCGCCGGCGCCACACCGGCGGTAGCGAGCGCCGCGGAGCCACGGTCGAGGAGCGTCCGGTAGAGGTCCGCCTGGTTGGCGTCGAGGAGGGCGGCGGCGTCGGCGTTCGCCCAGGGGAGGGCCAGGCTCCGGTCGGCGAGGGCCGCCACGGCGGCGGTCACCCGACCGTCGAGGACCGGGTCGCCGTCCGCGAGGGTGAGGACCACGGGGTCGATGACGGGGGTGACGCCGGGGATCGTGGCCTGTTCGAGCAGCGCCAGCACGCGATCGAGGGCGCCGGGCTGGCCGGAGAGCTCGTCCACGGTGGGGGTCACGGGGGCGAGGACACCCACCGCGGTCGGTGAGACGGTGGGCTCGTCCCACCAGAGGACCCAGGTGCGCTCGCGGTCCGCGTCGAACGGGATTCCCGCGGCCGTGCCGTCCGCGGCCACCTCGAGTCCGCGGGGACCCCAGGTGGTGAAGTGGAAACTCGCGGACGGGACGCTGACCTCGAACTCCCGGCTCTCCCCGGCGGCGAGGGGCTCGAGGTCCGTGGTGCTGAGCGGGAGCGTGGCCCGGTAGCGGCCGAGGTCCAGCCAGCGCGCGAGGGAGGTGCGGGTGGTCGGCGTCCACTCCTGGGCCAGTACGGTGACGCTCGCGGTGTCGATCACGTCCGTCGTGGTGTTGGCCACCCGGAGCCGCAGCACCAGGTCGCTCCCGTCCGTGAGGACGACCGGCTGGAGGTCCAGGATCTCGACGTCGAGCGCCGCGTCGGCGGCGGTGGCGGTGGGTGCGGCAATGGCGGGCTCGAGGGCGGGCGGCTCGGGGGTCGCCGCCGCGGGGCTGATGAGCGCGAGGAACGCCGCGAGCAGGAGCGGGAGTGCCACCAGCCAGGACTGCCCGCGCCGCGGGGCGGCCGGGCTCATTGGCGGCCGGACAGCACGTCCCGGGCGGTGGCCACCACGTGTCTCTCGTTGGGGTAGGCGAGGCGCGCCGCGACTTCCGCCAGGTTGACCCAGGCGACGTCCTCCGCCTCCCTGTCCGGGTCGTTGAGGGTGGTCAACTCGCCGTCCATGGCTTCGAGCAGGTAGTGGTAGACCACCTTGTGCACGCGCCGGTCGGTGCCGGCGAACCAGTAGTCGATGGTGGCGAGGTGCCGCAGGACCCGCCCGTTGATGCCGGTCTCCTCGAAGATCTCCCGGACGGCGGCCTGCTGCGGCGTTTCCGTACCCTCCAGGTGGCCCTTCGGCAGGCACCACTCGAGCCGGCCCGCCCGGTTGCGGCGCGCGATGACGGCAGTGAAGGCGCGCCCGTCGACGACGTCGACGATCAGGCCGCCGGCCGACGTCTCGTCAGCCAAGGGGAGCACGGACCGCACGGTCTGCAGGTGACGCCGCGGCGGGCGCGGCAGGCGCCGGCGCGGAGCGGGGACGGCAGACATACACACACTCTAGTCAACGGCCACAGAGGGGTCGAGGCACCGGGCGGGGAATGGTCGCGCCGCCGTCGTCACGGCCCGCCGTGAGAACCTAGGTTTGTGTCTACACCCTCTGTCGAGCAGTTGCGCCGCATCGCACTGCACGTGTTCGCCACCCTGCCGGTGGACATCAGCGAACTCGGCCGGCTCTTCCGTGACGCGGGGCACGAACTCGCGCTCGTGGGCGGTCCCGTCCGGGACGCCTTCCTCGGCGTGACGTCCCACGACCTCGACTTCACGACGTCGGCGCGGCCGGAGGAGACCGAGCGGATCCTCGCGGCGTGGGGGGACGCCCACTGGGACGTCGGGCGGGAGTACGGGACGATCGCGGCGCGGAAGGGCGACGTCATCGTCGAGGTGACGACCTACCGGACCGAGTCCTACGAGATCGGCTCGCGCAAGCCGCAGGTGGAGTACGGCGAGACGCTCGAGGGCGACCTGACTCGGCGCGATTTCACCGTCAACGCCATGGCGCTGCGGCTGCCGCAACTCGAGTTCGTGGACCCGACCGGCGGCATGCACGACCTCGCCGCCCGGATGCTGCGCACGCCGGTGACGGCGGAGCAGTCCTTCGACGACGACCCGCTGCGCATCATGCGGGCGGCGCGCTTCTCCGCGCAACTGGGGCTCGACGTCGTCCCGGACGTCCTGGCCGCGATGACCGCGATGTCCTCGCGCCTCGTGATCGTCTCGGCGGAGCGGATCCGGGCTGAGCTGGAGCGGCTGGTGGTGTCGCCGTGGCCGCGGCGCGGGCTGGAACTCCTGGTGTACACGGGGGTGGCCGACGTGGTGCTGCCGGAGCTGTCGCGGCTGCAGGAGACGGTGGACGAGCACCGGCGCCACAAGGACGTCTACGAGCACACCCTCACGGTGCTGGAGCAGGCGATCGCGCTCGAGACGGGGCCGGACGGCCCGGTGCCCGGGCCGGACTTCGTGCTGCGCTTCGCCGCGTTGATGCACGACATCGGTAAGCCCGCGACGCGCCATTTCGAGCCCGGCGGGAACGTCAGCTTCCACCACCACGAGATGGTGGGCGCGAAAATGACGCGGGCGCGAATGAAGGNGCTNCGCTTCGACAACCAGACGACGAAGGACGTGAGCAAGCTGGTGGAGCTGCACCTCCGCTTCCACGGCTACGGCGAGGCGAAGTGGACCGACTCCGCGGTGCGCCGCTATGTGGCCGACGCCGGCCCCCTGCTCGAGCGGCTGCACCGGCTCACGCGCGCGGACTGCACCACCCGCAACCAGCGCAAGGCCATCCGTCTCGCCGCCGCCTACGACGACCTCGAGGACCGCATCGCCCTCCTGCGCGAGGACGAGGAGCTCAGGGCCATTCGGCCCGAGCTCGACGGTACCCAGATCATGGAGATCCTCGGCGTCCCCGCCGGCCCCGTGGTGGGGCGAGCCTACAAGTACCTGCTCGACGTGCGGATGGAGGAGGGCCCGATCGGCGCCGACGCCGCCCGCGAGCGCCTGCTCCGGTGGTGGGCCGCCGAGGGTGGTCGCGATGCGGGATGACTCCACGCCCCGCCCCGCGACGCCGCCCGCACCGCACACGCACCGGGGCGCGCGTGACGTCCGTGAGACTGACGGCTCCCTCCTTCCCCGGCGGACCGCCGCCCGGCGGTATGCGCTCCGGCGCTCCTTCACCGAGTTCGTCCGCGACCAGGGCCTCGACGAGGCGGCCGCGCTCACGTACAACTCGGTGGTCTCACTGCTGCCGGCGGTGCTCGTGATGCTCGCCGTGCTCGGGTTGGTGGGACAGGGCGAACCCGCGCGGCGGGCCATCCTCGACTTCATCCACGAACTCCTGCCCGGTGACGTGGCGGATGTCCTCTCGGAACCGATCCAGGACTTCACCTCCAAGGGGGGCGCGGGGTGGATCCTGGTGCTCACGCTGGTGGTGGCGCTCTGGTTCGCCTCGAACTACGTGAGCGCATTCGGCCGGGCGATGAACCGGGTGTACCAGGTGGAGGAGGGACGCCCCGCCTGGCAGCTGAACCTCTTCGGGTACATGCTGACGGCCGTGCTCATCACCATGCTGGCCGTGGTCGTGAGCCTGCTGGTGGTGAGCGGCCGATTCGCGGCGGCGCTCGTGCGCACGCTGGAGCTCGACAGCTCGACCGTGGTGATGTGGCAGGTGGGCAGGTGGCCCATCCTCCTGGTGCTGGTGATCACCGCGATCGCGCTGCTCTACAACCTCACCCCGAACATCCACCCCCCGGGGTTCCACTGGCTGAGCCCGGGAGTGATCTGCGCGCTGGTGGTGGGCGGGCTCGCGACGGGCGGGATGGCGCTCTTCCTCCGGAACTTCCCGAACTACAACTACTACTATGGCGCCCTGACCGGCGTGCTCCTCTTCCTGCTGTGGCTCTTCTCCATCAATGCGGCACTGCTCTTCGGTGCGCGGCTCAACGCGGAACTGGAGCGGGGCCGCGAGCTCGAGCGGGGTTTCGGGGCGGAGCGGGAGATCCTCCTCCCGCCGCGCAGCACGATGACGAGCGCGAGGCGGGCAGTGAAGTACGAGGGGCTCATCGCCCGCGCCACCGCGCTGCGGGTGAGCCGTGGCGAGACCTCGGATCCGGACTCCGTCCCGCCGGAACCCTGGGCCTGACCCGCCGGGCCCCATCAGGGGCCGAGGGTGCCTGGCCCAGGGGCCGAGAGTGCTAGCGCTCCACCTCGCCGCGGATGAAGGCCTCCACCTGGTCGCGGCCGGTGTCGTCGTCGCGCTGCTCCGGGGGCGACTTCATGAAGTACGCGGCCGGGGAGAGCAGCGGACCACCGATGCCGCGGTCCAGACCGATCTTGGTGGCGCGGATGGCGTCGATGATCACGCCGGCGGAGTTGGGGGAGTCCCACACCTCGAGCTTGTACTCGAGGTTCAGGGGCACGTCGCCGAAGGTCTTGCCCTCCAGGCGGACGAAGGCCCATTTGCGGTCGTCCAGCCAGGCCACGTAGTCGCTCGGGCCGACATGGATGTTGCGATCCTCGAGCTTGATGTCGATGTTGGAGGTCACGGCCTGGGTCTTGGAGAGCTTCTTGGACTGCAGGCGATCCCGCTCGAGCATGTTCTTGAAGTCCATGTTGCCGCCGACGTTGAGCTGGTAGGTCCGCATGAGTTCCACCCCGCGGTCCTCGAACAGCTTCGCGAGCACCCGGTGGGTGATCGTGGCGCCCACCTGGGACTTGATGTCGTCGCCGATGATCGGCAGGCCGGCATCCTCGAACTTCCGGGCCCACTCCTCGGTGGAGGCGATGAAGACGGGCAGGGCGTTCACGAAGCCGCACCCGGCGTCGATGGCGCACTGCGCGTAGAAGCGGGCGGCCTGCTCGGACCCGACCGGGAGGTAGTTGACCACCACGTCGACCTTGGCGTCCTTGAGGACCTTGACGACGTCGACCGGCTCGGCGTCCGACTCGTCGATCGTCTCGCGGTAGTACTTCCCGAGTCCGTCGAGGGTGGTGCCGCGCTGCACCGTCACGCCCAGGTGAGGGACGTCGCAGAACTTGATGGTGTTGTTCTCAGAGGCGCCGATGGCGTCGGAGAGGTCCAGCCCGACCTTCTTGGCGTCGACGTCGAAAGCGACGACGATGTCGATGTCATGGACGTGGTAGTCACCGAACACGACGTGCATGAGACCGGGGACTTTGGTGTCCGGGTCGGCGTCCCGATAGAAGTGAATGCCTTGGACCAACGACGACGCGCAGTTGCCGACACCCACGATGGCAACGCGGATTGAGCTCATTGATGCTCCTAGAGTGATGGGACTGCTGATCGAATCCCGAGATGGTCAACCCTTCGATCATAGCCACCGTTTTCGGCGTGCCCCAGCGAGGGTCCGCCCGCGGGGGCGTGGGGTTCGTCGCAGTCGTCGCCACCATCGCCGGCCACACCCTCTCGAGACGTCACGGGCGAGGGCTTCTGCTGGACGACGTCGCCCCGCGAGTGTGAGATCGGTCGCTGGATCGCCCCAAACGGCCGCGGCCCGCCCATACTTGTGGAAGAACAGGCATGTCGCCAAGGCGACGAGGACATGTCGAGGCCTCGGGACGCGCGCTCCCGTCGCCGAGAGGAAGCAGGAGCAGTGGCTGATCCCAAAGGAACGTCCCAGTACCCACCGGTGCGCCGCACCTCGGTGAAGGCGACGACGGCGTCCGGTGCGCCGTCGTCGGCCGCACCCGCGGCCTCGCGGCGCAAAGGGGGGGGAGCGCGCGGCGGCTCCGGCTCCGGCGGCTCCGGCGGCGGCTCGGGCTCCGGCGGCTCGGGCGGGAGTTCCGGGGCAAAGGGCCGGCGGTACCCGCGGCCCGGCAAGGGTCCGGTCGTGCGCTGGCTGCCGAGCTGGCGTGTGGTGCTGGGCACGTTCATCGCGCTGGCGGCGGTCGCGACCGGACTCCTCATCGCTGCCTACGCGTCGATCGACGTCCCTGCGCCCGATGACTTCGCGCAGGCGGAGACCACCGAGGTCTACTTCGCGGACGGGACGACCCTCATGGGCTCGTTCTCCGAGTACGATCGCCGGTCCGTCGACTTCGCCACACTGCCCCCGCACGTGGGCCAGGCCGTGGTGGCCTCCGAGGACCGCCGGTTCTACCAGAACAACGGCGTGGACCTGCAGGGCGTCGCACGCGCGCTGTGGAACAACCTCCGGGGCCTGCCCACCCAGGGTGGCTCGACGATCACGCAGCAGTACGTGGAGCGCTACTACATGGGCACCACCACCTCCTACGTGGGCAAGTTCAAGGAGGCGATCCTCGCGGTCAAGATCGACCGGCAGCAGGCCAAGGACGAGATCCTCGGGAGCTACCTGAACACGATCTACTTCGGGCGGGGCGCGTACGGCATCGAGGTGGCGGCGCAGAACTACTTCGGGAAGCCGGCCGCCGAGCTGACCCTCGCGGAGTCCGCACTCCTCGCGGGGATCATCCCCTCGCCGTCGAGCTACGACCCCGCGGTGGACCCGGTCACGGCCGAGCAGCGCTGGAACCGCGTGCTGGACTACATGGCGGAGGACGGCTGGATCACCGCGGAGGAGCGCGCCGCCCAGGTGTTCCCCGCCACGATCGACTACGTCCCGGCCGACACCTTCGCGGGCACCAACGGCTACCTGCTGGACATGGTGCGCACCGAACTGGCGGACAAGGCGGGCATTTCCCAGGCCGAGACGGACACCGCCGGCCTCACCATCGTCACCACGATCGAGAAGCCGCGGCAGGACGCCGCGGTCGCGGCAGTGGACGCGCTGCCCGACGACCGCCCGGACAACAACCGCGTGGGCCTCGTCTCGATGGACCCGGCAACCGGCCGGATCGTGGCCCTATACGGCGGCCCCGACTTCCTGACCCAGCCGCGCAACGCCGTCACCCAGGACCGCGCCCAGGGCGGTTCCACGTTCAAGCCGTTCACGTTGATCGCGGCGCTCGAGGGCGGCGCGTCCCTGCAGGACCAGTACGAGTCGTACAGCCCGATGGAGATCGAGGGCTACGACGTTCCGGTGAACAACTACGACTCGCGCAACAGGGGCCGCATCGACATCTTGCGGGCCACCCAGGACTCGGTGAACACCGTCTTCGTGCAGCTCAACGTGGAGTACGGACCCGCGCAGATGGTGGACGTGGCAACCAGGATGGGCATGCCCGCGGACACCCCCGGCCTGATCGACTCGCCGTCGAACGTGCTCGGCCCGGCCAGCCCGCACGCCATCGACACCCTCACGGCGTACGGCACGATCGCCAGCGGGGGCACGAAGCACGAGCCCTACCTCGTCGACTCCGTGCAGGACTCGGACGGCAACACCCGCTTCAAGGGCGCTTCCGAGGGCGAGAAGGTGATCGACTCGGACGTGATCGCGAACGCCACCTACGCCATGCAGGCCGTGGTGGAGGGCGGCTCCGGCAAGACCGCCCGCGAGATCGGCCGCCCAGCGGCCGGTAAGACCGGCTCCTCCAACGCCTACCGCTCCGCGTGGTTCGCGGGCTTCGTGCCGCAACTCGTGACCGTGGTGAACATGTACCAGGTGGGTCCCAACGGCGAGGAGGAGGTGCTCACCGGGTTCGGTGGGGTCCGCACCATCGCCGGCGGCACCTGGCCCACCCGGGTGTGGACGGACTACATGAAGGTGGCCCTCGACGGCGTCGAGGTGCAGGACTTCCCGGAGCCCGTCATCAAGCCACCGACACACACCCCGTCGCCGTCGCCGTCGCCGTCGCCGTCGCCGTCGCCGACGCCCACGCCGACGCCCACGCCGACGCCCACGCCGACGCCCGAGCCGACGACGCCGTCGCCCACGCCGTCGCCCACCGACACGACGCCGCCCGCGCCCACGCCGTCGCCCGGCAACAGCGGGGGCAACCCCGGTGGCGGCAACGACAAGACGCCCGCGCCGGTGCCGTAGGCCGGACCCGGCGTGACCGCGGTCACCGGGGCCGGCGTCGTCGCCGTCGGGACGATCGGGTAGAGTGGTCCTTCGGCTCCCCGCGTGCACCTGTGCGCAGGCTGGGCCGCGACGCACAACCCTCCTGTTACGGAACGACCGTGACCGCTGAGACCAGAGGAGGTGGGTTAACGCATGCGCGCATATGAACTGATGGTGATCCTCGATCCCGACATCGACGAGCGCACAGTCACCCCCACATTGGACAAGTTCCTCAAGGTGGTGAAGGACGCCGGCGGCACCATCGACAAGGTCGACATCTGGGGCAAGCGGCGCCTCGCGTACGAGATCAACAAGCGCTCCGAGGGCGTCTACGCNGTGGTCAACATGACGACGACGCCGGAGGCCGCCCAGGAGATGGACCGCCANCTCGGCCTCGCCGANGTGGTGCTGCGCACCAAGGTGATCCGCCCCGACCCCAGGCCGGCGAAGCCGGCAAAGCCGGCAAGGCCGGAAAAGTAGCGAAGCGGGATTCGGAGAGGACGACATGGCAGGCGAAACCGTCATCACGGTCGTGGGCAACCTGACCGCTGACCCCGAACTGCGGTTCACCCCGTCCGGTGCGGCGGTGGCATCCTTCACGGTTGCCTCCACCCCGCGCACGTTCGACAGGCAGTCGAACGAATGGAAGGACGCGGACACCCTCTTCATGCGCTGCTCGATCTGGCGCGAGGCCGCGGAGAACGTGGCCGAGACGCTGACCAAGGGCACCCGAGTGGTCGTGCAGGGCAGGCTCGTCCAGCGCTCCTTCGAGACCCGCGAGGGTGAGAAGCGCACCGTGGTCGAGATGCAGGTCGACGAGGTCGGCCCCTCGCTGCGGTACGCGACGGCGAAGGTGACGCGCTCGCAGCGCGGCGGCTCCGGCTCGTTCGGCGGCGGCGGCGGCGGTGGCGGCGGCTACCCGAGCGGCGGTCCGGGTT
>JGI24134J36421_10000544_pt1 | contig 11941 bp, 10 predicted proteins | sample BarGraNGADG00312_FD_36421 | JGI IMG/M metagenome (IMG submission 36421) | reverse complement strand
TGGGGTTGTTGGGGCTCGCGAGCAACACGGCGCACGGGGCGAGCTCGCGGATCTCCCGCGCGGCGGCGGCGAGGTCGATCCCGAAGTCCGCCCGCCGCGACCCGGCAACCCAGTCCGTCAGGGTGTCACGGGCGTACTCGGGGTACATCGAATACGTGGGCGCGAAGGAGAGCACCGTGCGCCCCGGGCCGCCGAACGCCTGCAGGAGGTGGAGCATGACCTCGTTGGACCCGTTGCCCGCCCAGATCTCCTCGATGGGAACCGTGACGCCGGACTCGGCCGCGAGGTACGCTGCCAGCCCTTCGCGCAGCGCGGTGAAGTCCCGGTCGGGGTAGCGGTTCGCGCCGCGCGCGGCGACGGCTACCGCCGCGGCGATGTCCCGCACCACCTCCTCGGCCGGCGGGTAGGGGTTCTCGTTCACATTGAGCACGACCGGCATCGCGAGTTGCGGGGCGCCGTACGGCTCGCACCCGGCGAGGCCGGGCCGCAGGGGGAGGCGCAGTTGCGGCGGCATTCAGCGCGCCTCGAAGCGGCACGCGACCGTCTGGCCGTGGGCGGGAAGATCCTCACTCTCGGCGAGTGCGACGAGCGGTCCGGCCAGTGACTCGAGGGCGTGCCGATCGTATTCGACCACCTGGACCGACTTGATGAACGCCTGCACCCCCAGGCCGGAGGCGAACCGTGCGGTGCCCCCGGTGGGCAGGACGTGGTTGGAGCCCGCGAGGTAGTCCCCGAGCGGGACCGGCGACCAGGGACCGAGGAAGATCGCGCCCGCGTTGCGGATCCGGCGCGAGACGCCGGCGGCGTCGCGGGTCTGGATCTCGAGGTGCTCCGCGGCATATGCGTTCGTCACGTCCACCGCCTGGTCGAGGTCGCGCACCAGGACGACGCCGGACTGCGGCCCCGTCAGCGCGGTGCGCACCCGCTCGGCGTGCCGGGTGGCGGGAACCCGGCGCTCGAGTTCGGCGTCGACGGCGTCGGCCAGCGCCACCGACGGGGTGATCAGGACGGATGCGGCCGCCGGGTCGTGCTCCGCCTGCGAGATGAGGTCCGCGGCGACGAACCGCGGGTCCGCGGCGTCGTCGGCGAGGATCGCGATTTCGGTGGTGCCCGCCTCCGCGTCGATGCCCACCCGTCCCATCACGGCGCGTTTCGCCGCGGCGACGTACACGTTCCCCGGGCCGGTGATGACATCAACCGGTTCGCACACCACGTGCTCGCCGTCGCGGGCGCCGTAGGCGAACATCGCGATCGCGCCGGCTCCGCCCGCGGCGTACACCTCGCTGACGCCGAGGAGGGCACAGGCGGCCAGGATCGTGGGGTGGACCAGCCCGCCGAAGTCGCGCTGCGCGGGCGAGGCCACGGCCAGTTGCTCGACGCCCGCCACCTGGGCGGCCACCACGTTCATGACCACCGACGACGGGTAGACAGCGAGCCCGCCGGGCACGTACAGCCCGACCCGGCGCACCGGGATCCAGCGCTGCTCGACGTGACCGCCGGGCACGATCTCCGTGCGGCACGCGGTGGGGAGCTGCGCGGTGTGGGCGGCGCGGGCGTGGGTGATGGCGAGTTCGAGGGCGTGGCGGACCTTCGGGTCCAGCCCGGCGAGCGCGGCCGCGATGTCCTGGGCACTGGTGGCGAGGGCGGGGGGTCGCACGCCGTCGAACCGTTCGGACTGGTCCGCGACGGCGGCGGCGCCGCGCTCACGCACGTCCGCGATCAGGGGCGCCACCGCATGGGAGGCGGCTTCGACGTCGACCTCCGCACGGGGCATGAGGTCGAACAACTCCGAGGCCGGGACTTGTGTGAGATCGAGCCGCCGCAACATGGTGACCATTCTAGGGTGCGGCCCGCGACGCCACGAGCCCAGCCGGTGGTCAGTGGTGGTCGACCAGGCAGCCCGGCCCCAGGAGCGCCTTCAGGTCCCCGAACAACGCGGGCCCGGGGTCGACCCGGAACCGGTCCCCGAGGGCCACCCGCCGGCGGCCGTAGCGGTTGGTCACCGAGAGGTAGACGGGCACGTTCCCGCCGTGTCGCTCGAGCAGGGCGCCGATGCTCTCGACCATGGGCACGGTGCAGCGCTGCTCGGCGATCTGGATGGTCACCGGGGCGGCGCGCATGGTGGTGGTGTCCAGGAGGGTCATCTCCTGGGCCATGAGGCTGATGGAGTCCTCCCGCTGCTGGACACGGGCCTTCACGGAGACGAGGATGTCCTCCGCGAGCACCACGGAGACGTTCTGGTAGGTGGAGGAGAAGAAGCTCACATCGGTCTCGCCCGAGAGGTCCTCGACCGTGACGACCGCCCACATCTTGCCGGCCTTCGTCACCTTGCGCTGCACGCCCGTGACGAGCCCGGCGATGAGCACGCTCTCGCCGTCCGTGCCGCCGTCCTCCTTGAGGGTGCCGATGTTGATGTCCGAGGAACGCGACAGCACGAACTCGAGGCCGGCAAGCGGGTGGTCGGAGACGTAGAGGCCCAACATCTCCCGCTCGAAGGCCAGCTTGTCCTTCTTGTCCCACTCGGGCAGGTCCGGGATCTCCGTCGTGAGGCTGTCGGCGGGCTCCGGATCCGCGGCGAACAGGTCGAACTGGCCCATCGCCTCGTTGCGCTTGATCGAGATGACCTCGTCGACGGCGTCCTCGTGGATGGTCATGAGGGCGCGGCGCGTGTGGCCGAGCGAGTCGAACGCACCGGCCTTCACGAGGGACTCGATGGCCCGCTTGTTGCACACCGCGATGGGCACCCGGTTCATGAAGTCGCCGAAGGAGAGGTACGGCCCGCCGGCCCGGCGCGTGGCCACGATCGGCTCCACCACCTGCATCCCGACGTTCCGCACGGCGGCCAGCCCGAAGCGGATGTCCTCCCCCACGGGGGTGAACGTGGGGAGGGACGTGTTCACGTCCGGGGGCAGCACCGTGACGTCCATGTGGCGGCACTCGGAGAGGTAGACGGCCATCCTGTCCTTGTTGTCCTGCACCGAGGTGAGGAGGGCGGCCATGTACTCGGTCGGGTAGTTCGCCTTCAGGTAGCCCGTCCAGTAGGCCACCATGCCGTAGGCGGCGGTGTGGGACTTGTTGAACGCGTAGTCGGAGAACGACTCCAGCACGTGCCAGAGGGTCTCCTGGGCGCCCGTGGAGTACCCCCGCTCTGTCATGCCCGCGAAGAACGCCTCCTGCTGCTTGTCGAGCTCGGACTTCTTCTTCTTGCCCATCGCCCGCCGCAGCAGGTCCGCCTGCCCGAGGGTGAAACCCGCCACCTTCTGGGCGGTGGCCATCACCTGCTCCTGGTAGACGATGAGGCCGTAGGTGCCCCCCAGGATCTCCGCCAGCGGCTCCTCGAGCTCGGGGTGGATGGGGGTGATCTCCTGGAGGCCGTTCTTGCGCAGTGCGTAGTTCGTGTGCGAGTTCACGCCCATTGGTCCGGGCCGGTACAGGGCGAGGACCGCGGAGATGTCCTCGAAGCTGTCCGGCCGCATGAGCCGCAACAGCTGGCGCATGGGGCCGCCGTCGAGCTGGAACACCCCCAGCGTGTCCCCGCGCCCGACCAGCGCGAATGTCCGCGCGTCGTCGAGGGGCAGGCGCTCGAGGTCCGGGACCTCCTTGTTGTTGAGCGCGATGTTCGCCAGCGCGTCCGAGATGACGGTCAGGTTGCGCAGGCCCAGGAAGTCCATCTTCAGCAGGCCCAGGTCCTCGCAGCTGGGGAACTCGAACTGGGTGATGATCGCGTTGTCGCTGGGACGGCGCATGACCGGGATGATGTCGGTGAGGGGCTCCGAGGACATGATCACGGCGCAGGCGTGGACGCTCCACTGGCGCTTGATGCCCTCCAGCCCGGTTGCCAGGTCCGTGACCTGGCGCGAGACGGGGTCGTCCTTGTAGAGCTGGCGAAACTCCTCCGCCTCTCCGTACCGCGGGTGGGTGGGGTCGAAGACCTTCGCGAGGGGGATGTCCTTGCCCATGACCGCCGGGGGCATCGCCTTCGTGAGTTGCTCGCCCACCGCGAACGGGTGGCCGAGCACGCGCGCGGCGTCCTTCAGCGACTGCTTCGCCTTCAGGGTGCCGAACGTGACCACTTGCGCCACCCGGTCGTCGCCGTACTTGTCGACGACGTAGTCCAGCACCTCCCCGCGGCGGCGCTCGTCGAAGTCCACGTCGAAGTCCGGCATTGACACGCGCTCGGGGTTGAGGAAACGCTCGAACAGCAGTCCGTGGACGAGCGGGTCCAGGTCCGTGATGCGCATCGCGTAGGCCACCATCGAACCGGCGCCCGAGCCGCGACCGGGCCCGACGCGGATGCCGTGCGTCTTCGCCCAGTTGATGAAGTCCGCCACCACGAGGAAGTAGGAGGTGAAGCCCATCTGGGTGATGACGCCGACCTCAAAGTCCGCGCGCCGCCGCACCTCGTCGCTGACGCCGTCCGGGTAGCGGTCGCGCAGGCCGCGCTCGACCTCCTTGACGAACCAGGATGTGGAGTCCTCGCCCGCGGGGACCGGGAATACCGGCATGTGGTTGGCGCCCTCGGCGGCCGTCACGAAGGAGACGTCACACTGCTCGGCGATTAGGAGGGTGTTGTCGCAGGCCTCGGGGAGGTCGGCGAACAGGTCGCGCATCTCGCGGCCGGGCCGCAGGTAGTAGGTGCTGCCGTCGAACTTGAAGCGATCGGGGTCCGACAGGGTGGTGCCCGACTGCAGGCACAGCAGCGCCGCGTGGGTGTCCACGTCGTCCGGCGAGACATAGTGCGAGTCGTTGGTGGCCACCAGCGGGGCGCCGATCTCCCCCGCCAGGCGGAGCAGGTCAGCGCGGACCCGCCGCTCCATCTCGAGCCCGTGGTCCATGAGCTCCACGTAGAAGTTCTCCCGCCCGAAGATGTCCTGGAACTCCCCGGCCGCCGCGAGCGCCTCGTCGTACTGGCCCAGCCGCAGCCTGGTCTGCACCTCCCCCGACGGGCACCCCGTAGTCGCGATCAGCCCGGGCGCGTGGGCATTGAGCAGTTCGCGGTCCATGCGCGGCCACTTGCCCCACTGCCCTTCCAGCGAGGCGCGCGAACCGAGGCGCATGAGGTTGTGCAGCCCGGTGTTGTCACGCGCCCACAGGGTCAGGTGGGTGTACGCGCCGCGCGCCGAGACGTCGTCGTCACGCTGCGCGAGCGTGCCCCACGTGACGCGGCTGCGATCCCGCCGGGACGTCCCCGGGGTCACGTAGGCCTCGATGCCGATGATGGGCTTGATCCCGTGCTTCCTGGCCGTGGTGTAGAAATCGTAGGCGCCGAAGAGGTAGCCGTGGTCGGTGATGCCCAGCGAGGTCTGACCGAGCGCGGCCGCCTCCCGGAAGAGCGGGTCGAGCTTCGCGGCGCCGTCCAGCATGGAGTACTCGGTGTGGACGTGGAGGTGTGCGAAGTCTGCTGCCGCGGCCATGCCAGCCAGTGTAGGTCGCGGCTTCCTCAAACCTCGATTCGGCGCTCCATGTCCTGGTGCCAGATGCCCGCATCGAGGTACCGCTCCCCGGTCACCACCCGGTAGCCCAGCAGGGAGTAGAAGCCCATGGCACTCTCCTGCGCGGACAACACCACCCGCACCACCAGGAGGCCACCCTCCCGAACGCCGTCGCGTGCGAGCGCCACGCCCTCGAGGTGCGCCATCAGCGCCGCGCCGATGCCGCGGCCGCGCGCCTCCCGGAGGACGGCGACGCGGCCCACGTGGACCTCGCCGGGGTGGCCCGGATCGGCGAGCACGCGGCCGGTGGCGACGACGTCGTCGCCCAGGTACCCGAGGGCATGGGACGTGGTGGGGTCGGTGTCGCGGGCGTCCACCTCCTCCTCGATGGGAACGTGCTGCTCACGCACGAACACCTCGTGACGGACGCGCCAAGCGGCCTCCAGGCCCTCCCGGTCGACGATGTCTGCCACGCGGATCACCGCATTACCTCCAGCGCGTGGGCCAGGTCATCCGGGTACGGCGATGTGAAGGTGACGAACGTCCCGGTTCGCGGGTGGGTGAACGAGAGCGCGACGGCGTGCAGCCACTGCCGTTCAAGGCCGGCCCGCCGCGCGATGGTGGGGTCCGCGCCGTACATGAGGTCGCCAACGCACGGGTGGTTCACGGCCGCCAGGTGCACCCGGATCTGGTGGGTGCGCCCCGTCTCGAGGTGAACCTCCAGCAGGCTCGCCCGCGGCATCATCTCGAGCGTCCGGTAGTGGGTGACGGCGTGCCGGCCGGTGGCGAGCACCGCCATCTTCCAGTCGGCGCCGGGGTGGCGCCCGATCGGGGCTTCGATCGTGCCCGTGGACGGGTCCGGGTGGCCCTGGACCAGGGCGTGGTACACCTTCACCGGGGTCCGGTCCCGGAATGCCTGCTTGAGCACGCTGTAGGCCTGCTCGGACTGGGCGATCACCATCACGCCGGACGTCCCGACGTCGAGTCGCTGGACGATTCCGTGCCGCTCCGCTGCCCCCGACGTGGTGATCGGGTACCCGGCGGCCAGGAGGGCGCCCAGCACCGTCGGCCCCGTCCACCCGGGGGACGCGTGCGCGGCGACGCCCACGGGCTTGTCGATCACGATGATGTCCGCATCCTGGTGGAGGATCGTTAACCCCTCGACCGGGGTGGGTACCACCTCATGACGCGGCTCGTCCGGGATGGTCACGTCGAGGGTGCCCCCGGCGTTCAGGCGGTCCGCCTTTGCGACCGCCCTCCCGTCCAGCAGCACCAGCCCCGCGGCGGCCATCTCGCCGGCCCGCGTCCGGGAGACGCCGAGCATCCGCGAGAGGGCCGTGTCCACCCGCTCCCCCACCAGGCCGTCGGGCACCGGCAGCAGCCGCGCCTCAGCCATCGTGTTCTCCGGGGGACTCCGCCTCCTCGGCGGCCGCGACCGGGCGGGGCGCGTTCGCCCGCGACCCGTCCGTCTCGAGACCGAGGACCGCGAGCGCCGCGATCCCGACGGCGGCGCCCACGATCGCGATGTCCGCGAGGTTGCCGATGAAGAAGCCCGAGTAGTTGATGAAGTCCACCACGTGCCCGCGGCCGAAGCCCGGATCGCGGAAGAGTCGGTCCATCAGGTTGCCGGCCGCACCGCCGAGCAGGAGCCCGAGCATGACCGCCCACCAGCCGGAGCCGATCGTGCGCGCAATGCGGACCACCACCACCACGACCACGAGAGCGATGATCGTGAAGATCCACGTCATCCCGCTGGCGAACGAGAACGCCGCACCCGGGTTGAACACCAGTTGCAGCGTGATGATGTCCCCGATGAGCGGGACGGGGTCGTCCTGCGACAGCAGCCGGGTGGCCAGGACCTTGGTGACCTGGTCGAGCACAAGGACGGCGAAGGCGAGGGCGAACACCAGCACCACGTAGCGGGTGTTGATCGGCTGCGGTTCGCTCCGGCGTCGCGCCGGGCCTTCCGCGCGGTGTCGGCTCACGGTGTGCCCTCGGTTGCATGACTGACGGCGGCACCCGGAGGTGCCGCCGTCGTCAGGTTGTCGGTCAGTTCTGGCCCAGGTCGGCGGAGACGTTGCCGCGGGAGTCCACGTCCGCGAGGAGGCCCTCGAGGTAGGACTTCAGGCGGGAACGGTACTCGCGCTCGAAGTTGCGTAGTTCGTCGATCTTGCGCTCCAGCGAGGTGCGTTCGTTGTCCAGCTGCTGCAGGGTCTGGTCACGCTGCGTCTCGGCCTCGTGCACCAGTTGCTCGCCGTGGGACCGGGCCTCGGAGACGATCCGGTCGCCCTCCTCCTGGCCGTTGCGCACGTACTCGTCGTGCAGGCGCTGCGCCAGTGCGAGCATGCCGGCCGCCGACTCGGGGCCGTCCACCTTCGCGGCGGGGACGGGGGCGGCGGCGTACACGGGGGCCGCGGGGGCCTCCACGACAGGCGCCTCCACCTGAGGCTCCGGCTCCGGCTCCGGCTCCGGCTCCGGCTCCGGCTCCGGCTCCGGCTCCGGCACTGGGACCGGGGCGGGTGCGAACGACGTACCCTCGGACCGGGAGAGTTCGGCGACGCGGGCCTCTGCCGCGGCGAGCTTCGACTTCAGTTCTTCGTTCTCGGCGTACACGCCACGCAGCGTGTTGACAATCTCGTCGAGGAAGTCGTCGACCTCGTCCTGATCGTAGCCCTCCCGGAATTTGGTGGGCTGGAACCTCTTGTTGAGGACGTCGTCTGCACTCAGCAGCGCCATTTCGTCTCCTCGGCTGTTAGCTTGACTGGCGGCGGATGACATGTCATCCGCATCACTCACGATAGCGGAAAAAAGCGGCGTGTTGCGTTTGGCAGCCCGCGTGGCCTGACTATTTGTGCCCGCACTTCCCTCGAACGCGTAGTCATGGCCGTGCGGCAGCAACGCGAGCGCCGGCCTCAGGACAGTGAGGCCAGTGCCGCCCTCAGGAAGCTGAGGGCCATGAAGAGGACGAGGAATCCGAGGTCCAGCGCAACCGCCCCGATCCGCAACGGTGGGATCAGGCGGCGCAGCCAGCGAATCGGGGGGTCGGTGAGCGTGTACACCACATTCGCGAGCACGAGGACCGCACCCTCCGGTCGCCAGTTCCGGGAGAACGCCTGGACCAGGTCGAACACAACCCGGCCCATGAGCACCACCATGTACAGGGTGACGACGAGCTCAAGGACCTGGGCGATTGCCGACATGGGGCGAGGGACTCAGCCCTGGTTGAAGAAGCGGTTGCGCGCCTCGGGCTCGCGCGAGTCCGACTCCACGTGGACCGTCGCCGGGGAGAGGAGGAAGACCCGGTTGGTCACCCGCTCGATGACGCCGTGCAACCCGAAGACGAGCCCGGCGGAGAAGTCCACCATGCGCTTCGCCTCGGCCTCGCCCAGCCCCGTCAGGTTCATGATTACGGGGATGCCCTGGCGGAAGGCCTCGCCGATCTCGCGGGCCTCGTTGTAGGTGGTGGGGTGAACCGTCACGATGCGAGAGAGCTCCACCTGGGGCTCGCTCATCACTCGCGCGATCGGGGTGACGGCACGCGACGGCGCACGCTCCGCCACCTCCTCGGTCGGTTCGCCGGCCAATTCGTAACTCTCCTCGCCGGTTTCGGACAGGCCGAGGTATGCCATTGTCTTCCGCAGGGCTCCAGCCATGACCGCTCCTCGCGTGGGTGCCGTTGACGTCGTCAGAACGTGACGCTAACCGAGCGCATCCGCCCACCGTCGGATTGCGGGCGGCGTGTCGCCATTACGCACGGCCAATCCGGCGAAACGACCCGTCACGCCGTCGCGGCGGTATGAGAACCAGCGCTCGTCCTCGACCGTGCAGGCGTCGATCACCGTGAGTGGTACGCCCTCCAGCTGGCCGCGAATGCCCGCGAGGAGGTCGATCGCAGGAGTGCCGTGGGTGGTGGTGGACGCCGCGCCGAAGGCCCGCGCCCGCTCGCTCAACTCGGCGCCGACCTCGTAGCAGCGCCCGCAGATGTGCGGGCCCACCGCGGCGTGGACGGGCTCGGCCGTGAGTTCGCGGACACGGCGGAGCGCCGCCGGGAGGACACCCGCGAACAGTCCCGCGCGGCCCACGTGCACAGCGGCGAGGACGCTCCCGGACTCGTCGGCCAGCAGCACGGGCGCGCAGTCGGCCACCAGCACCGCGGGGGCGCGGCCCGTCACCTGGGGCCCAATGACGAGCGCGTCGCACTCCCCCACGGCCTCGGCCGCTGCCGGGTCCACCGCCACGCGGACGGTGTTGCCATGCACCTGGTCCATCCAGACGAGTCCCGGTCCGAGGGTGCGTTCGAGCCGCGCGCGGTTGGCGACGACGTCGGCCGGGTCATCCCCGACGTGCAGCGCCAGGTTCAGCCCCCCGCTCCCGCCGGGACCGCCGCAGGGCGGACGCGAGACTCCCCCGGCTCGCGACGTGAAGAACGCACGCGCGCCGGGGGAGATGCGGCAGGACACCATGGGCTACTTGAGGAAGTCCGGGATGTCGAGGTCCTCCACCTGCCGGCGGGGGCGCTCCGACTCGAAGACGCGCGGGATCTCGAAGGACCCCGGTGTCTCCTCGGGCGACGGGGCGGACTCCCGGCTCGGGGCCGAGGGTGCCGACGGCGTGGGCCGCGCCGCGGGCGCGGCCGGGGCGGCCTTCTCGGCAACCGAGCCCACCGGCCGGGCGTTCGCGGCCTGGGCGGCGGTGACCCGCTGGCCGGCCTCGTCGAATCCGGCGGCGATGACCGTGACCCGCACCTCGTCGCCGAGGGCGTCGTCGATCACCGCGCCAAAGATGATGTTGGCCTCGGGGTGCGCGGCCTCCTGGACGAGGCGCGCAGCCTCGTGGATCTCGAACAGGCCGAGGTCCGAACCACCCTGGATCGAGAGCAGCACGCCGTGCGCACCGTCGATGGACGCCTCCAGCAGCGGGGAGGAGATCGCGAGTTCGGCCGCCAGGACCGAGCGTCCCTCACCCCGCGCGCTCCCGATGCCCATCAGGGCGGAACCCGCATCCTTCATCACGGACTTGACGTCGGCGAAGTCGAGGTTGATCAGGCCGGGGGTCGTGATCAGGTCCGTGATTCCTTGCACGCCGGAGAGGAGCACCTGGTCAGCGGACTTGAAGGCGTCGAGGACGGACACGGAGCGGTCCGAGATGGACAGCAGGCGATCGTTGGGGATCACGATGAGCGTGTCGACCTCGGCGCGAAGCGATTCGATGCCCTTGTCCGCCTGGTTCGAACGGCGCCGGCCCTCGAAGGTGAAGGGTCGGGTCACCACGCCGATCGTGAGGGCGCCGAGGCTGCGCGCGATGCGGGCGACGACTGGCGCGCCACCCGTTCCGGTGCCACCGCCCTCGCCGGCGGTCACGAAGACCATGTCCGCGCCGCGCAGCACCTCCTCGATCTCCTCGGTGTGGTCGTCGGCGGCCCGGCGGCCCACCTCTGGGTCCGCGCCCGCGCCGAGGCCGCGCGTGAGGTCACGTCCGACGTCGAGCTTGACGTCGGCATCGGACATCAGCAGTGCCTGGGCGTCGGTGTTGACCGCGATGAACTCGACGCCCTTCAGCCCCACCTCGATCATGCGGTTGACGGCGTTGACACCGCCACCGCCGATGCCCACTACCTTGATGACCGCCAAGTAATTCTGGGGTGCTGCCACGGGAGTGCCCTCTCGTTCTCACTGAACCCTCAACCTGAGCTGGAGATTCAGATATTTGTCGTTTCCTGCCGCCGTGAAGGTACGCAGGGGTCCGGGCATGGGCAACGACCTGCGGGGGTGTGTCGCGGGGCGAGTTCTACTCGGTGATGGGCGTGCGCGGCGTCGACACGTCGTACACCCGGGCGGGAAGCTGGCGCAGGGTCTGGAGCACGCTGACCTTGAGCGCGTTCTCCCCGTCCGCGCCCCACCGGACGGTCGCGCCGTCGGCGAGTACGAACGTGACCGAGTCCTCGGTGGCGGCGGACACGCTGGTGACAGTGGCCCGCAGGTCCGCGGGGAGCGCTCCAAGTACGTTCAGGACGGCGGTGACGGTGCGGGTGGTGTCCTCGCCGACGGTCACGCCCACAACCGGCACGCCCGCGGGTGCCTGCCCGCTCGTACCGATGTTCACGCCCTGGGCGTCGATCACGGCGAATCCGCCCTCCACGGGCACCGCCGCGACCGCCTGCCGTGGCATGAGCGTCACCACGAGACCGCGCGGCCAGTCGCGGGCGAGCGTCGCGGTCAGGACCGTGGGAATGTCCTCGAGTTGTGCCCGCACCCCTCGGGTGTCCACCCGGGGCAGCGGCGTGCCGGCGAGCGCACCCGTGACGGCCTGCACCGCGGCAATGTCCACCTGCCCCTCCGGCGCGTCGATGACCACGAGGGCGGGGTCCAGTACAAAGACCGGCGAGAAGAGCGCCACCCAGGAAACGGCCAGCGCCGCCGCCACCGCCCCGGCCACCAGCCCGATCCGGTGCATGACCGCCCGCCTGGTTGCGGCGGCCCGCTCGGCGACCCGCTGGTCGACGCCGGCGG
>JGI24134J36421_10000540_pt1 | contig 11967 bp, 10 predicted proteins | sample BarGraNGADG00312_FD_36421 | JGI IMG/M metagenome (IMG submission 36421) | reverse complement strand
TAAAATCTGGGGGTTCGACCCGGCTGATACGCCCAACACATCATTTACCATTGGCATCGATACACCTGAGGTAGTCAGACAAAAAGTAGCTGAAGCTGCGCCATATAAAATACTGAAGGTAAAACTAGGACTGTCAACCGACCGTCAGATGATCGAAACAATCCGTTCCGTAACCGACCGTCCATTGTGTGTAGATGTGAACCAGGGATGGACCGACCGCGTAAAAGCACTTGAAATGATCCACTGGCTGAAGGAGAACGGGGTTGTGTTTGTGGAGCAGCCCATGCCAAAAACGGCCATCGACGATATGGCATGGCTGACGCAAAACAGTCCGCTGCCTACTATTGCCGATGAATCGGTTCAACGATTGCCCGATGTGTTAAAGGTACACGGCGTTTACAATGGGATTAATATTAAGCTGATGAAATGTACCGGGATGCGCGAAGCTCATCAAATGTTGACGCTGGCACGTTCGTTGGATATGAAAGTGATGATTGGTTGCATGACAGAAACTTCATGTGCCATATCTGCAGCAGCACAATTGGCTCCTAAAGCAGACTGGGCCGACCTCGACGGGAACCTGCTCATTTCAAACGATCCTTACTCCGGGATGCAAATAGTTGATGGCAAAGTGACTTTGATTGATAAACCGGGTATCGGGGTGAAGGAAGAGAAGAAGGTGTTTTAGAAAGGAAATAGTTTACGTAAAAATGCAACCATAATAACCATGGTCAAAATATATATTCGTTCGCTGCTTTTTAGTCTGATTATTCCTGTAATATTCAACAGCTTAGCAGCCTGTGGCAATAATAGTCAGACAGGAAAGAGAGGACTGGAATCTTCCGTAAAATCAGATTCAGGACAAGAGAGCGATACTCAAGCTGATTACAATCCGGTTAATACACTACTGGTTTTACCCGAAAATCCGGCTCCCGGGGAAGGTTTTCGTATTTTAGCCACAGGGGAAGGGAACATCCTGAATGCCAAGATCATTGTCAGTGGTCAGTCGGGTATTTTAGAATCGCTGAATAGTAAAACCGGCGGGGAATTGCCTTATTGGCGGATAGATAATTTTGCCGGAAGTCCTGCAGGTAAATATAAGGCTACCCTGATTATGGATAAAAAGGAGATCAGTAATCTGGAGTTTGAAATTACTCCACGGAAGGTGATCCCCCCGAATAGTGCAGCATGGAAAACTACCCGTGGTTGGGACAGCGGCATGGAGACAATTTATTCTTCCTGGATAAACGCCTTGTTTCAGGGTTGCGACGAGCAGGCTTCATGGTCAGCTCTCCATGAAGTGACCCAGAATAAGGATCGTAATTTCCTTTACAACTACCTCTCACTGGGAGAAGATGATCCTAATGGGAATAACAGGGTGATAATGGAGCCTGACTGTGCCGATAATCCTTTTTACCTGAGGGCCTATTTTGCATGGAAACTGGGACTCCCGTTTGGTTATCATATATGCGACAGAGGTTATGTGGGACACAATCCCCGGACAGGTCAATGGATCACCAATGAAACTTCCTCTTCGAAGGACATCAATCCAGTGATGGCATTCAATTCCTTTTTAAGATCGGTTATGAACGGTGTCCATTCAGGTACAGCCCGTACTGCTCTTGACAATGAGAATTCAGACTATTATCCTGTTTCACTTGAACGGGGAGCCCTGCGACCCGGTACCGTTTATGCAGATCCTTATGGGCACACGCTGATACTCATAAGCTGGGTACCACAAACCAAAGACCATCCGGGACTGCTTCTTGCAACAGATGCCCAACCAGATAATACGATAGCAATCAAACGGTTTTGGAAGGGTAATTTTCTTTTTAACACTTCCGAAGTGGTCGGGGAACCAGGATTTAAGGCTTTTCGTCCTATTTCATTTGATAATGGTAAGCTAAGTCTGATGCAAAACAAAGTGCTGAACGCATCAGCCGGGTTTGCACCCTTTTCGCTGCAGCAGCGAAAAATGGAAAGCGATGTTTTCTATCTCGTTATGGACCGATTAATCAATCCGGAGCCGCTTGACCCTGAAGATGCATTGATGGACCTTATTCAGGCACTTCATGAGCAGCTCTTAGTACGTGTCAAATCGGTGGCTAATGGCGAAGCCTATCTCAAATCACATCCGGGAACTGTGATTCCTATGCCGTCAAATGCCAACGGTATTTTTCAGGCCGGTGGCCAATGGGAAGATTTTTCAACACCTAACCGCGATTTAAGACTTCTGATTGCTATGGATGCGGTACTTGGTTTCCCTGACCGGGTTGCCAGTTCACCCGAATACTTTAAGATCTCAGAATTAAGTTCTCCGGAAGACATTAAGAATAAGCTTCAGTCATTCCTTGATAAGAAGGATTCCGAACTTACAATAAGCTATACTCGTTCAGATGGCTCATCTCAGGAACTAACTATAGCGGAAATCCTTAAAAGAAGAGATGCCTTTGAGATGGCTTATAATCCTAATGATGGAATTGAAATACGCTGGGGCGCACCTGAGAATAGTGATGAAAGAGCGACATGCCATCTGCAAGCTCCTTCAAACCAGCAAAAAACAATGCAATCGGTACGAAAATGGTTTAATAAACGGTTGCATCCCCCAACATAATAGAGATCAATTCACATCATGCGTTCCGTCAGGAAGAAACTAATCCTGAAAATAATTAATTCCATTTATCTGATTGTTGTTGGGATATTGATAAATGATCGATGCATAGTTCAAAAGCCGGTATTATTGACCACATTGGGACGGGGAGATTGCATAAGTAATATTAATTTAGACATTAAGGGTTTAACTCCGGCGAAGGATGGCCAATTTACTTTGGCCCTGGGTAGTCAAGGGCACTGGTTTTTCCACTATCCTTTAATTCTTGGATATTACTTATTTAGTGTATTTCTATTTCTATAATTTTGGGTATTTTCTTCTAATGATAATAATTTTTCTTTATAAAATCTTAACATATTTGCTATGTTATCTGCGGAAGGATTTTCTTTTAATTGTTTCTTTAATATTTTATAAGTCTCATCATATTTTTGAAGTTCAGATTTAAATTTGACCTTTTCTTCCAAGTTATTAATATAAGAATAGGTAAGTCGAGTACTTCGATTAATTTGATGTTTATAATCATGTTCTACTTCCCAATATTTTAAAGAAATGCGTGACAGAGGAGGACAGATATATGTTCTCCATAAAAGAAAAGATAAAATAAATATAAGTATTGTGGCTATACCGACTTTTACTATATAAGGTACAATACTAATTACTTCCTTAAATTTATTTATTAATTTATTTAAGAAATGCTGATTATGATTGGGGTCAGGTTGATATACATCGAACTTATCTTTATTATCTCTAATAAATTTTTCTAATTCTTGTTCTTCCCAGTTTTTCATATTACTGTATATCCTCAAACCAAAGTACACCACTTTAGATCATAAATCAAAGTATAGTTTTGCAAAGATATTTCAAATTCTCGCATATTTCAATTCTGGATTTTTAATGATAAAATATCTGCGTCTTTATTTTGAAGTAACTTTTAGAATAAATAGCATATTTACAACAGATCGCTTCTAAGTGTAAAATCAATCATTATTTGACCACTTCAAAATCCGGTCTGATAGCTCAAGAAACACATAACAAAACAACAAGTATTTAACTCCGGCTTTTAACGTTCAATTTATTCCGGCCAAGGGTGGTCAAGGTCACAAGCTTTTCCAATATGGGAATGATCAGTTTAAAATAATATATTTGTATTACAACTATTTATGATATGAAAACAAATCAAAAAATAGTAGTTTTCGTACTATCAATAGCTCTTAATCTGATTATAATCATTAGCCCTGTTCAATCTAATCAAACTTATGCAATTCTTGAAAAATCCGAGTTTCTATTGCCCAAAGGAATAAGCAGGTTTGTACAGGAAAAACAAAAATACCATTATGTCGGTATAGAAAAATGTGCTTCGGTCTGTCATAATAAAGAAGAAATGGGTTTCCAATTTAATATTATGAAAAATGGTCCCCATTCACAAGCTTTTAAAATTCTTGCTTCAAAAAGGGCTTTGCGTTATGCAAAAAATGCCAATGCAAAAGTGGATCCTCAGGAAAGTGCAATCTGTTTAAAATGTCATGTAACAGGAGGAGGTCTTGACTCCTCTTTCTTTACAGCTACCTATAAAAAAGATGATGGAGTAACTTGCGAAGCCTGCCACAAGGGAGCATACATAACAAAAACTTTCCTTCCAACAGAAATAGACTGCTTAACATGCCATAACGATTCAGTTCATAAAATATCCAAATTTGACTTCAAGGATAAATCTGTAAAAATCGCCCATCCAAGAACAAAAGGTGAACTGAAGAAAATCTGATGTGTTAATTTAATCGGGGTACTTAAAAATCATCATTCTATCTGGATAAGTGTAAAATCCAACTTTCTTTGACCACTTTAAAATCCGGTCTGACTACAATTAACATACATAACTTAACAACAAGAATTTAACTCCGGTTTGGGGTGGTCAATTTTTTCAGGCCAAAGGTGGCAAAGGTTAATGCCACCCCCAATCAGGTAAATAAAATTGCAAATAACCTTTTTAAAAAGTCAATTTGATATTGAATTAAATAGGCCTCTGATGTCAAATATTTCCCTAATTTTGATAATTATAAGTTCTTTCCAATGATAGATATTCGAAGGTCATTCGATATTCATTTACTCAATTCTTAGTAACTTTATCCTAATCATTTGAATGGATATTCCGGAATTAAAAAATGAAGACTATGAAAAAGAATTTATTGTATGTGATTTTATTTCTTGGCACATGTTGTCTGCCCCTGGGGCTTTTTGCCCAGGATAACCATGAATCCGTTGCCCCGGGGGAACCACCTGCAGGACTAGTACCCGGATATATTATATTAAGCAATGGTGATACACTTAAGGGAAAGCTGAAATGGAGCCTTAAATATGTGGAGAACAATCCGGTTGAGATAAAATTCACTGCAGAAAACGGCAATACTAAGATTTTTACAGCCGGAGAGATAAAAGGATTCGGAAACAAGCTCAAGATTTGGATGGATAATGATCCGAAGCCGATCTTTACTGATATGGAACATTATCTTACTATGCCATCGATGAAAAAGGGTGTTCCGGTTTTCATGGACAGGCTGCTGGACGGCAGAATAAGAGTATTCCTTAACAGGGGCGCAATTGGAATCGCAGGAACAACTGTGACAGAGGTAGAAAAATATGACGGAATAGGCTTTTCATTTTCAAGCGATAAAGGGTTGTATATTGGCCCTACATACAAAACAGACTACAGGATAATAAAGTCACGTTCAAGATATACAAGTTACCTGGTAAGTAAGGATAACGATACGCTGGTGAAAGTTGTCAAGGATGATTACGCTACCCAGATCAAAGATCTCTTTGGTGATTGCCCTGCAATCAATAATGAGATTGCAAAGAACCCCAGTCTGGCACAATTTAAAAATTTCATGCTTCTTGCCGAAGTGTATAACATGTTATGTGCTAAATAAAAGAGTTTAGCTCACAGCACAACAGGTACTTGTAAATAGATCAACATGATGATTAAATACGACATCGAGGCTGTAATTGTCCCGATCATACAAATTAAAATCAGGCATAAATCAAATAGAGATAAGGTAGTAGTTAATCGCCACCGACTTTTGTTTAAATTTAAACAGGTTATCGCTTTGTTATTATGATATAAATCACCAGGCCTCACCAGATTGATTCTGGTCGATTCTGGGAGAGTTTAGCGTGGTTTTTTAGGAAAGGGTTATCTGAAGATGATCTATGGTTGGCGACCTTAAAACATCGTGAAAAAGGTAAAATAATACTTATAACCGCTCCTGATTCAGGAGCGGTTATAATATCCGTCCTTCTTTGACCACTTCAAAATCCGGTCTGTTTGCACAAAACACACATAACGATACAACAAGGATTTAACTCAGGATTGGGGTGGTTAATTTATTCCGGTCAACTAAAGTCTAGGTCATTGGCCTTTCCGGCTTCGAACCGATTCCAAATTAAGTCTCAGCTTACTTGGAAGTGTTTACAGTGACGATTTTTCCGGTTTTGTGCTGACTGATATATCGGAGGCTACCTTCCATGTACCGTTCACCTTTCGGTAAACTGTGACATACTTACCGCAATCCTCTTCAGTCCCGCTCAATCCTGCACCAGTCACAGTCCAGCTGCCATATTCAATAGCCAAATCGCCGGATGCAGCTATCACAACGCGATCAGTAATCCAGCTCTCAATCTGCTTGGGATTTCGCTCCAGATTTTGGATTTCAAGCTTTTGAAGAGCAACGCGGCCGACAGCTGGTTCTAGATTCGGCCGGAAAGCTACTCCGTCTTCGGTGTACAGTGCAGCAACGCCAGCTGCATCATGGCTCCTTACCAATTCCAGCCATTTCATCGAGATTGATCGAATAGTTTGCTCTTCGGCTTTGAAATCTACCTGCTTCTTATCAGTCTGCTGTACAAAGGCTGTGAGGGCAAAAAAAGTCAAACCTAAAAAGATAAACTTTTTCATACTTACTGAATTTGGATTTTGACTTAAATTGATATCGTTTTCTATTTCAAAGATACACCAGTTTTGAACTGAAATCAATTTTATTTTAAGAAGTCAATTAAATAGATATTGATAACCCTCAACCATTTTTGAGTAAGAAAATCGACAATTCATAACATCTGCAGAAGTAATATTTAGATCAAAACTTTTATAGTAATTCTAAAGGATTATCTCCATACTTCCTGTAACCTGACACTAAGTGTAAAATCCGTCCTTCTTTGACCACTTCAAAAGAGGGTCTGAAAACATTTAACATACATAACAAAACTACAAGGATTTAACTCCAGATTTTGATTTACTGTCTTATAACCGCATCGATATTCGTCAGATACCGTCATAAATTAAAATGTGGTGAAATTAATTTATTTGACTTTGGTTAATTGTTGGCGTAACTTTCATCATACAATTAACCTACAGTTATTCTAATCTTATCCAGTCACAAAATTCCAATCAAATGAAAGCATTATGTTTAAAGACTATGGTTGTCGCATTCCTTTTACTTTGTACAAATGGAATACAGGCACAAACCACTGATACCAAACCTGGCCAAATCATTCAATTACCTCAATTATCCCTTGAACAGAAGTTAGACCGTTCTGCGAGGAATACTACGACCAGAGATATTGTTGGCATTGCTTATGCTAAGTCAATGGGGAAAACCCCTGAAGACTTTGGTAAATACATTGGTGAACATACTGCTTTTTTCTGGGCAGATATCAAAGGTAAAGGCTCAGTGCCTTTTGTACAATATTGGTATAGGTTTCTCCAAACAGATGGAAATTCGAAGATGGAAATTTTGAGCGTTTCGGAAAAATCTGTGAAAGCTAAAATGACTGTATATGGAGAAACTAATATCAAAGCCTTAGCAGACCTTGGTGTGACAATTGAAGAATATGCGAGTTTTTATGGTAAATATTCAGAAACATTAGCAGACTATCTTGGACTGGAGTATAAGCAAAAATTTGAAGATGGGTGGATAGTCTTTTCAGTGACTGAAAAGAAATAAACGAGAAAAGACATATTATCTTCATTACATATTCCTTTCCAGAATTTAGTAACCCTTTAATCAACATTAAAATGAAAAAGACTTTTTACGTAATGCTTGTAGTGGTGATTATAATTACTGCATGCCAATCCAAAACCCCCACTTCATCAAATGATGCTGATGCAATCCGCAACATCGAAGACCAGTGGATAGCTGCTAACAAGGCAAAAGACATCAATAAAGTTCTAAGTATTTATACGTCAGACGCTGTTCAGATAGAACCAAACAAACCAATTTCTGTTGGTATAGAAGCTATCAGAAAATCATGGGAAATATACTTTTCTGATACCACCTATCTTCATAACACCATTACACAGACGATTGACAATATTGAAGTTTCAGCTTCTGGAGACCTCGGATACGCCAGAGGTACTGTTCACTACAGCCTAAAAACATCAAATGGGACTGTCGAATATGTGGACAAGTTTGTTGATATCTATAAGAAGATAGATGGAGATTGGAAGTGTAGTGTAGGCATCTGGAACACTCGTAAACCGATGGAAAGTCTATAATGTAATCCAATAAACAATCCATGAAAACATTTTGTTTTCCCACAATGATTGTTGTATTCCTGTTACTTTATACAAACGGAATACAAGCACAAACCACGCAAAAAGAATCCCCCAAAGCAGGGTCTGAATATAATGTCTTGGATGCCTGGTCTGGAATCTGGAACGTTCAAGGAGAAGCACGAGATAGTATATCTGCACCCTACTATCATGTAGATTGGACTCTTACAGGTCAAAGGATCTTAAATGGCTATGCACTTGAAATTTTACACCAGTGGAAAACCAAAAACTTTACACAAAATGGAGTTGAGATAACAGGCTATGATCCTGTAAAAAAAAGATGTATGACACATATTTTTTATGATGATGGAACTTGGTTAAACTCAACACCAACATTTACAGATAGGAGAATTTGCATAGAAGATGGAGCAACCTATTATCCAAATGGGAAGGTTGAAGTTTCACGATGGACATGGAATTTTAGTGATGACTGGATGTCCTTTATTGTAAAAGGTGAAAATTTGAAGGATAATGTTTGGTGGAAAGCATTTGAAGGGAAAGGAACTAAAAGTAAATAAAGTAATTAAAACGTCAAATGGATAGTTCTAATATGTTAAGATACAAATAATTAACTATTTAATAATCTCATCAACATATAAAAAGCAGGTGAAAAATGAAAACATCACAATTAAAATTCGTTAATACCATTTTTTTAGCTTCATCGCTTTTCGTCGTTATTAGTTGCCAGAATCAGGCTGAAAAAGCCGAGTTAGATAAGTTTAAAGCAACGGCCCAAATGCAAGAACAAAATAAAGAAATTGTTCGTGAAGTAATCAATGCTATTGACAGCGGGGATCTCGACAAACTAGGAAATCTTTTATCTCATAATATTTGTTTCCATTATTTCTCTTAACCATTAATTCCCGCATCTATGTTTATCAGATGATGCTCTTGTAGGGGAGTAATATTTCCAACTCATTTTTCAGCTAGGGGTCTCCCATTTTCGTTCAAAACCTGGCACCAAACTGGCACCAAATAAAAAACCAACCACTAAAAAAGTATCTAAGTGATTGGTTCCCAAGGTGGGCACTGGATCGAACCAGCGACCCCCTGATTATGAGTGTTATTATCTGGTTTCCACCAGTTTACATAGATTTGTTTTTGTGTTCAGCATCAAGGAAATTTGTTTTGAAGATATCCATTAATTAATACTGGTTTTCAAAATATCTAGCTTAAAATCTGGCCCCTTTTTCATTTGGATTGAAGCATAATGATCTTTGAATTTTTAATGTCTGACAGATAAAACATTACGCTTTTAAGGTCAGAATCCGAGTAGACATTAAATATTTGACATTTTAATGTGTGGCTAGTAAAACATCATGCTTTTAAGGTCAGAATTCGAGTAAACATTAAATATTCGATATATTAATGTCTGCCAAGTAAAATAATCGTATTTTTGGGGTAGAATGTAAAAGCCGGACTAAGTGACCACATTTGGCCTGTCAATTGATATTAATTATATTTATCTAAGCATCAAATTTTTAACTCCGGCTTTCGGTGGCCAATTTGCTCCGGCTAAAAGTGGCCAAGGTCACTGGCTATACCACTCATGACCAGACAAGAGTGCTCAGTATCCCCGGAATTTGCAAAGAGTATACCAGCCCTTTCTACAATAGGCAGTCAAAGATCAAACTAGAAAACTTGACGGTACATCCCTGAGCCGGACAATATCCCGAATCTTCTCTGATACCTTCCATCCATTCTGGCATACAACATGGCACGAAGAACAATCATCACAAACATTATGAGGAAGCTTCAGAGATGTCAACAGGCAGTGAGCGAGAGCTGGTTGTCGATAACCATATACATACATATATGCCCTCATCAAATCAGGAATCGGCAGTTCGGCATTGCAGTACTGAAGACACTGGCCGCAGCCCTGGCAGAATAAGCCAGAGTAAGAATCCTCTCTTTTCAAGTCGTCCATTTCAGCATCGGTAAGGCTTAGATCTTCCATAACCGAAAGGTCGATATTCATCTCTTCAAAGCTGCTGAAGCCGGGTACTGTTGCATGTACATTCGTATCTTGAAGGACCCATTTCAATGACGCACCTGGATTTATTGGTTCCTGTCCTTTTTCAATATCTCCCCTTATCACCTTAATAGCAACGACTCCCAGTCCTGCTTCGGCTGCATTGGCAATAGCTTCTTTGACCTGAAGCCTATTTAATTGTCTGGGGTTGTATGAAGCCATAATAACCTCATAAAATTTCGAATCAACAGCCGCATGAACTGCTTCTGGTACATTGCTATGGCTGGTTATACCCAAGAATCGGGCTTTCCCAGCTTTTTTTGCCTTTTCCATGGCTTTCATGACAGGTTCATAGAAGGCCGATTCTTTCCGAGAGACCATATGGTGATACAGGATATCCACATAGTCCATTTGTAAACTCTTCAGGGCTGCATCAAGTTGCTTGGTAAATTCTTTCTCAGTCGCCGTTTTTTCATAGAGACCCGTCTTGTAATCTTGGGGAAGGTGGATCTTAGTGCCATAGATAACTGATTCCCGAGGCCGTCCCTTGAGAACCTTTCCAATCATTTCCTCATTCCGCATCTGCTGAGGCTGGGCGGCGGTGGAGTCGAAGTGAGTTATTCCGGCATCAAGTGCAGCATTTATCAAAGCAGGGCTGCCAGAAGATAAAATTCCCATTCCGATCACGGGTACTCTAATGCCGGTCTTTCCAAGTGTACGGTAAACTAATTTTTTTGGGAATTCATTTTTCTGATTCTTAACAGTAGTTACTAGACCCTTGTTTCCAAATAATCCGACTCCCAGAACTCCAATTGAAGTATTTCTAAGAAACCGTCTGCGGTTTAGTTTCTTATTCATTATGGTTAGGTTTTGCTGTTAATTACAGCAAGTTACGAGCTGGGAAAGTAAAAGTCAAATAAAAGGAGCTTTTTCACGAAAATCAATTGTTATCGCTTTGCCATTTTTGTAAACATAAACCATAAATCCACTTCCGCCAATATTACCAGCCGCAGGCCAGGTTGCAGACAATGCAAAATCCGTCCTTCTTTAGCCACTTCAAAATCCGGTCAGATTACACTTAACACACATAACTAAACAAAAAGCAAATAACTCCGGATTTTGGTGGTCAATTTAATTCGACCACAAGTGGCCAAGACCGCTGGCTTTCCCAGTTAAAACGCCAGCAGTGACCTCGGTCTTAACCAGAATCCCGATAATTCATAAGTTGTGCAGAAATACTGGAAATAAGGGGATCAAAAGAAAAATCATGTTTTTCTGCTTTTAATGTTTATTAATTTGGTTTTTATTCTTTTTATCCAATCTCTTACATGCCATTGTTGGTGTCGTATTCTCCTATATTTCTTTGAGAAGCGGATACCAATAAAAAGCATTAAAAGTAATATAACTATGGCAGTTATCATAAAGTGCAAATTTTGTTATTGCAGTGAGACCAGTAAATGTACATGAAATCTTTCAAATAAAAGATTTACCAAAGAATGAAATTGCCTTTTTCAAAGAGGCAATAAAACGTCCTGAATTTAAAGAAGGATATTCAATAGTATATTGTAAAAAGTGTAAAAGGGATTCTATTGTATCAACTGTTCCGCTAGAGTTGAAAAAATAATTGTCTTTCTCTTAATCAAGTTGTAAATTTGAAATAGTGAGATACTTAGAATATTAGACATGCTATAACAGAACTTAAAATCCCACTTATCAAAATAGTTTAAATAAATTATTATGATTGATTTTATATCAAATAATTACGAATAAAATACAAGAAAG
>JGI24134J36421_10000534_pt1 | contig 12025 bp, 9 predicted proteins | sample BarGraNGADG00312_FD_36421 | JGI IMG/M metagenome (IMG submission 36421) | reverse complement strand
CCGGCTGGCCGAGCCTGACGTAACCGAGGCCGACATCCACCAACGTCCGCAGGTGACGCGAGATGGCCGGAACCGCCGCGAAGAACTCCGCTGCCTCCTCGATCGGCATGTCGAGGACCTCGGAGATGGTCTTGCCCTTGAAGTGCACCTCGAGCGTCTCACGGTTGTAGCGCGCACCATGGCAGACCTCACACGGCACATAGACGTCCGGCAGGAAGTTCATCTCGATCTTGATCGTGCCGTCACCGGAGCAGTTGTCGCAGCGGCCGCCCTTGATGTTGAACGAGAAGCGTCCGGGCAGGTAGCCGCGGATCTTGGCTTCGGTCGTCTCTGCGAACAGCTTGCGCATGTGGTTGAAGACGCCGGTGTATGTCGCGGGGTTGCTCCGCGGGGTCCGTCCGATCGGCCCTTGGTCGACGTGTACGACCTTGTCGAGGTGCTCCAGCCCCCGGACGGTCTTGTGCCGGCCGGGCACCTGCCGCGCGCCGTTGAGCTTGTTGGCAAGAACCATATAGAGGATGTCGTTGACCAGCGTCGACTTGCCGGAGCCCGAGACCCCGGTGACCGCAACGAGATTGTTCAACGGGAAGCTGACATCCACGTCGTAGAGGTTGTGCTCGCGAGCCCCGATCACCGTGACAAAGCGCCCATCCTGCGGGCGCCTGACCGCAGGGATGGGGATCTCGCGGCGGCCCGAGAGATACGCACCGGTGATGGAGTCGGGGTGGTTGAGCAAGTCTGCGACCGAGCCCGAGTGCACGACGTTGCCGCCGTGCTCCCCCGCCCCCGGGCCGATGTCCACGACCCAGTCGGCGCTGGTGATGGTGTCCTGGTCGTGCTCGACGACGATGACCGTGTTGCCCAGATCCCGCAATCGGGTCAGGGTCTCGATCAGACGGTGGTTGTCACGCTGGTGCAGGCCGATCGACGGCTCGTCCAGGACGTAGAGAACACCGACCAGCCCAGAACCGATCTGCGTTGCCAGCCGGATCCGTTGCGCCTCGCCACCGGACAGGGTGGCGGCCGGCCGGTCCAGCGAGAGATAGTCAAGGCCGACGTCGAGCAGGAAGCCCAGCCGGGCCTCGATCTCCTTGATGACCCGCTCGGCGATCTGACGCTCACGCGACGTGAAATCGACCTCGGCCAGGAACTTGGCGCAGTCCGCGATCGCAAGCGCACAGATCTGGGAAATGCTCTGGCCACCGACCAGGACGGCCAGTGACTCGGGCTTGAGTCTTGCCCCACCGCACTGGGGGCACGGCACCTCTCGCATATAGCCCTCATACCGCTCGCGCGACCACTCGGAGTCGGTCTCGGAGTGCCGTCGCTTGACGAACGGCACCACGCCCTCGAATCCCGTGGTATAGGAACGGTCCCGCCCGAATCGGTTGCGGTACTTGACGTGGACCTTGTAGTCCTGACCATGCATGATCGCCTCACGCGCCCGGTCCGGCAGTGAATGCCACGGCATGTCCACGGAGAACTTCAGGTCCTCGGCCAACGCGGTCAGCAGCCGCTGGAAGTACTCGGCAGAACCTGATCCCTGAGCCCACGGCGCGATGGCACCCTGGCTGATCGACAGGTCCTCGTTGGGGATCAACAAGTCGGGGTCGACCTCGAGCTCGACGCCCAGACCGGTGCACTTGGTGCAGGCACCGAACGGTGAGTTGAACGAGAACGAGCGCGGCTCGACCTCGTCCATGGCCAAGGGGTGGTCGTTGGGGCAGGCCATCCTCTCCGAGTACCGCCGTTCGCGCGCGGCGTCCTTGGGGTCCAGGTCCACAAAATCGACGATCAAGACCCCGGATGCCAGACCTAGCGCGGTCTCCACCGAGTCGGTCAACCGACGTTTGGCGCCCCGGTCATCGCCCTTGGCGACGAGACGGTCGATGACGACCTCGATGGTGTGCTTCTTCTGCTTCTCCAAGGTGGGCGGCTCGGTCAGCGAGATGACCTCACCGTCGACGCGAGCGCGCGAGAAGCCCTTGGTCTGAAGCTCGCTGAACAGGTCCACGTATTCGCCCTTGCGAGCTTGCACCACAGGCGCGAGCACCTGGAAGCGGGTGCGCTCGGGCAGCTCCGACAGCCGGTCGACGATCTGCTGGGGGCTCTGACGGGTGACCGCCTGGCCGCACACCGGGCAGTGCGGCCGTCCCGCCCGGGCAAACAGCAGCCGCAGGTAGTCGTAGACCTCGGTAATCGTGCCGACGGTCGAGCGTGGGTTGCGGTTGGTCGACTTCTGGTCGATCGAGACCGCTGGCGACAGGCCCTCGATGAAGTCGACATCGGGCTTGTCCATCTGCCCGAGAAACTGGCGCGCATAGGCGCTGAGCGACTCGACGTAGCGGCGCTGCCCCTCGGCGAAGATCGTGTCGAACGCCAGGGATGACTTGCCCGACCCGGAGAGTCCGGTGAACACGATGAGGCTGTCCCGTGGCAGGTCGACGGAGATGTTGCGCAGGTTGTGCTCACGCGCTCCGCGGACAACGAGTCGGTCATGTACCACGAGTCGCTCATGTTGATCTGTGAATGTGGCACGCGGGGCAGGACTGGTCGTCACTTCATACACGTCCGTAATGGTATGTGCACCCACCGACAACACGGCATACGGTGTGGTAATGGCTTTGCCCATCGAGGACTACGCCGTACTAGGCGACAGGGAAACCGCGGCCTTGGTCGGACGAGACGGCTCCATTGACTGGCTGTGCCTGCCACGGTTCGACTCTCCGGCCTGTTTTGCGGCACTGCTCGGCACCCGGGACAACGGTCACTGGCTGCTGGGGCCGAAAGGGCCGGCCAAGACCACGCGCAGCTACCTCGGCAACAGCTGCGTCCTGGAGACCACCCATGAGACGCCCACCGGCATGGTCCGGGTCACCGACTACATGCCCCTGGGCGAAGGCCGGGCCGACATCGTGCGCCGGATCGAGGGGTTCAGGGGAACCGTGCGCATGCGTCACGAGTGGGTGGTTCGGTTCGACTTCGGCAAGGTCCGACCCTGGGTCATGCGTCGCGCGGACAGCCCCGAGATCGGCGCCGGGGCGGATACGAGGACTCACGTCCTGTCCGGATCCGCAACGAGGCGGTCGGCCAGCTCCAGACGGACGTCCTGGGAGAGGTGCTGCTCGCCCTGGACCTGGCCCGCCAGCAGGGCCTTGAAGACTCCCCCGAGTCATGGTCGCTCCAGCTCGCCCTGCTCCGAAACCTGTGCGACCACTGGACGGAGCCGGACAACGGGCTGTGGGAGTGCCGCAACCAGCTGCGCTACTTCACGCACTCGCGGGTCATGGTGTGGGTGGCCTTCGACCGCGCCATCAAGGCTGTCGAGCAGCAGTGGCTGCAGGGCCCGGTGCAGAAATGGCGCGAGCTGCGGAGCAAGGTGTACGACGAGGTGATGTCCCGCGGGTACAACGTCGAGAGGGGCTGTTTCACCCAGCATTACGAGACGACAGAGGTGGACGCCTCACTCCTCCTGCTGCCCACCGTCGGCTTCCTCCCCGCAGACGACCCCCGGTTCTTGGGGACGGCACGCGCCGTCGAACGGGAGCTCCTCCGCGACGGCCTGGTGCTGCGCTACCGCACAGAAGAAATGATGGCAAACGAATGACCACCTCCTCGCACCTGTCCGACAACCTGGTGCTGCTGGCTCACGAGACCGGTCTGCTGCTGGGGACGGCCGCGGATCTGAACGACGAGACCGTCCGGGCTGCCAGCCTGTGCGAGGGCTGGACCCGTGCCCACGTGCTCTCACACATCGCCCGCAACGCGGATGGGTTGGCGAACCTGGTCAGCTGGGCTGTCACGGGCAAACCTGTTGCGATGTACGAGTCACCGCAGTCACGTGACGCTGACATCGAGGCGGGCTCCACCCGCAGTGCCCAGGAGATCTTCACCGATCTCAAGGAGTCTGCAGCGCGGTTTGCCGCAGCGGCAACCGGTCTGGCCGGCCCACCGGAGCATGCCGAGGTCCAGATGCGAACCGGGCGCACAGTGCTCGGCGGCCAGCTGCCCACGCTGCGGCTGATGGAGGTCGTGTTTCATCACGTCGACCTGGACGCCGGCTACACGTTCGCGGACGCCGACCCCGGGTTCGTCAGACGGGCGATCCGCAATGCGGTCGAGCGGATGCGAAACAGCGGTCAGGCACCTGCAGTATCGCTGCGCGGTGACGACGGCGAGACGTGGTCGATCGGAGACGGCGCCCAGGAGGTCACCGGGACCAACGCCGCGGTGTTGCTCTGGCTCGCCCGAGGCGACGGGACCGGAGTCTCCAGCGAGGATGCCCTGCCCGGACTGCCTGCCTGGGGCTGAGCTGGTGTATGTCGGGTGATGTCGTCAGGCCAGTGACAGGATGTGCCCCATGATCTACACCGGCGACGTGGTTTCCGGCGGTCCCAGCGATCGACGTGACCTGTCGCAGCTGACCATCCGCAAGGCGAGCGTCGGAACGATGGCGAACAACGTCTATCTCCTGACGTGCGCGCACACGGGCGCGCAGCTGCTCATCGACGCCGCGGACGATCCAGCCCAGATCATGTCGCTGCTGCACGAGGGCAGCGGTGGCCTGAACACCATCGTGACGACACACCAGCACTGGGACCACCACCGCGCACTTGCGAAGGTCGTGGCGTCGACCAAGGCCATGACCGCGGCGGGGGCGGCCGACGCGGACGCGCTGCCCGTCATACCCACTCGACGTCTGTCACACGGCGACACGCTCAGGTTCGGTGACATCACCCTGGACGTCATCCACCTTCGTGGGCACACGCCGGGATCGGTAGCACTGGTCTACGACGATCCGCAGGGGCACACTCACCTCTGGACCGGCGACTCCCTCTTTCCGGGCGGTGTGGGCAACGTCCAGAAGGACCCCGAGCGCTTCGCCTCGTTGCTGGGCGATGTGCAGACCCGGATCTTCGACGTGTATGACGATGACACCTGGGTCTATCCCGGCCATGGGGCGGACACCACGCTCGGCGCCGAACGCCCACATCTGCAGGAGTGGCGTGAGCGAGGCTGGTAACGGAAGCTGGTAAGGGATGTCAGCCGGTGGCGTTGCGCTGACGATGAGCGCGCGCCTTGGCCCTGTTGCCGCATGCCTCCATCGAGCACCACTGACGCGAACGGTTCCGTGACGTGTCGTAGAACGCCCACCGGCAGTCGTCCGCCGGGCAGATCTTGACCCGGTCGATCCGCTCCTCGATGGCGACCTTGGCCGCGGCGGCGGCGAGGAACCCCGCGGCCGTCGGCGCGCTCAGCTCGACCTGGCCGTCAGGCGTCAACACCACCTGTATGTCGACCTGCCGCCCTTGAGCATTCTACGCGGGTCTGCTGGGTCAGGAGATCGCCGACGACGCAGACGACTCGTGGCAGAGCCTGCGTGGCGACGGGTCAGGGGTCTCGCTGGCTTTTCAGCGCGCCACAAACTACGTAGCGCCACAGTGGCCCGACGGGCCGCCGCAGCAGCTGCACCTCGACCTGACGGTGGACGACTTCGTCACGGCGCACTGGAGAGCGCTCGCCCTGGGCGCAACAGCCCTCGCCCCGACGAACGCACCCGAGCCTGACAAGACCAGCGGTTTCAGGGTCTATGCGGACCCGGCTGGCCATCCGTTCTGCCTGTGCCGTTGACCCCCACGTCCCGCGGTTGGCGCGTGGACGTGTGACGATGTCGAGCGTGAACAGCTGCGGGTACATCAGCAGGAGAACCGGGTGACCCGGCGGGTGCCGGCCCCGCTGCTGGTGCTGGCAGCCATCGTCTCGGTCCAGTTCGGCGGGGCGCTGGCGGTCACGCTGATCCCGTTGGTCGGCGTGTTCGGTTCGGTGACGTTGCGACTCGCCATTGCGGCCATCGTCCTGCTCGTCATCGTCCGGCCCCGGCTGGGCGGCCGAACCACTGCGGACTGGCTGGTGGTCGGCGCGTTCGGCGCGATCCTGGCGATGATGAACCTCTTCTTCTACGGCGCGCTGGCCCGGATACCCATCGGCGTGACGGTCACCATAGAGTTCATCGGTCCTCTGGCGCTGGCCACCGTCCTGTCCCACCGCCGCAAGGATCTGTTCGCCGTTGCCGGTGCAGCTGTCGGCGTCGTCCTGATCTCCGGGATCACCAGCACACCCTGGGCAGAGATGAACCTGGCCGGCGTGGGACTCGCCCTGGCAGCGGGCGCCGCGTGGGCGGGATACATCGTCTTCAGCGGTCGCACCGGGGCGCGGTTCGCCCAGCTGGACGGGATGGCCATAGCCATGACGATCGCGGCCGTGCTGGTCGCTCCGGTCGGGGTGGCGACGGCAGGGTTGGCGTTGTGGACCCCTGACGCGCTCTGGCGGAGCGCCGTCATCGCCGTACTCTCGTCGGTCCTGCCGTACTCCCTGGAGCTGATCGCCCTGCGGCGACTGGCTGCCCACGTCTTCGGCATNCTGCTCAGCCTAGAGCCGGCCGTGGCCGCCCTGGCCGGGCTGTTCGTGCTTGGCCAACAGCTCAGCCCGCCGCAGCTGCTCGGTATGGCGTGCGTCGTCGGGGCCAGTGGACTGGTGATGGGCAGGAGGTCCGTGCCACCCACGCCCGAAGCGTTGGCCGAGACCACGAACCAGTGAGCTCCATAGCGCGCCATCCATCGCACACCACTGGACCTACGTCAGACCACCGTGCTGACCGCGGTCAGCGGTGGGGTGAAAAGGCTATCGGGAGGTAGCTCCCCATGAGTGGGACTCACCGGCTGGGCTGCGGTGCTGAAGAACCCGCCACGGGTTATCGTCGCGCAGGGGCAGCGGGAGCAGCTCGTGCGGCGCGCCCTGTTGCTGACCGGGCGCAGGAACCTTGTGATGGCCGCGGTGCCCACGGAGGTTCCGCTGTCGTTGGTGGTGGCCGGCCAGGGCCCGCCGTGCTGCATCGCGGGTGTGACGGCCACGCCGGTGGGCCAGCCACCGAACAGCACGCGTCCGCTGTGCTGTGCGAGCCAGTAGATCAGCGCGCGCAGTGGCGCGGTGTCCTCGCCGGCGGCCGCATGCACCGTTCCGGTGAGGTTGCCCTTGAAGACCTGGTCGGCAAGCAGCGCCAGCTCATCCTCGCTGTCGTACTCGACCAGGATCGACAGCGGGCCGAACGCCTCATCAAGCAGTCGCTCCCGCTGCGCAAGCAGGTCGTTCGCTGACACCCTGACGATCGTCGGCGTGGCCCAGCCCTGTCCGTTCTCGTCGAAGCGCAGCGAGCCCTCGGAGATGATGTCAACGCAGTCGACGCCCAGGATGGTGTCCCGGCGGTCGCGGTAGCCGCGCGCGATACCCGGGTAGAGCAGGCGGTGTTCAGCAACCTCGGCCACCTGCGCAGCCAGCCGCCCGCCAATGTCATGTCCGCGCGGCAGGAACAAGAAACCAGGTCATATCGTTCCTTTCGTGAGTCTGGAGGACGATCCGGACTGTGGGTGTCTTGAGTGAGGTGAGTGAGTCCGCGTCCGTGGTGGTCGACGGCGAGCTCGCCAAGACGGATGGGCGCTGCGATCGGCCGGCGATCGGTCGTCACCCCGTCGCGGAGACCGCCGTCACCCACCCGGNCGGCGAGCAGCTCCTCGACCGAGCGCCCACAGACACGGCCCTGGCAGATGCCCAAGCCGGCCCGGGTGCTGAGCTTGAGCGCCCGCAACGACCTCGACCGGGTGGTCTCTGTCGTGGCACAGAGCTTGCCGAAGGTAACTTCCTCGCAGCGGCAGACAATGGTGTCGGCAGTGAGTACCTTCGGCCAACCCGGTCGGATGGCGTGTGCCGCCTCGATCCGTCTGGCGAAGCCCTGAAAGACGCGGCGCCGTCGCACGACGCGGCGCAGCTGGTCGTCGGCTGCCGTGCCCCCCGCAGCGACGTGGCCGGCGATGATGCCCTCCGCCATCGCCAGGTCGGCCCCGCCGATGCCGGTGATCTCGCCAGCCGCGTACACGCCAGGAACGCTGGTCTGCTGCCCCTCGTCGACCCTCACAAATCGATCGGCGGTGAGCGCACAACCGGCCGCTATGGCCAGCTCCAGCCTCGGTGTGAAGCCGTGACTGACACAGACGGCGTCGACCTCGACCGTCCGCTGCGTGCCGTCGATGGGAGCCCAGTCGGCGTCGACAGATGCCACGNTGACCGCCTCGACCCGGTCGGTGCCGTGTGCGGCGACGACCATGCGTCCGAGCCGATACGGGATGTGGTGCCTGAGGTGGCTGGCCAGGTGCCCGGCCAGCTCCACGCCCTTGCCGGCAGCGGGAAGGAGCTGCCACGGCCTGGGCAACCAGCCACGCAGCAGCGTCGGCGCGCGATTGGCCTCGAACACGCCGAGCACCCTGGACCCGGCCCCGGCGAGCGAGGCCGCGACCGGAAGCAGGAAGGGGCCTGCCCCCGCGACGACCACGCGCCGGCCAACGGCGAGGCGTTCCCCCTTGGCGAGTGACTGCGCTGCCCCGCCGGAGAAGACCCCGGGCAGGTCCCAGCCGGGGAAGGGCAGGACGCGGTCGTGGGCGCCGGTGGCCAGGACCATGGCGCCCGGACCATCTGGTGGTGTTCGGGTCCGGACCGCAGGCGTGGGGACATATCGGGGCGATGCGGGCCATCCGGTCCGTGGGCCGGGTCACGATAGTCGCCCGGGACCAGAACCGGGCGGTCACGCTCGCGTCCCGGGTGGAGGCGAGCGGGCTGAATGCGCGCGTCGGCACCGCCGAGGACGTGCATGACGCCCAGCTGATCGTGTGCGCAACCACCGCGCGAGCCCCGTTGTTCGACGGGCGCCTGGTGCCGGATGACTCCTGCACGGTGGCCATCGGATCGCACGCGGCCGACTCGCGTGAGCTGGACTCCACCCTGGTGGGGCGCGCGCAGCTCGTCGTGGAGGACCCCGTTGTCGCGCTGCGTGAGGCTGGCGACCTGATCATCCCGGTCGGTGAGGGAGCGATCGACCCCGCCTCACTCGTACCCATGCGCGACATCATCACCGGTGAGACGCCGGTCGATCACCACCGGCCGCGGGTCTTCAAGAGCTCCGGCATGTCCTGGGAAGACCTGGCCATCGCGGCGGAGGTGTACCGCGCGGGCTGAGCGCTGCAGCTCGAAGGTGACCGGGCGGCGAACCGGTGAGATCCATCGCGCACCGCTCGACCTAGCTCAGACGACAGTGCTGGCGGCGTTGTCCTTGCGGGTCTTGAGCAGGCTTGCGATCGTCGTGATGGCCAGGATGGCGACGATGACCGTGAGCGACTGACCGATCGAGATCTCCGGAGCGCCGCTGACCGGCTTTCCCCCGTTGATGAACGGCAGCTCGTTGACGTGCGCCGCGTGCAGCATCAGCTTGATGCCGATGAACGAGAGCAGGATCGCCAGGCCGATGCCCAGATAGACGAGGCGCTTGAGCAGACCGCCGATGAGGAAGTAGAGCTGGCGCAGACCCATGAGGGCGAAGATGTTAGCGGTCAGCACCAGGTAGGGCTCCTGGGTCAGACCGAAGATCGCGGGAATTGAGTCCAGTGCAAAGAGCAGGTCGGTGGTGCCCAGGGCGAGGATGACGATGAACATCGGCGTGATGATGCGGCTTCCGTTCTCCGTGACGAACAGCTTGGTGCCCTGCCACACGTTGGTTGCCGGGAACCGGGCCTCAACCCATCTCAGTAGACGGTTCTCCTCGAACTCGTCGTCGTCGCTGTCGCCTTCCCTGGCCAGCTTGACCGCGGTGAAGATGAGGAATGCGCCGAAGACGTAGAAGATCCAGGAGAACTCGTTGATGGCTGCGGCTCCGACCGCAATGAAGATGGCACGCAGGATCAGTGCGATGACGATGCCTACCAGCAAGGCAGTCTGCTGCAGCTTCTCGGGGACACCGAACTTGGCCATGATGATCAGGAACACGAAGAGATTGTCGATGCTCAGGCTGTACTCGGTCAGCCAGCCGGCGTAGTACTGGGCGGCGAAGTCAGGGCCGGAGAAGTACCACACGCCCAGTCCGAACAGAACTGCGAGGGTCACGAACAGGGCGAGGTGGCGCCCTGACTCCCCCATGGACGGAACGTGGGGTCTGCGGCCGATGATCACCACGTCCACCAGCAGGAGCACGCTGGTCAGGCCGATCGTGAGGATCCAGACCCACGGCAGGACATTCATCGGTGGCATGCCTTCCGGTCACGGTGCAACAGCAAGTGGCCGGAGGTCTCTCCCGCCCTGATGGCAGACCGGCCCCCCGGGAACAGGCAGGCTCATCGGCCCGCTGATCCGTGTTGACGAGGACGCCGCGTGGGGATACTCACCTCCGTGGTGCGAACAGTATCCCAGAGTTACGGGAGCAACTAATGCTTGTTGACTGTCAGCGCTTCAGCGGGTGGCCTCGGTCATCTGCCGCAGCTCCTTCTTGAGGTCGCCCAGCTCGTCGCGCAGCCGGGCGGCGAGCTCGAAGTGCAGGTCGGAGGCTGCCTGGTGCATCTGCACCGTGAGCTCCTGGATGAGATTGGCCAGATCGGCAGCAGGCATCTCGGCCAGTCGCCCGCTGGACACTCCGATGTCGGCCGCCAGGGCACCTCGCCCGCCGGCGCCACCACGGGCCTTGCCGCGAGACTGGGATCGACCGCTGCCCAGCAGAGCCTCGGTATCGGCATCCTCACGCTCGAGCAGGTCGGTGATGTCCGCGATCTTCTTGCGCAGAGGCTGAGGGTCGAGACCCCTTTCCAGGTTGTAGGCAACCTGGATGGCGCGCCGCCGGGTTGTCTCGTCGATGGCCTGCTCCATCGAGGGGGTCACCTTGTCGGCATACATGTGGACCTCGCCGGAGACGTTGCGGGCGGCCCGGCCGATGGTCTGGATCAGGCTTCGGGCGGAGCGCAGGAACCCCTCCTTGTCAGCGTCCAGAATGCTCACCAGTGACACCTCAGGCAGGTCGAGGCCCTCACGCAACAGGTTGATGCCGACCAGGACGTCGTACTCCCCCATCCGTAGCTCGCGCAGCAGCTCGACCCGGCGCAACGTGTCGACCTCCGAGTGGAGATAGCGAACCCGCACGCCCTTGTCCATCAGATAGTCGGTCAGGTCCTCGGCCATCTTCTTGGTCAGCGTGGTGACCAGAACCCGTTCGTGCTTGGCCGTGCGCTCACCGATCTCGTGCAGCAGGTCGTCGATCTGGCCCTTGGTCGGCTTGAGGACGATCTGGGGGTCGACCAGGCCGGTCGGGCGGATGATCTGCTCGACCACGCCGTCGCTCTTGGCAAGCTCGTATGGCCCCGGGGTTGCCGACATGTAGACCGTCTGCCCGGTCCGCCCCAGGAACTCATCCCAGCGCAACGGCCGGTTGTCCATGGCGCTGGGCAGCCGGAACCCGAAGTCGACCAGGTTACGTTTGCGGGACATGTCGCCTTCAAACATGGCGCCGATCTGGGGCACGGTGACGTGCGACTCGTCGATGACCAGCAGGAAGTCCTCGGGGAAGTAGTCGAGCAGGCAGTTGGGCGCGGACCCGCGCGCCCGACCATCGATGTGCAACGAGTAGTTCTCGATGCCGGAGCAGGAGCCGACCTGACGCATCATCTCCAGGTCATAGGTCGTGCGCATCCGCAACCGCTGGGCCTCGAGCAGCTTGCCCTGCTTCTCGAAAGCGGCCAGCTGTTCCTCGAGCTCGGTCTCGATGCCACGGACCGCCCGCTCCATGCGCTCAGGGCCGGCCACGTAGTGCGTCGCGGGGAAGACATACATCTCCTCCTCTTCGCGCACGATCTCACCGGTGAGCGGGTGCAGGGTATAGATCCGCTCGATCTCGTCGCCGAAGAACTCGATCCGGATCGCGAGCTGCTCGTACACCGGGATGATCTCCACGGTGTCGCCGCGCACGCGAAAGGTGCCGCGGGTGAACGCAATATCGTTGCGGGTGTACTGCATCTGGACGAACTGGCGGAGCAGGTCGTCGCGCACGATCTGTGAGCCGACCTTGAGCCGGACCATCCGGTCGACGTACTCCTGTGGGGTCCCCAGCCCATAGATGCAGGACACGGAGGCCACCACGATGACGTCACGTCTGGTGAGCAGC